>Ga0255395_1002_pt1 | contig 42390 bp, 37 predicted proteins | sample ANMaggSSYBR01F11_FD_182123 | JGI IMG/M metagenome (GOLD analysis project Ga0255395, IMG submission 182123) | Sediment cell enrichment communities from methane seep in Santa Monica Basin, California, United Staets - ANME aggregate JGI... | ecosystem: Environmental > Aquatic > Marine > Cold seeps >...
GTTCATTCAGGAACTGGAAAAACAGATTCCATACTATGGCATTCGGCACTCAGTGCGGCCCGGCATAACCGGATGGGCCCAGGTTAACTACAGATACGGCGCGTCTGTAGAAGATGCTCTTCGTAAACTGGAATATGATCTCTATTACATTAAAAATATGTCTTTGTTATTGGATTTTAAGATCATTCTAAAGACCATCGGGGTGGTTTTGTTTGGGCAGGGGGCGCGGTGAGGCAGAGGACTGAGGACTGAGGACAGAGGACTGAGGACGGAGGACGGAGGACGAAAGGCAGAGGACGGAGGACGGAGGACAGAGGACGGAGGACGGAGGACGGAGGACGGAGGACGGAAGGCAGAGGGCGGTTATGGGTGATAGGATTCGTAGTTTTAAGGATTTGAGGGTTTACCAAAAGGCATTTTTCCTTCAACAGAAAATATTTGAAATCAGCAAGGGTTTTCCAAAAGAAGAATTATATTCTCTGATTGATCAAATTCGTCGATCCTCTCGTTCTATCGGTGCGAATTTGGCTGAAGCCTGGCACAAAAGGAGATATGTTGCGCACTTTGTGAGCAAATTATCCGATTCTGATGGCGAACAAGCTGAGACCCAGCACTGGCTTGATACAGCCTTGGCGTGTAAATACATCTCTGAAAACGTTCATAAAAATCTGATGAATCAGTGTATGGAAATAGGTCGAATGTTGGGGAAAATGATGGCCAATCCTGAGCCCTTCTGCAAACACTCATAAGAGTTCTACCCGAAGTACTTAATGCCCTCCGTCCTCTGCCCTCAGTCCTCAGTCCTCAGTCCTCTGATTTCCGTCCTCTGCGGCTAATAAACGAAAAAACTTGAACATATGAAGGATTTGTTTTAAGGGATCGTCACATGAGTGATTCAAATAATACCCAAATAGAGATATTGAGGTGCGAAGAGTTACTGAGTCTACAGGAAAGGGTTGGGAAAGACTTCTTGTCCGATCACGCTTTGTCTTTGCTCATAAATCGCTTTTCTAAGCGTGTTACATATTTCATGCTGGAGTATCCTTATGTGGACAAGGATTTCAGGAGCACCTATTACAGCGATTTCTCAAAGAGACACCAGAACATCAACAGAAATTCATTTCGAATTCATATATTCGGAGAAAATGAGGACTACTATGGCTTTTTTACTTTAAGGAATACACCGCCCTTTAATCTGGGTAGAGGATATCTAAACCCAAAGGCACTTACCGTTGACCCTGGCCATTTTTTGCTCACAAAATGTACCGAAGAGTCTTCATGACCTCGTCGACATCATTTAAGCGGTTTATTTTCGAGAATATTTCGGACGAGTATTATCGCTCGTATCTGCTGTTGGAACAGATGCCGAAGTTCATATGGATTGTTGAATATATTGCCAAAGATGATTACCCCAATCAGGTCCATTCAAGATTTTTATTTGATGCAACGGCATTGAAATATGCCGGAATAGGCATGATGATTTCAGCAAGAGTTGGAGATTTGTTCATTCATAATGGTAAATCAGCAACATTAACCAATTTCCAGGAGCCTATGTATAAAAACAACTTAAGGGAGGCAGGATATGGAATGGATGAAGCAAGTTCTGGATAATGGGAGGAAGCTTGAAATGAAAAAAGATAAAAGGATCAAGGCCAAGCTTGACTCCATTGATATGAAATTGAAAGAAAATTTACAGGAAAATATTGAAGAAGAACGTTTGCGGGAACAGAAAACGCTGGAGTTAAGTCGGCAGTATTTCATTGGATGAAAGGTAAGACTTGCGGGACATCCATAAATAAGTAAATAACTCGACATAAAGTAGTTTACACTTTTTTAAAAAAGAACAATCTCACGCAAAGGCGCCAAGGCGCAAAGTTCTTCCGGCAATTTCCGGCCTGAATCAATTTAACTATTGGCATTTACAGTATTTAGTAAGACAGTGAATTACCAAAGCTTTTCTTTATTTCCTTTCTTTGCGCCTTTGCGCCTTTGCGTGAGGTTCTTCAAAAGTGTAAACCGATAAATGAAGGATGGCGAAAAAAGCAAACTTTAATCAATGGAAAATTGAGCAGTATGGGTTGCCATGAGCGGGGAGCAGGGAGTATGGAGCGGGGAGCAGGGAGCAGGGAGCGGGGTGAAGAGAGAAGATTAGAAGGGAAGAATTCCTGCGGAACGGATGGTTGGATGATTGCCTTCGGCAAGGATGATTAAGATGGTTGCCTTCGGCGGATGAATAGGATGATCCCTACGGAATTGGATGAAAGGGTCGGAGGTCAGAGAAAACATAGTGGTCAGCAATCAGAATTCGGAAGTCGTGGGACAGAGGTCAGTATTAAATCTTTGGGGATAGCCCTAATCCGCATCTATGACGGCTTTAATCGCTGTTTTTATTTCATCTAATATTTCTGATGACACCGAGCCGGTCTTACTTAAACCTAAATTGAGCGATTTTTTACTTGATCTGCGCCGATCTCTTGCGCATAAAGGCTTCGCAAAAATCCTCTACATATCCACGGGTATGCCTGCGGTTTTTGCAAATCCTTATGCATCAAGATCTCAACACATATCTTCGCAAAAAATCGCTCAACTTAGGTTAAAAACCGTTTTGTAGATACAGACCTGATTTGAAATGTGTCAATGACAGATGGTTTTGTAAGTTTATTTTCGCTGTCAGGTTCTATTCTTACCATCCATATAGCGCCCTGAAAACGGTCTTTCCATTCTGTTATGGGCACAATTACTTTTAGAGGTAAAATTCCGATCTCATCATCATTTATGATAACAGCGGGTCGTTTCTTTTTAATTTCGGCTCCGACGGTGGGGTTTAAGTTTATCTCCCATATTTCTCCCTGTTTCATAGGAACTCCTCACCGTCTAAATCAGTAAAGGTTGTTAATTCTCTATCTGTCGTATAATCAGAAAGAAGCTCCCGCGCTTTTTTGGCCATTTGGCTTTTTCGTTGCTTTATTTTGAACTCCTTGATTAACCGGTTAAGAGCTTCACGTACAATACTGCTTTGGTCTGAAAAACCCAACTGTTTATAATTTTCTAAAAAGTGCTTTTGTTCAGGGCTAATCGAAATTTTTTTTTGTGTCAGAGTGGCCATAAAGATACCCTCCTAGTTCATATTTTATATCTCAATTAATATCCCATATAGGGTTCAAGGTCAAGGAAAAGAAAACCAGAGGGGTCGCGTCTACACTCTTGACAAAAAAGCAATTTTGGATTTTTAATTTTGAAATGAAATGAAAAAGCAAACTTTAATCAATGGAAAATTGAGCAGTATGGGTTGCCATGAGCGGGGAGCAGGGAGTATGGAGCGGGGAGTGGGATGGCTGGTAAACTGTTTAGGTTTCAAAATTTTGAGATGGGGGATGACATCGGTGTATTGATAAAACAGTATAGTATCGATGAGATCTGCGTGGCCATTTCTAATATCAGCAATGAAACCTGCATGAAAATCCTGAAACGGCTCAGAAAGAAAAACATTAATACATCCTTTGTTCCCAACCTGTACAAGGTTTTTGTCCACAGGGTTAAAATAAAGCATATCGGCCAGATACCGCTCCATGACCACTGAATCAGATCCATATGCTGTAAATCCGACGGATCAGAATGATGCAAGAGTGACCAGGGTAGGTAGGTTTCTGCGGAAAACGAGTCTCGACGAGTTGCCGCAATTGTTCAATGTTCTTAAGGGACATATGTCATTTGTGGGCCCCAGGCCGGAAATGCCGTTTATTGTTGACTCGTACAACGAGATACATAGAGAAAGGTTGAAAGTGTTACCAGGCATCACCGGGCTGTGGCAGTTGAGCGGTGATCGCAAAAACGCCATCCATGAAAACATGGATTATGACCTGTTCTATATCAGGAATATGTCTTTTTCTCTTGATATTGCGATATTGATTGAGACTTTGATTTTTGCTTTTAGGGGCGTGTGATCCGCACCCCAGAGGAATAGCCTTCGGATTCCACGGGGCAGGGATTACGCAGATTTACGCAGACCCGCCTGCCACTGCGAGGCACGAGCGGGCAGGTTATAAAAATAATTAAAAGAAAAAACAAAAAAGATTAAATGGCTCACGCAAAAGCGCCCCAGTACGATCTTCCGGACCTACGGGGTAAACAAAGGCGCAAAAACAATAAAAAGCATTATTAGCCATGGACCCACACGGACGGAAAGGGACGGAGGACGGAGGGCAGAGGACGGAGGACGGAGGACAGAGGACAGAGGACAGAGGACAGAGGACAGAGGACAGAGGAGAGAGGACAGAGGACAGAGGACAGAGGACAGAGGACGGAGGGCAGAGGACGGAGGACGGAGGGCAGAGGACGGAGGACGGAGGACAGAGGGCAGAGGACGGAGGACGGAGGACAGAGGACGGAGGACGGAGGGCAGAGGATAGAGAGTAGAGTACTGAGGACTGAGGACTGAGGACTGAGGACTGAAAAGAGCAGAAGATGAGAAGATGTGAGGATCAGAAGCGCAGATTACGCGGTAGACGACTATCAGTTTTCAGTTGCTTGCCGGGGTTTGGAGAGGTAAGATAATGCATGATCAGAATTTCAAGAACCTGATTCTGGACTATCCTGTGCAGGCGCTGGAATTTTTTGCAGGGGAAGAAGCTGGATCGGATTTATCTGAAGCACGTATAGTTCCCGTGCGCCAGGAACAATTAATGGAGCGGTTAGGGGAGCGTTTTCGAGAGCTGGATACGCCGCTTTTGGTGGAATGGTCCGATGGCCGCCGGGAAGCCATTCTGTTTGTGGTCGAAGAAGAGACCAAAACCAGCGAGTTTTCAATATACCGTTTAGCCCGCTATTGTCTGGATCTGGCGGAATTGATGGGAACGGATCGTGTGGTTCCGGTTGTGATTTTTTTAAGGACAGGAGACCAGCGGAGCTATCTGCGATTGGGCAGCGATTCGTGTGCCTATATGGAATTTCGATATCTGATGTGCAAGCTCAAAAGCCTGCCATCTGTCAGATACTATGACAGCGACAACATTGTTGCGCGGTTGAATTTACCCAACATGGCCTATCCGCCGGAGGATCGTCTTGAGATGTATCTGGCGGCGCAGACTGGACTGGCCCGGCTTGAGACGAGTCCGGAAAAGCAGCGAAAGTATGCGGACTTCATCGACTTTTATGCCGATTTGAGCGAAGAGGAAGTCATACGCTATCGTGATAGTTATCTAAGCGAGAAAGGAGAAATTATGGGACTGGTAAGTGTACTCAAAGAAGAGGGACGACAGGAGGGACGACAGGAGGGAAGGCAGGAGGGAAGACAGGAAGGAAGGCAGGAAGGAAGGCAGGAGGGAAGGCAGGAGGGAAGACAGGAGGGAAGCTATAGCACATATTTTAATTTGATTCAGAATATGAAAAAGAAAAACCTTTCTGATAAAGATATTGCTATATTGATAAATCTCGATATTGATATTGTAAAAAAGATTATGAATAAAGAACAGGTTGATATCCCATTACACCTTTTAGATCAGGATAAATAGAATAATAATTCAGAAAAGGTGCTTTCCGGTCAAACTCTGCAAGATTTTATTCAACAAGCTGAGCCTCTGTCGAGGCAATTTTGGGAATTAGCCGCAGACCCACACAGACTTACACAGACAGGGAATGGTTCACGCAAAGGCGCAAAGAAGGGCAGGAAAAAATAGAATAGGAAAACCAGAGGGGTCGCGTCTACACTCTTGACAAAAAAGCAATTGAAAAGCAATTTTGGATTTTTAATTGGAAGGAAAGAATCAAACTTTAATCAATGGAAAATTGAGCAGTATAGGGTTGCCATGCTGCTTTTTTTTGTTTTATTGTTCATGCTGCAAGGGTGTAAGTGGGGTTAGAAGGTTAGAGGACAGAAGACGGAAGACGGAAGACAGAGGAACAGAGGAACAGAGGACGGAAGACGGAAGACAGAGGAACAGAGGAACAGAGGACGGAAGACGGAAGACAGAGGAACAGAGGAACAGAGGAACGGAGGAATAGAGGACAGAGGACAGAGGACAGAGATCGGAGGACAGACGGAGGAAAAGGTTGATTTAGGGTCCCAGATGAGAAGGGCTGCAGTATCTTGCACAGCGAATATCGCGGAGGGGTTAGAATATATCTTTAATTCGTCTCAATGTATAAGGAGGATTTATGGAGAAGGTATTAGTAACTACGGATGAATTTAATGGTCGTTATGTTGCTATGAAAAGTTTTGATGACAATAGCATTGTGGGTGTCGGGGATGATCCTGAAAAGGCTTTGAAGGATGCCGAAACAAAGGGTTTTAAATATCCTGTGCTCCTATACATACCAAAAGAAGACGTTGTACATATTTATCCTGTAGTTGAAGCGATAATCTGTTGTAACAATAACGTCTACTGATGCCGGTACGTAACTATCCTTTTTCAATTATAAGGCCTGGGGATATAGCCAGACCCTATCTTCCTCTAACAATACTAAATCCGGATACTGACAAGCAAATGAAGGTATACGCCCTGGTTAAAAATCAAAGTACATGCGACCGGATTATTTTTTCGGGGATTGCTGCGCTCCTTATCTTTGCTCCACTTGCCTTCGGGTCTGTGCATGTATGGGCATACAGTCTTATAGAACTTGGGGTTTTCTTTCTCCTGGCTCTATGGTTTGCGGACAGGCTTTTGTTTTCAAGAAATGATGCGCTTGAGTGGGTGAAGACTCCTGTGAACCTGTTTCCGGTTCTGCTCCTTTTCTTCATCGGCTTGCAGATGGTACCCCTTCCATCTTCTTTAATCTCTTTTCTTTCCCCTCAAACATTTGCCGACAAGATGCAACTCTTTGAGGTGATGGCAAAGACCAAAGATTTTGGTTTGGATGGAAGTCGATGGACATGCCTTGCCTATTATCTTCATCCTGCGATCACTGAATGGCTCAAGTTGGCCACTTATATGGGGATGTTCTTTCTTGTACTCAATAGTATCAGGTCGAAAAGACAGATAAATATTCTGATCTATATCCTGATCCTGATAGGCCTTTTTGAAGCACTGTATGCGATTTTTCAGGTCTTTAGCGATGCCCCGATGGTGTGGTGGTGGAAGAGCCGGTTTGGAAGCGGCGGAAGGGCGAGCGGCACCTTTATCGGCTCGAACCATTTTGCCGGTTATATGGAGATGCTCATTCCGCTGATCTTCGGTTTCATGCTGGCGCAGAAAAGACAGAAGACAGAGGTCAGAAATCAGAAACCAGAGGACAGAGGACAAGGGGATGGTTGGATGAATAGGATGATCCCTGCGGGATTGGATGGAAAAAAGAGAGGACGGAGGACGGAGGTCAGAGGACAGAGGACGGAGAGGGTAAGAAGAGCAGAAGGTGAGAAAAGCAGAAGGTTAGAAGGTGAGAAAAGCAGAAGTCGGAGGTCAAAGGGAATAATTCAGGGATTCAGGGATAAGGGATCGGAGGTCGATCCGCAGATTACGCAGATTGACGCAGATTATGAAAAGGAAGAAAAGAGCGTAGACCGGCAGATTACACGGATTAGGAAAAAATGGATAGGAATTCAGAAATTTGGGGATTTGGGGATTGAAGGAGGGAAAGGGCAGAGGACGGTTAGGCAGTGGGTGGTGAGCTGGTTTTCTCCTGAGTCGGCGCAGCCGAAGGTTATCTTTTTGTTTTTTGTGGGCATCACCATGGCGCTGGCGTTGTTGTTGTCGGGCTCGCGCGGGGGGATACTGTTTTTGGCAGGTGCTATGTTTCTGATGTCCGTGTTGTTTTTTACAAAAAGAGGATTTCGTAGGTATGGGATAGCTGCTGCTGGTTTTTGCCTGATTTCTTTTGCCTACGGGCTTCACATCGGGATCGACAAGACCCTTGAAAGATTTGAACAAACCAAAGGTCTGGACAGCCGCCTTTTTATTACTAAAACGATAATGCCGATGCTCTGGGACTATCCTGCTGTTGGGGTTGGATGGGGAAATTTCCGTTATCTTTATCCGAAGTATATCAAGGATCATGACAGGGTATCCGGCTGCGGCTATGCCCATAACGACTGGATTGAGGCGGGTACTGAGGTTGGGCTGGCGGGAGGGATACTGATTGTTATTGTCTTTGCGAGATACCTTGTAAGGATGATCCGCGTATGGAACCGGAGGAAAGATCATTATGCACTGGGAATCGGTTGCGGGGTGATGGCAGGGCTGATTTCTCTGGGGTTTCACAGTTATTTTGATTTTAATATGCACATCCCTGCAAATCCGCTGACTCTGGCTGCGCTGCTTGCGATCGGGTATGCGGCGGTTCACAGGCAGGGACGCGGTCATGGTGAAAAGTTTTTTTACAGGGTGCGAAGCATACCGTTGACTCGTGTGAGGCGGGTTGTGCTGGCCAGTATGGTTCTTGCCGCCTTTGTGGTCTCAGTTTCCATAACAGGCCGTCATTTTCTTGCAGAGGCAAAATGCGCAACAGAGTGGAACTCAACTATGAATCTGAACTGGAAGCCATATTTGAGCGATATCAAAGAGGCTATTGACTATAATCCAGGCAATGCAGAGTATCACTTTAAGCTGGCCGGATACTATATGAGCGCCAGAGCTGAGGATGAGGTTCTTCGTAACGCGTATAATGAACAGGCGATAGCAAGCCTGGAAAGAGCTGTGCGGCTCAACCCTGCGCGAGGAATTTACTGGTATAATTTAGGCAAACGGTATTCGTTTAAGAGTTACGATCCATACGGCTATGTGAACAAATGGCTTTCATTGGCGGAAGAATGTTTTGATGTTGGAATTAAATGTGCTCCGATGGACGCGAATATGTTGTTTGATGTGGCGTGGTACTGGGTGTGGCGGGCGAGTATGCTTCCGGAGGCCGGAGGACAGGGGGCGGAGGACAGAGATCAGAGGTCAGAGGTCGGAGGGCAGAGGACAGAAAAGCGGGATGGATGGATGAATAGGATGATCCCTGCGGGATTGGATGGAAAAAACAGAGATCAGAGGTCAGAGGTCGGAGGGCAGAAGATTAAAGACCAGGATGGTTGGATGAATGGACGACTTCCTTCGGAAGGGATGAAAATAAATGTTGGGATAAAAGCTAATAAAACAAATGCCGGAATGCTGGAAGGTGAAAGCAAGGAAGAAGCTCAAAGCTCAAAGCTGAAAGCTCAAAGGAATGGCAGGATTATGTTTCGGGAGGATGGGGTTAGGAAGTTTCAGGGGTTGTTTCGGCGGTCTTTGGATATTAATCCTCGGCGTCGGAAAGAGGCGGAGAAGCGGGTGCGGGAGTATTTTCCTGATGTTGTTTTTAATGGCCGCCCCGGTTGAACACCCAGTACCAGAGGTCAGAGGTCGGAGGTCGGAGGTCAGAGGACAGATGGTAAACGTATAAACCCCATCTGTTCAAAATGATGGTCAAATGCAAAAGCTTCGGTAATGCCAAAATCCTTCATTACAACATAAGAAGTACAGTCGGTAAATGACCATTTTTTATCAATGTTGTGCCGTTCAAATACATCCCAGCCTCGTTGGGCAAGATGTTGATCAATCCAAACAACATCAAGAACATGTTCGGTTATCATGATATCAAGTTTTTCCTTATAGTTGGTTGAAAACCTACGTTCATCAAGAGCAATGTATACAATTCATCCAAAATGTAATTAGATGTCACAAGCTTGCACTTGCCGGCAATTTCATCTCTGAATTGTAATGCCTTTGCATGGTCTTTATCTGCTTTATCGGCTAAAGCATCCCAACCGCTGGTATCAACGAAAATATGTTTCATGATCGTTTTCCATAAAGATAGTGATCGTGATTTTGGGCTGCATTTTTCAGACAACCAATTACAGCATTATCTCCAAGAGTATGGAATATATCCCATCCCTTTTTAGAGGGTTTTGCTTTTTTAGTTGTTTTTGAAGCGGCTTGAATACGAATTTCCCCGGTTTTTATTTCGATTTCCACTTGAGATCCAAGTCCGGTTTTATGTAACCAGCACTCATCTATCCAAATGCCCTGACTAACTTTTAAAACTTGTTTTTCTTGCATGCTTAGCCTCCAATTTACATTTCAAAGGTTACTCAGATATTTAATCTCAGGGATTGATTTTTGTCAACCATTTCAGCCACAATTTTGAATTTGAAATTTAATACTATAGAAGCTATGTTTAATTGATGGAAAAACTGGATGCAGAGACGTAAGGGAAGGCAGGCAATGGATGATAAGGACTTGTTGGATGAATAGGATGATCCCTGCGGGATTGGATGGAAAAAAGAGAGGACAGAGGACGGAGGTCGGAGGTCGGAGGGCAGAAGATTAAAGACCAGGATGGTTGGATGAATGGACGACTTTCTTCGGAAGGGATGAAAATAAATGTTGGGATAAAAGCTAATAAAACAAATGCCGGAATGCCGGAATGCTGGAAGGTGAAAGCAAGGAAGAGCTCAAAGCTCAAAGCTGAAAGCTCAAAGGAATGGCAGGATTATGTTTCGGGAGGATGGGGTTAGAAAGTTTCAGGGGTTGTTTCGGCGGTCTTTGGATATTAATCCTCGGCGTTGGAAAGAGGCGGAGGAGCGGGTGCGGGAATATTTTTCTGATGTAACAGAGTTAACATACAGGGGGTAGAGGTGGAATCAATTACAGTAAAGGATAGAGACGGCATTGGGAGTTGGATACTCATTTTGGGCTGTCCTTTAAAAGAAAAGCATTCTCTTTCAGATCCATCAAGAAACGTTTCCGGCCCGACATTTGCCGGTTGCGCTCATTGTGAATATCAAATTGGAATAAATTATGAGATTTTGGGTGTAGATGTCGGCTCTGATGGGGCGGAAGTTTTTCCTGAGCGGCTTCAGTGTGGCAAATTAGATGACGGAGGACAGAAGACGGGATGATTGCCTTCGGCATGGATGATTCGCGTTGCGAATTGGATGAATCCCTTCGGGATGGATGGCTTCGCTGGATGAATTCCTTTGGAATTGGGATTATAAATAAAGGGATGGTTGGATGGATGGATTCCTGCGGAATCAGGAATGGTTGGATGAAAGAACTGGATGAATAGGATGAAAAATCTGGATGACGAGCTGGTAGAGCGGAATAAGAACCTGAATCGGGGGTTTAGGAAACTCAATGTTTGGAGGGAGGCAATAGATCTTTATGTCTTTGAGAAAAAAATTTTAGATCAGATACGGGGAATTTCATTCAAGATAAAAGATCAGGTTTTGGCCTCTGGTTTTTCGATATCTTCGAATTTAGCCGAGGGCTATTGTCGCAGATCGATTAAGGAGTATATTCAGTTTATAAATATTGCGTTGGGGTCGGCTGGGGAGAATTATTCACAGATGTTCGCTTTGTTGAAATCGGAGGAGATTTCAAAGGATAGGTTTGATGAATTTGACAAGAAGCATTATGGTGTTGAAAATAAGCTGATAAATTTGGCGAAGTCATTAGCAAGGAAGATGAAAACAGATCAGGATTGGAATTCTGATTATAAAACTTCATAAATATTCGATGACAGAGTTCTTATAGAAGGCGGGTCTTAAGCTTCTATCCGTTTCTTGATGAGCCTGTAAACTTCTTTTCGATGGATTATGCCGAAGATAAAAATACTGTTACTGGAAACTTTGAAAACAATACGGTAATCTCCGACTCTCAACTTCCAGTATCCTTTGAGGGTTTTTCGCAATGGTTTTCCATAGGTTTCAGGTTGCGTGGCAAGCCGATCTTCAATAGCTCTTTTGATCATGCCCCTGTTTTTAGCATCAATTTTAGGCAGGTCAGATCTTTTAACGTCTGGATGGTATTTAAATCTTAAGTCCATACATCATCATGGCTTAGCGCCTTAGAGTCATTCCATGATTTTTCCCTTTTTTCAGCAAATGCAGAAAGGGCGATATCCTCTTGAATTTCCAGGGCCTCTTTGATCAAATCCCTGACCTTGGCAGACAATGAAACATTATCCTTTTCTGCCAGGAGACGGACATCCTCGTAAAGCAAATTGTTCAAGACTACATTTATACGTGGATTTTGAGACGGCATGATCTTTTCCTCCAGATTAAATTAAATTTAAGTGTAACAGCGATGGTACACCATGTCAAATTAAAAAAACAGTCTTATGAAAATCGAAAAAACATGCCGATTCCTGTCAAGGTTGATTTTGATGAGTATTACCTAAAAAACAGATCTTTCCTTTTTGGGTAGTCCCTACAAAACAGTGCGGGTCAATAATTTCAGTAAGTTACATATCATGTCTTATGGCAGCATATAGAGAAAAATCAGGTGTTTACAAAGTAAAACAGGGCGGTATTCTCAAACCTGCACTGCTTTGTAGGGACTACCTTTTTTCCTGAATATCGTAGATCAGAGTTGCGTTACAAGTTTAGTGACTATCTCATAAATATCCCTGCGGTGTCCAATCGCATATATAATTGCTTCTTTATTCCGGTTATCAATTTGATATATTGCTCGGTAGCGTTTCATTTTTAATGACCTGAAGTCGATCAGTTCGTCCCGCAACTGCTTTCCAAGATACGGGTTTTTGTAAAGTTCTTTGAGCATTGATTTATGTTGTTTTTTACTGTTGGATTCAGGCTGTTGAACATTCGGCCGGCGGTAGGTGTTAATTTGACTCGGTACATTAAAGAATGTCCTCTAAGTCAACCAATGGTTTTTTTTCTTGCATGTCTTTTATTGAAGCCCGCATCTGTTTCATCATATTTTCGTCTGCCATGATTGCCATAGTCTCGCACATTGCCTCGTATTGTTCCATGGACATTATAACGGCCTTCGGTATACCATTTTTAGTAATAGCTATTGTGTCATACCTGTCGTCAATGTTCTGTATCATGTCAAGCAGCTTGGCCTTGGCTTTAGTGACGGCCATGTAACTGTCAATCTGCATAAATGCCTCCTTAATTGTTGTTATAATATTTAGAATTATTATAATGATCATTATTTATAAAATCAACGTATACTTGGTGGCGTTCTTGTGGCTTTATGAATGGCTGAGGGGAAGGGATGGTTCCCTGCGTGAAGAATGAATCCCTGGCGGAATTGGGATGGATTGTGCAATTAACTGAGCGCCAGGCTGTTGTTTAATGCATTATCAACCTTTTTCATAGAATCTTTTGAGTGTAACCAAAATAGAACATTGATAATTGAAAAAAATAAAACATAACAATTTGGCGCTATCGTCATTCCGGCTTTAAGGTGATGAAATTTGAAAATAGCTGAAACTCACGCCAAAGCGACTCTAAAGAAAAAACAGATCTGAAGTTTAAAATAGCAATGAATTAAATATGTTACGCTCATCATTAAATAACGTAACGTGTGATGCGATGTTTTTTCTTAAGACTCGCTAAAGGCGTTCAGACAGTCAGCCATTTTCAAATTTCATCACCTTAAAGCCTCCATTTATTGAGGAGTTGCCAAATTGAACGGATAAATGTTCTATTTTGATTACACTCGAATCTTTTGAGAGTGCGCCTAATTTTGGAGTAATCAGCCTATTTTTGTCAATGGTTCTAATCTGGGATAAATTAACAACTGAATCTTTTTTAAGACCATTCCCCTTCTTGATGGCAACGCAGATGGGATATGATGCTTTTTTCTCTGAATGTTCGGTAATTACGGCCACAATTGTAGTAGGAGAGTGCATGTTACCAATGTCGTTTTGATTGACAATTAATACAGAAAAGATTTGCCTGTATTTTTCAGGGTATGGTCATCGCGCATATAATTGGGTTGGCTGCTATTGCGTTTAATAGCATCGAAACCTTCAGGATCATAAGGTTCAATTTCATAGTCAGGAGCCTGGTCGGGTATGGTTTCTTTACAGAGAACTATATGTTTTTCAAGCTTTGCTATGGAAAATGAAACAAGTTCCTTTAAAAAACCAAAAGCATGCCTCATTTGATGAAAGCCGTATTTTCTCATCAATGCATAGCCATTAATCGCGTCTTTCTCGGACTTTTCATTTGGTTTTTCCTGATTTGTGGTGCAAGCAGTCTGTATGGAAGGGATGTTAAGTTTTTTATTTATTTTTTCTAAAAGAAGATTGGCGATATTGTGAGATACCATACCAAGATCAACAGAATAGTTTTTCTGAATATTAGCAATGGAAGGCAGGCCTGCATCAACGACCATTATGCCTGGATTAACCAGTTGAGCCAGGGTTATCCCAAATAAGGCTTCAGCGTGAGTCAAAGTCAAGAGCCCGGACATACTATAGGGCGCTGAGAGTCCCGCCATGGGCATTGTTGAAACATATACAGGGATGCCCTTGCGAATACAGGATAGAAAAGGATCTATCATTCCTTCTATAAGATTCAGAGGGCTGTTTATAATGGAAAACTGTACTGTCAGTTTTCCTCTGGTTTCATGAACTTGCTGAACTCTTGCTATTCCTTCGTCAGTTACGGCTGCAACGTATATTGGCTTTGAACAATTTTCAATTATTGTATCTATTACTTTTACTTCCTGGTTTCTTATCAATACCCCTCTTGCCATAAAATTTATTACTTCTGTTTCATTTACTGTTTTTGCTATTTTTGTAAGGTGTTCGAAAGTTGGGACTACTAATTCACCAGAATTGTCATCATAGACAAAAGGAGCTGTACCTCCCACTCCGAATGAGTTTTCTGGAATCCAGTACTTATCTCTTTTGGGAGCGGTGCTGATTGCCTGTTCAATTAGTGGAGTCAGAATATGAAGATGGCCGGTAGTTTCATCAAAAGCAGCCAGACCGGTATCTTCAAAAATCTGCCTGACTTCCGCAGATGCACACTTCACTCCTACTTCTTCCAGGATCTTTAATGCGTCTTGATGTACTTTTTCCAAAAGATTACAGTTTTCGAGATCCATTTTTTCTCCAAAAATTTTTAAAACTAGCTCCATGGGAAAGGGCTGTTGGAAACAGGGTGTAGTTCCCCTTTGGCATAACGTTCAAATCTGAAAGGTTTGAGCAGACGCTGTTTTTCTCCTGTAATTTCTTTGGCAACCAGTTTGCCGACACCGATCATTTTGTAACCATGATTGGAATCAAGGATCATATAGCAATTATCTTTCATTTTATCAAAAACAGGGAAGTTGTCAGGTGTAAAGGCACCGACGCCTCCGGATGGCTCATTCTTGTAATATTGATACTTATTCTCATACCTTTTCTGACAGTGAGCGAGAGCAGATGTCCACATATGAACAAATTCAGGTCCTACAACAAAATCCGGAGAATCAATTCCATATGGATCAACTTTAACTTCTCCTTCTACAATGTAAGGCGCAGCACCTCCCTGCACACCGCCGAAATGAAAATCAGGCTTATAATAAACACCCCATATTTCGTCAGTTATTAGCGAACCGTCCTCGCTGGAATATAGGGGAGCATCGGTATCAATATGGATTACCGGAGGCATTTTCCCTTCGTTATTCATAGCATAGTCAGGTGGAACTCCAAGAGTACCCTCGACAAGGCACAAGTAAGTCCACATCTTTGCGTTTTTATGGATATTCCCATCATTATCTTTTATATCTATTTGATCAGGCAGGTCCAGCATATCCCAGAAGCTTTTAGCCCATGGTCCTGCCCCGATAATTACATAGTCACATTCAATATCGCCTTTTTGTGTTTTAACAGCAGTTACAGAATTTTTATTTGTTTTAAACCCGGTAACCTTGACGCCTGTAAGTATTCTCACGCCTTCAGCTTCCGCCTTATCCGCCAGACAGTAAAGGGCCTTTGTGTTGTGGGCATACCCGCCTTTTTTTTCATGTAAAATAGAGGTTATGTTTTTAGCCTGCCAGTCATAAAAAATATTTTTTTTCATATATTTCAGACATTCTTTTTCTCCCTCTATAAACAAGGACTCATATCCTATCTCCTGCTGTTGTTTGTAAATTCCAGCTACATCAGCATGCATGCTTTCACATGATATCTGCATATACCCGACAGGGCGATAGCCATATCCTTCAACGTCTTCTTCCCATAGAGCAACGCTGTGAGCTATTAACTCACGCATGGCCGGCTGAAAATAGTTGTTTCTTATAATACCACAGGCAATTCCTGAAGCGCCGGCTCCGATTGCTGCCTTATCGATAACAAGAATATCTTTGCCGGAACCGACTTTTTTTTGTTTTAATTCTTTTGATAGATGATATGCGGTGCTCAATCCATGTATGCCGGCACCAATAATTACATACTTATATTTTGTTGGAAAAGACATTTAATATACCTCAATTTAAATTTTAGCCCAGAGCAGAGCTATCAATATCAGGCGGCTGCAACTTTCCTTTCTTTTTCTTCTTCATGTTCATGCTTTAGATCTCCATCAACGGTTCCTTTGACTTTCTCTCTTTCTTCTGCAAAATCAAAACCAGTCCAGATTCCTATTGAGCCGAGTATCGAATCCTGAGGGTGAAATTTCCTGAAAATCTTATAGTAATAAGCAGCCTCCCTGCTGTTTATAATGGCGTTTGGGTTTTCTGCCTTGATTTTTTCAAATTCATCTTCGCTCATTTCTTCATGTGCTATTTTTTCGCCCAGGCTTTCACAACCCGCACCTTGTGTATATTGAACTTTATAGCGCCACAGGATATCATTAGGAAGATAGCTAGTGTCTTCAAATGCTTTACGTAAGATCCATTTTTCGATCTTTGCTCCATTATGTTCTCTTATCTTTAATTCAGGGGGGATTTTCATAGAAAGATCAACCATAGCGACATCTAAAAATGGAACTCTAAGCTCAAGGCTAAAAAACATACCCATACGGTCAGCCCTCTGCAGATTAATATTGTGAAGATTGCCGATGCATCTTCTGGCTTCCATATTAAGCTTGTTAAACGGAAAGTGTTTCATATAGTGATAGCCGGTGAAAAGCTCGTCAGCTCCTTCACCGGTTAACACTACTGTTACATATTCCGCAGCAAGTTTGCACGTGAAATAGCATGGAACAGCGCAGCGAACTAAAGACGGGTCATAACTTTCCAGTTTCTTGATAACTACAGGTAAAGCATTGTAATATTCTTCTTCAGTGAAAAGCAGTTCATGGTGTTTAGAACCTATGTGTTTTGAAGCGATACGCGCTGCTTTAATGTCATCACTAACGTCGCCTTTCTCATCCTCCATACCTACCACAAAGGTATGGAGATTAGGAATCTCTTCTGCTGCTATTGCTGCTACGAGGCTGCTATCGAGTCCGCCACTGCAAAAAGACCCCACCGGAACTTCCGGATCAGCCAGCAGTCTTTTCTTCACAGCATTAATAAATGTTTTTCGTATCAGTTCACTGGTTTCATCGATATCTGTAAGGATATCATCCCTTATTTCAGGAATTCTGTAATATTTTACAAATCCTTCTTTTGGAGTGTAGTAGTGTCCTGCCGGAAATTCGTGTACTTCATCTACTCCTGCAATCGTCATTGCTCCCAGCTCAGAAGTGAAGTATAAATTATTTTTATAGTAACCGTAATATAAAGGTTTTATGCCTATTGGGTCCCGTGCCAGCATGAAGTCATTGCCGTCAAAAATTGCGAAAACAAACATTCCATCCAGCTCCTTGACACAATCAGGGCCTTTATCCTGATATAAATGCAAAATTACCTCAGAATCGGATTTTGTTTTAAAGTGATATTTTGATGCAAGTCTGCTTCGAATTTTACGAAAGTTGTATATTTCACCGTTGCATATAATTCCTTTGTCTCTTGAATCAGCCAGAATAGGCTGATGCCCTTGAGCCACATCTACAATTGAAAGACGTGTATGCCCCAAAACAGATTTGCCGTTTATATGAATGCCTCTGTCATTTGGGCCTCTGTGTTCCAGAGCATCAAGCATCCGGTTTATTGTTTTTTCGTCTTTAGCACCAAAACATCCTGCTATGCCACACATAATAATCTCCTTAATTTACAAAAATTTTCCCAAGGTTTGCTGTAGTAAGCGGGTCGTCCATATACATTCTTAGGCCGTTGCGTTTTATAGATTCCATTCCTCTTTCGTCATATACCGGCATCTTGACTTCAGGGGCATCATCAGGACTGATTTTTTCTGCGATTTCAATACTTTTTTCAAGTTTTTCTAAAGAGAAATCAATTAGATAGCGGAGAAAAGAAAATGGATGCCGGATCATATGAAATCCATATTTCATGCATAAAGCCTGACCTTTTTTTGCATCATCATATGCTTTAGGCGTGGGATGTTCTTCATGAGTTGTTCCTGCGCTTTGGAATGTTGGTATATCAAGAATTAGATTAAGATGGCTCATAAGGATATTCAGTAAATTATGGCTTATTAGACCGTAATTGGGATTATATTCTATCCTGGGATCGGCAATGGTCGGAAAACCTGCATGAACGCATGTTACACCAGGATTGAGTAATTGGGCAGTACATATGCCGAACAAAACTTCTGCATGTGTCATAGCAAGAACCCCATTATAACAATAAGGCGCACTTATGCCGGCCATGGGCATTGCTGATATAAATACCGGTAAGCCGGCCTTTACAACTTTTACAAAATATTCCGAGAAGTTTTCATTGACCTCAAGAGGGGGGCGGGTAAGGCAGAAAACAATCATAATATTCTTTCTTTTTTTATGAATTTCCAGCGCCCTTGCAAGAGATTTGTCTGAGGTTACAGCAAAATAAAGCGGCTTATTGCAGTTTTCATCCATTATATTCATCTGCTCTACTTCGTCCTTTAATTTTACACCTCTGCCCATACCGCTTACTACATGGTTTTTTTCGGCAGTTTGTGCAATTCGGACGACATGGTCTGCTGTAGGAATAACGCCGCCTTTTCCTGCTTTGTCATCATAAACATATGGTGCGGTTCCGCCTATAAAAAAACTGTTCAGAGGCACAAAAAATTCATTTAGACCCGGAACATTATTGAGACATCGCTTAACCAATTCAGAAGTAACAAATATCCTGTCTTCATATAAAACCGCCAGACCTTCAGATTCATACTTCTTACAGGCTTTTTGAATTTCCGGCTGTTTACAGCCCACCCCGAGATTTTCGAGTATCCATAATGCATCTTCATGTGCCTGAAAAAGCATTTCTACTGTATTTTCACCTAACAAAGTCTTAGAAGTTTCTATTTGTTCCTTGTTTAATGGTTTAAGCAATTGTTTCTCCTTGTTCATTACTAAAGCATTCCAGATAACTACTCAGGTTGTTGGGTTCACGGTTCACGGTTGGTTGCCTTGATCTCTTCATAAGCCCGTAGGCCTTCGCAAATTTCGGCTTCTTTGTCAGACGATACAGTTAAATACGAGTTTCAGATATTTTATATTTTGTAACACTTTAGCTTTTTGAGATGTTACGTTCCCAAGCCTCAATATCTTCAAAACGTTCAATTTTCATCGCTTCCTAACCTTGAACCTTGAACCGTGAACCTTGAACCGCTCAAGCAATGTTTTATATAGCTTTTGCCGTGTACTCTCTTGCCAAGCCAGGGCTCTTGAAGTTCTTTATGAGTTGGTTTTTGTCATCTTTTTTTCTATACCCACACTTTGGACATCTCTTGAAACCATATTGAGCCTCTCTGGATGGCAGATTATAACTGTGTTTACATTTAGGACATCTCATTGTTTTTACTGGCATTTTACTTACTCCTTTAAAATAGTTGCTTTATTGTTGTTAACATTATATTATCTAAAATAATTTCAACTAAAATAATCTAAGATGAATATTTTATAATGTCAAGTGATTTGTAAAAAACCAAAATCCATCTCCTAAAAAATTTGGACTCAAAAATTGAATTCGTCCCTTTACCGCCTTGACATTGCTTAGAAATTAAGTGTGAAAAAATTGAGACTAAATTGCTTTCAGTTGAAACAATCCTTGCGTCTGGTTGAGAAAGTATGTAAAATAAAAAAAAGTTGGTTTTTGCTGATCGAAACACAAAATAAAAAAAGGATATATCATGCTTGTAAAAGAAATACTTAATTCAAATAGACCCTCTTTGAGCCTTGAATTCTTTCCCCCTAAAACAAAAGCAGGATTTGATAAACTTTTTCAGGTTATTTCAGATTTAATGCAGCTTAAACCGTCTTATGCAAGTGTCACTTATGGGGCGGGCGGATCAACGCGTGATGATACAGCCAATCTGGTTGTACAAATTCAGAAAGACATGGGTTTAACAGTGGTTTCTCATCTAACATGTGTGGGCTCGACCAGAGATGAGCTAATGTCGATTCTTGAGAAAGCCGCTGAAAGCTATATTGAAAACATCATTGCGCTACGAGGGGATCTTCCAAAGGGTGAGACGGTCTGGAAACATCTTGAGAATGGTTTTGATTATGCCGCAGATTTTGTATCATTTATTAAGAAAAATTATCCGCACATTTGTATTGGTGTCGCCGGTTTTCCAGAAGGTCATCCATTAACTCCGAACAGGCTCAAGGAGATAGAATATCTTAAGGCAAAAGTAGATGCCGGAGCCGACTACATAGTCACCCAGCTATTTTTTGACAACAGAGATTTCTATGATTTTTGTGAGCGATGTGAATTAGCCGGAATCCATGTTCCTGTTATTGCGGGTGTTATGCCAATTACAACCCGCAAAGGAATGATTCGACTGGCAGAACTGGCTGAAGGCGCCCGTTTTCCTGCCGTCCTTTTAAGATCTGTTGCACGGGCCGAAAATGATGAATATTTTGAAGAAGTGGGCATTCACTGGGCGGCAGAGCAACTGCTTGATCTTGTAAACAATGATGTTCGTGGGATTCACCTGTATACTCTTAACCGTTCCCGAGCAATATTAAAAATCTTTAAATCACTTGGTATCAAAGATGCTACGCAGTTTTAAGAATAAGACTTTTGCCAAATTTATAACCTTCCGAGGTATAACAACGGAAGGCTTGTGAGTTTTGATAGGCTTGTAAGATGTTATAAGTTTTATTCAACATCTAGATCTTGTACATCAAGCATATCGGTGAGTTTTGTGAGAGAAAAAATTATTGGATCTAATTCATCTTTAGATAGTTTTTTCAGGCCGTCAATAATTTTCTGCTGGATAGGAGGCGGGGCATTCTTGGCAAGATTTTTGCCTGAACCTGTAAGTTCTATGGTAATAATACGTCTATCAGGGGAATTTCTAAACCTTTTCACAAGACCTTTTTGTTCCAGCCGATCAACAATTCCGGTGACCGTGCTTGATTTAACCATTATATGCTTGGCTATCTGTGAGGGAGGCAATGGACCATTTTCGTATAATGATAGAATACAATTAAGCTGCGGCGCGCTTACCTGATATTTTTTGTTTAATTCCTTGGTATAAAACTCTCCTGCCTGCATTAACTTGCGAATAGAGAATATTATTTCCTTTGTGCGATGTTCTATTGACATTTCAACTCGTTGTAATTGCAAGTTATTTGTATATATTTAAAATTACTTATTAAATAATTGTTTATTAAAATTCAACAAATAATAATAGCTAATAAAAAAATAATTTTACCTAAAAATATTGCAAATGAAAATATTAAGCAATGAATTTTTATTTTTTTTCTTTATTTTTCATCTTACTCTTAAGGCTGAGCCATTTTTCTAATCTTTGCTTTATTATTTTTTCATAACCCCTGTCAGTTGGGAAATAATATCGCTGATTCTGTAACTCTTCAGGCAAATATTCCTGGTGAATATATGCGTCTTTAAAATTATGAGCATATTTGTAACTTTTTCCGTATCCCAGTTTTTTCATCAGCCCTGTGGGAGCATTTCTTATATGTAGAGGAACAGGCAGCGTACCTGTACTTTTGACAACGTCTTTAATTTTTCTAAAGGCCAAATATATGCTGTTACTTTTAGGGGCGGTAGCAAGATAGACGGCGGCTTGAGCGAGAGCCAGTTCGCCCTCAGGGTGGCCAAGAAAGCTAAATGCTTTCATAGCGTTCAAAGCAACTTCGAGCGCATTAGAATCTGCGTTTCCCACATCTTCAGAAGCGAATCTTACCATTCTGCGAGCCAGATACAACGGGTCTTCACCTGCTGAAAGCATACGTTCAAGCCAATAGAGAGCTGCATCGGGATCACTGCCTCGCAGGCTTTTGTGAAACGCGGAAATAAGATTATAGTGCTCTTCACCGGATTTGTCATAAACAAGACTTTTTTTCTGAAGAGCAGACTCTAAATCTTTGATAGTTATATGCCGCTTTTTCTTTTTATCTGAAGTATCACTTTCCGACGATAGAAGTGAAGCCGTTATCTCAAGGTTGTTTAAAGCTGTACGTGCATCTCCATCTGCTATTTGTATAAGATATGCGAGAGCATCTTTTGATAAAACAAGGTTTAAGTTTCCAAGACCTCTTTCTTTGTTTTTAAGCGCTCTATTAATTATGGCATGGATATCATCCTGCGAAAAAGTCTTTAAAACAATTACACGGCATCTTGACAAAAGGGGCGCTATAACTTCAAAGGAGGGGTTTTCAGTTGTAGCTCCGATCAGGGTTATCAGGCCATTTTCAACGTGATGAAGGAATGCATCCTGCTGCGCCTTGTTGAACCTGTGTATTTCATCTACAAAGAGAATGGTTTTTTTTCTATAAAGCTTTTGCTGATTTCTTGCCTCTTCAATAACGGATCTTATTTCTTTTATTCCTGAAAGGACAGCGGAAAAATGGACAAAATAAGATTTTGTTTCACCTGCGATTATTCTGGCAAGAGTCGTTTTGCCGCATCCTGGAGGGCCCCATAAAATCATTGAAAAAATCCGGTCTTTTTCAATGGCGTTACGGATAAGGCTGCCTTTGCCGACGACATGCTTTTGACCTACAAATTCTTCAAGGCTTTTCGGTCGCATTATTTCTGCAAGAGGTCTTGATGCATCTGCGGCTTTCCGCGCCTGGTATTCAAAGATGTCCAAAAATTGTCCTATTTTTTTGAGATCGCCTTGTGAAGTGCTTCCTGCACCACTGCCGGGAATGGGGCAGGGGCAGGTTTCCCATTCAGATCGCGTTTTACCCAGATCGCATTCTGTTCCCCAAAAGCGAGTTTTACCTTTGTGTTATCCGCGCCCATTAGGAAATACTCAAAATGAAAGATGGCGCTATGCCTCTTCAGCGACTTAAGAGCCATTGTTACCATAATCCGGTCAAACGGCATTGCTTCCCGCAGGTGGTTGACCCTGGTTTCCAGACAGAGGAGTTCCCCGTCTCTCCCGTTTTCGCGATAATACTCCGGTATCAGATCAAAAAAATATCGATCCCGAATTTGGCCCTGCCATGCATAATAGTTTGCAAAATAGATGTTTCCGACAAGGTTGGAATTGTCAAGCGAAGTATCTATGATTTGCTCGCACAACACAGGATGAACTATCGGACCGGAAGATATGTATGCTTCCTTTTCCCCTCTTATCTGTTTAACAAGGTCTGATAACGGTTCAGGGAGGGGCTCGGGAAGATTCGGGGCATCATTGCGCGGGAGCAAGCCTTTCATAAATTCCCTGTAATAGTCCGGATATGGCTCTGGTTTAACTATTCCATAATCAAGTATCTTGACCCATGTAACCTGATGCTCACACCAGGCTAAACGCTCATAGCCGCCATTTTTCAGCATCTTCCGGAAGTCAAAGTTGAGATCCATTGTGGAGTCTGCAGGACCGTGATTTCCGGAACTCCATAAACGCACCTCGATTTGATCTCCGGCTGTGGCTTCCCCAAGTATCCGTGCATTGGTGTAGTTGGTCACCATTCCACACTTGCTTGTGGCAAACTGTTGCCCGAGCCTTCCCAGAACAGGCCATACCGCTGCCTCCCTGATCTCCCCCAGCCAGAAGAAGTAGTTGGAGAAGTATAATGTCCGGCTGAGCTGGGCATTGTGTTTAAAGGTCACAGGAAATCGTTGAATGAAAACATCCTGTCCCTGGGGGCCGTCCTTTATCATCTCAAAATGGCGTTTTTTTGTTATTTCCTCGTAAGCGCTAACCTTGGATGGCAAAGGTTCTACAGATTGACGTTTAGCTTCCTTTGCCACTATAGCAATGATTCGTTCGGGCCCCCTGGTCAGGTCAACAGGGAATGCAAGAATCAAGAGGCTGCCGTCAGTCACGACGCCTTTAAAGAGAACAGCATCGGCATCTCTATAAACAATTTCAAGAGGAGCGTTGTTTTTTCCCGTCACTTTTTGCAGAACTTCCATAGCAGCCCGGATCTTTGTTCCTGCCAGGTCAAGCGTGTCGTTGTCATTGATAAGCCTGTCCAGAAGGTCGTCTCTGCAATCGCCAATGATCTCCTGCCATTCTTTCCGGCTTCGATGGGTGATGGGCGCTATATTACAGCCTTGTGCGCCATGTCCGGCAATGCAAAGACAGATCCGTTCGTCATACGACATGGAAACTTTTGTCTCATTTTCCTTCAGTCCGACGATCACGGGTTCGCCGGATTCAAGCCATTTGATCTCATAGGAATCGGACCCCTTGCCGGTCGCATGGAAGATTACCTCGTTCAACATCGGGCTCACCAGGCTGCGCAGTTCCTCTCTCGACATGTCCTGGATACCTGGAATATATCTCAAGAGTATCTCCGGAAGCTCGATTTTCATAGAACCGTCAACTCTGTTCATGGCATCCCTCACGATCCTGTTGTCCCGTTTTTCGGGGATTACCAGATCAGAAGCGCCGGAATAATCGTCATGGTGGCTCAGTACCGTTAGGGTATAACCTTCAAGTCTTTCTCTGACATTGCCATCAGAGTCAACGATTACAACATTGTTTATGACCTTATCTTCTTCTATGCTGTCTATTTGAACATGACCCATAATAAAAGCATGTTGTGTATTGTCGGCGCATGGATAAATGTCAATAGAGCCGATATAAACAGGAAGACAGATCTTCTTTGGCACAAGCATCTGACCCGATTGGAGGAGTGAATCACGCAAGAATGGATCACCAAGAAACAGTGTTCTATGCAAAGGATCAGTGAAGACATCCTCTGCCGCCTGGCTGAGATCCTGAACTTTTGAGCTGAATATGGCATCTTTTCCGTTTTCGCCGGTTGCGGAAATGCTCCAGACCTTGTCGATTTTCTGGAATCGCGGCCCCTGGAATAAATGGTGTTCCCGATAGAGATCCAGGCGCGGCTCGATGTCCAACGGCTTATCCGGGATATTGATGGCATATTTTGGCTCTTTGTCTGTCAGGCCTAAAATAAATGTGGCGGAGAAAAAATCGGACTTGATTCTTGAGCTGGATTTGGAGACTCCTGCGCAAATTTTTCTGACAGTCGATTCAGGCTCATATTCCTGTACCTCTGCCCAGACAACTATATCTGCCCCGTCTTGAGGATCTACTGTGATCGGACGTTCCAGCTTGATATCCTCTATTCGCACCCTGCTAAAATCGTTTTCCCCTGTTATGTGGGCAACGGCCTGAGCCATTGCTTCCAGACCAAAGACTGCGGGAAACAGATACGAACCGTTAAAGAGATGATCTTTCAGGTAAGGATTTTTTTCCAGAGTCAGATGGGTCTGGAATACAGTTTCTACGCCAGGAGTAAGATGGAGAGGTGTTTCAAGGAATTTCGCGCTTTCAGGCGCTGGAGTGGTTTCGGATATCCAGGTGTCTAAGCTGCCGAGACGCCCCGCGATAATTACCTTATGAACTCCAGGATCGTTCAGAAAAAGATGGACAAACCGCTGAACACCTTCTCTGCTGGGAATAGCCTCGATACCCATTTTTCGCAGATTTTCCACGCTTCCCATTTTTGCTCCCATACCCTCATCCCGCCAGATACTGTAGGCAACGGACAGGCTGTCGGCGCCAGGATGATCTGCCGCAAAACGACGGAGAACCAGATCAAGAGCTTCGTTGGAAAATCCATACCAGGCATTTCCAGGCATTCCTGTCACTCCGATAATAGATGAAATCCCCACGAAGAGCTTGGGCGGAGCGTCTTTCAAGGCAAAAATAAGATTCAACGCCCCCATTAGTTTTGGACTTATCTCCTGCAAGGCATCTTCGACAGAAACCTGGCTGGCTGATTTCGGATGGTTGAGTCCTGCACCGTGAATTACACCGGTGATTTGTCCCATGTCCCTGCGAATTTCACGGACAGCAGAGATCAGAGATTCACGGTCGGAAACATCACAACTAAAGTACCTGGCAACCATTCCCTTGTCGTTGTACCTTTTGAGTGTTTCAGCGATCTCACGACTCGATGAACGGTCCGGAGCTGTATCAGGATGAGCCGAACGCCCGATAAGGGCCATTTGCGCTCCAGTTTTTAGAGCCAGACCAAAGGCGCATGAAGCTGTAATACCCCTTGCACCGCCCGTAACCATGATGACATCTCCGGCAGACCAGTTCATTGGACGCGGTTTGTATGAGGCTGGCTGCATAAGCTCAGGCACGGCTATGCTGCGTTTTAGTTCAAAATCAAAACCGGCTGCCGCAAAAGGCTCAGGAGTACTTATTTCCTCAATTGCTTTGTCTGCGATTTTTTCAGCATCCAGCGCTGCAGAGAAGTCAATGACACGAACTCGAAGATCATCTCGTTCTAAATGGAGGCTCGCGGCTAAGGCCAAAGCACAGCATTTGTTGATGTGTGAAAACACAGGATGATCGCCAAAGCAGCCGCCGCCGAACTGGATATAGGCAACCGTGGTGCGGCGACGCGGGCTATGTGAGGCCGGAGGCGGGGATATCACGCTGGCCAAATGTTCTACGATAGCCTGCAGTTGCTCTTTATCTGAATTATATTTCTGCCCGGTCCGGGGAAGAATGGCGATAAGATGTGAATACACCGGGTCTTTGACCAATTCTTTATCATGTGCTTCCTTAAAAGCGGCTATTCGCACCTGGGCGCCCCGGCTGAACAGGCTGTTGCGCAACGATGTCGCGACATCATCGCTATCAGGAGTAGCCAGGATCAAAACATTAGCACTTTGCCAGTCATCCTCCTTGCGTTTTCCCAACCATTCCGGCAATGGCTGGAGCGGTTCTTCCGCCGGCACGACCTTAAATTCCCTGACCCATGGATCAGGCCCACTATCGACATCCATTGTTTGTTTCTTTGTCCCGCCAGTGACGATTCTTTCCAGGATTTCGGCAATCTGCCGCAGGCTTCGCTGACGAAGGGGATCCAGATCAACATGGATTTCTATATTCAAAGCAGATGTCAATCCACCTACCAACCTGTTCAGCATGTCCGGTCCGATATTGAGATCATCTTCCACTATTGCGTCCGCATCAAGGACATCATCCGGATAACCTGTAATCAGGGAGGTCTGTTCAAGGACTATCTTCAATACATCCGGTTTTTCCGGCTCAATTGAGCCAGGTGCTTTCTTCTTTGCACACGCCATCATGTTGTCCACGATTTCTGACAGGGTTGCATTGGCATCGCCCGCCAAATCAACCTCGTCTTCCAGGCCGGCTTTTTTTGCCGCTTTTATTACCAGATCAGCAGCTTTGATCGAATCAAGGTTCAGATCATCCAGCAACCGCATTTCAGGCATCAGGCTATCAATAGGGTAACCTGTAATATCTTTGGTTACAGAAAAGAGAACCGATTTCATATCTTCTCTTGTAACGGTTTTTGATTTCAGTGCTGGGGCCCTTACATCATGGGTTTTGGTTTCTACAGAAGGTTTGATTGTCTCAACTTCTATCTCAGTTCCTCCTTTCTTATCCATAAACGGGGCCGAGTACTTCATATCCGCTTGGATAAACTCAGCTAAAAACGGGCCGCGAGCCTTCAGGTAAGCCTCAAGCTCATTGCCGGAAAGATTGACAATACCGGAGAGCATGTCTTGCGCCTTTTTCGGCAGGGAATGATGAAAAGATGCCTTGTCGGCAACGGGAAGATCAAAGGGGCGTTCACACGGGTTCTGAATGAACAAGCGTTCAGAAGGCGGAACAAACGGGCGGACCAGCCTTTTTTCGTACAACCTGTGCCAATCAATGTCAATGCCGCGGATAAAGAGGGAGGCAAGCAGCCTGTTCATATCCTTGTCCACGAACGGCGATGATTCTATTGGTATGCATACATGATCGCTGTCGCCCATAATAGCATTTGCCAGGCCTGAAAGGACGCGCCCCGGTCCGACCTCAATGAACAGATCACAGTTCCTGGCCATTGACCTGATCATATTTACAAAATTTACCTGTGAGAGAATCTGGCCGGCAAAGTGCTTCCGGAGTGATATTCCCTGTTTTACCTCTTCCCCGTCAGTGCTGGAAAAAAGTCTGGTCTGGATAACAGCGAGTTTTTCGGGGAGAAATTCGACATTTTCCATAACCTTGACGGCATGGGAAGCAAGTTCGGAGTGAAAGGCATTGGAGACCCTCAAGCGCCTGGCCATGATTCCTTGTTTAGCTGCTATCTTTATGGCCATTTCCAGCGCGGTCAGTTCCCCGGACAAAACGATTTGCTGCGGGCTGTTTATATTTGCGAGGACTATATAACCCGCGGTCTGTTTGAGGATGCCTTTCGCCTCTTCTTCAGAGCATCGCAGGCTTACCATTCCTCCTTTTTGATCTCCCGAGACCGTCATGGCACGCCCCCTTGCAGCCGCAAGACGAATCAGATTCTGGAAATCAAATGCGCCTGCGGCATGAAATGCGGTCAATTCTCCCAGGCTGTGCCCACCCATAGCGGCAGGGGTTACCCCAAGTTTTTGAAGGAATTGAAACCAGAACAGCGAAGTTAGACAGATGGCAGGTTGGGCATTTTCGGTCTGCGACAGGTCGTGAAACCAGGCTTTAACATCCTCCGGTCCTCCAGCTCGATCAAGTGGAGGATAGATAAGCCGGCTGATGGGTTTGCCGCCTGCATCCTCGATCCATTGATCTGCCTCCATGACTCTATTCCTTGCCCACTGGAAACGCTCTACAAGCACTCGAGCCATGTTGAGCTTTTGAGAGCCCTGCCCTGGAAAAAGCATTCCCACCCTTGTCCCGGCAAGCCGGTTGCTCAACCATACCATCTGTCCGGGATCATTGAGCATTTTTCCACTTGCAGGCGGTCTCTCTTTGATCATCAATGCAAGTTGTTCAAGCAGTTTTGTCAATTCGTCTGGTTGGCCGGTTATGACAGCGGATCGAACACAGGCCTTCCTGTATGACTCGTGTCCGAGCTTGGCAGCAAGATCTGTGAGTTCGGCAATACTTATTCCCTTTGAGATCTTGACAAGGTCGTTGACCTTTTCATAAAGTTCATCCATGGTCTCGGCGGTCAATACGAAAATCTCTGTTTCCTGATTCGAAACCATCATAGTTCGCTCATCCATGGACGGCTCGAGAAGGTCACTGGGAGGATCGCCGGATTCCAGGGTTATGTGGCAGTTGATCCCGCCAAATCCCATAGCCGAGACACCTGCCCGCAATATTTCCGTGGGTTTGCGCTGCTCGCCCTGAAGAATAGGGTAAAGTGAATGCACCAACGTGTTAAAAAGAGGATGCGGATCCCTGCACGCGGCCGTGGGTGAAAGAATACGGCGGTTCACTCCCATGACTGCCTTGATGAATCCACCAGCTCCAGAGGCGGCCTTTGTGTGTCCAATGATCGATTTTAATGATGTAATACCGCAGGATCGTTCTGATTTTTTCTGGGAGACCCTGACATCTTTCATGGCTAAAGCAATGCCCTCTAATTCGATCCGATCTCCAATTGCTGTCCCTGTTCCATGCCCCTCCAGGAAATTTACATCTTCAATCCCGTAAGGAGCACGGGCGTACGCTCTTTTTAATGCTCTGGCCTGCCCCGTGGCGTTTGGCGCTGTGATAGCAGTTCCTCTGCCGTCCGAAGATATGCCCCAGCCATGGAGTATTGCATAGATGTAATTTTTATCCCTCCTGGCATCATCTAAACGTTTAAGGACAACGAAGCCGCAACCCTCGCCTGGGATAAATCCGCTGGCGCGGCGGTCATACACAGTCATATCATCCTTAGTCAGCGCTCCGGTCCTGGCAAACCCTACAAGCTCAAAAGGATCAAGGCTGATATCGACTCCTCCCGCTATAGCCAGATTCAGATCTTTATTCATTAATCCTGTGGCTGCAGTGGCAACTGCAATAAGGGAAGATGAGCACGCCCCGTCAACAGTGTATCCTCCTCCACAAAGGTTCAGGAAGTTGCAGATACGTCCCGCGATGGTGTTTGAAAGTCCGCCGGCCAATGTGTCTTCGTTCACAGATGGGAAAACAGATTTATAGTAGTCTTTCAGTGTTGTCTCAATTTCCGCTGCCTGATTGTCGGAAAGATTCCTTGACCTGGCTGCGGCCCGGAATGCGCGCTGGATATACGGCCATCGCAGCCGCATGGTATTAGAACGGGTCATCTCGCCGGTCAGGCTGTTTCCCACTATTACTCCCGTGTGCTCACCAGGCAGCTCATCGTGGGAGTAACCAGCGTCTGCAACCGCTTCGATTGCCGTTTCCAGTGCGAGCCAGTGTACAATATCTGTATTTTGGAAGGTAGTGTAAGGGATGCGCCTTGACGCCCAGTCAAAACTGAATCCGTCGATTACAGCGGCACGTGAGATATAGGTCTTGTCCGACTCGCTGCCGTTCGGTTGGTAATAATCGGCTATAGGGAAACGCTGGTCTGGAAGTTGCCTGAACTGGCGGCGGCGTGCCAGGATGTTCTCCCATAGCTGCCGCGGATTGCGGGCGCCCGGATACCAGCAGGCCATCCCGATTACAGCGATTGGAGTGGTTAATGATTTATTCATAATAATAACCTCTCATAACTACTCAGGTGGATAGGCTGAAGACTGAAGACTGTTAGGGAAAAGCGCATTTTGAAGCCATGTTTGGTGCAAAAATCAGGTATTTCCGCCAAAGTACGGCAATCAAACTCTTCTGACCCCTTCAGCCTGACTACGTGACTAGTCACAACCTCTCATTCCTTATAATTGTTAATTCGTAATTATATCTGGTATTGTTGCCAAAAAACACGGTATGTGTCAAGCAAAACAAAAAGCGTGTAATAATATGAAATTTGCGATATAAAAGATGAGTACGAAATAAAAATACTGTAAAAGTTCACCACGGAACGACACGGAGTTTCACTGAAAAGTAAAAACAATGAGTAACTACTCAGGTTCACGGTTCCACGGTTCACTGTTCACGGTTAGAGAACGATAAAAATTGAACGGAAGATCAGAACAAAACCCAATTGATCAATTATCTCAAAACAACTCGCTTGAGAGTGGGTTTATTTATAATTCAGTGTATTTCCGTGAAAATCCGTGGTGAACTATTACAAAATGCTTTTTCAGATGGAGTATGAAGATGATAAGCCCTCCAGGTTACCAGATCGCAGATAGAATTTGTGAAAGTCTAAATACAGTGGTTTATCGAGGAAAGAGGGGGGCCGACAACCTGCCGGTTATTCTCAAGATCTTGAAAAAGGCTCATCCCACGCCTGATGAGCTTGCCCGGTACAGGCATGAATTCAGGATAACCGGTTCACTTCATCTTAAAGGTGTTGTCAGGAGTTATTCCTTAGAAGATTATGAGAACAGGCTGGCAATAATATTCGAGGATTTCAACGGGAAATCACTGGATAGACTGATGGCTGGCTCAAGGCTTTCCCTGGAAGAATCTCTTGCCATCGCCATAAAGATAGTGGATGCTTTGGGAAGTATACATGCTGCAAATATAATTCACAAGAATATCAATCCTGCCAATATCGTTATTAATCATGAAACAGGGGAGTTGAAGATCATTGATTTCGGGATTTCGAGTACCCTGTCCAGAGAAGAACCTGCTGTAAAGAATCCGAATATTCTTGAAGGTACACTGGCCTATATTTCGCCTGAGCAGACAGGAAGGATGAACCGCGTCCTGGATTACCGCACTGATTTTTACTCCCTGGGCGTTATCCTGTATGAGCTTATCTGCCGAAAGCTTCCTTTTGAATCCGATGATTTGCTTGAAATAATCCATTCCCATATCGCAAAAGAGCCTGTAGAGCCGTACAAGCTTGATCAAAGAATTTACAGGACTGTATCTGAGATTGCAATAAAATTGCTGGCAAAGAATGCCGAAGACAGATACCAGAGTGCCTGGGGGATCAAGGCAGATCTTGAGGAGTGCCTGAGCCGGTTAAAGAATTCCGGCAGAATTGAACCGTTCCCTCTTGCCACTCATGATATCTCTGACAGGTTCCAGGTTATTCAGAAGTTGTATGGCAGAGAAAAAGAAATTGAAATTTTGATGGAGGCGTTTGAGCGAACAGCAGACGGGAAACGGGAAATTCTGATGGTGACAGGCAGAGCAGGCGTAGGGAAGACCTCTATAGTCAATGAAATTTATAAGCCGATAACCGCCAGAAACGGATATTTTGTCTCAGGCAAGTTCGACCGGTTCCATCGGGATATTCCGTACAAAGCCGTAATTGAAACATTCCAGGAACTGATACGTCAAATTCTGACCGAGAGTGACACCCGGATTGATCAGTGGCGGGAGAAGCTCCTAACAGCCATCGGTCCTAATGGACAGATTATCATTGATGTGATTCCAAACGTGGAGTTGATCATCGGACCACAGCCTCCTGTGCCAAAATTGGGGCCTTTTGCAGCGCAGAACCGTTTTAACCTGGTCTTTCAAAACTTTATTCAGGCATTATGCCTGCCGGATCATCCTTTGACCATCTTTCTGGATGATATGCAGTGGGCGGATTCTGCGTCCCTGAAACTAATGGAACTGATGATTACAAACAGAATGACAGAATATTTTTTTCTTATCGGGGCGTATCGCGACAACCAGGTCACGCCCGGGCATCCCTTGATGATTACCCTGAATGCAATTAAAAAGGAAGGCATTACCATCAATAATATCTCCCTCTTCCCCCTTGATATTGAAAATATTACTCAATTGCTCTCTGATTTGCTGCACGCTGATAAGGAAACGGCAAATCCGCTGGCTGAACTGGTCATGCAAAAAACGGGCGGCAATCCCTTTTTTACGGAGATATTCCTGAAATCGCTTTATGAAGAAAAGCTGTTGAGATTTGTCGCACCTGCTCCGGGAACAGGAAGAGGGGGATGGGAGTGGGACATGGCCGGAATTCAAAGGCTTGGCATCACAGATAATGTTGTTGAGCTTCTGACAGGAAAAATCCGGCAGTTCAGTAAAAAGACTCAGCAGGCATTAAAATTGGGATCATGTATCGGGAATCAGTTTGACTTGCAGACACTGGCTGCGATCTGTAAAAAATCTCCGGAAGAAACAGCGGCCTCACTCCAGGAAGCGGTTGCAGAGAGTCTGGTGATGATTTCCGGCAACGCATACAAACTGATCGATCCGGATATCAGAGAACCGGAGATGGGGATAAGAGTAGAATACAGGTTTTCGCATGATCACATCCATCACGCAGCTTATTCTCTCATCAGTGAAACCGAAAGAAAGTTGATACATCAACAGACAGGTCAATACCTGCTTCGGATTATCCCGCCAGAGCAGCGCAAAAAGAGGATATTTGATATTGTGAACCAGTTGAACCTTGGGCTGGAACTTATTGATTGTCAGGCTGACCGGAATGAATTGGCTAACCTGAACCTCATGGCTGGGAGAATAGCAAAGCAGTCAGCAGCGTTTGAGTCGGCTTTCGTTTACCTGAGGACCGGCATAGGACTGCTTTGTGAGGACAACTGGAAGAGCGAGTATGACATGTCGCTTGAACTATATACAGAAGCGGCTGAAACGGCATATCTTTGCGCCGAGTATGCCTTAATGGAAGAGTTTGTACTGTGTATATTGAAAAGGGGGAAAGTGTTGCTGGACAGGGCAAAGGCTTATGAGATCAGGATCGAGGCATACAAGGCTCAATATAAGAGGCAGGAAGCGCTGGAAACAGGGTTGTCCATCCTCAAAGAGCTAGGGTTGAGATTTCCTGAAAAGCCGAACAGGTTGAATATCATGCTTGATCTCCTGAGAACAAAGTTGCTATTAGCCGGAAAGCGAATCGGCAAACTGGTTGATTTAAAGAAGATGGATGATCCGATCAAATTGGCATCCATGCGGATATTGAACCGCACTGGCTCTGCCGCCTATTTTGCCGACCCTGATCTCCTCTCTCTCCTTGTATTGAGATCTGTTAGATTTTCGATCATATATGGAAATGCGCCTGTTACAGCCTTTTCGTATGCTGTTTACGGAATGATGCTCTGCGGAATAGTCGGAGACATAGGGAATGGCTATAGATTCGGCCGACTTGCCTTAAGCGTGCTGGAGCAGTTCAATGCCAAAGAGTTCAAGGCCATGACATTCCATATGGTTTATGGCTTTGTCATACACTGGAAAGATCATGTCAGGGAAACCTTGAAGCCATTGTCTGAAGCATATCAAATCGGGCTGGAGACCGGAGATTTTGAATACGGAGGCTATTGTGCCTTTTTTTACTGCTACCACTCATTTGTGGCGGGAAAGGGGCTGGATGAGGTTGAGCTGGAAATGGCCGGATACAGCGATGCACTTGTCCGGCTCAAGTATGAACAGTCCCTGCATGGGCATGGGATATTTCGGCAGACAGTTGCGAATTTGAGGGGGATGTCCGGAACCCGGTGTTCATTAGACGGCAAGTATTATAATGAGGGCCAGATGTTGCCGATTCACAGCAAGGCAAAAGACAGAACCACTCTTTATTATCTTTATAGCAATAAACTTCTTTTGAACTATCTCTTTTGCGATTACAAAGAAGCCATCAAGAATGGAATGCTGGCGGAAAACTATTTAGACGGAGTAGTGGGGATGGTGGTTGTTCCGATCTTTTTTTTCTACGATTCCCTGGCCAGGCTCGCAGTCTTTCACGATTCTTCGCTGTCCGAACAAAGAGTCATACTAAAAAAGGTGGCTGCCAACCGGAAAAGGATAAAGAAATGGGCGCATCATGCGCCAACGAATCATCTGCACAGGTTTTATTTGATCGAGGCAGAACGGATGCGGATTCTCGGCAAAGATGCCAGAGCAGAGAAGTATTATGATCAGGCGATTGAACTGGCAAAAAAACATGAATATATCAATGAAGAAGCACTGGCAAATGAACTGGCGGCAAGATTCTATCTTGCAAAAGAAAACTCGAGGATTGCCAGAGCATATATGCAGGATGCCCGCTACTCTTACCTTATATGGGGAGCAATGGCCAAGGTCAGGGATATAGATGCACGATACAGCCAGTTGCTCGCCGGCAGGCCATTGAGAATCTTATCCGGGATTAACAAACCTGACGGAACCAAAACAACCATTGATTCAGGAGAATGTTTTGATCTTGCCTCTGTGATGAAGGCATCCCTGGCTATTTCCGGCGAAATCGTTTTGGACAGGCTGCTGGAACGATTGATGAAAATAGCGATTGAGAATGCCGGTGCAGAAAAAGGCTTTCTGATCCTGGAATCCATGGGAAAATTGATGATTGAAGCAGAAGGATCGCTCAATCAGGATCACATCACGGTATTGCACTCGGTTCCATTGGAAGAAAGCAATAATCTTTCACCTGCCATAATTAATTATGTAGCCAGGACCCGGGAAAGCGTGGTTCTCAATGATGCCGCCACTGAAGGTCGCTTTACAAATGATCCCTATATTCTTTCCAGACGTCTTAAATCGGTCTTATGCGAGCCTATTATTTACAAATCAAAACTCAGGGGTATCCTCTACCTGGAGAATAATCTTACAACCGGCGCGTTTACCATTGAACGCACGGAGATGCTCAAACTTCTGACATCCCAGATAGCCATTTCCCTGGAAAACGCCAGGCTTTATACAAACCTGGAAGAGTCTGAACTGCGCTATAGGGAGCTTTATGAAAATATTATCGATATTGTAATACTGGTTGGCGAAGATGATACAATACTCATGGCAAATCCCCTTTTCTACACCTTTCTCGGGATTCCATACGGAGATAAGATCGAATTTACCTTTAAGGAGTGTATATATCAGAAAGATCGTTCCAGGGTGGAAAGTGAGATGCTCACAAGACTTTTTAACGGGAATGATGTAAAAGATTTTGAATTTAGAATTGTAAACATGCATGGAAAGATTTTTGAGGTCGAGTGTAATGCAAAGTCTATCAGAAAGGAGAGCAAACTTGCCGGATTCCAGATGGTAATTCGGGATATTACCGAGCGGAAAAAGTTGACGAATGACCTGTTTGAATCTCTTAGAGCCGTCGCACAAGCCAGGCTCGGAACTATCCTTGGTCTTGCAAAACTTGCAGAATACAGGGATAAAGAGACAGGCGCACACCTTGAAAGAATACAGGAGTATACCAGGATGCTTGCAGAGGAGCTTGCCAAAAGACCCAAATATAAAAAGTACATCACAAAGAAATACATAGAGGATATTTCCTTCACATCCATTCTTCACGATATCGGAAAGGTGGGAATCCCTGACGCGATACTCCTGAAATCCGGAAGACTTACAAAAGAAGAGTTTGAAGAAGTAAAACGCCATCCAGTAATAGGAGGGGATATTTTGAGGGAGGTTAACGCAAAGGTTGAGGGGCAATCGTTTTTGTCCATTGGAATGCGGATCGCTTATTCCCATCATGAAAAATGGAACGGCACGGGATATCCGAAAGGCCTCAAGGGAGAGGGAATACCTCTATCCGCCCGGATAGTCGCGCTGGCTGATGTGTATGACGCTATCGCAACAAAGCGGGTTTACAAAGATGCCTACTCCCACGAAAAGACTGTCGATATTATTGTGAGCGAAAAGGGAAAGCATTTTGATCCCGAGGTGGTGGAAGCCTTTCTTGTCCTCAAAGACAAATTTATGACGATATGCAGGAAGATGCAAGATGATAAGCCAATGGTTTTCGAAGCATAGACTGCGGATTATCGTTTCTTCTTACCGAATTCTATCCGGCCTGTCCGCTGCCGGAAGAGCAACCTGATGGGAGTTTTGTCTAACCCGGCGCGTTCACGGATCTGGTTGATAAGATACCTCTTGTATGAAAAATGAACTGCACCAGGATAGTTTACAAAGCAGACGAAAGTAGGCGGTTTTGCAGTCACCTGGGCGGCATAATAAAATTTAAGCCGTTTTCCCCGAAAGAGTGAAGGTTCATTTTTTTTGATTGCCAGTTCCATTATCCTGTTTAATTGACCGGTTGTTATACGCGCTGCATACTGGTTGTAAACTTCATCAACATACTTAAATATCTTTGGAACTCTGAGGCCGGTAAGTGCGGAGATAGTAATGGCCGGAGCAAAACTTAAAAATTTTGACTCTATTCTTAATTGTTCATAATATCTTTTTGCGGTTTTACTGTCTTTTTCAACAAGATCCCATTTATTAAGCAGCATTATACAACTGCATTTTCTTTCAAAAGCATATCCTGCGATATTTATGTCCTGTTCGGTAATTCCCTCGTCCGCATCTATGACGATAAGGGCAACATCACATCTGTCAAGGCTCCTTAAAGCTTTGATTATCGAAAACTTTTCAATTTTCTTTGATACTTTTCCTTTACGTCTGATGCCGGCGGTATCTATAAGAAGATATGACTTTCCGTTGATATTACAGACAGAGTCAATTGCATCACGAGTTGTTCCCGGAGTATCGCTTACAAGCAGGCGTTTTTCACCCAGAATGCGGTTTATGAGAGATGATTTGCCGACATTCGGTCTGCCAACGACCGCTATCTTTATCATATCTTCTGTTTGAACTGAGTCAGATTTTGGAAATGCAAGTATCAGATCGTCGAGAAAATCATTCACACCATAGCGATGTTCAGCAGAAACAGGATACAGTTTTTCTATGCCAAGGCTGTAAAAATCATAAAGATTTGTTTCCTGTTCAAGACCATCTATTTTATTAACAGCAAAAAAAACCGGTTTCTTTGTTGTACGGAGAATTTTGACAATATCTCTATCATAGGGTGATATCCCTGCCTTGCCATCAAGCAGAATAATTATAACATCGGCATCTTCTATGGCTTGGAGTACCTGAAAGCGGATTTTATTTGCAAAATCATCCTTATCATCACTCAAAAAACCTCCTGTATCAACCAGGGTGAAAGCAACGTCATTCCAGGCAGCATCGCCGTAATTCCGGTCTCTTGTGACACCAGGGAAATCATCGACAATGGCATTTCTCGATCTGGTAATGCGGTTGAAAAAGGTGGATTTGCCGACATTTGGGCGGCCAACAATTGCAACAATAGGTTTCATGGTTATATATAATAAAGGTTGAAGGTTGAAGTCCGAAACTTTCCGACAGCCTTGTGCGCTTCAGCTTCAGATATAATCAAATTCAAACCATGAAAAACTCACGTATAACATATCGTAAAGAAAGAACATGCCCTGACTGAAAACATCAGTAACAATTCAAAAAGCCCTTAATAAACTATGACAACATCGTACATGGTTCTTTCTTAACGATATCTAATACGCTCAAACAGTTTCCTGTTTTGAATTTGATTATACCTGAAGCTTACGCTCAACCGGTTTGTTTCATATTATCTAAAGTAATACGAGTTTTGTAAATTTCCGATAAATATTATAGTTGTTTAGTTCTAAAATTATATGATAAGCAATAAGTTTATCTCTTACAACAATAAAGATTGATGAAAAAGAAAAAAGAACACAGTTATTATGATAATAATAGGCATTGAAACATCCTGTGATGAAACCGCGGCATCAATAGTTATTGACGGCTCTGAAATTTTATCTTCCGTAGTGTCTTCCCAGTTGGAGGTGCATCATAAATATGGCGGCGTTGTGCCTGAGCTTGCTTCAAGAAAACATATAGAAGACATTGTACCAATTGTAAAGGAAGCTGTCAGCAAGGCTGGTATTAATTTTAAACAAATTAATGCATTGGCTGTAACCCAGGGCCCTGGGCTTATAGGCTCATTAATAGTAGGTTTTTCATTTGCAAAATCTTTTGCTTATACGCTTGGTATTCCATGGATAGGAGTAAACCATCTTGAGGGGCACATAAATTCTGTTTTTCTGGAATCAAATCCGCCGGCATTTCCTTTTGTATCACTCTTGGCTTCAGGCGGTCATACAAGCATCTATTATGTTAAATCTCATACAGAGACCGAAGTTATGGGGCAGACAAGGGATGATGCTGCCGGCGAGGCTTTTGACAAAGTTTCAAAAGCAATCGGCCTGGGATATCCAGGCGGGATAGTTATAGACAGGCTGGCTAAAAAGGGAGACCCGTCGAAAATAGTTTTCCCCCGCTCATACCTTGATAAGTCCGGCTTTGACTTCAGCTTCAGCGGCATAAAAACTGCGGTAAACCGCTATATTCAGACACACGCTGATGAATATAAAAACCAGATTCCCGATATTTTTGCCGGGTTTCAGGAGTCGGTCGTTGATGTTCTTTCATATAAAGTTTTAAGCGCAGCAATGAAAAGGGGTTGTGATCAGATTTCTCTTGTAGGAGGCGTGGCAGCGAACAGCAGATTAAGAGAAAGGGTTATTAAGGATGCTGAACGGAAAGGAATTAAAGTCCATATCCCTTCGGTTGATCTCTGCGGCGATAATGCAGCCATGATTGCAGCTACAGGCTATCATTACTTAAAGAATGGAAAGTCTTCTGGGATTAGTGATGATGTGTATTCAAGAATTAAATCATAAACACGGTCTCAACAAAATCGCTATCACCTAAAATCCTCTCATCGCTTTTTTCAATTATCTTCGCCGCGAACAAGACCCCCCTGAGCAAATGATTAGAAAGAACGAAATACGCTGGTTTATAAATGTCCATCCAGTCCTTTTTGTCAGAATGCCTATCCAAAAAACTGTTCGGAGAAAACGGCCTCACTTCCAGATAGCACTGAACTTTTCAAGGCTGATGAAAATCAGGATTGGGGGAAAAAGGTGATCAGATCTCGAACATAATTCACAGCCATTGATTTCAGACTCGTTTTATTCTCCTCGCATGGTTCCTGCCATTTGGCCCAAGCTTTAAAGAAAGCGCTTCGTCCTTTTTTGTTCAATAGACATCCGTCTTGGTTATTAGTTGTAAAATGCTTCAAATTGAGAGAACTATCAAGCAACTGGAGGACAAACCTGTCCACTTTTGGTCTCAATGGTTCGAGTATGTCCAACACCAGGTTTTCCCTGCCTGACTGCGGAGCGTGCAGAAATCCTAATGCTGGATCAAGTCCTCTTTGTAAGATAGCACGACGAACCTCTCCTCCAGTGATAACATAGCTGAGAGACAACAGAGCGTTAACGGGATCGCGCGGCGGCCTTCGGTTGCGGCCGTGGAAATTCCATTTTTCAGGCAGGATTTTGGCAAAAGCTGTAAAATAGGCAGAAGCGGCCGCTCCCTCATGGCCCATGAGGCTGTTTCGCCCATCAGCTTTTCGTAAGCCTTCGCGACAGTTTTCGATCTGTGCACAAATTGACTCTAATTCAGAATTGCCGTTTTTTAACTTTCTTATAACTCCTTCTTGCGCCGCCAGCTTCTTATCCAAAAGCCATTGACCAATTGACAGAGAACATTTATCGTCTTGCGCTGCCAGGTGTTGGGATATTCTGGTCGTAATTGTCGCGGATAATCCGGCGCCCATGTGGGCAGACACTCCTCCTCCACGTGACGGCAGCAGGATTGCCGGTATATTTTGTTCAGCCAGAGCCCTCCAGACATCACATGATACCATGGGGCTTCCTATCAGTATAACCCTTGCTACCATTCCCAGTGGAATTCTTTCGGGATGTCCCCCAGGCCTGTCCACGCGGATTGATTTTGATTCCATGCGGACAACCAGCTCTTTACAATCCAGAATTACTGTCAGGTCAGACATGTTTCTCCTTCAATTTGATAATTTTCAGAGTTAAGCATGATTTTCACACCGGGATTCATAGACCCAATAAGCGTTTCCATAAGCTCTTTTTTGGCTTTTTCCGGGTTTTGCTTTTGAAATTTTTCTTTTCTGTTCCAAAGTGCAAAACTGGAAAATCAGCCATCGGGTTTGGGCCGTTTGTCCAAATCTTGCTGGGATGCGTTATGGGATATGCTCTGAGATCATCTTTGTGAAGCGCCATTAAGGATGCAATGTGATCAAGGAGTTGATTTATGCGGAATTCGGTTCCTTGTACAAGAAAGAGAGATTTTTGAACAGCAAGTCCCTCATTTTTCAGCGTCCTGTGAATTTTTGACAGACGACGCGGATTTGCTATATCATAAGCCACCAGATACCAACCCTTGCGTTTCATAACACCTCATCCGACATGCCAGAGTTTGCGGCTGATACTATTCTTGCCAATTCCCCTGTAAAGCACAGGTCGATGCGTTTCCAGCCAGACCATAAGCAGCCGGTCAGTCTTTTTGTCCAATGGTTCACTTAATTGCAAAAAAAGTTCTTCTGCCTGGCGCATTTTCAGCCGGCATTCATGCACTGATTTTTGCCCGCCCAACCGCCATTCCTTGAGTATTTTGTAAATTTTTGCTCTGATTTTATTTTTGCTGATATCATAGGCAACAACAATGGGTCGGTGGATACTCATGTTTACCTCTTTTCATTTGCAAAAGCTTTCGCTGTTTTGAGTTTCGGAAGTTTTCGTCCCAGGAATTGAACATTCGGGCCGCATTGGACGGTGCGTGTTTTTTGCTCGTTCAGCATCAATCCCAATCGCTTCAGACTTTTGTCCACATAAGCACGTGCTTTTATTGCGTTGTCTCTGGATTTTGCAAAAACCAGGAAGTCGTCGGCAAAACGCACAAACGGAAGGTTTTTTGCCGACATATCATTGTCCCATGAGGTCAGATAAACATTGCACAAAAAGGGAGAGAGAACCGCCCCCTGGGGAATTCCCTTGGGAACAGACAAGAACCCTCTTTTGGCGGTGCCGGCGTCCAGCCAGCGCCTTATCAATGCTATTATTTCTCGATCAGCAATAAGAGATTTCAAGCTTTTAACCAGCGGTTTGTGGGGAATGTTGTCGAAATAACTTTTAATATCGGCATCAACTACCCAACTTAAACCACACAGCATATATTCCCGCACCCTGGATAAAACCATGTCAATGGTTCGTCCCGGGCGATAGCCAAAACTGTCATGATGAAAAATTTTCTCTCCAAAAGGCTCTAACACAGTCAAAACAGCTCGTTGAGCCACTTTGTCTCTTAAAGTACTGGCCGATATTATTCGTTGTCTGCCATCACCTTTGTTTACAGGGAAAAAGCGAACCGGGTCAGGGACATAAGCGCCGGTTCTCAGTTCATTGGATAGTTTGACAAGGTGGTATACGAGATTTGATTCCATCTCTCTTCTATACAATCCTGGCGCCCAAACTGCTTTATCATTACGAAATCTTTTCCATGCTGCGTTTAGGATTTCAGGTGATGCTGCTTTTTCTAAAAGGTTGGACATAGCTCCTCCCGCTTTGAGGTGATTTGATGTTATTTTGTCCTTATTTCTTAATTAGAATAATGCAGTATTGCTGAATAAATTGCGTGTGGCTCGCAGAAAAATTGTATTGAATGTGGATGTGTGACGGCAGGCTTTACTATTACAGTTCTGGGGCATCCTTC
>Ga0255395_1003_pt1 | contig 37339 bp, 32 predicted proteins | sample ANMaggSSYBR01F11_FD_182123 | JGI IMG/M metagenome (GOLD analysis project Ga0255395, IMG submission 182123) | Sediment cell enrichment communities from methane seep in Santa Monica Basin, California, United Staets - ANME aggregate JGI... | ecosystem: Environmental > Aquatic > Marine > Cold seeps >...
AGTTGGAGCACGTCCTCAGTTCATTAAATCTGCGCCGGTTAGCAAAGCTTTGCGTGAGTTCGGGCACACAGAGATCCTCGTACATACCGGTCACAGGGAGCGTGGTTGCCTTGGGCTTGGCGTGCTTGTTGCGCCCGTTATCGCTCGCCTCTTCGCGCCGGAGGCATTTGGCGTTGTCGCGCTTTTTCTATCTATCGCCGGCATTATCTGCGTTGTGGTCTGTCTCCGGTATGAACTTTCCATCATGCTTCCGAAGACCGATGAAGAGGCGGCAAATTTCCTCGAACTTATTGATTTTATTGAATACAGTTCTTGACTAGATTGCTAATTTTCACCAAACTTGGATTTGGGCAATAGCCCGTGTAGCTCTGACCCTTATGGGTTTGCTGACCCCCTTTGTTTTTACATCTAATCACGGGATGATTGGAGGCGTAGTTTGGGCAGAAAAGCGTATTTGATGAATGTCCGGTTAATGGAAACTCGTAACTCTGCGGAACGCAAAAACTCTGAAGAAAGTGAAGGGAACGAAGAACTGTGTGAACGAATTGTTAAAGTCCCCTGTTTTGAACAAAAGTCATTTGAATTTAAATGGATTAGGGAAATTCAGAGTCTTTTTCAGGAAGGACTGAGATGTGAAGTGCTGGAAAACATAATTATTCACGGTAGCTATGGCGATAATACCCATAATAATTATAGTGATATGGATTTAACCTTACTCTTGGCGGATTCAGTGTGGGGCGATAAAAAGAAAATGAACTTATGCGAAAAGTGGATTCGGAGAGAAGTATATCCCTTTCTTTACAAAGTTGATCCTATGCAGCATCATGGCCCTTTTTATTTATGGCGCAGCTTGATGAATTGTTATGATAATTCCATTCTTCCTGTTGATGTTTATTCAGATGCATGGGCAGTTGAGTCAACTGATTTGCTTTTTAAAGCATGCGTCCCTACTTTAAAGTCTGAATTTCTGTCGCTAATAACTTGCGAAGCTTTGTTGAACTCCTCTGAACGATTTTTTAAACATGGATATTCGTTGTTTGCCATGAAGCGTTTTTTAAGCAACCTTATGCTCATCCCCGCTTTTTTTTATACGGATCTCGGCAAGAGCATGTTGAAGGCAAAATCGTTTGAACCATTTTACAACGGATTCCCCAAAGTAAGTCGCGCGATTCGAGCTGCCTCCGCCATTCGTAAAAACTGGCCGGATTTAACGAGGTCGCATAAAATGGTGGCCTTTTTTGAACGTTTTGTTTTTAAGTCAAATAAATACGGCAAGAGATTTTTTTTTAATCGGCGAATCGAATCCCAAATTAAAAATGAGATTATTCCTATCCTTCCTCAATTATACGGAGTTTTAAACAATGAACTGCACTCTGAAAATAAAGCCCATATCGGAAGCCCGTCCCCTAATATCGGCTGAATACGAGAAGGAGTTGAAACGTTATATAGCTAGAGTGAAAAATCTTCCCGGTATTATGGGTGTATTGACAATGGGAAGTGTCAAAGCTCCCGGTTTATCCGATTTGGACATTGTTTGCGTTGTAAATTCAGAATGGGAAAAAGAAAATTCCGAAAAATTGAATGTTGACATCAAAGGCTATAAAAGCGGTGTATTTATTCACGGACCGTTTGTCATTTCCGAAGAATTGCTTCCAGATCTGCAATATATTATCTGGGCCACCAACCTAACTAACATATATGGAGAAATGTTACGTTTTGTTAAGGTTATTCCTGAAAAAGAACAACCATACCTTGAGCTATCATATTTGGTCGATTTTACAGAAAGCAGATTTGGACAGTTCGAAAGTTGTATTAAAGACAAGGCGATAGATAGAAGGAGTTGGTATGCGCGCTTTTGGTCATTAACTCACTCGCTGTCAATTTGCCGAAATGTGGGGGTGGAGTTAAGCGATGAGGGAATAGAAACTATTGAAGCTATAAAGGAATTGAGATACGGCTGGCTGGCTGGACGTTATACATCCGACGATGAATTTGTGAAACTCTTTTGGCGTTCCTATAAGCTCTATAAAGAAATATTCGTAAAAACCATTAATAAAGTGAATAGTTATTTTTTGTCCGATGTTATTATTGGCGATAAAGTCAAATTTTCAATGACAGGGAAGGAAATTTTCTGTTCCAAAGCACAAAAAAATATCCGGGTTTTTTACCGGGCCCTAAAAATGGGGAAATATATAGTTTCGTCCAAACTCCGTTTAAAGGCACCATTTGCATACGCCTTTCATTTGTGGGGTTACGGATTTGGAAACGTCCCCTCTGAAATACAGGAACATCCATATATTAGTTTATTGTCCAAGAGGTGCAATTTGGTCAGGAAGCATGAGCAATTTTTAGATGATAACGGCATGCCTTTTTCTTTAAGGGGATATTTGGGTTTTCCGAGGATTGAATCATTATTTGCGAGGATTAGAAGGAAACTGAACTTTAGGATTTCAGCACTCCAATGACCTACAAATTTACCGTCAAAGAGGTACATTTTCTGATACAATAACTATGTTGGCACATAGGAAAATTAGGCAAGAACATAATGAACAATAAATTTAGCTTAAAACAAATAGCAACTAATTTTGTTATTATCCAATCCCGCAGTTTTGGTATGGTTTTTATCGGGTTATTAACTTCCGTGGTGCTTGCTCGTGCCCTCGGGGCTGAAGGGCGTGGGCAGTTGGCAGTTATTATGCTTTTGCCGGCAATGCTGTCCACATTTTTGAATCTTGGTGTTAGTCCCGCAAATGTTTTTTACATTTCATCAAGAAGGGTGTCTTCGAATATCGCACTACGAACCAGTATACTTTTAGCCCTTTGTTTATCACTTCTCGGAGTGTCAATTTCAGTTCCCCTCTTGCTGTTTAAATCCGATACGCTATTTCCGGGTGCTCCTTTGTGGCTGTTGCTCTTGGGAATGGCTTTGTTCCCTATTCAACTACTGGATGGTTTTTTTGTCAGCATTATTAACGGGCAACAACGTTTTAAGGAATATGCTGCGATCAGTCTCTTGTCTCCTTTTCTGTACTTGACCGCTTTATTTGTTTTTGTGTGGATGCTGGGCTCTGGAGTGATTGGCGCTGTTGCTTCTCAGTTGGTTGTGAGCCTCGTTTCGCTAACGGTTCTTTTTTTCTTCTTTCGAAAATTTTTTGGGCAGCTATGTTCAAAGGGAGAGATCGTCAACTATTCAAAGCGGTGCTTCAACTATGGTGGCCGTGCGCATTTAAGTAACATCATGGCTTTTGTTAACTATCGTGCTGACTTGTTCATCCTTAACTTGTTCTTGTCGTCTGCTAATTTGGGTATTTATGCAATTTCCGTAGCGTTGGCTGAGAGTTTATGGCTTTTATCTAAAGGCATTAGTACGGTACTACTTCCTAAACTGTCTGAATTGCATAACGCTGAGAAAAAAAGGAAGATGATAACGCCTTTTATTGCGCGATGGGTATTCTTGCTTACCTTTGTCGCTGCTGTGGTTGCGGCAATAGTTATACCATATGCGATCAACCTGCTCTATGGGGCAGAGTTCATGCCTGGTGTACAGACTTTCAGACTTTTACTGATAGGGATTGTGCTGGGTTCATTTTCCAGAGTGTTAGCAAATGACATTGCAGCTAGAGATTTCCCGCAATATAACTTTTATGCTTCAATTGCAGTTGTTTCAGTTAATGTCACTATGAATTTTATTCTTATTCCAAAATGGGGAATTATTGGGGCTGCGGCAACGACAAGCTTTGCTTATGGATTTAACTCTATATTGAAAATTTGTATTTATTCTGCCGTCAGCAGGAATAGATGGACAGAACTATTCTTGTTCAATGACTTCGATAAAAAGCTTTTAGCTTTTGGGGCGAGAAAGGCCCGGTCATTTTTATGCACGTACTAATATTACCATCGTGGTATCCCAGCGCTCCAAGCGACATCAACGGGGTATTTTTTCGGGAACAGGCTATCGCCTTAGCTAGAAGAAACATACACATAGCGGTACTTGTGCCCCCCCGGTCTTTACCAAAAGACCCGCGGCACTGGAATGATTTCTGGCGAGCCCCGTACTATGTTCAAGACGAAAGCGTTATCACGTATCGCCCACGATTTATGAATTGGTCACGCTTGATTTCTCGAAAAAGAACAGCCGTTATCAACGAGGCCTGCCTTTCGTTTGATGGGTACTGTGCTGCGCATGGAAAGCCGAATATCCTCCATGCTCACTCGGCGTTACCAGGTGGTGAGATTGCCATGGCCCTCTCGCAAAAACATCACATCCCCTTTGTGGTCACGGAGCATTTCTCAGGATTTACTCGTGGAGTAGTCCCTTCTTGTGATTTGGTAAAGGCACAAAAGGTTTTCTCATCGGCTGATGTTCTCGTGACAGTGAGTTCTGCTTTGCTACATACGCTTGAATCATCTTGTTCGGCTACTTTCCCGAGAGCGCGTGTGATTCCAAATATCTTATCCGATGGCTTCTTGTCATCACATCCGTCTCCTGTGCCGATGGCGGATGCTTTTACCTTCCTGAATGTTGCGCTGCTCATACCTATAAAACGTCAGGACCTTTTACTTAGAGCTTTTGCGCAGGCTTTCGGCCACGATGAAAGTGTCACATTGCGTATTGGTGGCTATGGATCGGAGATGGAACGTCTGCAGAAACTCGCGCGTGACCTTGGCATCGGTGATCGTGTCACTTTTCTCGGGAAGCTCGATCGCGCACAGGTGCTGGATGAGATGAACCAATGTCACGCATTTGTTCTCAGCAGTGAATTCGAGACCTTCGGGGTGGTTGTTATCGAGGCGCTATCCCAGGGGAAACCAGTCATTGCGACACGGTGTGGTGGTCCCGAGGATATCCTGCATGCAGGAAACGGGATCCTTGTCCGGAAAAATGACGAGGAAGCATTGGCAGAGGCGCTGGCGCGCATGAGAGTCGATTTTTCCAACTATGACAGCGGTCGCATTCGTGACGATTGTTTGAATCGTTTTAGCGAAGACGCTGTTGTTGCTCAATTGGTTTTAATGTATGAAGATGTGCTCGGTAATTATGACGTTCAAAGCTAAGTGTGGCTGAAATGGTTCAGGAGATAAACAGCCGCGGCTGGGAGATCGGGCTTCATCCGTCCTGGTTCCTTTGATGATGTGGATGAACTGAAAAGGCAGAAGGGGGCTCTTGAAAAGGCGCTTGACCATGAAGTTGTGAGCATACGGCAGCATTATCTTCATTACGATATACGCGTAACCCCGGCGGTTCATGCGGAGACCGGATTCAAATACGATTCAACACAGGGATTTAATGACAATGTGGGGTTCCGCTTCGGGACCTACTATTCCTGGCATCTAAAAGGAACTGTCAATCATGGACCTTAATCATCCAGGACAGCGCTATGCTTAATAAAATCAAGGGGATGCGACTCGACGGAGATACATCATTTCAATATATAATCCAGATTGCCGAAGCAGTAGAAAAAGTCGGCGGAGTCCTGACCCTTCTCTGGCATCCGAACAGCATTATAAAGTCTGACCGGTGGAACCTCTATCTGCGATCCCTGAAATATCTGAGAGAAAAGGAGGCGTGGTTCGGAACGGTGAGAGGGCTGGGAGAATAATGTTATCGAACTAGTCGGCTATTAAGACATGCTTGCTTTGGAAAAAAACACAAACTGAATGGAAGGAAATTAGTTGAACCATGAAGACCGTTCTTGTTGTCTCTTTTAACTTCCCGCCTCTTGCAAAAGTATCGGTTGTCCGGGCCTTGAAATTTTGCAAATTCCTGCCTGAATTTCAGTGGAACCCATGGGTACTGACTGTTGATCAGCGTTATTATGGAAAGGCTATAGCTTCCGAACTACAGCCTGAAATGCATGCTCTGCATGTAAGCCGCCTACCCTATTTCAGAGTGCCTGCCGCCAGAACAATTATGGCATTACTATTTCCCCTGCTTGTTCTGCTGTTTGTCGCAAGAAACAGGCGCAGAATAGATGCGGTCTATATGGTAGGAAGTCCATTTCATCCCTTTATTATCACTCCCCTGCTGACAAAAGCGTTACGCATACCAGTTGTGCTTGATTTCCGTGATTCCTGGAGTATGAATTTTGGTTATGACGGCCAACCCAGGCATACCGTTAGAATTTTAAAAAGAATACAACACAAATTTTATTTTCTAATAGAAAAAATTGCCTTGAAGTACACATCTGCTGCCACATTTGCTACCCAAATTTTGAAGACAGAATATATTGAAGCCCATCCGACATATTCCTCCAAATACCATACTATTTATAACGGGTACGACGAGGATGATTTCAAGGGGGTTCAACCGCTTTCACTTACCTCTGGCAAAACAATTATTGTGGCCGGCCAGTTTTCAATTTACCTTGGGAACCAGTTGGAAGAGATATTAAAGGCCGTGCATGACATTCCTGACCTCACTTTAATTTATGTTGGCAGCGAACATGAGATTATCCGAAACACTGCATATAGACTAGACATGCTGGAGCAGGTGATTATTCACTCCCTTAAACCCTATAGCTACATTTTACGATTACTTGCCGGTTGTGATCACGGGCTATTATCAACTGGGTTAATTAATGGCCTTGGAACAAAAATTTTCGACTACTTGGCTTTGAAAAAACCCTGTCTTTGTCTCGTCCCAAAAGGCTCTATCATTACACAACTTTTTGGAGATATGATGGGTGTTTTAATATCCGAGCCACCCCATAGCCAAGAAAAGATAGTACGCAAACTCACCAAACTTATGCAAAAATCCAGCATTAATGCTGACGAACAACTGGTCAAATTCACCCGGCGTAACAGCACGAAAGAACTATCCCATATTTTAGACACCATCATACCAACACAATGAACATTCTAAGCCCCATGGCCACCGGAAACGGGGCCTATATCATCCACCAGATTTTAGGCAACAAAATTCCCAATTACCATATTTGTGGTTACAATCCCTATTGGACACTGTTTCCACCTGCGCTGCCTTTCTTATGCCGTCGGCAGGGTATTCCTGATATTATCCATACGACGCCGGATTATGCTGCCTTTTTTTATCAAAAATCGATCCCGCTTGTAATCACCTGTCATAATTATGTCCTTGACCGCTGGATGCGACCCTATAGCTCGTGGCTTCAAAGAATCCACTATACAACCGATCTTAAACTTTTTACTCGCCTTGCGCTAAAAAAGGCGCACACAATCACTGCGGTCAGTCAATTCACAGCACGCCTGGTTCAACAGGATTTAAAAAAAACTTTTCCCGTCCGAGTCATTTACAACGGTGTAGATACTGATAAATTTACTCCTGCATCTACTTATGATTTATTACCAAAGGAAATCAGGGTTTTATTCTCAGGCAATTTAACCCGCCGAAAAGGCATTCATTGGCTCCAATTGATAGCAAAACGCCTAAAAAAGAACGTCCGAATATATTATACCCAAGGGCTTCGGACCAAAAAAGCAATGCCATCTATAACAGGTCTTGAATCAGTCGGATGTGTGCCTTTTAAAGCAATGCCAGCTCTCTATCGTCAAATGGATATATTGCTGATGCCGTCGGTAAGAGAAGGTTTTGGTTTGGCCGTGGCAGAGGCAATGGCATGTGCTCTGCCGGTGGTGGCGAGTAATTGCTCCGCAATTCCGGAATTGATTGATGACAGCATGGGCGGGTTCCTTTGCCCTGTTGGAGATGTTAACGTGTTTGCGGAAAAAATAAATCTTCTGGCTGATTCACCAAAATTAAGATGTGAAATGGGAGAATACAACCGCTCAAAAGTTGAAAAGATATTTACCATTGACCGTATGGTAAATAAATACCGGGAACTGTTCGAGGAAGTGCTTGGCTGAAGGGTAATTGATCCTATAAAAATAAGCCGACATTTATAAATTGACACCATGTTAAAAAGCAGAAAATATCAGCATAATTTTTCTAAAATACTTCCCGAGGCAATGTTTGATCGTGAAAGTAGAGAAAGAAAAGCGCAAACAATGGTTGCTGTTTTAAGCGATTATCTTCGCTCTGACCTTAAGTCCTTTTCGGTTTTAGACATAGGCTCCTCAACAGGAATTATCGCCAACTATCTTTCAAAATATTTTGGCAAAGTAATTGGAATCGATATTGATACACCTGCCATTAAATATGCAAAGGATAATTTCATCAAGGAAAATTTAGTGTTTGAAATAGGTGATTCAATAAATTTGAATTTCCCGCAGAACATGTTTGACGTGGTCATCTGCGCCCATGTTTATGAACATGTGCCGGATGCTGATAGACTGATGACTGAAATCCATGGGGTGTTGAAACCGGGCGGGGTTTGCTACTTTTCCGCAGGCAATAGGCTAACGGTGAAAGAACCTCACTACAATTTACCCTTCCTCTCCGTTATGCCCCGGTCCTTTGCTCACCGCTACATGAGAATTACAGGCAAAGGGAAGTTTTATTATGAAAAGCACCTGAGTTACTGGGGGCTAAAGAGACTTGTTCGGAACTTTGAGCGGATTGACTATACGAAAAGGATAATTGAAAACCCGGATTTATTCCATGCGGATTACATGATCAAGCACGGCACGATGAAATCCGCATTTGCTCGATTAATAGTCAATTATGCATATTGGATGTGTCCGAGCTTCATCTGGCTGCTGCGAAAAAAATGTGACCTCCCTAATAGATTACTTTGATCGTAATTTCACAAAAACATCATGGTACCTCTTATAGATCTTTGCCCAATCAAATGTTGAATTTACGATCTCTCTGATTTGAGCCTTGTCTAAATTCATATCCGTTATCCTGCCCACGAATCCATCCACACCTCCCTCCTCGACCAAATACCCGGTCTTTCCATTAATCACCGCATCCCGTAACCCCTGAATATTGCTTGCAACAACGGGAAGACCACAGCTTCCCGCCTCAAGAGCAACAATCCCGAATCCCTCCACATCACCAGTAACGGTGATGTTAGGCATGATAAATATGTCCGAGGCATTGTAGATGAATTTTCGATCCTCGTCTGATACCTCGCCTAAAAGCAGAACACGGTCTTGCAGGTTGTAGCGATCCACTATTTTTTGAATCGTTTTTCGTTCAGGTCCTTCACCAGCAACCACGTATAAGCAGGAATCTTCAAGGCGCGGCATGACATTTTCCACAAACCATGCCACGCCTTTTCTTTTTACCAAATGGCCGATGGTAAAAAGGATTTTCTTATTATTGAGGGATATGCCGATCAGATTCTCAAGCTTGCGGCGGAGTTCATTTTTTGACTGCTTGAGATAGAGCTGATCCGGCCTTATCCCGTTAGGGATGACTGTGCAGCATTTGGGACATGGAATTATGCGGCGTACACATTCATCACGCGTTGAATGACTGACGCATACGACCCCATCGAGTTTTGTTATGCACCAAGGTATGAACATCTGATAGAAGGAATTCTTATAGGTAATATCCAGCCCGTGTATGGTTACTGTTACTTTAACACCAGTCAGATGCTTTAGAAGAATTCCTAATGGAGCAAGAAGGCCATCGCAAAGGTGGACGAATTGAACGGAATATTTGCGGATCAGATAGAGCGCCCTAAAAAAGGAATAGGGGAAGAACCATAAAAGATGTTTTATCGACTTTGAAAGGGTGATTTTATAGGTAGATCCATGGGCTTGGAATTCTTTGATCAGGTTACAACTGTATGTCTCAAGCCCGCCTACCTTAGGCGGATAGTTCCTGGTAATAAATAGAATTCGTGATTTCATAACCCCAAATGGCCGTTTGTTACGATGTCATCAAAGATTCTGGGCAGTTCCTCTATCATATAAAGAGGGAGAGACAAAAGATCAAATTCAACTTGCACAGATTCTCCTCCCTGGCTGAGAGCGTGCGAAACATGCTGATATGAGGGTGCGTTTAAATCAAAACGAACACCGACCCGGACGTTTTTTTGATTAACAAATTGATGGAGTGACTTGAGTGATCCGCTCTTGCCTGCTTTAACCTCAATAGGAACAATTGCTTGTCCTAATTGTATGATAAAATCGATGGTCCATTTTTATTTTAAATATGCTGAAAAGAGGGGTCTATTTTATGCATGTTATGCTTATTATAAGGGTATGTTGCCAACGATGCAAGCAAAATCCAGCAATTCTAATTATAGAATAATTTTTGCGAACCAAAAAAAATGGAATACCACGAAACACACGAAAATCACGAAAAAATAAGAAAATAGTAAAATCTACTTCGCGTTCTTCGTGTGCTTCGTAGTGAACAAACGGTTTCTAAATAAATTTATCCCCTTCGCTCCTTTCAAACCTCATCTGACAAATCTGCTCGGAAACAAGCCCTATCATGAATATGACTATGGAGGTGGTAAACAAAAGGGCGCTCATATTGGTAAAACGCCCCCAGGAAAGTAATGTATAAAGGTAGTAAAACAAACCTGTCAGAAATGTAAGAAAACTTACGGGAAGAAATATTCTGAAAGGGGAATACAGAGTGCAGATTTTTACGATAATCATAAAAAAACGGACGCCGTCTTTGAACATGTTTATGCCGCTTTTCCCGGATTTGCGTGTCTTTGCCTTGACAGGAACATATTTTACCGGCCTTCCGTTTCTCAAAACACTTAGCGTCAAAGTTGTGGGATATGAATATGAGTTGGGAAGAAGATATAGTAAATTATGAGCAATATCCGCCTTGACTGCCCTAAACCCGGAAGTAAGATCTTCAACACGGAACTTTGCAACATATGAAGCGAGCCAGTTATATGCTGTGTTGCCGAAAGTACGTCCTAAGGAGGCATGATCTGCTTTCGAACGGGCGCCTACAACCATGTCAAATTCAGGAAAATGTTCAAGCAGTTTTGCTATATCTTCGGGATTGTGTTGACCGTCTCCATCCATGAACACCAGAATATTACCGGAAGCAATTCTTATACCGCTTTTAATGGCAGCGCCGTTGCCGATATTATAGGGATGGCTGTACACGGTAGCGCCTGAATTTTTGGCAATAGCCCCTGTATCATCTGTTGATCCATCATCAATAACGATGATCTCAAAATCAGGATAAAGATTTCTTATTCTTGAAATAAGATCTCCGATTGATTGAGCTTCATTGTAAGCAGGGATGATCACAGAGACTTTTGTCATATTTATTTGCGTAGCCTTTTCTTGGTTTTTACGTTCTCAGCGCCCTTCCTTTAATATTTTGGAGAGATTTTTATCTCGCTTTATCAAGCGAGATAATTTCCATGCTTTTTCCTTTTCTAGATCAGACATAACTATAAAAAGATTTCTAATATCCTCATTGTCTTGCGGCCCACCAGCCATCAGCTTCATGCCAACCAGATATTCCTTTGGATATGGATAAAGAGGGCCTGTATGGGGAGCGCTCATACTTTTTAAGCCTTCCAGCTCCCATTGATAATTTGCAATTAATATATCAAGTTTTTTGAATCGTTTTTCCGGATCAGTTATGATTATCAGATCATGTTTTAAGGGATCAAAAGGATCTTTAGATGCTTCAAAAGATTTAATCTCAAACTGCTTTCCAAGTTCTTGCTTTAAGAATGATGCGAATGCCTTTCCTAACTCGTTAATACTATTTTTTTCGTCACCACAATAAAAGAGCATGTCAAGATCAATTGTTGTTCTGGGTATGCCATGCATAATAACGGCCTCACCGCCGATAATCGCGGCAAGCCTTATAACATTAGCCTGCTTTGAAAAATTATCAATGCAATCTGTCACTATTTTCAATAAGCTTTTCATATGCTTCTTCCTGTGAAATACTATACATCTGTGCCATCCGCTCCAAGGTCTCATCCAGGCGCTTCTCTGCCTCTGATGATCTCTCCTCAGGTGTCAACCTTAAGAAGGCTTCTATCATTTCAATCCATTTTTTCTTCATAATATCAGACATAAAGACCTCTTCTCACAACAATGTCTATAGATTTTCCAAAAATCCTGCGCAATCTTGGTATATTTTTTATTTCAAATTCCCTTATCATTTTTGTAACCAGCCATAACATATACCAATATCAAACTAAATGCCACAATTAATAATATAGTTTAGTCCGGCAAGTTTTGTTTCAGGGGTGCGACGAAGCTTGAGTTATTTCCATTAGCGCATATCTATTTGATTCATAAACAGGCTTCCAGTATTCTTTCATAATATCCAGGAAGCGGAAAATTGTCTTTTCAGGAAAATTGTCATGCAAATATTTATTAACAAGCTCGGTTCGCATCAGAATAAGGGTGCAATCCAGGGATTGCAGATATGCCCGGAAATGCTGTTTATCTGCGGAAGCTTTGACCATGTTGTTTATGGTATTCATGCCAAATGATCTTTGATGATAATATGGCCTGTCTATATAGTAGCCCCGTCTGCCAAGAAACATCAGGAAAATTTTGACATTACCAGGCAGGTTTTCGTTGATGTATTTCATTGCAGGATAGCTTCCTACATTGCGGCTTAAAAATTCGTCTCTTGTTTCCTGATTGAGAATGTACCGTACATGTCCTATCTCATTAAAATAATTCTTTAGATACAAGAAATTAAAAGCGATAAAGATTATCGTAACAGCAAATATGCCGATCAAACTGGCGCGGCGAACCAGATCGGATTTTTTGCCTGTCCATTCTGCAATATTCTTTATCCCAATAACACTCAGAATCGCCAGGAACGGGACTACCGGCAAGATGTATCTTATGCGTAACCGTGAGAAAGTAAGCCATGAAGAGAAAAAAGACCGAAAAGAGCAAGAAAAATACTTTATCGCGGCTCAGCTCTCTGTTCAGAAAAGCAAAAGGAAGCATAGTTATTAGAATCGGGTTCAGGACGCCGTCAAAATACTGAGTAGAACCGTCCTTTCCCTGGAAAAACATTCGAATTGGAATGAAAAGTGTTTCCAGGAAACTCTCGCCGAACACAATCTCTCTTCTCTGAAAGATATTGGATGTCCATCCGCTTTCCGCTATTTGGGCTATACTTACCCCCTTTTCACCAGCATGATGAAGAAATCTGAAAAGCCGGTCAAAGAGCGGATAGATGGGGTTTCCCGTCTGGATATAGTTTTTAATAAACCAGGGAGAGACAACAAGAAGTGCAATGGCAAAGAATGCAACCCCATATCGCAGCGCCGGCAGTTCTTTTTTCGTATCTCTTGAATAATAGAAAACTATCATCAGGTTCAAAAAGAGCCATGCAATCAGGTCATTATACTTGGATCCTGCCGCAAGCCCCATGCAGACGGCTGACAGGATGAGCCATTTTGCACCAATGTAATCATCATCCCTCCATCTGACAAACGCCAGGACGCTCGCGGTTGCAAAAAAGACCATTCCAAGGTCTATATAGGCTGTTGTTGAAAGGCAGGCAACAGCAGGCCGGTCCCAAGACCGAATGCAAAATGGATAAACTTTGGAATTATATTATTATTAAAATAGAGGGGGATGAGATAAAGGAGATCAACGTTCATGGGATAATACGAAAAATCCGCCCACGGAATCTCGTAAAGTCCTCCATGAATGAGCCAAAGCTTGGGAATAGCAAGATGATGAATCAGGGCATCACGGGATATGGGTGGGGTCAGGTTGAGAATAATTTCAACAATCAGGACTCCCGAAATAGCAATGCACAACAAGATGGTAATGATGTTGCATTGCCGTTTCATTATCATGCAGCGGGAATTCCTTCCAGCTTTGTATCCTGAACCTGCCTTAAAAGATTTTTCCTTATTATTTTCAGAATTTTTTTTCTATCAGGCTGGTAAGCCGACATTTTGTTATTTTCTCCCTCGCGGACAACATCTTCAAGGTTTCTGCCCTTTTTTATACCCATCAAATGGTCCACTGTTTCGGTCAGCAGGCTATTCTCCCCGCTCAGAGAATACAGATCTATCAACGCAAGATGGGCAGTGATATTTTGAGGACTTTTGACCATGAATTTCTTCCAGTATTGAATCGCCCTGCTGTTTTCCCCTTTTTTCCGAGAGGCCTCAGCCATTATAACAAGTGGGAACGTTCTTTCGGAACTCAGATCAAGCGCTTTTTGCGATTCTCTCAATGCCGACTCCGGCCTGCCATGTTTTAACAGAATAAAACTTAGAAGTTCGAGCGATTCAACATGATAGGGATTTTCTCTAAGTATTTTGGTAAGGTAGTCAAGCGCAACTTTATCATTACCCTTCCTCAATTCTATCATTGCCATACCATACAAGGGTGCCACATACCCGGGACGACATATAGAAATGGCCTTATTGTAATGAAAAGCGGCTTTATCATCCTTCTTCTCTGACAAGTATAACATGCCCATATTGTATTCGATATCTGCCCTTTGTTGAAGTCTCGGATAATTGTTCAGTTCCAGCGCCCTACTAACTTCTTGAAATGCCTTTGATCTAAATCCCCTGTTAAAATATTCTCCTCCAAGGTTGTTGTGAGCCCTACTCAGATTCGGCGCTTTTTTCACGTTATCCTCCCACAAAGCGAGATTAGATCTCAGGGTTTCATTACGCATAAAAACAGCCTGTCCCTGAGTAATCAGCAAAAATGCCGCTCCAAGAGCAACTGCAAATTGAATAGATTTTTTATAAGAAAGGAAATTAAGCAGATTCAGCATCAAGACGGCTGCGGGTACAAAAAATAACATTGATGGGATGTAGTTTCGGTGTTCAAAGGCAAGCTCAAGAGGTATGACCGAACCCTCGATCAGGTGATTCAGGAAAAAGAAAAGTATGCAAAAAGAAATGAGCGGTCTCCTGCGGCAAATATAGAGGGCATAGCCAGCGATCAGAAATATAAGCAATATGGCCGGCAGAGTGGTCCAGGGAGTAAACAGTGTGTGTGATATCTCAATATCGTGTAGCAACATCAAGCGAAAATCCACCGGATAAAGCAAAAGGGATATATATAATAGAATTACCCTGGGTTCAGTCAAAAGTCTTTCAACAAGTGTAAATGGTCTGATGTTATAACCACCAAGAAAAGATGAAAAATCCACATAAAACACACTGAGGCCAAGTAGAATCAAGAATGGAATAATCACAACTTTTGCGCTTCTCGTGATTGCCTTTAAGCTTACACCTTGTATAAGAAACAGGTCAAAGAGAAAGAGAATGACGGGAAGCATAGCGGCATTCTCCTTGGTTCCAAAGGCTAACGCTGCAGAAACAACGCATAATACAAAGAACGACCCACTTCCCCATAAGCTATCGGAAATCCTGCACTTCAGATAGAAGTACATAGACATTATGTAAAACATTCCGGCCATGCTTGCCATTCTCTGAACAATATAACTTACAGCAAGCACCTGCACGGGGTTTGCGGCCCATAAAAATGTGGCCATAAGGGCGATGGAATAGGCATACTCACCATAACGTTCCCTTAGAATCGGAAGCTTCAATGTTTTGTAAATAAATAAAAACAGAAATACAGCGGAAATATAATGTATTACTATGTTAACCAGGTGATAACCAAATACATTGAGACCCCCAAAATAATAGTTCAAGGCAAAACTAAGGTAAGAGAAAGGTCTTGCCATATTAGCATTGAAATAGAAGGTGTTTTTGATATCAGGATACGACAGGCTCTTTAGATGGACATTGATGTTATTGACAATATTTTCTTTATCGTCAAAGTGCCACTCACCGTGGAAACTGTTTCCATAGATGATGAGTAAAAATATAAAGAGAGCGATAAAGACAAAAAGATATCTTTTGTAATCAGGAAAACGGCGCCAAACATCTAAATCAAAATCACTATTTTTGCCGATCATTTCTCACCCATTTTGTCGGTATTTTCATTTCTTCTTATCCAATAAGAAAAAGGGATCTCAAAAGATCCCTTTTCTTGTTCAGCAGAACTCAATAGAATTAGAAAATTAAGCTCCGGATTCCTCGATACCACCTGAGTTAGTTAAAGTATATGTTATTTTGCCTGAGCCGTGTATAAAAGCCACATCGCAAGTAATAGCGCCTGTTGTAGCAACGTAAACAAAGTTCTTACCAGCCTGGATAGTATCACTACTATCGAACCCATCTGGAAGAGCAGTGCTGTTATAGGTGTGACCAGTCTGACCCGTGGAGTTTGCCACGCAAGCAGTATAAAAGTTTTTCGCATCGGTCAGTGCTTGCGCATCGAAACCCCTTTGTCTATACGAAAGAAAATTGGGAATGGCAATGGCTGCCAGGATGCCGATAATCGCGATGACGATCATCAGCTCGATGAGTGTAAAACCTTTTTCATTCCTTGCTGTCTTTTGTCTAAGTTTTCTAATCATTTTAAACCTCCTTTTTTAGCTGTTTTTTGATTTGTTGGTCATTTTTTTCGGCTTTGCAATGATAAATAAGCAACTAGTGTGCCATATTATTTTGTCGCATGTTGTTTTGTTAAAAGCAGGCTGAAAAATTTTTAATTACAAAGTGTTATGTTAAATATTTTTCAATATCTAAAATTTATATCTTCCTGACCGCGACAACAAAACCAGTGATTTTCACCAAAGGCATGTTATTTTCAGCAGAAACTGAAGGTGGATAGGCTGAAGGCTGAAGGTGGAAGGCTATCATGAAGTTTCAGCTAAGTTTGTCAAACTGATTTTTGACACCATAGTTTACATATTATCAAGCCACTGGGATTCTCTCTTGAAAGCAAACATGTTAAGGGCTCGGTAAAAAATAACTTGGCATTTTTGCATCACGGTTACGCCGGATCATTACAAATTTGTTTCTTGTCTCCGGATTTAACATAGAGTTTATAGTCCAAAAGGATCTCGCAGAATTTGAGAGGGCGATCAAAAACAAAGAGATTGAGTTCGTTTTCCTGGATCCCCATATCTATGTAAAGTCAGCCGACTTATATGACAAAGATACCCTTATTAGCGTTTTAACCGACAAGGGGTCAATCTCCCAGTCCGGCGTGGTCATTGCCAGGAAAGGCGGGGGTATAAACAAACTGGAGGACTTAAAAGGAAAGGCCGTAATTTCAAAATCGGACCAATATTCAGTGTAAAATTATATCAATTCCTAAAGCTACTTCTACAGCAATTTTCCGAATTTTTCAGGAAACGCTGACAAACATTGCCCGCCATGCAAATGCTATGATTATTTGTCTCGCACTATCTTTTGTATTTTTTGGCGGCATTGCATTTGCAGGCAATGGACATGGACCAGGAGATGGCAGCGGAGAGGCGCCGGAGAATATGGCCCCGGCGATTGCTCTTTCATCAGCTCTGATTCCAACAGTATCATAATCGCTGGGCATGGCAACGATAAGGGAAAAGGCGACCAGGACAGAGCAAGAGATGGCTCTTGCCTGGATAGCTAATCTGCTTGTTTTTCATTATTGAGTTTTATAGATAAATCATATAGAAAAATGTGGCATCCTTCATTCACCAGTTTACACTTTTTTCAAAAAAGCGTGTATTATCGAATTGAATGCAGATGTCGAAACTGGAAATTTGAAATTAGGTAACACATCCACATCTTTATATTTTTTCCAATTTCCAATTTCTATTTTCACTGCCAAAATACAAGAGCAACAAAGTGTAAACCACTTTTGACTTGTCGTGAAGGATGCCAAAAATGTCAAACCTATTATTCACTATCAGTAGAGAAAAGATTTGAAAGGCATAAAAAATGACGCCAATTAATGTAAATATGCTGGTAATGATTTTGTTGGGCGTGCTGGTTGGAATCGGCGCTTCTTTTTCCGGACTGGGCGGAGGTTTTCTTATGGTTCCTCTGTTGATTTTTCTGGGATATTCAGCACAAAAATCTGTGGGAACCTCCTTTCTGGCAATACTGGTTATCTCCATCTCCGCATTGGCAGCACATAATAAACTGGCTAATGTTGACTACAAAGTCGGAATTCTTTTAGGGATAGGAGGCATTATCGGCGCTCAGATCGGTTCGCGCCTTGTTGAACATGTCTCAACAGCAAACTTCAAAAAAATCTTTGCCGTAATTCTTATCTGCCTGGCTGCTTATATTTTTTTTAAAAAATAAGATCCCCTTCGTTAATTCCTCAATTCCTCCGGCTTTTTCAAACTGATTGACATCAAATAGTAAGTGTTTATTTTCCTATTAGATCAAAACTAACCCATATTTTTCAAAACAGGAGGTAAATATTTATGCGTTTTGATAAATTTACAATAAAATCACAGGAACTCATTCAAAATGCCCAGTCTCTGGCTTCAAACAATAATAACCAGCAGGTTGAACCGGAGCACTTGTTGAGCGCAATGCTGAATGAACAGGAAGGAATAGCCAGGTCTATGCTCCGGAAGCTTGGCGTTTCACCAGAAAACGTCGCTCAAGAGATTGCAAGGGCTATTGATAAACTCCCAAAGGTAAGCGGTGCAGGAGATGTTTATATCTCACAGAGGACAAAATCCATTCTTGACGCTGCCTTTGCGGAAGCTGCCAAGATGAAGGATCAGTATGTAAGCATAGAGCACATCCTTCTGGCGATTTCAGATGAAAAAACCGGTGAAGGTATAAAGATCCTGAGCCGTTATGGAATAAGCAGAGATTCAATTTTTAAAGTTTTAAAGGATATTCGCGGTTCACAGCGCATAACAGACCCGAATCCGGAAGAAAAATACCAGGCGCTTGACAAATTCAGCCGGGATCTGACAGATCTGGCACGCCTTGGCAAACTCGACCCTGTAATTGGACGGGATGATGAAATAAGACGCATTGTTCAGGTTCTCTCAAGACGGACAAAGAATAATCCTGTTATAATAGGAGAGCCTGGAGTCGGCAAAACCGCAATAGTAGAGGGTCTTGCTCAGCGAATTGTGGCGGGAGATGTTGCGGAAAGCCTGAAAAACAGACGGCTCGTTGCGCTGGATATGGGAGCGCTTATAGCAGGTTCAAAGTACAGAGGAGAATTTGAAGATCGTCTGAAAGCAGTTTTAAAAGAAGTAGAGAGAGCTGAAGGACAAGTAATTCTTTTCATTGATGAACTGCATACTGTGGTTGGAGCAGGCGCAAGCGAAGGATCGATGGATGCTTCAAACATGCTGAAACCGGCACTTGCAAAGGGAACATTAAGGTGTATCGGCGCCACTACATTAAATGAATACAGAAAATATATTGAAAAAGATGCTGCTCTGGAAAGGCGCTTTCAACCTGTAATGGTTCTTGAGCCAACAGTAGATGACACAATTTCTATTCTTCGAGGACTCAAGGAAAAATATGAAATACATCATGGAGTAAGAATAAAGGATTCGGCAATAATTGCTGCCGCGACTCTTTCAACCAGATATATTTCAGATCGTTTTCTTCCCGACAAGGCCATTGATCTTGTAGATGAATGCGCCTCCAAGCTCAGAATAGAAATAGACAGCATGCCTGCGGAAATTGACGAAATCCAGCGCAAAATAACCCAGGCTGAAATAGAAAGAGAAGCTCTTAAAAAAGAAGTTGACGACGCGTCAAAAAAGCGGCTTGCAAAACTGGAAGAAGAACTTGCTGCCATGAAAGATGAAATTCAGGAGATGAAAGCTCACTGGCAGAATGAAAAAGACATGATCCAGACTATCAGAAAGATAAAAGAAGAGCTTGAGCAGATTGGCATCGAAGAACAGCACGCAGAAAGAGAAGGAGATCTGGCAAAAGTCGCTGAAATAAGATACGGCAAGGCAACAGAACTTAAAAAGCGTTTTGACGAGGCAAAAAGAAAACTCTCAGAACTTCAAAAAGACAAAAAAATGCTTAAAGAAGAAGTGGATGCTGAAGACATTGCCAAGGTAGTATCCAGATGGACAGGAATTCCTGTAAGCAAGATGCTCGAAGGTGAAAGGGAAAAACTTGTACATATGGAGGACCGCATCACCGAAAGAGTTATCGGACAAGATGAGGCAATATCGGCTATATCAAATGCAGTCCGCCGAGCTCGTTCCGGTCTGCAGGATCCAAATCGCCCTATAGGATCATTCATTTTCATGGGACCAACAGGAGTCGGCAAAACCGAGCTGGCAAAAGCTCTGTCAGAATTCATCTTTGACAGCGAACAGGCAATGGTAAGAATTGACATGTCGGAATATATGGAGAAACATTCTGTAGCAAGGCTTATAGGAGCGCCTCCCGGCTACGTTGGGTATGAAGAAGGCGGATACCTCACAGAGGCGGTTCGAAGACGTCCTTATTCAGTGGTGCTGTTTGATGAAATAGAAAAAGCCCACCCCGAGGTTTTTAATGTGCTGCTTCAGATTCTTGATGACGGACGGATGACGGACGGTCACGGGAGAACTGTAGATTTTAAAAACACTATAATTATAATGACTTCAAATGTAGGCAGTAACTGGATACAGGAACTTGGAGCATGCGACCGTAAAGAAATGGAAAACAGGGTAACAGAAGCTCTGAGAGCCAGCTTCAAACCTGAATTCTTAAACAGGATAGATGAAAATATTATTTTCCACAACCTTACGCCTGACCAGCTTGGTAAAACCGTGAAGATTCAGATTGAAAAGCTTCTTAAAAGACTTGAGCAAAGAAATGTTAAACTTGAGCTTTCAGACAGAGCAGTCAGATTGTTGGCTGAAAAGGGATATGACCCGGTTTACGGAGCACGACCCTTAAAGCGCGCGATTCAAAAATATATTGAAAATCCTCTGGCTGTAGAAATTCTCAAGGGGAAATTTACTGAAAATACAATTATAAAAGCTGATGCAAAGGGTGACGATATTATTTTCCAAAATATACCTGAATAAGGAGATTCCACTATTATACTCATCAGCCTTAAGATCATAATCCTTCTTTTTGCCGTTAATGCAGCACCTCCTGTTATTGCGTTTTTATTGGAAGATAGATGGAGCTGGCCGATCGACTGGAACCGGACATTTTTGGACGGAAAACCGTTGCTGGGCAGCCACAAAACTATCCGTGGAACTATTGGAAGCATAGCAGCGGGAACTTTACTCAGTGGATTTTTTGGGCTTCCCCTCATTGTGGGGTTCTGTATCGGATTCTTCTCAATGCTGGGAGATTCACTGAGCAGTTTTTTTAAAAGAAGGTTTGAACTCGCGAGCGGCACTGCGATACCGCTTCTTGATCAAGTATTTGAGGGCCTTTTTCCCCTGTTGTTTGTTAAGTATTATTTTTCACTGGATTGGGCACTTATTTTTATTTTGCTTATCCTTTTTATACCGATTACACATTTTGGGGCGCTTTTTTTCAAGAAAGAAATCCTCCCTGTACCTCATGAAAAGGATCTGCGCCTTGTAAAATCCAGCACCCGTTTCAAGGCATGGCGTGCATGTCATATTGCTCTTCCACCTTTGCAGCGCTATCTTAATTTTGAAAATATTATCTATTATAAATGGATAACAGCCGGTTTTTTGAAACTTATCAACAAATATGATATAGGTGTCAGCAATGCATTGGACGTGCAGTTTCGCCAAATAGATTTGCGCTTTCCAGATCTGCCTGTCTCGTTTGATTCCTACCGCATACTTTTTTTGAGCGATCTTCATCTTGATAGCTTGTCAGGAATTGCTGAACGTGTCATTGAGATTGTTTCAGGTATAGAATGTGACTGTTGCATTATAGGAGGGGATATTCGCGCTGAAATGTATGGATCTTCATTTACGGCCACTCGGCGGCTGCGGCAAATAGTCAAAAATATCAAGGCCAAAGACGGGGTCTTTGGAGTGCTTGGAAATCACGACTGCATTGAGATTATTCCTGATCTTGAGGATGCCGGCATATGTATGCTTGTTAATGATGCCTATCCCTTGAAGCGTAACAACGAGACTATCTGGCTGGTGGGTGTGGATGATCCGCACTATTATAGAACCCACGATCTGAAATCAGCTTTCAATGAGGTGCCCAAAGACGCATTCAACATCTTTATCGCCCATTCGCCTGAGGCTTACATGGGTGCTGCTCAACACATGGCCCGCCTTTATCTTTGCGGGCATACTCATGGAGGGCAGATTCGCTTCCCCTTTTATGACGGCCCTATTATTACGCACAGCCGCGCTCCCAGAAAAATGGCCAGCGGCCTGTGGAAATATAAGGAGATGTGCGGTTACACCAGCTCCGGCGTTGGAACGTCCGGAGTGCCTATCCGTTTTAACTGCCCGGGGGAAGTTGTTCTTTTTACCGTTTTATCTTCATAGGCTCGTTCGCATTTCTATCCGAAGCGACTGTCCGACTTCCGTTCCGATACATCCTTCCGAACGTGCTCCAGCCAGCCGATACGAACGTGGGCCTGTCCATCGAACTCCGGCACATAGGGTTTAATATCCAGCAGTGGTGTCCCATCAACTATATCCACGTTTTCGATATATACTGTGCTTTCTTCAATCCTCAGAAGTCTCACCATCGACAGGCCGATCGGATTCGGACGTTTGGGTGCTCGCGTGGCGAAAAGACCGCGGGGTTCAGAGTCCATGAAGGGAACCACGTGGAGAGCAAATCCCCGGCTTTGGTGGAAATGGTATAAAAGGATGATGTGGGAAAAACCGTCCAAATCTTTCAGGCCGTCCCGGAATTCTTTGAACACCTCCACTTCCCCCGTCACTCCGGAAGCACCAGCAGGTTGAATGGGCATCTTCTCTATCTGCGAGAAGGGTGTGTGGATGATACCGATTGGTTTGTATTCCATTTTTATCTTCTTCCGCGAACGCATACATGGAGTGCTTTTCTAAAGTTTTGCTCCGCAGTCTTTGCAGTACTTCGCATCTATGTCATGGTCTTCTGCGCTGCAAGCCCGGCACGTCTGAGTGGAAACCTTTCTTCCTGTGGCTCGAGCAATTTCAGTTGTTACAATCCCCGTAGGTACGGCAATTATTGCATAACCGATAATCATGATGACAGCAGCCAGAGCCTGACCGAAACCTGTTTTAGGCGATATATCTCCATAGCCGACTGTAGTGAGCGTTACGATAGCCCAGTAAATACTTCGAGGGATGCTTGTAAAACCACTTTGTTCGCCTTCTATGACATACATCATGGAACCGAAAATTATCACCAGCGTAAAAACAGTAAATAAAAATACAACAATTTTCCGCCGGCTTGCACGCAGAGCCTGGTTAAGCAACCTGATTTCAACAAGATACTGAACCAGTTTGAAAACCCGAAATATTCGAAGAACTCGAAGAATTCTGATAACAATAAGGAACTGGCTTCCAGGCAGAAAAAAACTTAAATAGGTCGGGATTATTGCCAGAAGATCTACTATTCCAAAAAAGCTGGTTGCATACTTAAAAGGACGACTGACGCAGGATAACCTGAGAAAATACTCAATTGTGAAAAGAAAAGTAAAAAACCATTCGCTTAAAACTAAAAAGCCGCCGCATGAATTTCGAATCGTACTCACACTGTCCAACATTACAACTAATACGCTAAGCACGATACTTACAATTAAAATTATATCAAATAATTTACCTGCAGGTGTATCAGCCTCAAAAATAATTTCATGAAGAGTTTCACGATATTTTTCTAAAGAGCTGTCTTTTTTCATATTTGCATAACACAAACTATTTGTCTCAGAGATTTATTTAAGCCCGCTTTTTATTAAGGCTTCTGCCAGCGGGTTGTTAAACGGCGCATTTCCGCTGCTTAAGTTCTTTTTGTCCTTATTCTTTGGTTTACGGTTTTTAGCCTTTTTTAAGCCCGGATTTTCCACCCCGGTACCCGATTTTTCTGCCTGCGATTTCATTGAGAGAGAAATCCTGTTTCTATCAAGGTCAACTTCAAGCACTCTTACCGCGACCTTTTGCTGAACTTTTACAATATCAGTGGGATTTTTTACAAACCTGTCTGCCATTTGGCTGACATGAACAAGGCCGTCCTGATGCACGCCGATATCAACAAAAGCGCCGAACGCAGTGATATTTATCACAATCCCCGGGAGTTTCATTCCAGGTCTCAGGTCTTCGATTTTTTCAATACCATCGGCAAATGCGAATGCTTCGAATTTTTCCCTTGGGTCGCGTCCCGGTTTTGCCAGTTCATCAATGATATCATTTAGTGTGGGAAGTCCGACTAAATCAGTAACATATTTGGTAATATTAATCTGATGCCTGATATCAGGTTTTTTTAAAATATCAATGACCGTTGTTTCAAGGTCTTTGGCCATGGCGTCAACAATATAGTAACTTTCAGGATGTACTGCGCTGGCATCCAGAGGGTTTTCACCGTCAATGATTCTTAAAAAACCCGCAGACTGTTCAAAAGCTTTGGGACCAAGACGCGGTACTTTTGTCAGTTGCCGCCTGGACTTGAATGGGCCGTTCTCCTCACGATACGCGATAATGTTTTTTGCGATACCTGCGTTCAGGCCTGAAACATAGGCAAGGAGCTGGGTGCTGGCCCTGTTCAGATCAACACCAACACCGTTAACACAACTCATAACAACATCATCAAGGGACTGTTTCAGGGCTTTCTGATTGACATCATGCTGGTACTGGCCGACGCCTATTGATTTGGGATCGATCTTTACAAGCTCTGCAAGAGGGTCCATCAGACGTCTTCCGATTGATACAGATCCGCGCACCGTTAGATCATGATCCGGAAATTCTTCCCTTGCCGCTTCAGAAGCGGAATATATTGATGCCCCGCTTTCATTGACCATTATAACCTGCACAGGCTTTGAAAAAGGGACAGCCTTGACAAAGGCTTCTGTTTCTCTGCCGGCCGTGCCGTTTCCTACAGCTATGACTTCAATCTCAAACTTTTCGCACAGGGATTTTATCTTTTCGGTTTCTGCAAGAGTCTTTTTTTCAGACATATGGGGATAAACAGTATCAAAATGAAGCAGTTTCCCCTGCGGGTCAAGACAAACAAGCTTGCACCCTGTTCTGAATCCCGGGTCTATTCCCATTACGCGTTTTGCTCCCAGCGGCGGAGCAAGCAGGAGCTGGCGGAGATTATCTGCGAACACTTTTATTGCTTCAGTATCAGCCCTTTCTTTTGCGTGGAGCCTGGTTTCAGTTTCCATTGAACGGGAAAGAAGACGCTTGTAGCAGTCCTTTATGGCCAGCTTCACCTGTGCGGAATCATCACCTTCTCCATTAACAAACAGGTTTTCAAGTATAGCTGTTGCCTCATCTTCGTCAGGCAGTATGTCAAGGTTAAGAAAGTCTTCGCTTTCACCCCGTCTCATAGCCAGCATCCTGTGAGAAGGAACGCCGGCAACTGTTTCCTCCCAGTCAAAATAATCCCTGAATTTAGCCCCTTTTTCCTCCATGCCTGAAGCAACCAGGCTTTTAATCACAGCTTTTGTGAAAAAGAGGTTCCTCAGTCGGGCTCTGGCCTTATCATTCTCATTTATGATTTCCGCAATTATGTCTCTGGCTCCGGCCAGGGCGTCTTCAACAGACTCAACACCTTTTTCAGGGTCAATGAAAGATTCCGCTTCTTTGACCGGATTTACTCCTTTTTGTTCAAAAATTATCAGCGCCAGCGGTTCAAGCCCTTTTTCCTTTGCTATAATTGCCCTTGTCCGTCGTTTTGGCTTATAAGGAAGATACAGGTCTTCAAGCACAGTCATGGATTCCGCAGCAAGAACCTTTTCTTGCAGTTCGTCCGTCAGGTGACCGTGTTTTTCAAGAGATTTGAGGATCGCTTCCTTTCGTTCTTTTAGTTCCATAAGCTGGTTCAGCCTGTCCCTGACAGCCATAACAGCGACTTCGTCAAGACTTCCTGTGGCTTCTTTTCTATAGCGCGAGATAAACGGAATTGTTGCGCCTTCCGATAGAAGAGAAGCTACTGCCTGAACCTGATTATTATTTATATTTTGTTCTTCAGCAATTCTGAATATAAATGTATCGTTGTTCATAGTCCCCCGGTATTAATTTTCTATGACTACTCACGTAGTCAGGCTGAAGGCGCTTTTTCCTAACAGTCTTCAGCCTTTAGCCTATCCACCTGAGTAGTTACTTTTTTTTTATGTGCCTGGCCTCGTTCTTTCGCAGGCAACAAAATATCTACAGGTTCGATATTTGTCAAGCTTAGGAACGGGGACGAAATAACTTTTCCAACTATGCATCACAGCTTCAGGCCACCTTTGCCCGATCTCAAACCACAAAAATATCAAAATAGCCTGCTATTCCATCAACTTTTGTGATTTGAGATAGAAGAAATTTGACCCAAATCTATGCGCCTACTTGGGGAAGTTATTTCGTCCCCGTTCCTTACTACTTTTTTACAAGATTGATTCAGATCGCAAAGGAAGGGTCTGCCCAGATTTCCAGATCTGTTACGGGAAGGGAAAAATCTTTGCAGAGCTTTTAGGTGGAAAAAATGGGCACTACTACCAATACCTTGCTGAATACCGCATCAGAATAGACAGGAATAAAATCGAAATTGTTTTGTAAAAAGCCCTTGACACATTAAGCATTATCAATTATTGAACTACAATAATTGATAATAAATGAAATGAGGCGCTATGGCTAATCCATTCACATTGCGGGTTATTCCTCCCCGTTTTCCTTTTTGCAATCGGACCACCGAGCTTAAAAAGCTATATTCCCATGCAGACAATAAAGCTAATGTTGTTTTATTTTCGCCCCGACGCTACGGCAAAACTTCACTTATAAGAAGACTCCAGGCTGACCTGTCCGACAAGGGTTTTTTTACGTTTTATATCGATTTTTTTATGGCGACTTCTGAAAATGAAATTGCCCGGCGTATTTCCCAAAGTATATATTCTGTCTTGCATAAGCGCGAATCCCTTTTGAACAGAGGCGTTCGTTTTCTAAAAACATTTAAGACCTTTCGCCCGGTTTTTAAACCTTCCCCTGAAAGCGGTTTTTTCTTTTCTGTTGAGCCTGTTTCATCAGTTATGCCCGGTATCGACCTTATTGATAATGTAATGGAAGAACTGGGAATATTTATTCGCAAAGAATCGATAAATGCCCATATTGTTTTTGATGAATTCCAGGAAATCAGCGAACTGAAAAAATCATCCATAGAAGGGGTGCTGAGAAGACACATCCAGGAGCAACAGGCATCCTATTTTTTTGTGGGCAGCCGCCGGAGAATTCTTCTCGATATGTTCAACAAGAAAAACCGGCCATTTTATCAAAGCGCAATAATGTATCCCTTAAAACCTCTGCCTGATAAGGAACTTGTTTCATTTCTGGTTGAAAGATTTAAGGATGGCGAGAAAAATTGTTCCATTCGTGTCGCTGAAAAAATTTCGGAAAAGGTTTTGCAGTATCCTTACTATGCGCAGGCCCTGGCATATAACATATTCGAAATTTCCGGAGATACCGTCTCGGAAGATGATATTCAGTCCGGTTTTAACAACATGCTGGCCTCGGAGAGATACGGCTACGAGGCTATTGTTCAAGGCCTGACCGGGTCCCAGATTGCTCTATTGAAAGCGCTTGCCGTTAATCCTGTTTCAAAAATTCTTTCTACTGAATATATGAATCGCTACAGGCTATCTGCCGGAGGAATTCAATACGCCCGCGACAAACTGGAAAAACTGGATTTAATAGAGAAGCACAACAATATCTGGAAAATAGTCGATCCGGTTTTCGGCTGCTGGCTGGCCGGGTATTAAAAGCCGTCGAATAAAAACAGCAATGTTGCGTATGCGCTACTATGACCTGTCCAGATTACTGAACATGGAGCTTCCTATTGTTGAAGGACAAAAAAACGGTTTGATGACTTTCTCAGGCCCACAACCGCATGGTGAAAAGGATAGCGTTCTTGGAATGGTTATGATGACACGTATTCAAGACGGTAAGGAAGTTTTTGTCCATGCCTCTGATATCCAGATAGAGCATGTCATCTATAACACCTTGTTCCAGCCGGCACAGGCAAAGGCGAACCGGCTCTTGAATCTGTTGTAGCATATAGCCGCGGCTTCCTGTCCGGTACAGTGGGAGACGGCAATGACGTCTACTGCATAGTCGTCAAATGCATCCATAGACTTTTTTAGCTGCTGACCAGACCCCATCATAAAGCCTAAATGTGTGCCTCCGATCACGGCATGAAATTTCTTGTGTCCCGTTTTGGCAGAAAAATGGTTCATGATGTTGACCACCCCGGAATGGGCACATCCAAGCAGGATAACGGGTCCCTGATCTGTTTCGATCAAGAGGCTGATATCGTCCAATAGTGGGTCGTCAGCGATCTTTCCCTTATGCTTTACCTTGAGCCTTTTGTCAGGGTATTCAAAGTCCGTCTTTCTCGGCACTTCCCCTGAAAAGAAGATTCCAGGCGCGATTTCGGAAAACTCTCGTATCAAGTTGAATCGGGCCTGCAGTGCGCCTTCCAGATAGTCTTGAGAATATTTGATGCCGATGAAAATTCTTTGTTTGCCGGCAGGTGTTTCTAATTCAGCATATTTTTTTGAAAAAATGTCCGGATGGGCAATAACCTCGACACCTCGCGGCGGATACAGCACAGATGGGAGGCCCCCTGTATGATCATAATGGCCGTGACTGAGAATAACTCTCTTGAGTTGCGCCAGATTGATTCCTAGTACCTGTGCGTTATTGGCGAGGGACATGCCTTGGCCTGTATCAAAAAGGATTTTTTGTCCATTTTTTTCAATCAGGGCAGAGAAGCCGTGTTCTCCAGTCAACCCCATTGGTCCCCCAGCAGTATTCTCACACAATACGGTGATTTTTGTCTGTCCCATGTATTTCTCCTTTGGTTTTACATGCCTGGCCTCGTTCTTTCGTAGACGACAAAATATCTACAGACTCGATATTTGTCAAGCCTGCTGTTTTTTTTAAAAGATTGATTTAGTTGATTTTTGGCTGAGGACATATTATTTGAATTGCATGCATAGAAAATCATGAATAGATGCGAATTACTGCAAAGACTGCGGAGCAAAACTTTAAGTCCTTTGAAAAGCGCTCCTCTTGGCCTCCCGCTACTGACGCAATGTCAGATTTTTAATCTCAATCGGGTTTAATTCCCAGCGGCTTGCCGCGAGAGTACCGAACAAAAGAAGTTGATACGCCGCAGATTGCTGCGCGGTAATAGATTAGTTCTTAGAGTTGGCAGGGTATAAAGATGATTATTCAAAGCATAGCAGGATTGTTGGTTTTTGTAGTTTTAGCCTGGGTTATGAGCGAGAACCGCAAGAAAGTTTCTATTAAAACAGTAGTCGTAGGTTTGGCACTACAGCTTGCAGTTGGAATGGCGCTTTTAAAACTGCCCTTTTTCAGGGATTTTTTTCTTCTTTTAAATCATATTGTTTTGTCCTTGGAAGAATCCACAACCGCCGGCACATCTTTTGTTTTTGGCTACCTTGGGGGAGGGGCTCTTCCTTTTGATGAAAAATTTCCGGGTTCGAGCTTTATTCTGGCATTCAGGGCGCTTCCTCTTATTCTGGTAATCAGCGCGTTGTCTTCGCTTTTGTTTTATTGGAGGATTTTGCCGCTTATTGTAAAAGGCTTTTCTAAATTTTTGCAAAAGACAATGGCTCTAGGTGGGGCAGAGGGGTTGGGAGTTTCTGCAAACATATTTGTGGGAATGATTGAGTCTCCTCTTTTTATCCGTCCTTATCTGAAAAATATGACAAGAAGCGAGCTTTTTACTTTAATGACATGCGGCATGGCTACAATAGCAGGTACTGTTATGGTACTTTACGCCAGCATCCTTGGCAGTGTTATTCCCGATGTCATGGGGCATATTCTGACTGCATCAATAATAAGCGTGCCGGCTGCAGTTACTGTATCTAAAATCATGATACCGGAAACAGGCAAACCGACTTCAGGTGAATTGACCACTTCAAAAGAGTCAGTAAGCCCTATGGATGCAATTACCAAAGGGACTATTCAGGGTATACAGCTTCTCATCAATATCATTGCAATGCTTATAGTTCTTGTGGCTCTGGTACATCTTGTTAATTTGCTGCTTGGTTTTTTGCCGCAAATTTCCGGTAGGAAAGTTACCCTTCAACTGATTTTGGGCTGTGTGATGTCTCCGGTAGTCTGGCTTATGGGTATTCCATGGGATGAGGCGCTTACCGCAGGATCGCTTATGGGCACCAAAACCATTCTAAACGAATTTATTGCTTATATTGACATGAGCTGTCTGGCAGAAGGCGCATTAAGCCCTAAAAGCTTGATGATTATGACCTATGCAATGTGCGGTTTTGCAAATCCCGGAAGTCTTGGAATTATGATAGGAGGGATGGGCACTATGGTTCCACAGAGACGGAATGAAATAGTTTCACTGGGGTTTCGTTCAATAATTGCAGGCACTCTTGCCACCTGTATGACGGGCGCAGTTGTCGGGATTCTTAAAGTATAGACTTTCAGATAAATAATTTCACTGCGTTATCAGTCGTTGACGTATAACTAATACGCCTTCCTCCTTCTGGCCTTGTGAAATTAATTATCTGAAAGTCTATATAACCTTAGGTATAAAGTATTTTATTCAATCCTTCTTATCGGTTCTGTCAGCCTTTCTATAATTGATCTATGTTCAGGATATTGTGAAACAAGCTCTTCCCTGTTCCCTGTTTCAAAATCGCGGAAGTCAAAACCAGGCGCAACAGTACATCCCACCAGTGAATAGCCGTCATAATTATTAACAGTAGCTCCGAACCAGCATCCAGCTTTGATTGTTGCCTGAAAGACCTGATGGTTTTCGATTCCTGGTCCAAGAATTATCTTATCAAATTGTTTTTGCTGATTAATAACATGAATTGTTAATGGATTGCCTGTGTAGAAATGCCACAGCTCGTCAGATTTCAGACGATGAAGCAGTGATACCTGGTCCCACTTAAGCAGGTAATAAATTGCCGTGGAAATTAAACGAGGGCTTGTAAATCGGTTAGGCAGAGCATTTTGTTCCAGCAATTCGTCCGAACTGTATGTTCGCCTGTAGAAGCCGCCTTCTTGATGTTTAATCAGGCTGAGCTTACTTATCCAGTAATCAGCATTTTTCATCAGAATTACCTTTCAGTTATTTTTGACCGAGCCCATATCGCCAGTTTTTCACGAAAAATTTTTGAATTATGTCTTATGTCAACCGGGAATGCCTTGTGAAAAAGTATTGTCTCGATGTTCTTTGTCAGGACACTGCTTTTTGCAAGTTCAAGGAGCTCTTTTTTAATAAGTTTTTTTCTTTTTTCTTTTTTGTCATGTTCCAGTTCAATACATATTACCGGTTTCTGGTCTGGCGGAGAACCGACTCCGACAAGGGCGCTTCGAAATACCATAGGATGGTTGTTGAATATAGCCTCACAGGGTATTGTGAACATAAAACCGTTTTTTGTAATCACCCGCTGATTTTTTCGGCCGCAGAACCATATTCTTCCATTTTTGTCCATCCGGCCGAGATCTCCCATCCTGTGCCATATCTTATCCCCTTCTTTTATTTTGGAAAGAGCATCTGCCTTTGGTTTACGAAAATACTGTCTTGTGACCAGATCTCCCGACACTGTTATTTCACCTGTATCACCATCAGGAAGAATGAGTGCATCCGACCACTTTTCGATTTGATTATCATTTATCTCAATTATGCGCACTTCCAAGTCGCCGACAGGACGGCCTACGCATATACCAAAGCCCTTCTTGCTCAGATCTGCTGTTTCGGACAGTATTTCTTTGCTTCCTGTTGATATCACGGGCATTGCTTCGGTGGCGCCATAAGGAGTGTGAATTTCGGCGTTGTCACATAAAATTGAAGCAAATCTTTCGATATTTGATGGAGAAACCGGAGCGCCTGCGGAAATAACTCTTTTTAGCGAAGGCAGGGTCAAGCCTTTGTATTTGCAGTATCGTCCCACTCGATTAAGAAGGGCAGGGGAGGCAAACATATTAGTGACTCCCTGATTCATAATAGGCTCTATGATTTTTTCAGGGTTAACAAATCCAGGTTTTGTGGGATCCATATCCGGTATAATTGCCGTCATTCCCAAGGCTGGGTCGAAAAGGGCAAAGAGAGGGAATGTGGGAAGATCTATTTCATCAGAAGTTATATTAAAATGGGATTTTATGTGTCTTATCTGAGCATCAAATATGCCGTGAGTATATACTACACCTTTAGCGGGGCCTGTGCTGCCTGTGGTAAACAGTATAGCTGCCGTATCGTTTTGCCTGGTTTCGGCAATGTTATATGGTTTATTGGATTTATGACGAATATCATTAAGAGTTAATCCTTCCCGGAACCAGCGCCTGCCGACAGTTATGCATGTTTTTACTGTTTTGAAATATTTTGGTCGCAGTTTTTTGAGAGCATGGGCTATTGGTATGCCTATAAAAGCATTGGGACGGCTTTCTTCAAGACACCTCAGCATCCGGCTTATTCCCATGCCTGGATCCACAACAACAGGTACAGCTCCAACCTTGAAGATTGCAAATGTAAGGGTAAAAAATTCTATGCCGGGCTTAACCATTAAAACAGTTCTTGTTCCCTGTTTAATCCCTGCCTTTTCGAGCCCATAAGCATAACAGTCGGATTCCAGATCAAGCTGTTGAAAGGTTAGATGAGAGTAGGCAACCCTTCCGTATTTATCATGAGCCGCAGGATAAACAACAGCTCTTTTGTGAGGATGGATTTTTGCCATCCTTCTGAGATGGTTTGAAACATTGCAACTACTCAGGTTGTTAGATTCAGGGTTCATAATTCAGGGTTCAGGGTAGTTTACAGTTTTTTCAATGAATATGCAATGACTGAAGCATTTGTAAGTGTTCACGGAATATTGAAATTAGAAATTTGGCCTTCATGCTTTTGTACTGTTCTTCCCAATTTCAAGTTTCAAGCTTTGTTATATCGGATAATTCTCTAAAAATTTTTTAATTAATACTATTATTTTATCCGGTTCATCTTCCAGGACATAATGGCCTGCTTCTGCAAAGGTATGAACCTCTGCATCCGGAAAACGGCGCTGCCATTCTGAAAGGTATGAGAGGTCAAAAACAAAGTCATGCCTGCCCCAGCATATCAGCATTGGAATATCTGAAAGTTTATGCAGATTTTTATCAACATGCTTGACAAGGCTGTAGCCTGGGTCATTTTCGCTTAAAGGAATATCCTGAACAAACTTTAGCGTAGCGATCCTGTTTTTCCAGCAGTTGTACGGGGCAATCAGGCCGGATTTTACATCTTTTGAGAGCCCCTTTCTTGTTGCCATGAAAAGAGCGCTATATGCAAATACATTAAAACCGAGCACTGCAAGGCGTGCAAATGGGCAAACATTCCTTATGAGCCTCAGCCTGACAGGCAGCTTTTTGTTCTTCGGAGGAAAAAAAGCCGCGGTGTTCATTATGATTATTTGCTTAATTCTTTCCGGGTATTTAATTGCATAAGCCATTCCGATCATCCCGCCCCAGTCGTGAACAACAAGAGTCAGCTTTTCCTTCAGGTTAAGGTAATCTAAGAGAGTTTCCAGATCATTTATACGGGTTTTCAGCCTGTAGTCATATGTTTTTGTGTCTGGCTTGTCAGACAGTCCGCAACCGATATGATCTACTGCAATGGTGCGGAATTGAGGTGAAAGCTCTGTAACAAGGTTGCGATAATAGAAAGACCAGGTAGGATTTCCATGAATCATTATAATCGGATCGCCGGATCCCTCATCAACAAAGTGGTATTTAAGCCCGTTTAAATTCATATAATGGGACTTGAACGGGTATAGATGCCTGAAAGACGATATATCGACAGGTTTATTTTTCTTCATATTTTGTAACTACTCAGGTTCACGGTAGTTTTTCAAGCGCTTTTTTATATTTTTTTCCATTATTTTAATATGATATTAAACAGACATAAAGGCAGGCAGGCTTAATACGAAGGGAAGATGAAAAAAAGGGTAGTGCACGGAAGAAGCGCTGGTGAAGCTAAAATGCATTTTTGGACGAAAAGTAGTTTTGTCAGGACAGAATAATGAAAAAAGAGATTGAAAAAAACGGTTAAAAAAAGAGTTGAAGAGCCTGTACACGGTAATTTTCGAATCGCAGCCGGAACAATTAGAAATCTATTTTGGAGAGCTGGTTGATAGCTACTCATGGAGCACAGTCAAAATAGATCGAAATGGCCTGCAATTCTATTGGCGGTATGTGCTCGAACTTGATTGGCAATGGGTTAATATTATAAAGTCTCCAAAGATCCATACAATACCTGATATTCTTACTCCTGTTGAAATAGAGCAACTCATGGTTTGCACCTCATCTTACAACATGTGCCCCCAAGAGCTTAAACATATATCGTCAAACTTCTTTTGTCGAAGTTTCTCCCGAACGAGATTTTGATTTAAGACGATGACTTTAGATGGCTTTTTTATAGTAATATGGATTTTGTAAAACAATCCAGATGAGCCTCTTGCAGAAACACATAAAACCACATTGCGTACACTATATATTGCATAGAGGCGTGAGCTGTGGCACATTATGTAACCCTGCACTGTCGATCGGAGTTGTTTCTGCAAGAGGCTCCAGATTACTATACATAAGTACGATCTTCTTGTCTATACTTTTTATTTATTATTATATAAGATAGTTAGCGTGTTTTCAAATTTCTGATTCCCTTACCCTAAGTTTTCAGCCTTCAGCCTATCCACCTGACTCATGCTACCCCATAGACTTCCAATTTTCTGCGGAGGGTGTTCAAGCCAATGGATAGAAGTTTTGCTGTTTGAGCCTTTATTTTGCCTGTCTGCTCATATGCCTTGAGAATATGGGCTTTTTCCATTTCCTTAAGGGTGGCAACAGGGCTGCCTTCTTTCTGAGAATAGCCACTTGCAACAGGTTTTCGCTTTCGCAGGTGGGTGGGAAGAGAACCGGCGGAGATTTGCCTGCCCTGGGCCAGGTTTACGGCTAACTGGATAATAGACCTAAGTTCCCTGATGTTTCCAGGATAGTCATAATTCATAAGTAATATGCCAGCCTCTTCACTAATACCATCTTTTCCGTAAACATCAGAAAATTCTTTTAGGAACTTGTCTGCCAGCAATGGAATGTCTTCTTTCCTTTCCCTGAGGGGCGGAAGGTGCAGGCATACGCCTTTGAGTCGGTAGTAAAGATCATTGCGAAACATCCCATTGTCTTTAAATCGGTCCAAGTTTGTATTGGTGGCTGAGATAAAGCGGACGTCCGTTTTTTGCGGCTTGCTGGTTCCTAACTTGAGGTATTCTCCTTCCTGCAAGACCCGAAGCAGTTTTCCCTGGAGGTCGAGTGGCAGATCGCCTATTTCATCCAGAAACAGCGTGCCTTTGTTAGTTTGTTCCAAGTGGCCTATCCGAGTTTTTTCAGCCCCTGTAAAGGCGCCTTTTGTGCAGCCAAAAAACTCTGCATCAAACAAGCTGCCTGTGACGGATGCCATATTAATAGGTGTAAAGGAAAATTTTGTCCTGGAGCTGGCGCAATGGACAGCTCTGGCCAAAAGTTCTTTGCCGGTTCCACTTTCCCCTGTAATCATGACCGGTATGTCGCTTGCCGCATGAAGCTCTGCTTCCTTCAATATCTTGAGTACTTTCGGTGACCTCGTGATAATAGACCTGAAAGCCTCTATGTGTGTCAATGCCGTGGATGTCATCTTTTTCCCAGGGTGCAGGATATCAAGCACCCGTTTTCTTTCCAGAGCACACTTTATCGCCAAACCAAGAGTATCCGCGGAGATGGGCTTGACCAGGTAATCACGGGCGCCATTTTTCAGGCACTCAACCGCGGCACTCACCTCATTTACCGCTGTCACCATAAGGCACTCTGTGTTTGGGCTGGTATTCTTTATCACGTTCAGTAGTTCTATTCCATTTGTTTCCGGCATATTTAAATCGATCAGGGCAACATCAAAAGACCTCCCCTCTTTAAAAAGAGCAGCCGCTTTGTTGGGGTCTTGCTCTGATCGGACATTTTTGAAACCACAAAGGTTCAATCCTCTTCTGATGCTATCCAGAAAAAGAGGTTCATCGTCAATGAGGAGTATGCTATTATCCATTGGAATACCTCCTTAGTTCAAATAACTGAGGCGACAAGCTCCGGCGTAAGTTGGCGCGGCGCCATGGTGCAATCCTTTCTCAAGCTGGAATTCCCTTTGTGTAAAATCATCCTGAAGGTGCTTCCTTTGCCCGGGACACTCTCTACATCAATGCGAGCATCCAATGCTTCAGCCAGGCTGTTACTGACAAACAGGCCCAGACCGGTTCCCTTACCAGATGCTTTGGTGGTAAAGAAAGGGTCGAATATCTTTTTACGTGTCGCAATATCCATACCACACCCATTATCGCTTACCTCGATAATCAAATGATCCCGCCATATACCCTTTCCCGGTTTCACACTGAGTTTTACCCAGGAATTCTCTTTATCAGCAGCCTGAGCGGCATTAATCAGAAAGTTGACCAGGATTTTCTCCAGAGCCCCAGGATCTGTATAAAGTGGGGGAAGATCGTCGGCAATATTGACATCAAAGGACTTTACTCTTTTACTTATTTGACTCCGGCAGACAGCAATCCCTTTTTTGACAACATGGTTCAGGTCAACCCAACCCTGTTTTCCCTTATAACCATTTCTGACTAATTCACTCATGTCAGACATTATGTCGTTGATCTGGCTGGAAGCAGTCTCAAGGTTATTCACAAGGTTAAAAATGTCTTTACGGAACTCAGGGTAAGTCATGCCGAATAAATCAAAATTTTGATGATTTACTGCATAATCGTCAAGAATAGGAATCAGCCTTTCCAGGTATTCTCTCAGGATAGGTGTATTAAAGGTTACGCAGTTGTTCAGGTTCTTGATTTCATGGACAACAGTAGATATCAGGAGATCAAGAGGAGGCAATTTTTTTCTCCGAACAGCTTTTTTATTCATTGTTTTCATTTTGGTATGGATCTGAGTTTGACCAAACAATTTGTTTGATTTATCCTGCACCTACTTTTTTAAAATAAAGAATTTTAAAGCAAATAATGTGCCCAGGTTTTGTTACAAAAAACCATATGGATGGTTCAAACGATTAAATGCCGTACATTGAAGCTGTTTTGAATAATTAATAAAATAGTCTTAACCCTACAACGACAACTGTCATTCCGACCGAAGGGAGAAACCTTTAACTACTTGTTTTATAATAAGATTTCTCGTCGCATCGCTCCTCAAAATGACATCTAAAATGGTAAGTGACCTTGTAGGGTTAATATGATTAATATTGTGAAATATAATACATAAAATTGTAAAATTATTTACACATTTTATAACACATCAGACGAAATCTGATATGAATCTCGAACAATTCTCAATCATTTTTCTCAATTGAATTCTATAACTTATTTAATTTAAATGCTTTTTCAAATCTGAAATTGTGCGTATAGCGTGAAACTCTATCATGCTAAATGCACAGTATTTTGATGATAATCAGATTTATAATTTTCTCGTTCTCCCGTACACCAATCAACCTAACTCCTTTAAAATATAGATTAAATATTGCTCTATGACAACGCCAGTTTT
>Ga0255395_1007_pt1 | contig 29154 bp, 25 predicted proteins | sample ANMaggSSYBR01F11_FD_182123 | JGI IMG/M metagenome (GOLD analysis project Ga0255395, IMG submission 182123) | Sediment cell enrichment communities from methane seep in Santa Monica Basin, California, United Staets - ANME aggregate JGI... | ecosystem: Environmental > Aquatic > Marine > Cold seeps >...
TATTCGTTATACGTTAATTAACCATAAGGTTTTTGGATATCCCTTGGGTAATATCCCTCTAATTCTTCAGGATAAACACAGAACAATTCAACATTGTCGTATGCTTCCACCCCTGTCAAATCTACTAACCAAATTTCTGCGAAACCTGTTTTATAAAGATCGGGTAAAATATCTGGAAGGATGGAATACCTTAATTCACATAGTGGAATATCCGTGAGTTCAAGAAGAAGTATCGTGGCACCAGGGAGCGCCCAACCCGAGTTATTCCGTTTTATTTCCTTTTCATATGCCACTCTCTGGATCATACACAGAGCATCATAAACTGACATATAAACTTTTTTCTCAATTATTTTATCATACAGAATGTCATTTGGGTGGCCTCTTCTTATTTTTGATAATTCAATCCCAATCTGGCTACCATCTTTTCGGGTAGCAACGAAATCCGGTCTTTCAGATGATTCAACACTTTTGAAAGATTCGCCAATTATGCCTTCATAAGCTTCTAAAAAATAGCTGAGAGATTCTGCTTCGCTTTCTTTATTTATACGCTCATTTGTATATTCCATGATACTTTACTTTGGTGCAAATATTATTCTTTAAAAATATTCTCTATTTTTGCTCGTATTTTTCTTGAATGATTCTTACTAATTTTGGCTATTCTTTCTACCTTTTGCTCTAATGATAAACTATGATCAACCGAAATCGTTACTCGCTGATCGCTAAAATTATCGCTCATTTTCTGAATTATGTTATCGTCTTCCCAAAATTGCTTAACAATTAGACCATATGTTGGTTTACCTTTTTCATATGCACAAAAACCGTATATATAACCTTTTTCATCAACGAAATTATTTGCAACTTCCTTTGATATAGGCCAATCAGCCTCCTTGATTCCGTCCCACGGACCTTTAAATAATACTTTGTAAGATTTTCTCGCGAGATCTTTTTTAAATAATTCATCCATTTGTCTTGGTGATAACCACATCTCTTTTCTATTCCCGTGTGTATCATAGCCGGATAGGTGATATTCTATTGTGTCATCCGGCTTGATTTCATCTGTGCTATTCGTTGACTCTATATTAGATTCAGGCTCCGGTTCATAATCTCTCAAACCATCACGTATGCAAAATGCTTGTATGTCTGATTCTAAAGGTAAATCACCTTCGATAAGTTTAAAATTATCTTTTATTTTTTTCCAATTTCCAATAAAACCCATCAGCAACGAATCAACCATAAACTGCAACCGAGGGTTTATGCTTACGATTCCAGTTTTCTCCCCATTTCCAAAATCTCCCATATCATTTTCAAAATTATGAATATTTTCTCCTAACCACCGATGCAGTAATCTTGCCGAAACAGTACTCACAGGAAATGTTCCTACGTACATATTTGGGGTATGCTCCTGAAATGCTTTCCCATATTCTTTAACTTCTGCCACCGCATATTCACCCCAATCTCCGGTGTTAAAACATTCATAAATCCATTTCTCGATTCTTTGAGCTTGAATGTTTGGGAATAAATTTCTAACTGCCTGTAAATCTAAGGCGATTGCTGCAAGCGCCAAATCAAGATTGGCCATTTTTTCGTGTTCTAATACAAATTGGTCCTTAAAAATGTCTTCCAGATCTTCATGGATTGCTTGCCATGCAGATGGAGCTTCATTCATGATAGATCCAATAAAATATAAAGCTGCTTCTTGTTCGGTTAGCTTTTTCTTAAAAAGTGGCATCTTATCTCCCCACCTTTGCTATTAAAAATCTTTAGAAGCTGCAATCAATCCACCGAAAGAGTGCTACTAAATAGCGGTTGTATAAAACCGTTATACGCTCTTTCGTGACCTGCAAGATTCTCGGTGCGTTTCTATGAGCCTCTGGAGTTCATTTAGTACCAGTGCCGTTATACAAGCGACAAAGTTTCTCCCGAATGCTATATACCCCGAATAGGCATCCACATCGGGAAGGTCGCGGACAATTTGAACTATTTCTTTCTTAACATGAGGTGGAGATAGCGATTCGATGCGACCATTTGCATGGGCCACTGCATTTCGTAATTTGGAAAGGATGATTAACTGTTCCCATATAGTTGCGTCAGGACAGAGCTCGTTGCCTAATACTTCGGCATAGTAAACACGTGCACTTTCTATGAAACTTAGATTTTTTTTCTTCCTGAAGGAAGAAAAACTTTTCATGTGCGGGTTAAGCGTACTAATAGCAGTAGCTATTTCTGACACTATCGATTCATAGAGAGCATAAAGGCTTATTAGAAAAGGACCGCGGAAAAATCTTGGAATAAGGTCATCTATTAATTGATCGTATTTGCTGGTTGCCTCATGCCATGCAAAATCATCAGGAGTTATTTTATGTTGAGTCAGATAGTTGTTCATCTGAGACTTTTGAATTTGCTGAGCATGCTCTATTTGGTCTTCGAGTGCTTTGTAATAATCATCGATGGCGTATATTTCACAAGACGCTTCAAGAAGCGGATCATCAAGGTCTAAAGAAGAATAGTCAACCAGCATAGTGTATATCGCTCCTGTTCAGATGAATATTCATACGCGTATAATCAGCCGCGCGGCTTTTTGCGTCGGCTGAATTTGCCTGGTTGTGTGCCGGGCAAGGCCCGGCTGCTAAATGGTGATGTTTGATATTTATGACACAAATATCGGACAAAGTCCAGACCCAGCCAGATGGAGGCGAAGGGTAGCCAATGGCAAGGGGATTGTCGCGAGGCAATTTCTGAAGGAGGCTGGAGGCAAAAGCGTGGGTCGACGTACAGGTATGCCCCGTACTGAAAAGTAGAGGGCAGGCAGATGAGGCGGGGTAATCCGGGACGAGTCCGCAACACAGGATAAAGTCCTCTATCCATCATGGAAAACTCCGTACATCTGACGATCGTGCGCTGAAAGTAGCCGAGGTTCACCCCGGGAGGCCCGCTGCATCTCGTTATGACATCTGTGTGAAATGACCGGAACAGGGAAGGCCGGTATACTAAATTTCCCCGGCGTTGGTGGAAGATCGTGTCCTGACCGCCAGCGAGCCAAACTCTGTGAAGAGAGGAAACCACGAATTAAGGGATACGACGGCAGTTGAAATAGCGAGTGAGCAAACCGTAAGGGGCGCTTATCGTGTAGTGGGATTCAGCAGAGGGCGGTAAGCCAGGGAAACGAGCCGTGAACACCACGGAGGACTCACCCCGGTGAAGGCCCGAACGGTGCCACCTGCCGAATGGCAGGGGTAAATGAGAGTGGTTAGTAGGAGGTATTTCTAATGTGCTAATTGAGGCACATTGCGTAGTATTATCCAAAAGCCCGACAGGACAGATTCAACTTACGGATTAAATTCTTAAGTGGGACGAACAGGGAATGTGGTTCCAAGCGCGAGCTTGAAACCACAGGAAATGCCTTCTCAGTTACGTGGATAACAGTGTCGATAGTGTTAGAAACGAATTGGAGGGAAAACAAGTGGTATCAATTGCTTGGGTTTTACGTTCTCCTGGGTCTGATTTAGCCTGATCAGCCGAATCGCGCAGTACGGACCCGTATGCTGCGTGGTGTGGGAGGGGCGCCCTGTGAGGGGTGTCCCTATCCCGATAGGCGATTTGTGAACTTAACATCAAGTTGCTGAATTGTTACAATCATTTTCTTTGTAATTTTTAGCACCTTTTCGTGCATTCATCGCTACGAAAAAAGTTGACGTCATCTTCGATCAAATCTCAAATCAATGACTTCTCCCATGGGTCTATAAAGAATTCTACATAACTTACACTTGCGGCAGAATAAATAAGATCTATTTGAGTCACATTCACATTTAATTGTCGAAAAAATTTAAAATCGGCTTCTTCAATCAAAAGACCTTTATCCGCAATGAGTTTCTCCCGAATGACCTTTAGTTTTTCAAACTCATCAAGAGCCTCCGTCTTAGCAAAAACAATCATCAAGTTTTCTATGCAGTCATATATGACTGTATAGTCATTACACGCTCTAATAAATTGGTACACTCCATCAGTATCATATCTGGTTAAGAGATTCGCAGTAACCTTCAACTTTTTATGCGAAAACCACATGTGTGTTTCTTTTACTTTATCAAAGTGAATTTTTGAAATAACTTCGTATAAGTAATCACAAGTTTGCTGGTCGGTGAAGAGGGCCAGATTAATTATTTTTGCTGCGATATTGTACAAACAAATATTATACTGGTATTTCAAATGTTCTCTTATTTGTCGCACAGCTACTTCCAGTTCTTTAAAATACTGAAGTTTCATATTTTTACCCTGCATTACACTTCTCGCGTTATTTCCAAAGATAATATTGGGAGTTCTAATTCTATTTAAGTATTCAGGATCTAAATCACAGATTTCCTCAGCATTCTTTTTAAAATCAAGATTGGGAAAGTAATTTTTAAACAACCTTGCCCTAATTTTGGCCACATCGACGAGTGTTATTTGATTTTCTAGTTCTTCAAGTAGCTCGGAAGCACTTAAGTCATATTTATTAATAATCGCTTCAATTGCCACTCTTTCTTCATTGTTCTTGATAATAACTTGAGTACTGTCCTTATGCGAATAAAGGCATAGAACAACTGTGTCATATATCATCCGATTATAGATGTCATAAATATCATCACTCAAATAATCTTTCTTGATTTTTTCTCTGTCATCTAATATCCGTTCAACAATGCACAGGGCTTTAATCAAAGATCCTCTTTTAGAATGAAGCGTCTCGATTTCTTCCTTTGTCTGTGTTTCTAGTTTTATGTTTTTTATGCCTTTATCTTGATGTTGATTACTTGTATAGAACAAAATCGCGATTTTGTTTTGTTCATAGCAAGAAATAATACGAGCGAGTTCAGAACAAAAAGGGCTTCCTTTTTTAGTTCTAACAATCTTCAGCCATTTTTCACTTTCAACAAGTATATTCTGGGCCTCTTGCCATTTGCCAGCATTAATGGCCTTAGATATATCGATATAATATGTAATGAATTCCATTACAGCAGCGTAATGCTGGTCAAATAATTTTGCCACCTTTACATGATTCTCTCTTTTTTCCTCATATCTATTGATTGTATTTTTCAGCGTACCATAATCGTTTTGTTCTATATTAAGGTTTACTTCTGCAGCTATATTCTTAAAGTTCCAGTAGTTACGGAATAAATAGATCGTATAACCGAAAAATTGAGTTACAGTGAAACCGCCCAACCATCGAAGAAGAGATAAAGATGTTTTTGAACTCATCTCACCTCCATAGTACGCTCCGAACGCAATCATCAATGCTAAGACCATAAAAATCCACAGAAAGAAAATTGCCTGAAGATTTATCAAAACCGTCTCCCTAACTTATAGTTCTGGGCCTCATTCCCGCCTAACTTTGATGTAGCAGGCCTAAAAGCCCGATTTGTTTTCGTGCATTATTGCCTGCGAAAAAGAAAAATAGGGTAATTTTGCACGATAAAACCCCCTGCTAAGGGTATTATCGTGCAATTTTGCCGAATAAAAAGTCTTGACATTATATCAGAATGATTGAGCAGATACATAATCTTTTAATTCTCCTATGCCGAACCAGTTTTTATAAAGGTTACAACTATTACCATAGATTTCATGATTGTTGACAAAAAATTAGCAATAAGAACAGGAAAATCGAAATAGCTGAATAAGAAGCGCAGATGGATTAACTGATATCGAGCAGAATTATAATTTCGAGTGCCAATAGGCGCTTTCAACCCCTCATTTCCAGATTATTAAATTCAGGAATCAGAATGATATCTTAAATTTCAGTCGAACATAGTCCTTTCTAAATATAGAATCGCAAATCATCGTCCTCATCGTCCATACCGTCCTTTCTGGATACCGTCCTTTCTGGCAAAAAACAAGTAAGATTTAACTCCGCAGTTTACAGGTCGTAAGCCTAAAAATCGCTATAACCTCCCTAATATATTTACAATAACCATCATTTCACTATAACATTTCCCCTTTAAGTAAAGAGCGGGGGACTACATATTCTGATTGTATCGGATAGACAGTATGATAACGGTATACGGATTAGACTTGTTTACCGGTAAAGTATTTGACGGATAGTTTCTGATACTTGGTATCGGTAGAGATGTTTAGAAATCCTAACTCCTTGAGTAAACCTTTATATTTGATGATGGTAGGGCGGGAAGTTTGAAGCCACTTTGCAAGAGTTGAATCAGTTTCTTTTATCTTTCTTTTCCGGTATTGCTGTTCGATTACTATTCTTAACCAGAGTATGAGGGCATAGCCCAAGTCATCATATAATTCTTTGCGAATGAAATCCGAATAGATGGTAAATTGATTGCTGTCTCCGGGCTTTTCTGGCCTTTCATTTAGCATCTTGATTAGGTCTTGTATTTTACCGTCCAAATCGGCCTTATTTGCGTGATTATAGGTGAGTAAAGGCAAGAACCTGTCTGCTTCATAGAAGTACTTCTCGGGAGTTTTCCCCGGCCCCAGAGGGTCTATTGAAGATGCATCAAGAGTAGTATCGGGTTTGAATATAATTTCCTTGGACGGTTTGGGCGATGAAGACGATAAAAAAGAGATACCAACCGGCTTGTCAGTTTGCTTTTGTATCTTTCTTGCTGCATTTGACAGGTGTTTGAGAGAAAACCCGCTAATGATGTTTTGAAGGTTTTTCAGCTTATCAGCAGGATCTTCATCGGGTTTCATGCCTCCAAGATAATATATCGTATAACTCAAATCTTTGGCTATTTTATTGATACCGGCCCTGCCTGCATCGTCCCAATCATAGGCGACTATAATGTTTTTTATGTTTAACTGTTGTAAAAGGAATATAGATTCATCAGTGAGACGAGTGCCAAGTGTTGAGACTACAATAGGTTTATTTGCATCCTGCAGCAGCCTGTAAAAAGCGAAGTAATCAAAGATGCCTTCCACTATAATAATAGTAGAATAGTATTCAATATATCTTGCAGCCTTATCAATACCGTACAACCATCCTCTTGTGGATATCTCTGTATCCTGTTTCTGTTGTTTGATCCAGTGTGTTCCTCTGTTGTCAGGACGCCTTCCCATAAAGCCGTGAATCTTGCCGTTAATATCGTAAATTGGAAACGTAATCCGGCCTGCAAAGAAGTCCCCATATGCTTTTGTAAATGGATCTGTGCGTGCGAAATCTACTTGCTGCATATAATAGCCGTATCCTTTAGCTGCTTTATCATCAAGAAAACGGAATAATCCGGCCCTTACAAATGGGTTAAAGGTTTTGTAATCATCCTTGAACCTGTCCAGATAGCTGTAAATTAAAGCCCTGCCTTTGTAATTTTCATCTGCAAAAGGTGAAGCATAACCTATATTAAACTTTTTGATTAAGTCTATGTCCAGCCCCCTGCGATAAAGATATTTCAGCGCCTTATCCTCTTTTTGCAGCAAGAATTCATGGTAAAAGTCTGCTGCCTCATGCAGTGCTGTTATAACATCTTTATCAAGTTCTTTTGGTTCAACAAAATTGACTGGCTCATCCGGCTTATTTTCCCTGTCGGGCATAGAAGCTATACCACCATAAAACACAAAATCCGTAATGCCCATATACTCTGCAAATGTTTCCTGTGCCTCCCTGAAACTACATTTATTAACTTTTATGATAATGTCATAAATATCCCACTCGGTGTTACACTCGCCAAAACAGTGGAACCGAACTTCATTTTTATCATTAACATGAACTCTAAAACTGTCCTTGCTGTCATTATGAAACGGACAGAAGGCACTATACCGTTGCCTACCAGTGGACTGAAACTCTATATTCAAAAGCTTCTTAGCATAAGCGATAATACTATCAAAGTATCTGACGGATTTTAACTCTTTATATGTTGTCATAATCGATGCCTATGTTTTACGTCCTATAACGGTAACGGTTTACTATACTATTATTACCTGTTTTACAGGGTTTGTTTGGTGTTATTGGATGATTGATAGTGTAAAAAATATTACAATGTGTTGCGTAAGGCTGTAATGTAGTGTAATGGTGTAATGTGCTGTAATACTATACTATTACTACTACACTATTATTTCTTTACACTACATTTTACACTTTGTAATTACACACCCTTACCTACCACACACACACCTTTCCCAAAGATATATATATCGCCTTTTTAAGCGCACACACTTTGGGGTGGTTTGAAATTAATGCTTTACGCACTGTCACGGAATTTAGAAACAACCGTACCATTCCAAGACAGGACAGTTTGTAAAGGTATTACAAGGGCTCCCCTGATATACACACTTTCTTTTTTAATGTATTTGAGCTGGCGTTATCCAATTTTTTGAACCTTTCCGGAATCCACGGCCTTTTGGAGCAGAAAAAGCGCATTCCTGGGGAGCCCCCGGGCATCCTTGATGATAGGTTCCATAGCACCGTCCTGATAAATCATGCCTTCCGATTCGCAAACATCGACCAGCATGCGCCTAATATCGTTGTCTTTGACCGGCTGGAACTCCACGGACATACACCGGTTCCGCAACGGTTCGATAATTTTCTCCGGGTTGGTGCTGCAGAAGATAAAATACACCCCGTCAATTACATCCTCCACTTCCTTGAGCATTATGCTTTGAGTCGCTTCAGTCATCCTGTGGCACTCATCGAAAACGAAGATTTTGTATCGGCCCATAAACGGGGAGCAGTAGAAGTCAGCTTTGAGAGTTCGCATGAAATCGATGCCTGTGAAGTTGGCGTTGTTGAGTTCAAGGAAATCCATGTTACTCAACGCCATGATACTTTTACACTGTTGGCATTTACCACACGGCATGCTGGTCGGCCCCTCCTCGCATAACAGCCCCATGCCGATGATCCGGGCACAAGTCGTTTTACCGGTGCCGGATGCGCCGTGGAAAAGGTACGAGTGACCGATGGTGCCGTTTTTGAAACAGTTGATGATGATTTGCTTAATTTCTTCCTGACCATACAACTCGTTGGGACTGTAAGGTCTGTAAATTCGGGGAAAATCCCCATGTCCTCTTTTGACTAACATAGTGTAATCCTTTTGATCAACTGAATCATCCTCAATATCCTTTAATGCATCAAGACAATCTCCTTGAATGAGTGTTGCCATTGATCCATTAGTTGGCAAATTGTAAGGGTTCTCAATGATGAGTAGCTTTAAAATTTCCTTTTTATGCTGCCTTATTTGATTTCTAATGTCATCGGTCATCACACCTTTAGGAGCTCGGCATCTTATATCCTTTCCATCCATGAACAGATAAACGCCTTTATTTTTAAGATTATCAATGATAGACTTTATATTCATTTATATAACCTCATCTTGTAAATCATCGGCCTGCTCATAATGGGCGGTCTGGACGGTGTGGGCGGTCTTGGTAATTGTAATGATGCGATCTCCCGACTTTGTCCATTCTATCGATATGTCTCTTTCTCTCAGGAAAGTTGCACAACGGCGGAGCTTGTTAGATAAAAGGTTTGGCTGCTTTGGCCAGGTTTTCAATCTTGCAACCTGCTCCCCAACTTGAGATTTTAATACTTCCAACAAATCAGATGCCTTGCCTGACCACTGATAAATATTTTCTCTTTCGATCATGTCGATAACTGCTAAAGCTACAGGATCAGCCTCTATTGCGATATCAATCAGCCTATGACGATTGTTTTCATATTCCCGCATGAATGTTCCCTCTTTCCATCCAAAGCTGGACTCAGCCGCTGATGCCCATATTGCGAAATCAGCCATTCGTGGCAACCATTTGAAGCTAATGTTTTTATTTTTTGCCAAGGCAACTGAAAGGGCATTACACAAAGCGCCAAATATGCCTGCCTTTAGCAATTCCCATTCCTCCATTAATTGCATCTCCGAAATTCTCTTTTCTTTGGGAATTGGCATCAAGCAGATAGTCAGTGCTCTGTCAGCCAGGTCTGGCCTTGTTGCGATATCCGCAATTCCATTGAAAATTTGAGGTCTGACCGGGTTGAACAGCATTTCGTCATCATCTGTAAAGAGAGTTCTCGTTCTGAGGCCACCTCCGGTTGCAATTCGGCAGAAAGCATCAGACAAGTGATTTGGCATTTCAGATAGATTATCATAACTATTTAGCCAGGAGTTGCTTGCTGCAATGGCCAAGTCATGCTCAGACCGTGGCAGGGACTGTGAAGGAACTACCGAAGAATCAACAAGATCTTTTAACAGTTTTGCGGTTGTGCTTTTAGCGGTGCCTTGTTCACCTTGAATCATAAGGATAGGATAAGGACCGGTAGGTTTCATAGCCCCGATCAGCCAGGCAACGATGAGAACCCAGTCACTTTCATTTTCTATGTTAAGGAACTGACGTAAATCCCCGATTTTACCTTTCCTGGAAGGTATTGGCATGGCCTTCATGCCTTGGGTTCGCTTGAACTTGACGGGAGAGTCTTTGCTTTCGATGACAGCCCATCCATCCTTAGTTATACATACCTGGTTCCAAGCATCATTGCCTAAATCAATATAGATTGCCCCTTCATGCTCGGCATACCTGAGATGTAACTCCAATTCGGGACTATCGAAAAGGGCTTTAGCAGACAAGAAATCCATTGTATCTTTTAAGATTTGTCCCCCAGGATATCCGCCCGTTTCTTTATAATAAAGTCTCATGAGGAACTTACGGCAACGTTTGCTATCGACAAGAATATTTTCACAGTGACCATTAATTTTAATTGATGCAAATGATTCATCATTAGGCGTGTGAAATAGTTCCATATTTTCCTGTGCCAATCGAATAAATAAATCTGTTTTTTTAGATTCTTTTGGTTTTTTTTCTTTCTTAATAGACAGCTTAGTCGGTGTTTCCGCTGAATCAGAGATACTGGGTGGAACGATTTCAGCCTTCTGTCCCTTTGGCTCCATCGTTATACCTATTCGCTCAAAAAATTTTGCCTTTTTTGCAGGTTCCTTTTCTGTTGTGATTTCTTGATTAATTTTGTCTGACATAATGTGCCTCCAATAGATAAAAAGTTTTTGTTTTTGCCAGCCACCATTTGACTGCCCTTATCTTTGAAGGCACGACCAAGCCTGTCGTAGTTGCGACAAATTGTGTCGCAGGTGAAAAAAATAAAAAAGAATTTATTAAGACACAGATACCTGGTTATCTAATGAGGGAATGCTGTGTGAGAATTCGTGTGAGAAAAATATTCCAATATATAGAAAATTGAATATAATTGAATAAAATTTGGAAGGGCGATAGACTAATGATTACGATATGTTATTGTTGAATAAGGAAACTAGGAAACTCGGAGGTAGTGTCTGTTAACCACTAAGTCCGCGGTTCGAGTCCGTGCTGGGGAGCCAAACAATAAAAGCCCAATTTTTTCGAGCTGTGCGGGTAGGTTTGAAAATTCATACACAATACATAGCACTGTCTGGATTTCCGCAAAAAATATACGGAAATGATGCCTATAACGTCAATCGAAGCCCTGAAATCCGTTATTCCTGCATGTTTTTAACGAAAATCCAAGTTTAGACATCCTTTAGAAATTCTACCCGCACAGCTTGAATTTTTTCAGATTGGGCTTTTTTATTTTTATGTGAAACAACTTTTAATTTATCCTTATTTATGGTTACTGGATATTTGATATAAGCCATTTTTACGTCTAAAGTGCCTATATATTGTGGTCAGATGGCACAAGATATACAATATGAGGTATGCGATTTCTTAAATCAAACATCCAGATGGTTAACCTATTATTGACATTATGAAATATATTGATATAATAAAAAATTTAAGTTTTACTTAATAAAAACATAATAAGTTAGAGGAAATAATAATGACTACTTTGAAATTAACTCACAATGTTTTTACGTTGGACAACAGGCAGCTAATTCCAGCCGGAACTGTAGTTTCAGATGATATTGTTGAGGAATTAATTTCGACGCATGAAAGTCCTTCTGCTAAAAGCTTTCCTTTTTTAAAACACAGTTCAATAAGAGATAATGCACTATTATTTTTCTCCCAACCTTCATATAATACCATTTTTTCCAACACAAAGCGAACTGAAGCCGTCCTCGATCTAATGGAGCAGGTCAATGTGCCGTATCCAATATTAGAAACAATGAATTATTTTAAACTGAATGATTTTTATACATATCGTCATTTTATAATGGTTTTTGCGCTTTCAACGCTTTTAGCTCAGGATCTTTTTGAAGATCATAAAGATATAAAAAAAGAAGTTGTTGCAGGCCCGACCCATGACTTGGGAAAACTCTGCGTCCCCTTAAACATTCTGAAAAAAACCGATCCACTGACCAGGTCGGAACGTCTATTTTTGGAGCATCATGCTATAGCAGGCTATGTTCTCCTCAGTTACTACCTCGGTGATAGCAAAAACCTTTCAGCCATAGTGGCCAGAGACCACCATGAAAGAAAGAACGCCTCAGGTTATCCTTGCGGTGTTCCTCTTAAAGACCGTATGGTCGAAATTGTCGTTGTAAGCGACGTTTATGATGCCTTGCTCTCGCCAAGACCTTACAGGAAGATTTCATATGAAAACCGGACAGCTTTGGATGAAATCACAACGATGGCGGAAAAAGGTAAATTAAGCTGGGAAATGGTGCAGGCTCTTGTGGCTGCCAATCGCAAGGATCGGCCTCATTACAGCGAGTGTACAGTATCATTAGAGAAAAGAGGCACCCCCCCGCCTGACAACGTATATGGCATTATTGTGGATGAATAATAAGGCTACAAATTTATTTAATTTTAAGATAATTTTTAATTCCTTCAATATGCTTTTCTGCATGATCATAATTGCTGGTATTAGACAGTATCATAAGGTGCTTAGATGCATCAATCGGAGATTCACCCCGGCTGTCTAAAAGCATTTTATACCAATTCGGCAAATTTTCATTATAACTCGCAGAAAGCTCAACGGAATTTTGTCTGTTTGCTTTACTCCATTCTTTCATCTGTGACTTTATTTTTTCACCAATATCTTCATTGTTTTTAGAATTATAATAATATTTGATGGTTAACGTCACTTTATTTTTTATCTTCCGGTATCCTAAAATCGGACGTATCCAGAATTGTATTATTATATACCCCAAAGATCCTGTGATAAAACTGATTATTACTACAAAATATATAGGTTCCATGTATACTCCTCTTGTTGGTAACGGTTCAGGGGGTTTGCTTTAAATTGAGAACTTGAAAATTATAATTATAAAATCTTGCGCCTGTTTTCAAAATAAAGTAACAAGGCTTATGTGTCAATCAAGAATAAAAAAATCCAAATGCAATGTGTTTTTACTTATGTGAAACCATCCCGCATTTCGGCAAAGGCTCCAAGAGAGAAACGGTGAAAATTGAAGAACACATAAAATACTGGCTTGATTCTGCAAACAATGATTTGGATGCAGCAAATAGTCTTTTTTCATCTGAAAAATACGATTGGTGCTTATTTGTAGGCCATTTGGTGTTAGAAAAGACTCTAAAGGCATTTTATGTTCTCAATAATGAGAATGCAATCCCACCTAAAACGCACAATCTCTTAAAATTAGCCGATTCTGCAAATATAGAACTATCAAAAGAACAAATTATTTTTTTGGATGAGGTTAACGACTTTAATCTTGAGGTGAGGTATCCTGAATACAAACGTGAGTTTTATAAACTTTGTACAAAAGAATTTGCAGAAAAATATTTTCATGAAATAGAGGAATTTGCATTATGGCTAAAATCCCGGATACAATAATAAATGAAGTTAAGGATTATATTGATATCCTTAATAAAAATGGCTTTCTAATTAAGCAGGCTGTGTTATTTGGAAGTTATGTTAATGGAAATTATAATAAGTGGAGTGATATTGACATTGCACTTGTTTCAGATAAATTTGAGGGCATACGTTTTAATGATAGAAAAAAGATTAGGCGATACAAATTTGAAGTAAGTGCAGATATTGAACCATTGCCTTATACCCCCAACGATTTTTCAACAAACGATCCTTTTGTAAAAAAAATAATAGAAACAGGTGTAAGAATTGTTTAATTACTGCAAAGGATCATTGATTGTAGAAAAAATGATGATTTGTTCCATCAAGAAATGCAATCAGTGCCAGGGGCATACAATGACCAGGCTCAGCGCAAGGCGTGAATCTGCATTAAGGTTAAAATTAATGATAACGTTATGAATCTTATGAAAAATTATATCGCAGCTATAATAACCATTGCATTTTTCATATGTCCATCTATCTGCTTTTCCTCTTATCTTATTGAGTTAAAAAACGGCTCTACATTTATAATTAACCACTATTGGAAGGATGGGAGGCAGATAAAGTTTTACTACTACGGCGGAGTTGTGGGGATTGAAAAAGACCTGGTTGAGGGAATCAGGGAGTCTGATATTTCGGTTATTGAATATCATGAAGAACAGAGCGGACCGAATACGACTGCCGCCGACTCTACAGACGAAGTTGAAGAAAAGGGAGCATCAAAAAAAGCATTCGATAATGAAATCGATTATAAGAATGAGCAGATGTCCTTGAAATCACAATTGGAAGAAGGGCTTTCACGTTACAAAAGAGCAAAGGAACGTGACGACAAAGAGATGGTGGATGCAGAATATCGAAAGGTGTCAAAGGTATCTGCCGAGCTTGAGCATTTGAAAAAAGAGGTTAGAATAAAAAATAATGGAACGCTTCCCGAATGGTGGAATTAACTCGAATACAAAGCAACAGGCTACAGCAGAATTATTTATACCATTTTGTGTAATACAGTCAGTTGATTATCAAAATCGTGATTATAGATTTTTCCATGATACGACTTTAAAACCAGACACTGTTCCGCTGCCAAGATTTTTTAGATTCTCATCGTAATGAATAACGCCTTGGCCTGAGATATCTACAGTATCACCAATCATTGATCCATAAATATCAGCCTGTCCCGAAAAATCAAAATTCGCCTCTGGAGCGTAAATTGCGCCATAAAGGTCTGCTTGTCCGGAAAAATGTACGTCGCTACAGCCGTCAGTTCCATAAATAATAAGATTTTCAGGTCTGATGTTTTTATTCACTATACCCTGTCCGGCCATATGTATAGCTCCTGAGGCATAAATTGTTAATGAACTCCCGACCAGAATATCTATCATTGCTTGCCCTGAAATGTGTATATCGCCATCTACATAAAGCGTTACATCGCCGCTTATTGTTATTGTGGATTTGGAAGCAAGGCTGATGCTATCGACTCGGGTGTCGGTGCTAATTGTCTGGTCACCTGAAAGGACGCCTACAGAAGTTTCATGTCCTGGATCAGTAACCGAAGGCATAAGGAATGGCTCGGGCAATACAGTTTCAGAACCCGTAATATTTCCCTTAGGGCCGGAGCTGATTACAGTATTCGGATCGCCTCCTGCCCCTGCTATGGCATCTCCGTAAATATTTCCGTTGCCTACGTTTAGGTCGCCATTATCTATAGAATTTGTTCCCACATCACCATTTTGCATGTTTCCTTCCCCAGTCCAGGGAGCAACTGAGGAATCATAGCTGTCCGTATAGGCAAGCCCACCACTCATGTCAACCCATTTATCTCCAAAGGCAGCAAAGCTGAATGGAGAAAAAGGTTGAGGACCGAGAACCACCTCAATTTTTGCACTTGCCCCTGTGGAGGTAGTTACAGTTGATTCTATTTTTCTCCTGTTATTACCTGAAGCTGAATCCGGATCTCCTATTGTAATAGTGTAATTACCGGTACTTAACATTGGGCTTATGGGAAGAGTTTGAGATGCTTTATAGTTATTCCAATCTGATATATTCTGTTTAAGAAATCCCTGGGCATGATTTATCTCTGCTTCCGCTAAATAGAACGCTTGCACACTGTTTTTGTAATTTCTGCCGATTTTAAGGTCTGTTGTTGTAATTGTAACTGCCGTGGCTCCCAAAATTGATATAATAGCCAGAAACATAAGGCCCACAGGAAGAACAAATCCTTTTTCATTTATATATATTAAATTTGACATTCCAGGCTCCTTTGTTAAAATTGTAACCAACTGCTAAAAAGCAAGATTTCTTAGCATTATCACGGAACAATCCGGGTCAGGGTCGAGAATCCAAACAAGATTCTCGTTTGAGTTTACTTCCTATTTTTTTCTAATACCATTTGGTACACTTTATTGTTTTCATACCTAACTATTTGAATTTGTCAAATGGTAAAAAAAAAGTCAATTGCTTTGGAGAATGTTATGAAAAAGTTTATTTTGTTAATCACAACTATCGCCTTTTTCATATGTCCATCTATCTGTTTTTCCTCTTATCTTATTGAGTTAAAAAACGGCTCTACATTTATAACTAATCACTATTGGAAAGAGGGACGACAGATAAAGTTCTACTGCTACGGTGGAGTTGTGGGGATTGAAAAAAAATTTGTCAAAGCGATAAAAGAATCGGATATGGCATATAAAGAGGAAATAGATTCTAAAAATAAGGGAATCAATCTTGAAAATAAGATTAACGAAAAGCCAAAAATGACGGAAACAGTAGACCTAGAATATTATAAAGAAAAAAAGTCGCTGTTGGAGGCTGAACTAAAAAGAACCTTGGATAAATTGCGAGAAGCTACCAAAAATAAAGATTCAAAAGCCAAGAAAAAAGCAAGGGACGAAGTGAAAAAGATTTCCGCGAAGATGTATGAGCTTACTGCTGAGTTGATAAAAAAGAACAATGGAAAGATGCCCGAGGGCTGGTGGGAGAAAAAATAGATCGCCAGACTCCGGTTCAGAACTCTATCAACAATTAATTGTCAAGAATCATCTTTCCAGGAAAGGACATTTATTGTATAATTGTTAGGAGATAGATATTTATCCTTTATAGCTTCGTCAAAGTAGAACTCTCCCGAATTGTTAATTGTTGCCGTATTTCCCCATATCAGACCGTAGACGCCGGCGGAATTTTTCATTTCCACATGGGAGTTCGGAGCGTAAACCATTCCCTTAAAAGCAGTCGAGTGTTTGAAAGTAATATCCTGAGAGGAATTTGAAAAAATTGAAAAGTCAGTTGGTTGTGACAAGTTATTAAGGGCAGATCCGTTTTTTGATTCAAGTTCTCCTTCTTCCGCGTCAAGGGTTCCGCTGAGATAGATATTGACTGGTCCGGAACTCGCATCTATCGTAAGAGTTGAACCATTCCTCAGGACAATGTCTGTAATGTAATAGTCGCCAGCCGTCAGCGTCAATGTTTCCGCGTTGCCGAGGTCTATCGCTGTGGCCCCCTCAAGGGGAGAACCGTCTCCGGCGGTGCCGTTATCATTGTTGGCGATAATGTCAATGAACTTATTGTAGAGTTCGGATGGTGGATCTGAATCGTTTGCTCCCAGCGGATCCGGATCAACGCGTCCTATAGTGTCGGAGGTGCCTGTGACGGTAGGTGTTCCTGTATCTGTCCATATGGCATCAGAACCGGAGCTGTCTGCTCCCAGACCAATATTGCCGTCGATATATGTATCCATCTTGGTGTTGATCTGTGTATTGCTGCCAATATCAGCTTCTCCGGTGGATGCATCGGGAAAGATTACGTCGGGGAAATTTATTGGATCTGGGATAGGTGTCTCTCTGGAATCATAACTATAAATCTTGGCATCCGCTTTTAGATCCAGTAATCCATTGGTGAACAGGCCGTAATCAAAAATGCTCTTTTGCTCCGCAGAAAAAACAACTTCAATAACAGCTTCTGAATTATTGGGTCCATGCCCCGTGACTTTGAAACTGTAATGGTCGCTTCCCAGTGATGTTAACACTGTTGGAGTGGTAAAAGAAAATCCGCTTGGTGTGAAATAGTTCAAAGATATTGGAGGATCTTCCGTCATCAGATCAACAGTGTCGGAGTCCGAATCATCCAAATCAATGGCCAGTTGCTTCAGTACATACTGAACGCCCGCCTCGGCATCGTAGAATGCCTGCTCGCTGGCTTTGTAATTGCTGCCGATTTTAAGGTCTGTTGTTGTAATTATAACAGCCGTGGTTCCCAGAATCGCTATAATAGCCAAAAACATAAGGCCCACAGGAAGTACAAATCCTTTTTCATTATTGTATATCATTCTTATAGCCGGCATATCGGCCTCCTTATTTTAATGCTAAATCGATATCCTGTTAAAAAGCAAGATTCCTTGGCGTTATATAAGAAGTTAAAGTATATGTTCTGTATCCGCCATTTGCGGTATAATCAGGGTCAGGCTTGGCAGTTCTCGCAGTTATTGTGATCTTTATCTGTCGGATATCGTCATTTTCGGCAAATGTAGTTATTTCCGTCACACCATCAGCTTTCAGGTAAACAAAAGTAAATGATTGAATGTTTTCGGCAAATGACACAAAATACCCACTACCGGTTTTTCTCTTGATTTGATAAGGATACACAGAATTTTTATCATAATATGTATATGTTATATTTTCATTATCATCATAACTTCCATCAGCATTTATAATATCCTCATCATCATTTATATCTGCCTGTATCTGTAATTGGTTTGCATCATACGTAATGCCGTCAAAACCAGCGTCTGTGGGATCATACCCCGCCATCCTGATTTCTCTTGTCATCATATCCATGGCAGCTCTTGCGGTCTGTACCATTTCGGCAACCTGTTCCTGAACGTCATAGATTTTGCGCTGCATAAGGAAAGTGCTTGACAATGCCGTTAGGATAATCAGGCCTATTGTCATGGTAATCAGCAGTTCCACCAGGGTAAACCCGCTCTCATTATTTTTGTAATAATAATTCATTAGTTTTACCTGGAAAAAATTGTCTGCAAACTAACTGATTTGTTTGATTCCCAGTAAACAGTCACTGTTACTGTCTTCATGTTGGCAGCCGGACTGGGATCAATGACAGTCACTTGCCTTTCATATTGATCATAAGGAGGTGGTAGAGACGACTTTGGCTCTGATACAATACTTGAGTAGTCAAGCCCTTTAATCTCTTCCATCTTATCCTGCGCCAAAACCGTGGCCGTAGTAATCCTGTTGCTTACCTTGTTGCCGTTAATTATTCCTGTTATCAGAGCTGCTGTCCCAAGCAGTCCTACTGACAGAATAACCATGGCAACCAGAACTTCTATTAAGGTAAAACCCTTATTATTTTCTATATTTACCATTTTTATAACTTCCTAAATATTATGATAACAGATAGTTAGTCAATCCTAACACGCCCGGTCATTGCGATTGCAATATTCACGGGTGTCGATACGGCCGGATTGCTCAGAGTTATCGTAGCTCCTGACGCGGTTCCCCTGGGACGGAAAATCGGATCAGCAGTCACATTACTGAAGGTAACATTGGAATATTCACTTTTAATATCTTTTGTCTGAGTCCATTCCCCTACGTCGATATTACCATCATTATTATCATCGTCTAGTATCGTATACTCATGATCATTACTATCGAGGTCAAAGAATACCTTGAACTCGTTGTTTTGACTCACCGCCTGCATCCTTGCCCACATCAAATCCCCCCTTACCTGCCTGACCGCTCCGTTCAACCGGTGTTTCGGAAGATAAGAAAGATAGTTTGGAATCGCAATACCGGCAAAAATCGCCATAATAGCAATGATAATCATCATTTCAATTAAGGTGAAGCCGGATTGTTTATTGTGAAGCAACATAAAGTATCCTTGACACGGTTATAATTTGCGTTTCTGTCAAATAAGCTCAATTTGTGTCAGTGCGCAACATATCCTTTACTTTTACTGTTTATGAATAAGTTACGCAAATTCTATGCCATTTCGTCATTTTTAATAAAAATTGCTGATAATTAACAGATAAAATCTGTATCATTATATATATTAATTTGAAATAATTAACAATAAATTAAAACTCAATTATTGATAAATATATTTGAGTGTAACCAAAATAGAACAATGCCACCTTAATGAACCCGAAATTTTCTGGATTAAAGAATAGATAAAATCCAATTATTTATTGTAAAAACAATAAGGAACACCCTTCCATTCCTGTTAAAGCTGATTCATGCAATTGACAAAAATTGATAACTTTGTTCTATTTTGGTTGCTCTCAATATATTTTATCATGGAATTCAAACTCTTAACTTTTGAGATAAATTGTATCTTCAGAAATTTTAAAACTAAAAAGTAACTTGTTAATAACCAGAGGTGGCGGGCATTTAAATTTAAAACGGCTGACTGTTTGAGCGTATTAGTGAGCTTTAAGAAAAAAGAGGCACTTTTGTATATTTTTGTTAAAAGGATAAACTCAAGCAATAACGTTCTATTTTTCTAACTGTTATTAATACTCTTTATTCTATATGCTCACTTATGCGCGAGTTTCAGACGTTCTTAAATTTAATTGCCCGCTGCCTCTGGTTAATCTCATATTTGAGTTTTCAAATTTCTGATCTTAGGTATTAAAATATTTAATATCTTGCATGGACAAACAAGTTTGTCCATGGCACTCATCCTGAATTATAAGAAGATCGATCATAAACCTTAAGCTATCTTCTTAGATTCAAGGATTGAATCCAAGGCGCCCTGTAAATGTGAACGGTTACCTTTTTTATTTGCCGCATGTCTGATAGGAACTATTTAAATACTATTCTGTTGTGGCCGTATTAGGCGCCAGGCAGGTGAAAAATGCGGATTAGCTATTTTGGATAAAGTCCACGGCATTTTGAAAAATTCGTAATCCTATCGTAGGACCCATCTCAAATGCTTTGCCCTGGCGTTTAAGCTTTTCCTTTTGGCGCGTCCAGTTCGGATGGTTGGTTGGATGATTGTAGGCTTCAGGATGGGGCATAAGGCCGAAAATTCTGCCGGTTGGGTCACATATTCCTGCTATATCAAGTACTGATCCATTTGGATTGTATGGGAAGTCGCTGTTTGCAAGTTCTCCGTCCGGCATGGAATACTGAACTACAACCTGGTTAGTGTTTACAAGGCGCTCTATGGTGGACTCATCTGAATAGAATTTTCCTTCCCCGTGTCTGATGGGGAGTTCCAGGCAGTCCATGCCTTTTGTAAATATACAGGGTGATGCGGAATTTACTGTCAGATTTACCCAGTCATCCCTGAAATTTCCGCAATCGTTAAATGTAAGTGCCACCGACCGCTTACTGTAATCATGATTAAAACCAGGTAAAAGCCCAAGGTTTACAAGAGTCTGGAACCCATTGCATATCCCAAGTACAAGATTACCATTATCAATAAATTCTTTCAGCTTCTCTCCAAGATTTGTTTTAAGGCGTACAGCCTGAATAACACCTGCGCCATGATCATCTCCCCAGCTAAACCCTCCGACAAAAACCATGATTTGAAAATCTTCAAGCTTTACATCTCCATTAATAAGCGAATTTATATGAACCCGGACAGCTTTTGCGCCAGCCAGTTCAAAGGCATAGGCTGTTTCATGATCGCAATTCAAGCCGTATCCGGCAAGTACAAGTGCATTTACGTTGGTCATATTAATGTTTCTCCGCCTATATTTCTGCCTTAATGGTAATACTTTAGCTTTTTGAATTTATATTCGTTTCAGGCAAAATTCGAATATCGAAATCCGAAACTCGAAACAAATCCGAATACCAAATCAGAAAATGACCAAAACTAACTAATTGGGAATCGGTGGTTTTTGTCATTAGAGCATTTGAATTTTTTTCATTGTTTCGTATTTAGTGCTTTGAATTTCGAATTTCTGACTGAAAAATAGGAGCTTTTCGGTCAGCCACTATTTAAAGGTCTTTGAATGGCTCTTTCCATGCGGTCTTAAGACTGTCAACAGAAACTGAAATAATAACCTTGCTATCAATACCCTTTACAACAAAATCCGGTCTTCCGGTTATTTTTCCAACGCAGGCATATGGAAGGTCTTTGAAAATATTTTCAAAAAGCTCCTTATGCTGAGGATCAATGGTTACAATAAATCGCCCTGCGGATTCGGAAAATAATATTTTGTCATTACGATCAATATTATCCACTGGCACATTTGCAAGATCAACTTCCATCCCAAGGTTGCCGCCCATTGCGGTCAAAGCAAGATGAACGCCCAGACCGCCGCGGTATACACCATGTGCGGACGCCACAATTTCTCTGCCAACGGCATGGCCAAAAGCCTTGTAAACAGGCGCAAACTGATCAGGCTTGACCCTGGGAACATTAAGGCCGGTATATCCAAAATGCTCGTAATGCTCAGATCCCCCCAACTCGTTTCCGGTGGTTCCAAGGACATAAATCAGATCACCGGGCATCTTACTGTCCATTGTAATGCATCTATTTATATCATCTATGACGGATGTTGCTGAAAACTGGAGGGTCTCAAGTGCGGAGACCTTATGTGTTTCACCATAACGGCCAGGAAGATAACCATCGACATACATACTGTCTTTGCCTGAAAGAAGTGGGATTTCATATGCCAGGCAAATATCCCTAAGAGCACGGCATGAACGGACCAGTTGCGTGGCCTTGAATTTACCGTCAGGATTATTTTCCGGATCATATTGAATATTCGGCCAGCAGAAATTATCCACGCCGCCTATATATTCAAAATTTGCCCCAACAGCTATAAGCCTGCGCACGGCTTCGTCAATGGTAGAGCTTGTCATATGATAGGCATCAATAAGTGAATAAGTAGGCAGCAGAGACTGGGAAAAAGCAAGACCTTTGTTAGAATCAAGCACCGGTCTTAAAACAACTGCATCACTGTTAACGTCTCGACCGGTGCCGACCAGAGGTTTTATTACGCTTGTGCCCTGGACTTCATGGTCATACTGCCTGGTAATCCATTCTTTGGAGCATATATTGGGACGCGCAAGAATATCTTTCAGTAAAGTTTCATAATCAACCGGTTTCCTTAAAACCGGCTCAAACAACCCACGTTTATCAGGAGGCTGCCAGTGCGCATCAAATTCCCACTGCGGAAAACCAGAAGAAAGCAGATCCAGATCAATATATGCACAGGTTTTATTATTGTAAGAAATATGAAGCTTGCCGGTATCGGTAAAAGTTCCTATAACCGTGCTTTCTACAGCATGTTTTTTTGAAAGTTCAAGAAAGCGTTTTAGATCTTCCGGCCTTACAGCCACGGTCATACGTTCCTGAGATTCTGAAATCCATATCTCCCACTGATCAAGGCCTTCATATTTTAAAGGAACTTTTTCAAGCTGGATATCACATCCATTTGAGAACATTGCTGATTCACCTACTGATGATGAAAGCCCTCCACCGCCGTTATCGGTAATAAATGCTATAAGCCCTTCATCACGTACCTCTAAGAGGAAATCATGCATCTTTTTCTGGGTGTATGGGTCACCGATCTGGACATGGCCGGCAGGAGTATGCTCGGAAAAAGTTTCTGATGCAGCGGTCACGCCATGAATTCCATCTTTGCCGACCCTTCCGCCACACATGATAACCAGATCGCCGGGAGAAATATCTTTTTGCTCCGATGGTTCATCTTTTACCATAGCAGGCATGATACCAAGTGCTGTTACAAAAACCAGGCATTTGCCCATGTACCCATGATGGAAAAAAACCTGACCAAAGGGTGTCGGTATCCCGCTTTTGTTGCCGCCATCTCTTACTCCTTCTATAACGCCATCTAAAAGCCGTCTCGGATGCAAACGCGGTTTGAGATCTCCGCTATAATCCCTGTGCCCAACACAATAGCCGTAGCTGCCCATAATCAGCTTTGACCCCTTGCCGGTACCCATGGGGTCACGGTATATTCCTACTATGCCGGTTATAGCCCCGCCATATGCTTCCATATTGGAGGGAGAATTATGCGTTTCTCCGGTAATAACATAATTATAATCCTGGTCAAAACGCCCCACACCGGCATTATCCCACAAGACAGATACAACCCAGGATTTTCTTTCCTTTAATGTCAACGTAGGGGTTTCAATGCAGGTTTTAAAAAGATTATCCACAAGTTCTAAATTATCTGCTGCAAGATCATGGTAACTGAACAGCCCTCGGAAAGTATTATGATTGCAATGGTCGCTTCTGGCCTGAGAAATATATTCAAGTTCAATATCTGTAGGATCTGAGAGCCCGACTTTTGCACGCGCTGCCTGAACATTTTCTTCTAAAAAATATTTCCTTATAATTGGTATATCATTTGGATTCAAAGCCAGATTACGTTCATCACTGATTTGCTTTAGTGTTAAATCGCTGTCTATCGGAATTGTGATAACTGTAGGTATGTGGTTAAGCTTGACTTTTGGAATTATAAAGCCGATCCCTGTCTCAGGATCCCAATCATCTTTTGAAAAAATCTTCCATTGCTGGATGATATCATTTGCCAGAAGCTCGCCGGCAATTTTATCCGTGTCTTCGGCAGTAAGACCGTTGCCTTTAAGGCAAAAACGCTTTGACGTATATACGGACTCTTCATGGCCGAAGTTTACTCCCAGAATATCTTCCACTGCTTCAACCGCAGTGCTGCCCGGGTTGTCCTTAACTCCAGGCCTGTAGCCGACCCAGATAGTCCAGTCAAACTCAACAGGCAAAGGCTCAAAAGAAGAAATTTGCGTTACAGGATTTGTAAAAACCTCTGTCTGTATTTTCTTCAATTGATCATCCGACAGGTTGGCATCAATAGTAATTACATGAACTGTCCTTACACTTGAAATATCGATTCCAAAGTAATGTGTTGCCTTCTGTCGAATACCTTCACCCTCGGCATCAAACAAATCGGATTTTAATGTTATTTCCAGTCTATTAGGCATAATAATATTTAACTAAAAAACATGCGTGTAATATCATTATAAAACACATAAATCATGAGCATAATCAACAAAAAGATACCTGCCTGCTGGGCAATTTCACGAAATTTAACATTTACAGGACGTCCTGTTGCCGCCTCAATAAAAAAGAAAACCAGATGACCTCCATCCAGAACAGGTATAGGCAGAAAATTGATTATGGCAAGATTAATACTAAGCAGTGCTATAAAAAACAACAGGTTTGATATTCCCTCTTTGGCCTGTTGTCCCGCCATCTGTGCGATCATAAGCGGACCGCCCAGAGTTTTTGTCGAGATGGCACCCTGAATCAGCTTTACAATACTAACTATGGTTAACTTTGAAATGTTATAGGTCTGTATTATGCTCTCTGAAAAGGCCTGGAAAAAATTCATTTTTTTTGAAAAACCATCTCCAGAAGATGTAATACCAATAACATAACGCTGAAAATCCTCGCCAAAAATATTTTTGGAAGTTATCACTTCAGGCTTAACATTTGCGACAATTACAGATTCATTTCTCTGAATATGTAATACAAGTTCCTCTCCATTGCTTTCAGAAATAATTTTCGCCAAGTCCTCCCATCTCTCAATGGGAATTTTATTAATAGCTATTACTCTATCGCCTGTTTTCAGCCCTCCTGTAGAAGCCGGGCTATTCTCTTTAACCTCTCCTATGGAAGGCTCTAAAATGAAAGTTCCATGAATCTGGAACATTCCAAAAAAAATTATCATTGCGAGGAAAAGATTAAAGAAAGGGCCGGCAGCAACAATTAAAATTCGTTTTAAGACATGCTTGTGGGTAAAAGAAACAGATATATCATCAGGGCTGACAGCAACATTTGGATCCTCACCTACCATTTTTACAAAACCGCCAAGGGGGATTGCCGAAACGCAATAATCGGTATTGCCTATTTTTTTGCCGAATATCTTGGGGCCGAATCCTATAGAAAATTTTTCTACCCCTACTCCGAACAACCTGGCAACAAGGAAATGACCGAGTTCATGAAATGATATAAGTATTCCTAATACTATTATAAATGCAAATATACTTGTACTCATAATTACAATAGTTCCTATTGTAAGCTGTTGAGATGTTGAGCTGTTGAGCTTATCAGCTTACCAGCTATTCCTCTGGCCCACTTATCAGCTTCAAGGATATCAGATAATGCTGGATCTTTGACAGATGAATGTTTCTCAATTGTATTTTTTATTAATTCCGGAATATTGGTAAATGAAATACGTTTATCCAGAAAGGCCTTCACTGCCACTTCATTTGATGCATTTAAAACCGCAGGCATTGTTCCACCTATTCCACAGGCTTTAAAAGCCAGTGCAAGGCATGGAAATTTTGTTAAGTCAGGCTGCTGAAAGGTAAGCGCCCCAATATTTACAAAATCCGGAATCGGTTGCTTAAGCGCAAGACGTTCCGGATAAGATATCGCATATGCTATGGCTCCCTTCATATCCGGTATGCCTAATTGAGCAATAACCGCCCCATCTCTATATGCAACCATTGAGTGAATCACGCTTTGAGGATGAATCACAACCTTAATCATATCATGCGATACTCCGAAAAGATGTTTTGCCTCAATTACCTCAAGCCCCTTGTTCATAAGAGTAGCTGAATCTATGCTGATTTTTTTGCCCATCTGCCATGTAGGATGATTTAAAGCCTCCTCTGGTTTTATCGAGACAAATTCATTCGCCGGCCTGTTCAAGAATGGACCGCCTGAAGCCGTCAGTAGTATCTTGTTCATATCTTTTCTGCGGTGGCCGGCAATACATTGGAATACAGCACTATGTTCGCTATCTATGGGAAGTATGTTTATACCTTTTTCCGCTGCTTTTTTTACAACAATTTCACCAGCCATTACAAGGGTTTCTTTGTTGGCCAGTGCAATGTTCTTTCCAGCTTCAATTGCAGCCAGGGTAGGCATCAATCCTGCAGCTCCAACCATTGCGGTTACAACCATTTCGACAGAATCATAAGTTGCTGCCGCCCTGTAGCCATCTTCACCATGCAATATTTCAACATCAGCGCCTGACGGAAGCACATTTTTCAATTCTAAAGCTCTGTTTTCATCAAAAACCACCGCTATCTCAGGATGAAATGTTTCAATCTGTCTGGCTAATAATTCAACATTATTGGCCGCAGCAAGAGCTTTGACTTTAAACCGGTCACGAAACATTTCTACAATCTTGAGAGTATTACGTCCTATGGATCCGGTAGATCCGAGTATTGAAAGATTTTTCATATATAATTAACAAAATATAAATTCGTAACCATTCACTGGAAAACCGGTAGCATATAAAGCTATTTTCCAGCATTTAAGCTTTTACAGGTGCTGTAGATGTGCGTTTTCAGGACAATCAACTATAGTTTGGCTATGTTGGTTGCCCTGAAAACGTGCATATGCAGTGCCTGTGAACGCTTACATAAATTCTTTAAAAAAATATGCCACGGGAGCGGCAAACTGAAGGGCATCTATACGATCCAGTATGCCGCCGTGTCCCGGCAGTAATGAACCGGAATCCTTAATATCAGCGGAACGCTTTAGTGCTGATTCAAACAGATCGCCCACCTGACCCGCGATACCGATAAAGAGGAATAAAAGGATGCTTGCTCCCAATGATAAGTTAGAAAGAAAAAAACACTTAAAAAATAATCCGACGGCCAAATTTGAAAAAAGCCCCCCAATTGAACCCTCTATTGTTTTTTTGGGGCTTACTGAAGGACAGAGCTTGTGCCTGCCAAAATAAGAACCAATATAAAATGCACCGATATCACCGGCAAAAACAACAAATAAAAGGAAAAATATCCAGAGCATTCCGTCCGCTCCGTTACGGATCAGAATCAGGAAGGAAAGTAATATGGGAATATAAATAATCCCCAGAACCTGTTTTGTAAAATTCTCAATTATGAACGAATCGGATTTAAACTGTGTAAGGGTAAACAGGCCGGAAATAATTAGATTAAAAGCGACTATGATTATAATAAGATCTAATGCGTTTTTATAAGCCGCCCACATAATGACGGGTCCAACAAATATTGATAGAAGCAAGATAATGCCCGATATTGTTTTACCTTTTGTATTAAAAACAATACGAAAATATTCGAGCAGAGCTAAAACGCATATTATGCTTAGTGAAACAGCGAATAATGCCCCCCCTTTGTAAATAATCAAAAAAAGAAAAGGGGTAGATATAATGCCTGTAATCCAACGTTTTAAATGCATAATAAATAGTATACGGGTTAAACTTTTCCGAATCTGCGTTCACGGTGCTGATAGTGTTTTAGAATTTCCAAAAACTCCTGTTTGCTAAAATCGGGCCATAAAGTTTTTGTAACAAAAATCTCAGTGTACGCAATTTGCCACAAAAGAAAATTACTTATGCGCATTTCACCGCTTGTCCTTATAAGCAGATCAGGATCGGGAATTCCTTTTGTATAAAGGAAATCAGATACAAGTTCGGACGTTATGAAGTCAGGATCAATGTCGCCTTCTTTTGTTTTTATCGCTATTTCCCTGACCATCCTGACTATTTCGGCACGACCTCCATAACTCAATGCAAGATTAAGCATCAAACCGTTATTTTTTTTTGTTAGTGCCATTGTCTTGTGCAATACCTGCTGAACATTTTCCGGCAGCTTCTCTATCTGTCCAATGGCATTGAGGCGGATATTATTATCCAACATCTCTTTCAGCTCTGACTCAAGGAAATTTTTCAGGAGAGTCATAAGAGCGAAGATTTCTGTCTTTGGCCTCTGCCAGTTCTCAGTGGAAAAAGCATATAAAGTCAGGATGGAAATACCTGTCTCACGACAGGTTCTAACAATAGCTCGAACAACTTCAGCGCCCTTTTTATGTCCTTCAATTCGATTTAAAATACGCTTTTTTGCCCAACGCCCATTACCATCCATAATGATTGCAACATGACAGGGAAGACTTGCTGGATCAATATCAGAGGAAGACTCGCTAGAATTCAATGATCTCTTTCTCTTTTTCTTTAAAGATGTCGTCATTTATAAGCTTGATTTGTTCATCCGTTATCTTCTGGATCTGGTCATGTGCTTTGAAAGCGTCATCTTCCGAAATATCGCCATCGGTTTTTAAACCTTTGATCAGTTCGTTTGAATCGCGTCTGATATTGCGTACAGCCACCTTATAGTCTTCACAAATTTTTCGTACTATTTTTACAAGTTCCTTACGTCTTTCTTCGGTAAGCGCTGGAATGGATATGCGAATAATCTTACCATCGTTTGAAGGAGTGAGGCCCAGATCGGATTTAAATATTGCCTTTTCAATCTCCTTTATTACGGTAACATCCCAGGGCTGTATTATAATAAGGCGACTTTCAGGAACTGAGAGCGAGGCCATCTGGTTAATTGGAGTCCGGGTGCCGTAATAATTAACAAATATTCCATCAAGTAAAGAAAGAGAAGCACGGCCAGTCCTGACTTTATTTAAATCCTTTTTAAGGGCGG
>Ga0255395_1004_pt1 | contig 29065 bp, 22 predicted proteins | sample ANMaggSSYBR01F11_FD_182123 | JGI IMG/M metagenome (GOLD analysis project Ga0255395, IMG submission 182123) | Sediment cell enrichment communities from methane seep in Santa Monica Basin, California, United Staets - ANME aggregate JGI... | ecosystem: Environmental > Aquatic > Marine > Cold seeps >...
TAGAGCCAAACAGCTTGGTTATAAACTGGTTCCATGCATGAATTAAAAAGAATTATTTCAGATAGGTATATGCCAAAAAACGCAATTTGTTATGATCTTTGTATTTACAAAAAACATTTTTAAAGCAGAAATAAAAGTCGATGACGAACTGAAGCCATAGAGCGCGATACCAACATGACTTATCAGCCTTTTGCACAACGAACTGTCAGTCCTTCATTGAAGGAACTACGAATATAAAACTATATTTAAACCAGGCTGATTAACTGCTTCATAAAAATGAATTACTGGGAATACAGACGATAAAAAAGGAACTTGCATCAAATAAATTATTTTAAAACCGGCTTTTTAAAAAAAGACTTTGAATAAATAAAAGCAATGTCATTGGTGGGGTTTGCCCTGCCGAGGCTTAGTGTTTCATATAAAATGTATGAACAATAACCAGCATGCCCGGAACCGCATCTATTCCTCTGCTTTGAAGCACTTCCAAAGCAGCTCGAGAAGCACAGTCCATCATTACTTTTATCAATGTACGATCATTAAAAATTATCTTGCGAAGCTCTTGTGGAATGGTAAATATCAAATGCCTGTGCGGTACATCAAATATGTTACGCACTGTCTTTTCTATCCATTTATCAATATAAATCTTGCCGCAAGAAGTACAGAATCTGCTCTTACATGTAAACGGAACTTGTTTCTTATTACCACATTTGGGACAAACATATTCAGCATACCCGTTGGAAGGATCACCACACCCGATCATCTTTTCAACATTTTCAACAATCGAATCCCAATGTAGTTTTGAATATCTGCTTGATAACTCAGCAAATATTATATACCAAAAATCACGAAATATTGTTTTAATTGACCTGGCTGCCATACAGCCATTTTATATATCGTATTTTCAATATATTGAAAGCTTAATTTTATAATTTCCTATACAATAAAAAAGGCAAGGCTTTGGAGGCCGTGCCCGATTGTGCCCAAATTGTGCCCGTCAAGGTCAAAAGTTAACAAACATTTCCAAACGAAACCAAAAATGCCATCAAAAAATGCTTTTGATTCAATATGTTAAAAATACTACCAATTCGGATTTTTCAAATGCTGGACTGAAAATCCGCGTGTCGGCAGTTCGATTCTGTCCCTCGGCACTTCTTTAGCTAACTTCCTTGGTATAGGGTTAGTCGCAGTTTGGCTAACCCTTTTTTAGTTTAGCGAGCCCTTAACCGCATATAAGGTTCAAACCTTTATCTTAATGCACCAATCAAGACGCGGCCCCAATCGTTATTACCTAAATAACCGATAATACTCGTTAAAATTATCAAGATGTTCTTTTGCCGATAAATGAGCATTCGGCTGGGAAATGACAGAATATTTAGACCCAACCAGTTTCCGTAAATCGTTTTCAATAATCTTTGCAACACCTTTCCCAATAACAATTACATGTTCTGGATTGCTTTCTTTAACAGCATTCTTTGTGTAGCCGTTCCATGGTGTGTGAATCAAAGAGAAAAAGTCGCCCGCTGCTACTTCCGTATAACGGGTTCTGTTCCCGAGAACAAACGCTTAATGTTTTCAATATGGCGCAGGTAGATAAGTATTGATATGAAAGCAGCGCATATCGCCAGTACTTTTGAATTGGTCGCCTTCCATACAGCAACTGGAAGCATTAATGCCGCTCCAAGAGATCCGACAGATACCCGGTTGCATAAACATATAAACATTATAAAGGTCAGCAGGGCAAAAAAACACGCTATCGGTGAAATTATAATGAAACACCCTGCTGCAGTTGCGACACCCTTTCCACCACCCTTAAATTTCAGAAAAACAGGAAAAAGATGTCCTGATAAAGCTGAAACAGCTATAAGGGATATATATATTTCAGCCCAAAAACCATTAACACCCGTTAATTTGATTGCAAGATATACAGGAAACGCACCTTTAAACACATCGCCTGCCAGGGTAATTATTCCTAGCCTGTTTCCTGCTATTCTTCTAACATTCGTGGCGCCTATGTTGCCGCTGCCCTTTTGCCTGATATCAAGGGTTGTAAACAACTTTGTTAAAATAAAGCCACAGGGAACTGAACCGAGCATATATGCAAAAATCACAAGTGCCGGCAACTTTAATATATTTACAAGATCCATTATAAGTTATCTATGAAAAACTACTGACCAGATTATAGTGATAATGCCTGCGAGAACAAAATGAGTCTCAACCAGAAATTCCAGCCTTATACCGGGAAGCATATAGCCCCGTTCATAGGCTGAAAGAATTACAAATATGAAAATCGGACAGATCGTAAGCAAGAAGCCAAGGGTTGAGATAAGCTGAAACGCACTCGACAGCAGCAATGTTGCGAAAATAAGAGTTAACATGATTTTTAAAAGGCGCGTGGTCCGCTTTTCTCCCAATAGTATCGGGATAGTTGCCCTTCCTACTATGCGGTCGCCCTGCATATCAAGGGTATCAAAAAAAGCGGTTCTGACAAAAACCATGCAAGCTGACAGAAAAAACACAATAATTGTGCTTACGCCAATACTTTCAGATACTGAAAGAGTGGGGAATATCGAAGTAACGATTCCCCAGGCTACTGCTATAAGAACCGTCTTTGACCCTGGTATATCCCTTATCCTGCGATATCTGCCTCCAAAAAGGCCTTCCGGCAAGAGCCTTATGTTATATGAAAGGCCAAGTAAACTCATGAGGAAAAGAATCAAAAAAGAAGTAATACCCATAAGATAGGCGGCAATCAGGCCTGCACTGCCGGCAAATACAGCAAGTACTGAGAGAAACACCTTATGCTTTCTGTAAAAAAGAGCTCTTTCAGGATCATTGTAATGATCGGCTTTACTGCCGATCAGGTTGTTTAGTATGTGCATGGACAGAACATAAAGTATGGATATAAGAACATGAGGGAAATGGTGCTCGATTCCCTGCAGACTGGTACAGGCGTAACACAGGCATCCGGCACCAAGGGAAACATAGATATTTGTCAAAAGAAGTGATCGTTGTATGGAAAAAAATGCTTTGCGCCATCTCTGCTCTTTTTTAAAAAATGAAGATTCAAGAGTTCTGTAAACTCTTTTTATTATCCAGTTCGGAGTAGAAGCTCCTGCCGTTAATCCTATGTTTTTGGCTGAGGCAAGGGCTTTTAAATCAAGCTCATCTTCTGATTCAATGTGGTAAGAAGGTTTCCCTGATTCTTTTGCAATTTCAGCAAGCCTCTGGGTGTTAGCGCTGTTATGGCCGCCCACGACTATCACTGCATCTACTGACTTTGCAAAACGTTTTACTTCTGCCTGCCGCCTTGATGTGGAATCACAAATAGTATTGAAGATTTTGTAGTGCGGGAATTTTTTGTTCGCCCATTTTTTTACTTCTTCAAAAAATTCTATGTTCTGAGTGGTTTGAGCAACAATGATGGCCTTTTCAAAGGCAGGAAGAGAATCGAGGTCATTAATATCATCAATAACATATCCCTTGCCATCTGAGTGGCCGTGCAGTCCTATAACCTCCGGATGATCCTTGTCGCCGATAATTATTGAAGTATAATTCTGCTCGGCGAGTTTCTTTATAATGGTTTGCACCTTGATTACACGTGGGCATGTGGCGTCTATTATTGTAAAGCCGGCTTTTTTCAGCTTTTCCTTTGCCTGGGGAGGAACTCCGTGCGCCCTTATCAGGACAGTGCCTGAACCGTGATCCGGTATATCATCTATGACGGATATTCCCTTTTCTTTTAAAAGGTTCAGGATATGTGGGTTGTGTATCAGAGGACCATATGTAAAGATAGGATTTTTGTGTTTACTGGGCGCATCAAGAGCCATTTCAACTGCTCTGCGTACGCCCATGCAGAAGCCCGCGGTCTTAGCAAGTAATATTTTCATATAATCAGGTTCAGATATTATTGATATTATATAGTTGCTATTTTTCCTTTAGATATATCTTATGCTCTACAAGAGAAAGCGAATGAATACGCGCTTTTAAGAGTTTTTGTTCTCCAAATATGTTGTTTAAGACAAGACCATCGCCTTCAGGTTCGATTGTGTCAACAGCTTCCATGACCAGCTTTTCATCGTTTTCTTCAATAAGATAAGCATTTGCTTCACACATAGTATTTCTCCCTTAGTTATCTGTAAAATCCTTCAGATTTTCCTGTATCAGTGATTCGATAAAATGCGGAAGTGGAATTGAGGATAACCCTATTATTTCAACATTTTCTTGAGTTAGCGGTATGAGAAGTTTTTTGGCGGGGCTGCTTGCAACAGCCTCAGCGATTTTTGGTGTTATTTCACCCATCATGGCATTTGCTAAAATTATACCGATAGGCCCTATGATAACATCAACGCTCTTTATGGTGTGAGCAATGGCATTTTCTCCAGAGGCGCCACGATTTGCTCTTGCCTTAAGCATCTGGGATGTTGCTATAGCATTTGCGCCTAAAGCTATAATTTCAACTTTTTCGCCAAAACATTCTTTGAGCTTCTTTATAATCGTGCTTCCTATCCCGCCGCCTTGTCCGTCAATTACGCATATTCGTTTCATTGTATGTATTTTTTTTATAACTTTTTAATTTTTAGCCTGCTTTTTCGTTCTCTTTTTGAAAGCCGTCTGCTGGGGCCCTTCTTTTTTGTTGTAGGAATCCAGCCGCCTTTATCCTCCCCGTCAATACCCTTTGCAGACATATATTCTGCCATGGCTATCTTTTCTTCAAACATCGGCGAGCTTATAGTGAAAGCCCCTTGAGAAGCCACTGCATTAACTATTTCCAGGTCTGAGCTGACAACTAAAGCTTTTTCCCTTTCTTTTGCAGCCATTTTTATAATAACTGTATCGGCTGACTCACCTATGCGGGAAAACCTTATATCAACTCCTTTTATTTTGTCCCTGCGCTGGAAAAGAAAAGGAGCATTCGTTCCGTCAAAGACAACGGTAATTTTGTGGTGCTTTATTTTTTTATACGCCGCAAGCATATTAATCAGAGCTTCTCTCCCGAGCTGAATATCCTGCCTGTCAAGGTCGCTTAAAGTAGTTGACTGGCGTATTAGATTGTAGCCATCAATAATTATATGAAGAGACATAGTAATTATAATTTGTAGGCATAAGGCATCAGGTGAATAGACTGAAGGCTGAAGCTTTTTTCACCTTCAGCCTTCGGACTTCAGCCTATCCACCTATTAATTACTCTTTTATATAGACTTTCAGATAATTAATTTCACAAGGCCAGAAGGAGGAAGGCGTATTAGTTATACGTCGACGACTGATAACACAGTGAAATTATTTATCTGAAAGTCTATAGCTGTTTTAAAAGGTCTATAAGGCGATCAAGATCGTCATTATTATAAAATTCGATTAGAATTTTTCCCTTTTTCCCATGTCTTTTGATTTGAGTTTTGGTGCCAAGGTGACGTGAAAGATCATCCGCCAGGCTTGAAAGGTATATTTGTTCTGAATCAGGTGGAGATTTCAGGTGCTTTTTCTTTTCTAATTTCAAACGGTTGATCAAATTTTCTGTTTCTCTGACCGAAAGTTTTTTTGAAACAACTGCCCGCCAGGCTACAATTTGCAGTGCTGATGTATCAGCACCTAACAGAGCCCTTGCATGCCCCATGCTAAGGGTATTATCCAGGATACTTGCCTTTATTTGTTCGGGCAGTTTTCTTAGACGAAGTAAATTTGCAACAGCAGATCTGCTTTTTCCTACCCGTTTTGCCACCTGCTCCTGAGTAAGATTAAATTCTGCAATAAGTTGATGGAAGGCTTCTGCTTCTTCCAGAGAATTTAGGTCTTCTCGCTGTATGTTTTCGACAATGGACATCTCCAAAAGATCTGAGTCCGTGATATTTTTTATAAAAGCGGGCACATGGGTGAGCCCTGCCATTTTAGCTGCGCGAAACCGCCTTTCACCGGCTACAAGCTCATAACTGCTTCCATCCTTTCTAAGCAAAAGAGGCTGTATGATTCCCTGTTCTTTAATTGAGTTGCAAAGCTCTTCAAGCTCTTCCTGGGAAAAAGTTATTCGGGGCTGATACCTGTTGGCGTGGATCAGATTTATATCACATTGGAAATAATCAACCCTATCGTTTTCAAAAGGACTAAAATCAGGAATAAGTGCATCAAGGCCTCTTCCAAGTGCCATTTTTTTCCTTTTTTTTAGATTTGAATCAGATTCTTTTTTTTGTTTTGCTTTAGGCATATTGCTATGTTAATTCCTTAAGGAAATTTTTGATATTATTTAGTTTTTATTATCTCTTTTGCCAGATCAAAGTAACTTTTTGCTCCTGTAGAAGCAGCATCGTACAGCAATATAGGTTTCCCAAAACTTGGAGCTTCTCCCAGTCGTACATTTCTGGGAATAATGGTTTTGAAAACAAGATTTTTGAAATATTTCTCCGCATCTTCGGCTACTTGATACGACAGGTTAGTTCTTTTATCAAACATGGTTAAAAGAATGCCGGCAATTTTAAGATTCGGATTTAGATTGCGCTTTATAAGCTTTACTGTTTGCAGAAGCTGGCCAAGCCCTTCCAAAGCATAAAATTCACACTGAAGTGGAATCAGCATTGAATCGGCTGCTGTCAGAGCGTTTACCGTCAGAAGACTTAAAGAGGGCGGGCAGTCTATTATTATATAATCAAATGAATCATTCAGTTGGCCAAGCAGTTTCTTTAATGCAATTTCACGTTCAGGGTTTGACATCATTTCCACTTCAAAACCTATGAGTTCAACTCTCGATGGAATGACTTTCAGGCTATCTATATCGCTGTCCATAATAAGATTCTTGGGTTCGGTTTTTCCAATCATGCCATGATATAACGTCTTGGAAATACAGGTTTTATCAATACCCATTCCTGTGGTGGCATTTCCCTGTGGATCACAATCAACAAGGAGGGTTTTTTTCTCTGAAACCGCTAATGCGGCAGATAGATTGATAGCTGTAGTGGTTTTTCCTACGCCGCCTTTCTGGTTTGCTATGCATATGATTTGTGACATAAAAAATTCCTAACACAAAACTTGTTATTTGAAAAGGATATATAATATGTTAAAATATATATATGAAATTTCATAAAAAAATATTCGTTATATTTTCCGCTTTGATTTTATTAGCTGATGTATGTTTTCCAAAAGCGGCTTTATGTATTTCAGTTAAAAAGGAAGAGGAAATGGGGCGTGAGTTCATGAGGGTCGTTTTAGAACACTTTGAACTCATTGAAGACCCTTTTATTGTTAATTATGTTAATAAGATAGGCAATAAAATTATTTTGGCCCTTCCTCCTCAGCCTTTCAATTACCATTTTTATATCATAAAAGAGGATACTTACAATGCTTTTGCGAGTCCTGCAGGTAATATTTTTATAAACAGCGGGCTTTTTGAGGCAATGGAAAACGAGGAAGAACTTGCAGGAATATTATCCCACGAAATAGCTCATGTCGTATGCCGCCATATTTCACAACGTATTGAAAGACAATCAAAAATTGGCCTTATAACACTTGCAGGTATAGCTGCAGGGATATTCCTTGGATTAGAAGGAGCAGGAACGGCATCCAGCGCATTGACATTAGGGTCTGTTGCTGCCGGGCAATCAATTTCTCTTGCATACAGCCGCGAGGATGAAATTCAGGCTGATCAGATAGGCTTAACGTACCTTAACAAAGCAGGATACAGCGGTTCAGGCCTGTTGACAATGCTGAAGAAGATCAGAAGTAAACAGTGGTTCGGTTCAGACCAGATTCCTACATATCTGACTACTCATCCGGCTTCGGAAGATCGTATTGTATATATCGGGTCCTGGCTTGAAACCAGCGAGAAACCATCAGGGCAGGTGTTTAATATTGATCCTTATGATTTTCAAACAACTCATATGCGGTTTGTTAGTATGCACGGAGAGGAGAGCATTGTATTAAAAAAGTTCGAAACCCGGATTGCTGAAAGCCCCTCAGACTCAATGGCGCTTTATGGGTATGGACTTGTACTGGCAAGGACCGGAAATTTGAAAGATGCGGAAATCAATCTTAAAAAGGCGCTGGAGAAAAGAGCTTTTGATTCTCATCTATTAAAAGATCTTGGAAGAATATATTTTCTTGATGGTCGTTATGAAGAAGCATTAAAAACCCTTGAAGCCTCTTTAAGCATAGCGCCGGATGATATGGAATGCCTTTTTTTTCTCGGCCGTACTCAGACAGGGCTTGGAAGATATGGAAATGCTGAGAATACATTTGAAAAGCTCATAGAAAAAGATCCGGATTATAATCAGGCACTGTATTTTCTTGGCGATGCCTATGGCAGGCATGGCAGAATGGCGGATGCACATTATTATCTCGGGTTATATTACAAAAACGAGGGAGATTTTAAGAATGCCGAATTTCACCTTAAAAGAGCCTTAAAAACAAATGATCCGGATAAGAAGCTTAAAATAAAAGAAATACTTAAAGAAATTAGTGGAAATAGGTAGAAGGTGGCTTTGGTCTGGAGATAAAATTTGGTAGTCCCCACAAAACAGTGCGGGTCAATAATTTCAATAAGTTAGATATCATGTTTTCTGGCAGCACATAGTGAAAAATCAGGTGTTTACAAAGTAAAATAGGGCAGTATTCCCAAACCTGCACTGCTTTGTAGGGACTACCTACTGATTGGTAATCCCGGAGTCGGCAAGAGCTTTCTGGCCAAGTGCATTGCGTATGCCGCAACGCAGGCTGGCATCAAAACACTCTTTACAACCGCAATGGATATGATCAATCACCTGATTTCTGCAGAGGCAGACCATTCTCTGTTGAAAAAGCTCCAATTCTATCAATCACCGGACATCCTGGTTTGTGACGAAATCGGGTATCTCCCGCTGGGCACGCAGGGATCAAATCTATTTTTCCAGGTTATCAGCACAAGGCATGAGAGGAAGTCGACTATTATAACGACAAACCTGACCTTTACTGAATGGGGAAAGATTTTTGACAGTACCACTGTGGCCACAGCGATTGCCGACCGACTCGTTTACAACTCGGAAATCCTTGTCATGGAGGGAAAAAGTTATCGAAAGAGGACAAAGTAGAACGACAAAAAAGATAAAGCAATTATTTCTATACCCTGAAATAGAGTTTTTAAGATAAGGAACGGAGGACAAAATAACTTTCACAAGCAGGCGCATAGTTGTGGAAATTATTTTGTCCCCGTTCCCAAGATTTGAGAGGTTGATTATCAGCTTGACTATTTGATAATCGGTGCTCCACAAATTTTTTGTCTTGAAATCTCAAAAGGGATTAGTGTGTTTTGTTAAACAACACAAGACGCATAAGTGCGCCCTTTGATCGCTTTGGCTGGTTTTTAAACGATGATTTTGGCTGGTTTCTTGACCGGTGGTGACACTACGGTTGCAAACACCATATTTTATTTGATGTGCATTAAAGCCGACAAATCGCATGGCTGCTTGAATAGGATACGGAGCAGTGGGGCTGGTGGTGAAGCAATTCGTCCAGCGATCGCTCCCTCAACACATGAAAATCTTGTTTTATCGATGTTTCCTTAAATGTTTGCGCTCAGTTTCCATGATTTTGCTTAGAATAAGATCTTTCAGTGATAGCTTTTCAGGTACTTCTCATGTTTACCAGTATCATACTTTATGCAAGGCAATATGTTCGATATTTTAGTTGCTTCAGATTCAAAGTTTATGATTTTACTCATAAACTAAGAAAAGACATTGAAAATTTTTAATTCAGAAGGTTTTCATAAAAATCATTGCCCTTATCATCTATTATTATAAACGCAGGAAAATCCCTGACGGTAATCAAAAAAACAGCCTCCATGCCAAGCTCAGGATATTCAATGGTTTCAATATCAGTTATACACTCTTTGCCCAGTCTGGCTGCAGTTCCACCAATACAGCCAAGGTAAAATCCTCCGTGTTTTTTACAGGATTCTGTCACAATTCCGGAACGGTTTCCTTTTGCCAGCATAATCAAAGAACCCCCATGCTCCTGAAAAAGCGGCACATAGGAATCCATACGCCCCGATGTAGTAGGCCCAAAGGAACCGGAAGGATAGCTTTCAGGAGTCTTTGCCGGACCTGCATAATAAATAATATGTTTCTTGAAATATTCAGGAAGGCCCTGACCTGTTTCAATTTGTTCCTTGATTTTTGCATGGGCTATATCCCTTGCAACAACAAGCTTACCTGTAAGCAAAAGACGCGTTGAAACAGGATATCCGTTTAAAATGCCGCATATCTCATCCATTGATTTATTCAAATCAATATTAACCGCATTATGGTCTGTGCAGGTGGGCTTCGGCAAATATCTTTCCGGATCAGTCTCAAGTCTTTCCAGAAAAATTCCTCCTTTTGTAATTTTCGCCTTAATGTTTCTGTCAGCGCTGCAGCTAACGCCGAGACCAATCGGGCAGGATGCTCCGTGACGCGGAAGGCGTATCACCCTTATGTCATGACAAAAATATTTACCTCCGAATTGTGCGCCTATTCCAAGTTTTCGTGATATGCCAAGCAACTCAGCTTCAAGTTCATGATCTCTGAATGCCCGCCCAAATTCGTTCCCTGTGCAAGGAAGACTGTCAAGATATCCTGCTGAAGCAAGTTTCACTGTCTTCAGGTTCGCTTCAGCAGAAGTTCCCCCCACTACAAAAACAAGATGATAAGGCGGACATGCTGAAGTGCCCACCGACTTTATTTTGCTTTTCATAAAGGTTATAAGCTCACCCTGTTTCAAAACAGCTTTTGTTTCCTGGTAAAGATAAGTCTTATTGGCGGAGCCTCCTCCTTTTGCAATAAAAAGAAAATCATATTCATCTCCCTGTGTTGCATACAGTTCAATCTGGGCGGGAAGATTGCAACCTGTATTTTTTTCATCATACATTGTTAAGGGAGCTAATTGTGAATAACGAAGATTGTTTTTTGTATAAGCATTAAAAACACCCCTTGACAAAGACTCTTCATCGGAAAAGTTTGTCCAGACCTGCTGCCCCTTTTTACCTGTTATAATAGCTGTTCCTGTGTCCTGGCACATGGGGAATACGCCTTCGGCAGAGATAACCGCATTTTTCAGCATTTCAACCGCAACATATCTGTCATTATCAGAACTCTCAGGGTCATCAACAATATTTGCCAGTAATTTAAGCTGTGACGGCCTCAGCAGAAAGGATATATCTCTAAACGCCTGCTCGGCAAGAAGAGTAAGCCCCTCTGGGTCAATTTTTACTATATCCAATCCTTCAAAGGATTTTGTGACAACATGCTCCTGAGTTAACAGGCGATATTCTGTATAATCATCTCCAACAGGAAACATATCCTGATATGAAAATTCTGCCATTAAAAGACCTTTTTTAATAATACGTAACCGTTCACGGAACATTGAAATTGGAAATTGGAAATTTGGCCTTCATGCTTTTGCACTGTTCTTCCCAATTTCCAATTTCTATTTTATCTCTCCCAACTTCACCATATCTTTAACCGATCTTCATTCGCAAAAGTCCTCGAAATAGCTCGCTATTCCTGCGGTTTTGTTCAATCAGATTGATTAAATCTACGGCAAATTTGGGCGCAAATTCTACCAAGTAATTTTTGACCGAGCCCTAACTCATACAATTAATGATTCTTCAATCTCGTCAAGAAATCTGCTTCGGAGGTTTGATTGTCCCTTTCGGTAGCTGGCATGACTTAAAAACAAATAGTGCTCCGCTCTTGTCATCGCTACGTACATAAGGCGGCGCTCCTCGTAAAGACCCATTTCTGTGTCCATGGCTTTCCAGTGAGGGAAAAGCTGTTCTTCACATGCAACCACAAAAACCACCCTGTATTCCAGCCCCTTGGAAGCATGTATAGTTGACATAATTACTCCGCTTTTTTTATCTTCTTCTTCATCTTCTTTGTCCTCCTTAATTAGAGCGGCTTCTTCAAGATATTCTACAATTGTATCTTTCAGTGAAGCTGAATAAATAAGCTGGTCAATATTCTCCTCTCTTGAGGTATAATCCATGGAATTGGCTTTGGAATAATGCTTAATATAATCCATATAGTTAACTTTTGACAATATCGCGTTGATTGCAGCATCAGGTTTCATGTCCTTAATATCATCAAGCAACCTGATTACCTCACTGAGAGAATTATATATTTGGGGAGCCATAAGCTTTTCTCTAAGAGCATTGCGCGCTGCATCCTGAAGGCTCATTTCCTCTGTTTTTATCTGAGCGATCTTATTGATAGCGGCCGGGCCGATCCCACGTTTGGGAATATTTACAATCCGCTCAAAGGATGCATCATCTTTTTCAAAAACCGCTGCAGCAAGATAACAGTTTATATCCATAATCTCTTTACGTTCAAAAAATCCCTTTCCACCTAACATTTGGTAGGGAATTCCAAAAGATCTGAATGCCTTCTCAAAGGAAAGAGAGCAAAATTTAGTCCGATATAAAACAGCCATTTTACTATAGGCAAGACCCATTTCGCGAAGCGATTTAATCTTTCCCGCAACCCAATCAGCCTCTTCTTTTTCATTGAAAAAATCATAAAGCTCAACCAGTCCCCCGTGCTTGTCGGAAAAGCACTTTTTTTCCATTTTGCAGTCGTTATGCCCGATCAGATCATTTGCCGTCCGAACAATCTCATCCGCAGAACGATAGTTCTGTTCCAGCCTGAAAACCCGTGCCTCTTTGTACTTTTCAGGAAACGACAGGAAATGATTCATATTGCTTCCTCTGAATGAATAAATAGCCTGCCAGTCATCACCTACACAAAAGAGGTTGCCGTTTCGAAGCAACAGCCCTGTAAGATCCTCCTGAAGATTATTGCTGTCCTGATATTCATCCACAAGAATAAACTGGAAAATTTTTCTGTACTGCTTGCGCACATTTTTGTGATCCCGAAGCAAATTGCGTGTCAAAAGCAAAATATTATCAAAATCAACCGCATTATTTGATTTCAGTTCCTTTTCGTAAAGATTAAAAACATCAAGCAATCTGATACGGAAAGCGTAAAGCTTATTGTCAAGATAATCAAAAGGATTGCCGGAGTTTTTTGCTCTGGAAAGCTGAGATAGAACAGGTTGGACATACTTTTTGTCAAAATTCAACTTCCCGACAATAATATCCTTGAGTATCTTTTGCTGCTGGTATCCTGCGTAGATCTGTAGAGGAGTGTTATATCCAAGCAGGGAGCAATGTTTTTTCAAGATTTTAAAACATGCTGAGTGAAATGTTCTAACCCAGGGGAAACGGTTTGACGGGATTTTTGTCATACGAACAAGACGGCTTTTCATCTCACCGGCAGCCTTATTAGTAAATGTAATTGCAAGAATGCGCTCAGGCTCATAGCCGTTTGACATAAGATGAACAATTTTAGCAGTCAACGTACGTGTTTTCCCTGAGCCGGCGCCGGCTACAACCAGAGCAGGAGTCCCGATATATTCTACAGCATCTCTTTGTTGATCTGACAGTTGCATAATTTTCCTATTGGGTATTTTATTTTGAGAATGCTATGATGGTAATTTCTAATGAGGAAGTTATTTCTGTTCGTGTCCTTAGGGTTCGCTAAAGTAGCGCCAGATGAATTTTTGTGGCTTTTTCGATCTTGCTCATCTCTTTCTTTCCTATTGTCCCGATTAATTTCACGATCCTGCTTTTGTCGAGAGTGCGGATTTGGTCTGTCTTAACCTTTGAGGCCTTTGGAAGTTTTCCGGTTCCTTTGGGTAAAAGTACCTCAAAAGGATAGATATTTTGGAGATTCTTAGAAGTAACGGGCAAGATGGTTACCGTTGCAGAAAATTCGTTGTTTTTGTTATTGGATACAATAACGACCGGGCGGGTCTTTGAAATCTCTTTTCCCACAACAGGATCCAGAGCGACAAGATATATTTGCCCCCTCTTAATATTCATCCCATCCCTCCAGATCACCGGGCTCAAATTCCTTTGTTATGGCAAGGCTCTCTGCTTTCCTGGCCTTATAGCCTTTTTCCATGAGCCTCTGCATTTGCTCATTTTGAATTTTTTCAATCCGTTGTCTCAAGGTTTCACTAATGAAACTACTCTTTTTTCTGGGGCCCACTAATTCGTTTAACTGGTGAGACAGATCTGCCGGAAGGGTGATGTTTAACCGAACCATATCCATAATACACCTCCGTAAGGACATTATTACAAACATTCATAATACATATTATAAGGAGCCGTCAAGGGAAAAAATACGCAGTCTGCCTCGGATGAACGGGAAATGTGCTCGTTTTTGAAGACTGACACCGTTCTTCCCTAAATGAGGTCATATGTCAACCTTTCCGCCTGAGGATTAGGCTAAAGATTCTTTATTTTTTCCGGCAAATAATCTCTAATGCTACATAAGACCTTCAGAAAGCCGGTTTTAAAATTTTCTGACATAAAAGCTTCACCTTTCAAAGAGCTGTTTCAGGCGTTTTTCATATATGTGTTCAGCCTGTTCTAAACCACGAATAGGATAGTTATAAAGGTCAAGATAAAGTTGAATGTCTGAAACAACCCAAGATTCTTTTACTTTTTGCTTTTTATAAAAAACTGAATGCTTGTAATAAGGAATTAAGAAAATAACATTTTCTCCTTGCTGGACTTTGCTTAGTTTCAACTTTTCCTTGAAAAACTCGATACTCTCCAAGTCTTGTATATAAACATGAATCTCATTAAACACAGCATATGGTGAAATGATATTAGCACCGGCATGAAGACTAAATGCGTGATTAATTTTGTTTGGAACATTCAGGCTGCGTATTTTTTTTATTATCTCGTTCGGGTCTTTTGCCATACAGAAATATTTAGCTTCTTGATTTTTTTTGTAATTATATTCACGAGTCCAGTCTTCCAAAATATATTTTGGATCTTTTACTCTTATTTTCGAATTCAGCCGCAGAGCATAATTCCTGCTTTCTAGTTCACGTGCCATTCTTGATACAAAACCAGGATCGAGTTTTACTGATTGGGCAAGTTCCCGAACACCCCACAGTTTTTCTTTATCAGATAGTATAGCCCGAAGAATAAGCGAAGCTTTATCGGAGAAAGGGCTTCTACTTTTCCTTATTTCAGGAAAACTATTCGGAAAACCCACACGTTCGATATATAAACTCCCATGCTCTAAAAAAACATTTCCAGAAAGGTCTAAAAAATTTATACCTGCCTTTTTTAATTCTGTTCTTCTGTCCTGGCTTAAATATCGCGCTATAATAACTGGTTCGAAACCATGATTTTGCTCAACATAGGACTTCAACTGTAATATTTTATCCCTAAAAATCGGCAAATTTTTCTGCAATATCACTTCGCCGGCTAATTTAAACTTTTGGTTTTTAAAACAAACCTGCGCTATAAAATCAGGATCCCCCGGTTCATTAGAAAAAGGCATTTTCTCTATATAAAGATTTAGGCCCCTGACAGGAATCAAATCTTTTATGCGTTTTCTGAGTTGTTCAATTATTTCGGATTCAATTTTCATCGTTGTCTATATTTAACATGTTGTCCAGTTGGTCAACATTTACATTATAAGCAACATAAGATCAAGAGGATTATAACTAAGTTGAGCGATTTTTTGCGAAGAAATGTGCCGAGATCTTGATGCAGCAAGGTTTGCGAAAAGCGTAGGCATACCAATGGACCGGTTAGAGTTGCCGGCAAATCATTTCTTTCACTGCTTAGGAACGGGGACGAAATAACTTTCCCAAGTAGGCGTATAGATTTGGGTCAAATTTGTTCGATCTCAAATCACAAAAGTTGATGGAATAGCGGGCTATTTTGATATTTTTGTGATTTGAGATCGGGCAAAGGTGGCCTGAAGCTGTGATGCATAGTTGGGGAAGTTATTTCGTCCCCGTTCCTTATCTGAGTGGTAAGGAAATTCTATATTATCAAGTCCGTTTTCTGACATTTTAAAAATACAAGACCCGCCCAGTCTTTCTCGCATTTTTGCCATTTACATTCAAAGTATTTTCCAGTGTACAAATCAATTAGGGCTGAAACCTCATCCTGTTTTATCCCGGAAAGAATAACCGCCCCCTTTTTTTCAGTTATTTCTACGACCTTTTGATATATATTCATTAATGTCGGATATCTTAAATTTGCAGTTATCAATGTAAACTTAGTATTTAAATCCTCTAAGGACATATTTTTAATTACAAATTTATCTTCAAGTTTGTTAATTTTTGCATTATCCTTGGCTTCTTTTATGGAACATGGATCAATATCAACACCAACAGCATCTTTAATTCCCATCATTAATGCCGTTATTCCCAAAACACCGGAGCCTGTTCCAATATCAAGAACGCTTGTTTTATCTTTTGCTTTTAATAAATTTGTTTTATTTAAAGCATACTCTATACCTCTTATTGCCAGCCTGGTTGTTGGATGTTGACCATTGCCGAATGAAACGCCCTGCCCTATCTCAATTACCACATCATCTGCTTTGGGTTTATAATAGAATCCCGGCGGTTTCAGAATGACATGCTTTGATATGCGAACAGGTTTGTTGAAAGATTTCTCTATAAATGTCCGGCCATAATGATTTGTATATGTCAGGAAGTTTTCTGTTACCAAGCCCCTTATAAGTGATCTTATTTCTTTTTTTTCTAAAGAATATTTCCTGGATAATGCTTTTTCCAGTTCTCCGGGCGTGACCTTTCTTCGGCTATTTTCTATTATATCAAGCAATTCCTTTTTAATCGCCTTTTCATCGGCCTGTAAATACAATCTTTATAATCCTCCAGAAAATGTTCACCTAAATTGACTCTGTATCATCCATTATTCCCAGCCTCGTCAATGCAAAATCATACTTTCGGCGCTTAGAGGCCTAAAATTCTCCATCAACGATATTCATGAAATTAAGGCGTATCAGCTCCGCAGATTTTTGACTCAGTTTGCGTGTCAATTGCTTCTGCTCTTTTTTTTCAAGTCCATTATATTCCTCGAGGTAGTCTTTGAAAAAGTCATCAAGTATATCTTTTGAAAAAAGTTGTATGAGTTTGCCGAATTCCTTTTGTCCAATCGGCCCGGTTTTTGATAATACGTTACAAAGTCGGTTTTCTGTGATAAGGCTCTCCATCTCGTTAAATAGTTCCTCGCCTTTTTCAGACAACGTCATCTTAGGCTTTTTGGGCCTATCCCTTGCCTTTGCTTTTTCCGCCCATTTCTCATTCTTGTTTTTAAGAATTACTCTTGTTTTATCACTAAGAAATTTGGGAATTGCCGGTTTTATCACAACACCTTCACATATGTTATCTTCGAGTTCGGGAAGACCCAGCCATACGGAAATCTGAGAAGGAAAGCTGTTTGAATATTTCAAGCATTCTTCAAACGTACCCCTGAAAATAGTTTTTGCATACAGAAAACCGGCCTTCTCCATGACATGGTTGAACTTATCTACATCGATCAATTGGCCGTCTATCGCCACATCAATGGCATAAAACTCGTTGTGCGGTGTGTAAAAAATACCTTTCTGAATTCTTGTGGCAGAAGTATCCTTTTCCACATCCTTGTGAGGATATGTTCCACCAACTAATTCACCATATACACCCAACTCGGTAAAATCGCAGCCTTCTTTCTTTAAAATCGCATAGAGCTTTTTAACTCTTTCCCTGTTTTTGTCTTCAACCGGCATATAGTCATAAAAGTTATCTTGTATAAAACTGCTCCTCTTGGCGGATTTCAGATCCTTTCCGTCATACCAGAAAGAAAGATTGGCGCCATGCGCCTTTTCCTGAACAACAAATTCGCCTTGGTCTAACTTTTCCACAGCAAGACTTTTAAGAAACTTTTTGCGATAACTATTTTCAATGTCGAAATATTTTCTAAATCTCATAGTTTCTGTCCTCACTTACTCCCCATATCCAAAACAATTTTCCGTTTTGCCTTTCTGATGTCATTTATAAACTCGTAAAGTGAAAAAATCAATGAGTCTAATTGGAACAAAGTTGAAAGAGGAATTTTGCCCCCGCCTCAAGGTGATGAAAAACTCGACGCGAAAAGCCTACTGCTGAAGAAATAGAAAAGCTGATCGAAAAGATCAGAGGAGAAGGTTGATGGCTTCGGCCACTTTCTCCGGAACATCTTCTTTGGACAAAATACCCAGCTTAACCGCTCTGCAGACGAGAAAATTGTCTTCCATGGAAGAATAGGTTTTGCATACTGATGTGCGTCCCGCAAGTCCGCCCTACGGTAAAAAGGCTATTCTCCACGCGTAATTTCTTCCGCTATCAATTCAGCTTGTTTCAAAACTGTTTCAGTTGCCAATTTCTGCATATCCGGTGGATAGCCATACTGCCGTAATGTTCTTTTTACAATGACCTTTAATTTTGCCTTTACGCTTTCCTTGATTGTCCAGTCGATGGAAGCATTGGCCCTTACTTTTTCAAACAACACAACTGCCAATTCCCTCAGTTTATCTTTTTCCATTAACTCACGAGCGCTGTCGTTATTGGCAATGGCCGTATAAAAAGCATATTCAAAATCAGACAGCCCCATTTCCTGAGGCTCTTTGTCCATCTTCTGAATTTCTTTGCTCAATTCAATTAATTCTTCAATGACTTCTGCTGCTGTTAAAATCTTGATGTGATATTTCTTAATGGAATTTTCCAGCATTTCCATGAGGGATTTGCTTTGTATCAGGTTCTTTTTGGTTCTGGTTTTTATTTCGTCATTCAGCAGTTTTTTCAAAACTTCCAGAGCAATGTTTTTATGCTCCATGTTTTTGACTTCCAAAAGGAATTCTTCTGAAAGTATTGAAATATCAGGTTTGTTGATTCCGGCGGCATCGAAAACATCTACAACCTTCTCGGTTACCAATGCTTTGTCAATCACCTGTCTGATGGCTGTTTCAATCTCTTCGTCTGTTTTACCTGAGCCGGTGCTGTCGAATTTGGCCAATCGGAATTTTACCGCCTGAAAAAACGAGACTTCATCTTTAACATCCATGGCCTGTTCGTGGGGGATAGCAATGGAAAAAGCCCGGGACAGGGCGGTTACTTGGTTAATGTACCGCTTTTTCCCGTTTTCCAAGCCCAGAATATGTTCTTCCGCAGCGAGTATCAGTGATAGCTTTTTCCCTGTGTCAGCCCCGAAATATTCTTCATAGGCAAACCCATGAAACATCTGGGAAACGACTTCCAGTTTCTCCAGCATCAGTTGCACCGCTTTTTCCTGTGCAATGGTTGGGTCGCCCTTACCGCCGCTGTCGGAATAAAACGACAATGCTTTTTTAAGGTCTGATGCAATACCAAGGTAATCCACAACAAGCCCGCCGGGTTTATCCTTATAAACACGGTTCACCCGCGCAATGGCCTGCATCAGATTATGACCTTTCATGGGCTTGTCTATGTAAAGGGTGTGCATGGAAGGCAGATCAAAACCGGTCAGCCACATATCCCGGACAATCACCAGTTTAAGTTCATCTTCCGGGTCTTTCATTCTATCGGCTAATGCTCTGCGCTGCTCTTTGGTGGTGTGGTGTCTGGAAATTTCAGGGCCGTCAGAGGATGCGGATGTCATCACCACCTTAATGACACCTTTTTTCAGGTCATCATTGTGCCATTGCGGTTTGATATTGATGATTTCCTTGTATAAATCAGAGGCAATCCTGCGGGACATGGCAACAATCATGGCTTTGCCTTCAAAAACTTCCTGCCGCTGCTCAAAATGATTGATAATATCCTGAGCAACTTGTTTTATCCGGTCTTCACTGCCGATGAGCGCTTCCAGTTGCGTCCATTTGGCTTTGGCTTTCTGGGTTACTGTGAGTTCGCCCACTTCCAATTCATCATCTAAATCGGAAACAAGTTTTTTGCCCTCTTCACTGAGGTTAATCTTCGCCAGTCTGCTTTCGTAATAAATCCTGACCGTTGCCCCATCATCAACCGCTTGCAGTATGTCGTAAACATCAACATAGTTGCCAAATACAGCAGGCGTGTTGACATCGGTGCTTTCAATGGGTGTTCCGGTAAATCCAAGATACGTGGCATTGGGCAACGCATCCCGCAAATACTTGGCAAAACCGTACACAATTTTTTTGCCGACAACATTGCCGTTTTCATCTTTGGCATCGATGGTCTTGGCTTTAAAACCATACTGGGTCCGGTGGGCTTCATCGGCAATGACAATGATGTTTCTTCTTTCCGAAAGGGTTTCATAAACATTGCCTTCATCGGGTTGGAATTTTTGGATGGTGGTAAACACCACACCGCCCGATGCGACTTTGAGCAGCTCCTTCAAGTGGCCTCTGTCTTCCGCCTGCACAGGTTCCTGCCGTAGCAATTGCTTTGATGCGGCGAAGGTATCAAACAACTGGTCGTCCAGATCGTTTCTGTCGGTAATGACCAAAACCGTGGGGTTATCCATTGCCAGGACAATCTTTCCCGTATAAAAAACCATGGAAAGCGATTTACCGCTTCCCTGGGTGTGCCATACCACGCCGCCTTTCCGATCTCCTGAAGGCTGTTTCTTTACACCCGGCAGGCCATAACTTGCAGGGGATTCCGCAATCATTTCCGATTGCGCTTTCTTCTGCTCAGGCAAATATTCAGCGGCTCTTAACGTAGATTCAACAGCTCTGTTTACAGCATAATATTGATGATAGGCAGCCAGTTTTTTTTCTGTTTGGATGGTAATGATGCCTGTATCTTTAGGGCAGGCACTGGGACCTGCCCCTACAGATTTCGATTTCTCAAAGACAATGAAATGACGGATCAGATCCAGCAGGGTTTTCTTATTAAGCATCCCTTTTATCAAGGTTTCCAACTGGCCGATGAGCGGCGAGGCTTCAATCTTGCCGTCCGATGTTTTCCATGCCATAAAACGGGTAAATTCTGCGGAGATGGAACCGGCTTTTGCTTCCAGCCCATCGGAAATAATCATAAAACCGTTATAGGTAAACAGGCAGGGGATTGCCTGTTTATAGGTCTGCAACTGTTTGTATGCAGATCTTACAGTTGCGTTTTCATCAGCCGGATTTTTAAGTTCAATGACCACCAAAGGCAGGCCATTAACAAAAAGAATCACATCCGGCCGTTTGTTAACATTGTTTTCAATAACGGTGAATTGGTTGGCAACCAGAAAATCGTTATTTTCCGGGTTCTTGAAATCAATAAGCCAGACCAGATCACCCCGGCTGTAGCCATTTTTTTGATAGCTGACCTTTATTCCTTCGGTCAGCATCCGGTGAAACGCCTCGTTGTTGGCAATGAGTTCAGGGGAGTTCAAGCGCTGTATTTGTTTGATGGCGTCTTCGCGGATATCCGCAGGAATAGATGGGTTGATCCTGCCGACGGCTGTTTGCACCCGCTCCATGAGCAGCACATCTTCAAAAGATTGCCTTTCTGGTGTCTCGCTGTCTGGAGCAATGGAAGGAGCATAGATGTATTGGTAGCCCTGCTTTTCAAGGAGTTCGATGGCAAATTTTTCAATGGCGGATTCGGTGACTTTCATGATTAGCTTTCTGCTTCTCCTGATAAGATTTGCCATACTTTTTTGCATTCTCTACCAGATAAATATTGGTTATGGGTTGTTACCAAATCCCAATCACGATCTTCTAAACCTTTTAAATATTGACGTGCAGTTGCGATATTCCTATTTTCGACTTGTTGTTTAAACTTATTCCCTAGTTTCTCTGCAAAACTTCTTGGAACTGAGTTCATACGCATAAGAACAGACTCTTCACTTTTTACACCATGATAAAGCATAGCTGGCATTAAATTCAATTTCCTTTTTTGATCATCTGACAAAGTATCGAAGTCAATACCACTGATTCTACTTAAAGCTGATAACCCCCAAGTTCCACCATTAGCCAATTTTCCGTAGATTGCTTTATAAACTTTGGATATTTCGTCCGATCCACTTCCATCAAAAAAGCTAACTGCAATATCTTGAATGGTTTTACCCTCTATCCATGCTTGTGCTATATCTGCCATACGAGACTGCCTTCTTCCTTGCTCCTCATCAGGGTTAAAGTTCAACTGCTCAATTTTAAACATAACACTGAACAAATCGGGAAGTTTGCTTTCAGACGAACCGAATAAACTGTCAGGCATCCAGTCAGATGTAGTTAATTTGTATTCCAGTTGATCAATTTCTTTCATTGCCCTTTTAACAGACTCAACAGAAAATCCAGTCATATCTGCTCTTGCCACATTCCCCATATTTTTTGCTATGCTTTCAGTATATTTTTTTGTAGCTTCCAGTAATTGTTCAGACTGACATAGATTCAATTTTTTTAACTCACTATAACCAAAAGTATTTGAGAGCATTCGATCCATTTCATTTAGAGTTGCTTGTAATTTTTTTTTCTCATTCAATAAATGGGCTATATAACAACGGAAATCTTCCCACTGCGGGGCGTACATCATGCTTTCCAAGTCATTTAATTTTCCACGACCCTCCAGCGACTTCAAAATAGTAATCAAACGAGAGGTTAAATCCCCGGTGCTTTTTTGAACATAGTCTATTAAGTCTCTTTCCTTTTCTGGAGTATCACAAGCAATACCTACAACCCCGACATTACCTTGTCCAACTCTTCCTGCTCGGCCTGCTAAATTCCAGAATTCCCTATATGACATGTCACGACTGTATTTGGCCTTAACAGAAATTTTGTAGCTCTGTAAAAAAATAGATGAAACAGGGAAATTAATACCCTGAGCAATAGTTGTAGTTGCGCATAGAATTTTTATTGCTCCTTCCTCAACAAGCCATTCCATTAAAGCTTTTATTTCATCAGACAATCCTCCATGATGAATTCCAATGCCTTTATTGAGCATTTCGATCAGTTCAAACTTCGGACTGACTTCTGCTTTTAAATAGTTTTGTACTAATTGGATTTCAGAAGGTATATCTTCTAAATCATCCATGTTATTACTGAGAACTCGTGCCAAGCTCCAGGCATTCGGCTGAGTTTTTGCGATAACAATGCTTGTTCCCCGATTAGCAAAGACTTTGGCACAACCAGCAACAATCTTGGACAAGTTGGCAGAGCTTTGAGGGACAGGAATTGGTCTTGTTTCACCTATCTGGTGATTTCCTTTCAAGTGTATTGTTCTTTTAGAGCTTGTAACCAAAGTTTGATATTTAATTGTCCAGTCACTTCCGTTCACCTGTTTTTTTACCAGACCAACAATTCTCTCGTTGGGTTGCCAGGGACTAGTGCTTAGGCTGATTGCTAAACCAGCATCTCGATCATGTGCTAACCATCGCGAAAGTGTTTTGGCATTTTCCACATAAGGCATCAGTAATAAGAAATTTGCTTGGGCCTGATAATGCTGTTTCACAGTAGCAAGTAGCAATTCAATACGTAAACCTCTGGCTTCATCTTCAATATTATGAGCTTCATCCATAACCAGCAGAGACAAGGGGCGATCTATTTTATGATTTCGCAGAACAAGTTGCATTTTTTCAGGCGTTGCCACCAAAATATCAAAGCTCTCTGCATTACTGAGCAAATCTTCTTCTAAAACATCTATTTCAATTGCACCGCTTAATTTTTCTACTTTGATACCAATAGGTGAAAAATCCTTGCGCAGGTTTCGAGTAATTTGCGCCACTAAAGCCTTAGTAGGAGCAATATAAGCAACCCACCCTTTGGTTTCACCAAAATTATTGACAGCCTGCAATATTTTAAATTGAGCAAGTAGAGTTTTTCCACCCGATGTGGGCATATCAACAACGACTGCCGTTTTAGCAGGGTCTAACAAGCCCCTTTCTTTAATGGCTACTTTTTGAGGAGGCAACAACTCCAGAAGAGGTCTTGCCTGGCTTGACAGATGTTTTATAAACCGAGTGGCTTTTGAATTAATAGTACGGGCAACCCACCAAATTGAACCATTTACCATTTGCTCTGCTGAAGCATGCAACCAGCGCAATAATATTTCCAACTGAGCATCGCCGCCATCGGCAGAAATCTTGATAGCCAGACCAAAATGCCTGTCTAACTGAGGTTTAATATCCGCAGGTTCACCTTGAAGCATATATAAGGATAAAAGCTCGGATGCCTTTGCCCAGTGATAAAGCGACATCAAACGCATCGCCTTGACTTGGTTTTCGTTATTTGAATCTGTTTTCAAATAATCATCTTCGTATTGGGTCTGTTCATCTCTTAGTTTAGAGATGGCTGTAGTGATATTCGTTAAATCCTGCCATGAATTTTTTCTAAATAAACTCACCCAGCAATCGAATAAACGAAACAAGACGCGTTGATCCCATTCTGTCATCCGATCAGGTGATAGATTATCAATTTTCTCTGAGCAATCATCGTAAATATATTTTAAGTCCGTCCAGCTATCACCACAATAAGCCAGTGCTGACAAATGCAATAAATGAAATATAAATTTCAACTCATCATTTTCTGGAGTATCTAATACTCTATATATTTCAAAAGCCCTGCGCGAGCCTGCTAAAAACTGGTCTTGTAGCTCATCATTATCCGTATGATTGATAAAATCATGCATTCCTTCAATTGCAACCATTTCATACGCCATCGCCAATCGTCTTAACGCATCTTCATCATTAAAAGAGTCGTCTAAATGCAATGCCAATTGTTCGCCGACGGCATTCTCTACTAATTTTGCTTTGGAAAATTGCAAGATGGATTGGCGCAATTTCTTATCACCAACGGCCAGTACCGCCCAATGGGTGTCAATCTTTTGTAAGGCTTCATGTGTAATCATGACTTAGCCCCCTTCGATAACACGCGAGCATGAAGTTTTTGTATTCCATCATTTTTGGGTAAATAGAGGGCAACAAGAGAAACTCTATTTTGCCCATGTACTTCCAGATGTTTCTTCAAATAATTCCAATCATTTATCTTTGGTTCAACATCACGAACCAACACACCAAAAACATAAAAATTCTTATTGTCCTTCAGATAGGTTATACATGCTTCTTGATATTCTGTTGTACTCTTCACTCGATGATATAAATACTGAACCAGTACCCACCGTCCATCATGATCGTGGCAAAGCTTTTTTAACTGTGTATTAAGTCCATCACCTTTTTTTGATGTAACTTGTGGTGGATATTTTTGTTCAGTGGATGTTTTGACCTCACCAAAGGCAAATTGCCCTTGATGAAAACCAACCATATCTGCACCTGTTGGACTTGAATTAGGGTTTTTAAGGTCGCGATTATTTGACCATGGGAAATAACACTCAAAATGAGCCGTTAGATAAGCTTCGGCAAAACCCTCACCCACCTGCCAGTCTCTGATCTTAGAAAAAACTGCATTAATTGGACGAAATCCTGTGTCACTCAGAGAAAGTATATAATTTTCAAAATCTTCCTGCCCACGAGTATCAAAACAAATATCAGCAACAATTTGAGCAGATTGATTAAGGTTATCTTCACTATAGGATATGCCTTGTATGCACATACCATTATGGGTGTCTTGATAAATTGCTTTTCCTGCAGGCAAAACATCACTCATTCAACCAGCTCCTTGTCATATTGTACTCGTACTTCACCGCTCATCAACTTCGGCAACAGCGTATCCCGCAATTTTTCGAGGGTGCGGATTTGGTTATTATTTATTGAGATTCTATCATAATAGTCCTTGCCAAATCTTTCCACCTGTTTCAGCCGCACGTCCTCCAGGATAAAACCTTTGATGATGTATTCTTTCAGGGTTTTGGTAGCCCAGATGCGAAACTGCATGGCCTGGTAGGAGTTGACGCGGTGGCCGACTGAGATGATGGCATCGAGGTTGTAGAAATCAAGTTTTCTTGTTACCTGCCTTTTACCTTCATTTTGAACTGCTCGAATTTTTCGAGTAGTTACTCTTTCATCAAGTTCACCTGACCTGAAAATCTCTTTTAAATGATAGGTGATCGTGTGGCTTTCAACGCCAAAAAGTGAGCCCACGGCTTTTTGCGTCAGCCAAACCGTTTCGTCTTTAAGAAAGACTTCAACATTCACCTTTCCATCGTTTCCGGTGTAGAGAAGAAAATTGGACTGAGTATATGGGAGGTTGTTTTTCATTGCATGATCCTTTTCGATATGTCGCTGCCTGCCTGTGCGTTAGACGCAGGCATGTCCGGGGCTATGTCAGGAGCGTAGAATTGGTAGCTATGTTTTCCGAGAAGTTCGATGGCAAATTTTTCTATGGCAGATTCGGTGATTTTTGTCATCTTTAGCTATACCCCTTAAAGAGTTCGACCTCCTCAATTTCAATGACCGGAGCAATTTTATCCAGCACTCGTTTGTTAATTACTTTTTTGGGGTTGATTATCCTTTTAAATTCATGTTTCAACCAATCTGAGTTCCAAATTTCAGCATCCTGTCCAGAAACTATCTTACATAAATTCTCATTGTATTCGATTTGGTTATCGAGTTTATATGTTATCCTTTGAAGCCATAGTTCTAAATGACCAGTATTGGGTATTTTTTCAAAGCGTTTTTTTATTTTTTTAATAATGCGGATTTTTTTAGAAAATATTCTGAAAAGATTAATAAGCTCACTAAGTATTGCCGAGGAAATCGGGTATGTTCTAGGATTTTTTAATGCAATATCTGTAAGAATACTGACCAAGACCACTATGTTATCTTGAGTTTTATTTAGTTTATTTATTCGTTTCATAAAATCATTTAAAGCAATGTCCAGGCTGCCAGAATTTGGGTATTTTTGAGAGAGCGAATGGATGACCAGCAAGTGTTTTTGCAAGCTTTTTCCTGCTCTTTTATGATCTATCCAATAGCGCTTATCCTCCTTCAAAGAATCCTGCACTACCTCGCACGAAGAAGTCGTCTTTTGTGGGTTCAGTTTCATGCCCAAATCTATTAGTACTTCTGTGATAGACTTTATTATAGCCTCTCCATCCTGTGGATTATTTACAAACACCCTATAATCATCCCTGTATCGAATAATCTTGTAGTGTTTTATTGATTCCCCAATCTTTTCAGAAAGTTGCAAATCAGCGTATCCCAAAACCATTTCTGCAATAAAATCCATCAAGACACTTCCCTGAGGAATCCCATTGGTCTGTCCAAAGGACATGTCTTGCAAATATCCATCAATTACATTTCCGATTAGGTCTTTGTCGTTGCGTTTTTTCTTAGCATCAGCTTTACCATGCAAAGCCCAAGCAACCGAGTGTGTATAAAGTGATCCATAGCAATCTGAAATATCTGTTACAAGTAAATATTGGTAATCTAGGGCCAGTTCTATTGATTTTTGTTCTACTTTATGCCACCAATGATTGACCATCGTAGCCTTGTCAGATTCTTTGGTGTCAGACCGAATTGGCAAGCTCATACATTTAATTTTTTTCTTGCTGGCAAACTTTTTAAACCGCTTTTTAATAATTTTCCAGTTTTCTTCTTCTGTAATTTTATAAACCAATGATACGTACAGAGCTGGGTGAATAAGCTGTAAGGGCCTCCAAGCATACTTGCCATTTTTATTATTAAGCAATTTGTAGTTCACACCATCGTAGTTTCTCGGAGAGTCAGGATATTTCTTCTCGTTACCTTCACCATCTGTCTGTATTTCGCCATTCTCATCCAACTTAGGAATTTGAGAGTAAAAACTTCTTAGATGCTTCCCTTTAAATTTTTTTGAAACTTTTTCAATTAATCGGTCAAACTCAAAATATTTTGGCAAATCAATACGACAATAACTCTTGCCTTTTAATAAAAAGTTTCTTGCCTCTAAACATGGCAATTCAAGGATATTTTTATTGGCCTTTTTCTTTTTATTCAGGGTTGATTTACTCGCTTTTTTCATATTTAAGCTTCTTTTAAAATTCCACTCTCACTACACCGCTCATCAGTTTTGGCAATAGCGTATTACGGAGTTTTTCAAGGGTGCGGGTTTGTGCTTGGTTCTGTTTTATTTTATTAAACAAAGGTTCTGTTTTCGCTTGAAAATTATTCATTGTTGTATCATCTGGTATAACAATTTCGATCTCTTTAATCATTGATGAGTTAATCGCTGTGACAATAGAAGATGTGCTTCCTAAAGAATCATATTTGAATGTCTTCAGCCAGATGTAGAGATATTCTTTAGAAAACGACGTGTTCTCATCAAATTTGAAATGCGCGATTGCTTCATTAGAAAGCATTGGTTCAGTAGTGATCCCAACACGTCCAACTGTCATTTTGAAACTTAACAAAACTGTATCTTTGGGAATAATGGGGATATTGAAAGTTTCGACGGCTTCCTGTGTAAGATATTCAGAAGTATCAAAAACAAAAATTCCAGATTGACCCAAATCCTTAATAGATACCCATTTCACATCTGTTGAATTAGTTGAAAACCAATAAAACTCTTTTCTCGGTGGAGTTCTTCCGATTGCAATTTTCACTACTTCTGATAATGGTTTTTCCTCCCAATCCTCCTGCGCTTCCTCCACAAACCACTGCCTGAAAAGCGTTTCCGCCATGGCTTCCAGCGTCTTGTTCTGGCGGTGGAGCAGGTCTATCTTGTCGTCGAGGCTGGAAAGGACTGAGGCGATGGCTTTTTGTTCGGGGAAAGTAGGGAGAAGGATAAAGACCTTCTTAAAATCTTTTAATACAACTCTTGGAATCGCGGAACCTGACACAAAGTTATTTCTCATAATATACTGGCAAGCAGGCGATAATAAAAAATAACATACGAATTTTGGATCAATGTTTGGCAGTAGTCTAACAATTGCTATTGATGAAAGAAGAACCAAATCTTCTTTCTGATCAAACAGAAAAATGAGATCAAGACAGTTTGCTCCATCTTTAGAGATTAGGATGTCGTTTTTTTTCGGCTTACATCCCTGAGCTATAAGTTTGTCAAAATCATTTTGAGAAATAAGTTTGCAATTAGAAAAATCGAAACGGTTGTAAGTCATATCCTTGACAGAACACATGTATTTTCCGACCGAGCGTGGCTTTGGTGAAAAGTGTGAGCCATCAGTTACTTTCTCTGATAATGCCCCTATTGTTTCAATTTTCCAGTGTGCAGGAGCTTTTCCAAATTCTGTTTCTTGCCACTCACATTTCGACAATCTAAAAGCATTACCCATCAACTTTCACCTTCCCCAAATTCTGGCAGCCTGGACATTGCTTTAAATGATTTTATGAAACGAATAAATAAACTAAATAAAACTCAAGATAACATAGTGGTCT
>Ga0255395_1009_pt1 | contig 27895 bp, 26 predicted proteins | sample ANMaggSSYBR01F11_FD_182123 | JGI IMG/M metagenome (GOLD analysis project Ga0255395, IMG submission 182123) | Sediment cell enrichment communities from methane seep in Santa Monica Basin, California, United Staets - ANME aggregate JGI... | ecosystem: Environmental > Aquatic > Marine > Cold seeps >...
GTTATTGTTCCGGAGTATAAAAGCGCCCCACATGTAAAAGCCAGGCTCTGCGCTGGTGACGGATCTTTTGAAGTCGATGAAAACATCAGTGATTACTGGATGTTCAGGACAGCCTGGCTCAAGCGTAAAGGGTCACCTTCACACATGATCCTTATTGATATTTACGGAAATAGCATGGAGCCCGAACTGAAAGATGGAGATACGGTTCTTATTGATACATCAGAAAAAGATATACTGGCAGGAGCAATATATGCCGTGGGAATTGACGATACAATCATGGTTAAAAGAATAGAGAAGCATCCTGGCAAACTGGTTCTCATGAGCGACAATAAAGATTATAAACCTGTTTACCTGAGTCAGAATGAGATGAACAGCGTTCGCATCATCGGAAAAATTGTATGGATATCAAGAGATGTAAGATAAGATGAAATCAGCTTAAAAATGATACCGAACACGGAACTCGAGCTTGTTTTCGTTTTGTTTTTCCTTGAACTCGGTGAAATTACCGCCGTCTAAAAAAGTGAAACGCAGCCGAAGTTCCCAGTTGGTAAAACCCGTATATAGCATTTCAGGGGTGACGGAATAGCTCTGGTCGTCAAGGTTAAGGATGGCGATCAATCCCGGGGTGAAGTAGAGGATATCAAAAGGATCTTTTTGATTAATTTTGAGGTACAGATAATTGCGACCCACCTGGGGGCTTCCATAGCCCTTTTGAGAAATCTTTTCAGCAAGTTGAAAAAGGGTATTGTTTCCGCTGCTGAGAAACTGGTTCTCCGCATTGTCAACGAGTTGATAGAAACTGTCCAGTTCTGTTTCTGAGAAACCATTGCCGTTGTGATAAAATTCAATAATGGTGGTGATATCGCTTTCGGTCAGATAGCGCAGTCCCAGCAGGTATTTTTTAACGGAACGTTCGCGCCCAATTATTGTGCCTGTTTTAGAAAGATAAGTCTGCTTAATTTTAGTAAGATAGGCGAATTCTCCGTGAACCTCAAAATTTGTGGCCAGGTTTTTTGAAAAATCAATGCCATATCGGGTTGAGCGGCTGTTGCCGTTGAATATTAAAAAATCGATATCCGTATCCCGGTAGAGCAGATAAAGTTTGGCAGCAAAGTTCACATTATTCGCCTCTCCGAAATCTTCATTAATATCTTGCCATACCGGCAGGACCACAGTGGTCAGAGCAACTGTCTGTAGCGCTCCTCCAAAACTCTTTATCAGATCAAGGCCGGCGCCGATATATCCTTCCAACGCCTCTTCAGGGTCGTTGGGATCTTTGGGCCGATCAATAAACCCTACTGGATTCCAGGCATATCCCGTGCCCCACTTAAAAACCTTTTTTCCCAGATCAATTGTGACAAACGGCGCTGGTTTGAGACTCAGGCTGGCCTCAAAAACATCCGCAGTATCCGACCAGCCCATATTGTCCTGACTGGCTTTGGCATACAACACAGAGTTGAAGGCCCAGACACCCTTTTTGTAGAGACTTTCCAACTGCATGGTACCGGTTAAACGGTCAAGAGTGCTATGGCGGTCTTTGTATTGATTCAGCCTATAGAATGCGCCATCAGTATTAAGATCAATATGCTCCCATCTGCCCTCTGCATATCCGCCCCATTCAAAATTTCTGGGTTCAAACTCCTCAATGTCAAAACTGTAGTCCTCTCCGGCAGTAACAGCCAAAGAGGAAAAAAACAGGATCATAATAGAAAGGAAAAATAAAAGCCTGGGTAATGCCCGGTCACAATTGACTCTCATCTCAATTCATCGACCCTGGGCAGATAATTCAGGGTAAACACCTCATCTGCAAGTTTTTTCTTATTGATCCTGGCGTAAATCATTATGGATTTATATCCTTTATACAGAGGACTATCGGTTTCAAGAACCGATGGCCGTAAAAGATCATCGCCGAATTCTTTAATATTTTTATAATAAAGGGTTTTGATCAACATACCGCTGGCGGCATAACATCCAATGGTAACAGGCACCATGGTTTTTTTATCCACCTCCATCTTTAAGCTGTCATAGGCGATTGATGATGTTTTAGCTTTGCAATTGAGAACATATTTATCCGCTGTTTCTTCAAGAATGACAGCATCATATTCTGCGCTGTAATCAAGACGCAATATGTCGGAATTGTTAAAAACACCTCCTATCACCGACTGCAGGCTTGTGATACGCAACGGTTTTCCAACGCTGGGAATATAAAGCCACATGTTGTCGCCCAGCCGGAGGGTTGATCTTCCTTTCTCACTGGCAGGGGACAGAAACAGAGCGACCATCCTGTCCTGCCCTTTTTTTACCGTGTATAGAACATACTCCTTTTTACTGCCGTCCGGTTCGATGTTGATGAGCTTGCGGTACATTTCATAGGATTCAGGCTGAAGGTTACGATCCACCTGAAGCAGGATTTCATTGCCGTCAAGGGCTGCTGCCGTTCCTGTCACGAGTAAGCACAAAAAAACAACCAGCAGAAAAATGACATCGCTATTTATTTTGAATAATTGTTTGAACCACATAATAAGCAACTCCAGTTTTTTTTGTATATTCAATTTGATACTCCCTCAGAGCCTCTTTCATTTTATGTCCGATATTGCCAGCAATAATGAGCGTTGCTCCTTTTTTTGCAATGAGGGAAGCAGCGCTTTGGCCTGCGCCACCAGGTAGATCTTTTGATGGGTTCTCTACGGCCTCAAGAAAATTACCCTTGCCATCGAAAAAAAGGAAAAAGGGGGATCGTGCGGCCTGTTGGCTTATGGCTGCAGTCTTTTCCGGGCCAGTGGTAGCCACGGCAATTTTCATTGAATCAGCATAAGCGCTTATGGTAAGACCAAAGAAAAACAACAAAATCGAATTGACAATAATGAATTGTATCCTTCTAGTTATCATGGGTTCCTCCTTATGTAACCGTTCACAGTTGTCGGTTCACGGTTAGAGAGCGATGAAGTCATAAAACACCGTAACCTCACATAAAATATAAACTTTAGTTCTCACACTTGCCTGCCGATGGCAGAACTGAATCTCTGGCTTCTTGTCAGCCTTTGGCTGATACGTTTTGATCAACTGTGAACTGTTAACCGTAAACTGTTATACATGCCGTAAGGCGGTTATAGGGTCCATTCTCGCAGCCTTAAAAGCCGGCTGCAGGCTGGCTAATACTGAAATGCCGATAACAATCAAGCCAATGGTAATTACATCCCCATGTACGATGACAGGAGCTAACAACAGGTCGGATTGCCGCCCAAAGTTAAAGGTTATTTCAGCGGCATTTACGGCGGCAATGCTGATCAGGCTGATAATTGTTCCGACAACTGTTCCAAGCACGCCAAGCAGAAAGCCCTCGGTCACGAACAGGGCCATGATTTTGCCGGGCAATGTACCAATGGCGGAAATGGTGCCGATTTCATTGATCCGCTCGTACACAGCCATGATCATCACATTCATTATGCTGACCAGAACAATGGCCACAAGCATGACTTTAATGAAAAATGTCATGAGGTCAATCATTTGAGCGATATTGTAAAACGGTGTCAGCTTTTCCCATGTGTGCAATTCAAATACCGGCTTATCCTGCTTGTCTTTAATGGTAGCAAGCTCAGCCTTGAGCCTGGAAAAAACAGGGGGAAGATCATCCATGCTTTTAAGCCGTACAGCTATTTCACTGATTTCAACGCCATCAATGCGCAGCAACTCGCTGGCATCATTCAGATGAATAACCCCATCCCGACCCCCGGGGCCGGAAATGCCTTCAAGTACACCACCGACAGTGAAAGTCTTTCCATTGACCGAGCCGTCTTTGTTATTGGCCACCAGTACAATACTGTCACCCACCTTCACCTTCATGCCCTTTGCAATCAGTTCGGGAATGAGGATTTCGCCTTTTTGCAGCAAAACATTTTCCTTTTGTCCTTCAATAATACGGTCTTGAAGCAAGGGAACGGTTTTGACTTCTTGTTCAGGGATTACGGCATTGAGCCTGATGTTGGTGGTTTCGGTAAAATTGCTGAACATGGCACCAAGCTTGATACGCATGGAAAAGGATTCAACCGTATCCACATTGCTTAAAACATTTTTCACCTTTGCGACCTGTCGTTCATTCAGGTTACGATCGAGCGGCAGGTTGTCAATGGAGGCCAGATAGCCTCTGCGGTGGATCTGCAAATGGCCAAGCATGGAGTCCGTTATCTGGCCAACCATCATATCCTTAAAAGATCCTGTTACGGAAATAAAAAGCAATACCGCCACCACTCCCAGAGTGATCAGCGCAGATGTCAGTATTGTGCGCCGCTGATATCGGCGAAGATTTCGGGCCGCAATTTTAATAATATTAAGCATGAGACCCTCCGTTGTTGTTTTGTAGAAGCTTGCCGTCTTCAAGTGTAAAAATTATTTCTGCATTCCGCATCACCCTGGGGTCATGGGTGGAAAAAATAAAGGTGGTGTCTAATTCATCGCGCATCTTTTTCATGAGATCGATAATCCGGCTTGCCGTTTCCCCGTCTAAGTTTGCAGTCGGTTCATCAGCCAGCACCAGTTTGGCATTGGTTACCAGGGCACGGGCAACCGCTGTCCGCTGCTTCTGACCGCCCGATATCTGGCCTGGATATTTGTTAGCCTGATCCCCCATGCCAACGGCTTCGAGCAGATCGTTCACCTGCTTTTTGCGCTTTTGTTCAGGCCAGTTTTGCACCATGAGTAACGGATATTCCACGTTTTCAAAGACCGTCAACACCGGAATCAGGTTAAAGTCCTGGAACACAAAACCGATATGTTCGCCCCTGAAGCGCGCAGCCTGCTTACGGTTCAGACGGGCTATATTCTGGTCCGCAACATGTAAAGACCCGCCTGTAGGCGGATCGAGGCAGCCAATCATGTTGAGAAGTGTGCTTTTACCGCTGCCGGAGGGCCCGACAAATGAAACAAAAGATGCCTGCTCAATGCTGAAATTTACACCGCGAATGGCCTTAACTGTAATTTCACCGATCTGGTAAGTTTTTTCTAAATTGTTTGCGGTTACTAATGCCATGATTTTTCCTTGCCTTGCCGGATATTTTGAAGTTGAATACAAAAAGTAAATATTTTATTTTACTGATAGATAGGCCAATATGCAAGAATAATATCTTACTAATTTTGAGAATTCCAGTGCAGGACAGTGCTATCATGAAGTGGAAAGTCATATGCTTATTATTATTGGTTACTCTTTTATTTTATGGATGTACTAAACCTGTAGTACAAAAGATGGAAGTTACCGGCTACTGCGGATGCGGGAAATGCTGTGGATGGGAACGGGGAAACTGGAAGTATTTGAAGCTTAATTTCTGGAATCGTTATGTAAGCGCCGGCAAACGCAAAGGGCGGCCATATACCGGCCGGACCGCCAGCGGTACAAAGCCGCATGAGCCTGTTCCCGGGCTTTTTTCTATTGATAGCTTAAATCATCCCTGGATGATTCCAATAAGAATTGTTTTCCCGTGGCTCTGGCTATCCAAAGATGGTACTATTGCAGCGGATACCCGATATTATCCTTTTGGTACCAGGTTGTACATCCCGGGCTATGGTTATGGTGTAGTTGAAGATAGAGGGGGAGCTATAAGGGGCAAATACCGTCTTGACGCCTTTTTTAATTCTCACAAAAAAGCACTTAACTGGGGTAGAAAAAGAATTGATGTTCAAATAAGATAGCATACCAATTCCCAGGAAATGTTTCTTCCCAATATTTATAGACTTTCAGATAATTAATTTCACAAGGCCAGAAGGAGGAAGATTAGTTTAGAGCCATGCCAATGACCAGACCAACAGCAATTCCAAGGCCGACAAATATTGAACCAACTACGATTCCCACTGCAACATTTTTCTCTGCTAATTGTTTTGACGTATTAAACGGGGTCATCCTGTCAAACATTTTATAACCTATCATCATAAACACCAGGGTCAAAAAAGCTCCGGTTATTGCATAACCAAGGTTCAGTAATGTAATTGAGATTTCCATTACTTTAACACTCCCTTTATTTTACCGATTTTATTATCGTCCAAAATCTTTCTTGCATTTTTATCTTATCATACCTCGTTTGATTAAACGTAAGGGGTCTTTCCTTATTGAGTAAACAGCGCCAGGGCGGGCTTTTAGTGGTTTTTATAGAGATAATATGATTTCATAATTTTCATCACATAATTTTCTGTTTCTTTTATAGGAGGAATTTTCTTGTAACGTTCAACTTTAGTTGGGCCTGCATTATAAGCAGCCAGTGCAAGAGGCAGCTTACCTTCAAAACGGTTCATTAATTGTTTTAAATAAAGTGTGCCTCCCAGAATATTTTCCCGTGGATTAAATGGATTGGTGATTTTGAGAGCCTCAAAATTTTCGGGCATGATCTGCATAAGTCCCATTGCTCCCGCTTTTGAAACAGCTTTAGGATTAAAATTCGACTCAATTTTTATGAGAGCTTTCAGCAGGGGGAAAGAAACGCCGTATCTTATTGATGCTTCAGATATAAAATGGTCATACTTGCTTGTTGAATATTTGTTTGAGGCCTTTGAAGGGTTTTCACTTAGATAGAATTTATAATTTGATGATGTCGGCACATTGGTAAAATGAAGTACTCCATCGCTGTCAATATATGTGTATATGTCAGCATGGCCGCATAATACACTGGTAAATATAAAAAGTGCTGTGCAGAATATTGTGATAAAGAAATATTTAATGCAACTGATAAACATTTCAAATAATTACCACTTTTTGTACTGCCCTGACGATTTCTTCAGGATCATCCATGCTTTGCAGGATATCAAGATCATTATCAGATATCTTATGATGTTCAAGCAAGGTAGCCTTGATCCATTCTAACAGTCCTGACCAGTAATCAGTTCCCACCAGTATAACAGGGAAGGGTTTAATGCGGTGTGTTTGAATAAGCGTAACAGCTTCAAAGAGTTCGTCCATGGTGCCGAAACCGCCTGGCATAATAATATAGGCAGTGGCATATTTCACAAACATAACCTTGCGGATGAAGAAATATTTGAACTCAAGCTTGATATTTGAATAGTCATTTGGTTTTTGCTCAAACGGAAGGACAATGTTCATTCCAACAGAGGTGCCTCCTGCTTTTAGAGCCCCTCTGTTTCCCGCTTCCATGACGCCCCCCCCTCCGCCGGTTATTACAGCAAAATTGCTTTTGACAAAAAGAGTCGCTATTTCTTCGGTTTTCTTATAGATTGGATCATCTTCTTTAATCCTGGCTGAACCGAAAATAGTCACTGCAGGGCCAATATCGTGAAGCCTCTCAATGCCTTCAACGAATTCTCCCATAATTTTAAACAGACGCCATGCTTCGCCTATTTTAAAATCGTCAATTATAAATTGTTTTTCCATTCAACTCCCGTATAAAGATTTATCGTAACCGTTCAATCTTCATTGCCCTCTAACCGTGAACCGTGAACCGTGAACCGTGGAACTTTGAACCTGATCAGTTATAGTTTATCCTTATCAGCATCCAGCCGATACTTAGACCCCTCACGCCTCACCATTAAATCCAATTATGACTTTACCTCTGTCCACAATAATCGGGACTTTGCGTCTCCCATCGGAATATTTCAACATAGTATCAAGCTTGCCGGCATCAGACAGCACATCAATATATTCCACATCGTTACCGTTTTTTATATAGGCTTCACGAGCCGCTGTGGTATAAGGTCAGGTATTCTTTCCAAAAATCAATACTTTTTCTTCCATGACCAATTCTCTCCTGAAAAACAAGTGTTATCTCAAAAAATTGTAACTACTCAGGTTGGTTAGGCTTCAGTCTAAATACCTGAGTAGTTACGAAAAATTAAACTTATCATTTTATGCATTTTAAAAATCGCATGTTGTGCATTGCATAAGAAGGTTTTTAAGCTTCTTGTGAAGAACTGAGTATGAAAAGCAAGTTTTGGCTATTTCATAGTTGTGATCAACCATTTTCTTCCGAAATTTTTCGTCTGCAAGAACTTTTTCAACCTGCATTATTGCCTTATCTGTTATATAACCATTAATTTCAATTACAGAAAATCCCTTTGGTTTAATATCCATTGCGTAAATCGAATAAGCATTAACCATTATTGGTTTTCGGAAATATATTGCTTCAAGAAAAGCATTGCCAAAGCCTTCAAAATCTGAAGGATAGGTAACAAGATCTGCATAAGGGTAAATGTCATTCAGGGTATATATTTTCTTTCCTGATTCTGTAAACCCTCTTTTTTCATTAATGATATCTGAAACAAAAACAGTATCAACGCCCATCAGACAAGCATATTCTTTTACTCTGCATTCGTAATCATAGCCTTCATCACCTGAGGCATGTGAAATAACGAGTTTGGCTTTTTTCCCCAATCTGTTGATAATCTCTATTGCAAGCTCAATTCGTTTGCGCTTAACAACTCTGGTGGGCTGTAGAATAAATAACTGGTCGTCCTCGACTCCAAGAGCCTTTCTCACGTCAGATGCATAATCATCAATTGGTTCAGGCGGATTATCAAAGTCCATGACATTAGGGATGATGGTTGGAGAAATACCGGTTCTAAGGCTTAACTGATTATTAGCGGAAGAGTTGATTACCACATGCTGAATTTGCGGCAGATGAGGAGGAAAGGCCATATTAAGGTATTCCCATACAGCGTTTCTCATAAAAGCCTGTCGTTCCCAAAAGAAATCGTGATGATGGGCAATTGTTGAGATGCCGGTTTCAGATATAAGTTCGGCAATGGCTATGCCGAGAGGTATATTAAGCGGTATTGTCAGGCAATTTTCAGCTACTAGAAGATCAATTTTGAACTGCCGGATGAAGTTATAAAGATGTTTCTTTAATCTCAGTCTGAGTTCATGGATTCTCTGTGATACATAGTCGCTTCGTTTTTTCAATCTAAAGCAGTTTTGATGGATTTCCCGTATGTTGGGATGCTTAAAGTGAGCTTCAGGAACTATGTATGAATGCTCTGGTGCACAATCGCACTCACCGGCAAAATAAAAACATGTAAATCCTTCTTTTTCAAAAAAATGAGCCCATTTTGATGTTTCAAGGGAAACGCCGTCTGTCCCGGCAAGACGTGTTGAAATAAATCCAACATGTCGCGGTTTGCGGGCGAATAAATCGCAAGAACTTTCTTTTTCAAATTTAATTTCATCATTTTCTATATTCATGTCAACTATATTTCCTGATATCGAAAACAATCTACAGTATGATCATTTACCATTCCTGTTGCCTGCATAAAAGCATAACATATTACCGGGCCTGCGAATTTAAATCCCTTTTTTTTTAAATCAACGCTCATAGCCATTGATTCCTTTGTTTTTGAAGGGATTTCGTTTTGATTTTTCCATGCATTCTTTATTGGTTTGCCTTTAGTGAACTGCCGGATATATGTATCAAAACTTCCAAATTTTCTTTGAATGTTAAGGAATGCTTCGGCGTTTTGAATGGCGGCTTCTATCTTAAGTCTATTTCGGATAATTCCTTTGTTGGATAAAAGCTTTTCTATTATAGCTGAATCAAATTTTGCAACCATTTCCGGGTCAAAATTATTAAAAGCTTTTCTGTAGTTGTGGCGCTTTTTTAAAATGGTCAGCCAGCTTAAACCTGCCTGCGCTCCTTCCAGTATAAGCAACTCGAACAACTTTCTATCATCATGCAAAGGAATTCCCCATTCATTATCATGGTACTTTATATAAAGGGGATCACTCCCTGCCCACTCACATCTTGTCTTCATAATTACCAGAATCCGTTAAGGCCCCTTAATCCGTTCATATAAAGACGCCCGCTTGCTTCAAACATAGAGTAACTTGTGAGTAAAATGGGCATATCATAGGAACTTGCAAGCTCTATAATGTTTTCATTTGGTTTCTTTCCTCTTACAAAAACAACTGCAACAATTCCGGCAACTTTAGCTGTTTGTATAACCTGCTCTGTGGTTATGCCGGTAAGCAAAACCGAGCCTTCCGCCAGTGAGGATAAAATATCATCCATCAGGTCTGAACCTCCGGCCGCTACTATTGTTTTATCGAGCTGATCATCTCCAACAAGCACAGTCGCCTTTAATATATCTCTAATTTCAGATATTTTCATATGAAATATTAGTCCGTATTTAATATGAATAGAAATTGGAAATTTGGCCTTCATGCTTTTGTACTGTTCTTCCCAATTTCTAATTTCCAATTTCAAGTTTCAAGCCGTGAACGGCTACTAATATTTCATAATGGTCGCACAATGTCAACGATATCGTCAGGCAGATATATACTCAGGTGGATAGGCTGAAGTCCGAAGGCTGAAGCTTTCTGCCAGCCTTCCACCTGAGTAGTTGCAATATATTTATATGATTCAGGGCTACGTCATTAAAGCTGATAACCTCCTGAATTCACAAGAATTGCTTGCTTGTTCAATTTTCAATAAATTCGAAGCACGAAGCTCGAAATCCGAAACAAATACGAATGACCAAAATTCAAAATTTCAAACATGGTGGAGCGCCATAGATATTGCATAAGGGCCTGATATGTTTTGGTCATTTGATATTCGAAATTAGATATTGTTTCGACCATTTTTATAAGATCGGGCGATATTCGTATTTCGGATTTTGAGGTCCCCACAAACTCTAAATATTAGCACTTTAGCACTGACTTTGACGTTTCCCTATTATATGATTTCGGATGCTTGACTGAAAAACAATGTTGAATTATATAGGGTAGGATTGGGGAGCAGAGAACATTGTTAGAAATTCTGCGGTTCAAAACAAATGAAAATTAGGGTTGGGAGAATTGGTATGAAAAGTTATAAGCTCAGGGCAGTTGAGACGGCAGAATACTTGAAAGCTCACATTAACAAGTCCCCTGAAATAGGCATTCTCACAGGGACAGGCCTTGGCAATAGCGCAGGTTCAATAGATATTGATGTATCATTCAATTACAAGGATATCCCTAATTTTCCTGTTTCGACAGTTCAGGCACATTTTGGGAAGCTTCTTTTTGGCGGCTTGAATGGGAAACCTGTTATTGCCATGCAGGGCCGGTTTCATCTTTATGAGGGCTACTCTCCGGCAGATGTTACTTTTCCAATAAGAGTTATGCAGGAGCTTGGTGTTAAGATCTTAATTCTTTCCAATGCAGCCGGAGGACTCAACCCTGACTTTAGGGTCGGGGACATAATGATTATCAAAGATCATATTAATTTTACCGGCTTAAATCCTCTTATCGGGCTCAATGAAGACAGTTGGGGTATTAGATTCCCCGACATGAGCAAAGCATATGATGAAAAGCTTGCTTTGCTTGCGGAAGATGCCGGGGCCAAGGCAGGTATAAGAATACAGAAAGGTGTATATGCAGGCTTAAAGGGGCCGTCTCTTGAAACTCCGGCAGAAGTGCGTTTTTTAAAGACCGTAGGTGCGGAAGCTGTTGGTTTCTCAACAGTTCAGGAAGTCATTTCGGCCGTGCATGGAGGAATGAGGGTGCTATGCCTGTCGACAATTACCAACATTAATGATCCTGACGAGCCTGTTCCTGCAACGATTGAAGAAATTATCAGCGTGGCGGAGAAAGCTGCTCCCAGGCTTGAAACGATAATTAATAAGGTGATAACTTGCTATGAATTCATCTGATATATTGATTTTAAATGGAACATTGCTGACTATGGATTCAGGGGGTACACAGTTCAAAAACGGTGCTGTTGCCATAGAAGGTGAAAAAATTGTTGCTTTAGGGTCTGCTGATGATTTTTCATCATGGAATGCATCACGCATTATAGATGCCCGTGGAGGCATAATTATGCCAGGGCTTGTTAATGCTCATACTCATGCAGCAATGACATGTTTCAGGGGCCTTGCAGATGATCTTCCATTGATGACCTGGCTGAATGATTATATATTTCCTGCAGAGGCAAAGCTTGATTATGAAAAAGTTTATTGTGGAGCTCTTCTTGCCTGTGCTGAGATGATCATTTCCGGGACTACCTGTTTTTGTGATATGTATCTTTTTGAAGATGCTGTAGCCTGTGCGGCAAAACATGCCGGGATGCGGGCGGTGGTGGGCGAAGTACTATACGACTTTCCTTCTCCTAATTATGGCCCAATAGAGCAAGGTTTTGCATATACGGAAATGCTTATTGAAAAGTGGAAAAATGATTCTCTGATAACTATTGCTGTTGAGCCTCATTCTCCTTACCTTTGTTCGCCGGATCTTCTTAAAAAAGCTTCTTTTCTTGCGAAAAAAAATAATATTCCGCTCGTTATTCATGTCTCGGAAACTGAATACGAAGTCCAAACAAGCAAAGAAAAACATGGCGTTACACCCGTCGGATTCCTTGCGGATCTTGATGTGTTGTCGCCGAATCTTCTTGCCTGTCATTGTGTTATGCTGACAGATGAAGATATTTCTCTTTTGCAGCGTTTTGATGTTAAAGTTTCCCATAATCCTGAAAGCAATATGAAACTTGCATCAGGCATTGCTCCGATACCAGAGCTTTTAAAAGCAGGAGTTTGTGTCGGGCTGGGAACAGATGGATGCGCAAGCAATAATGATCTGGATATCTTCATGGAGATGGATACTGCTGCCAAGCTGCACAAGGTAAACACTTTTGACCCGACTGTTATGGATGCATATACTGTGCTTAAAATGGGCACTATTGACGGGGCAAGGTCACTTGGGCTTGATGATATAATCGGCTCTCTTGAGCCAGGTAAAAGGGCGGATATTATAATTATTGATACCCACAAGCCCCACCTCACGCCGATGTATAACCCGATTTCTCATCTTGTTTATGCAGTAAAAGGGAGCGATGTGGCAACCTCTATTATAAACGGGAAAATAGTCATGGAAGACGGCAGGCTTTTAACTTTGAATGTTGAGGATATAATTGAGGATGTTAAGATTATTGCAGATGAAATAAGAGGCCCGAAACTTGAGTTATGACTTTTGATATTGTTATACACAACGGTACAATAGTTACGGTAAACCCTGATTTTGATATTATTAAAGATGGTATTGTATGTATAAAAAAGGGGCGGCTGGAACGTATTGAACCCGGGAGCGCCGGCTCACTGATTCCAGAGGCAAATGAAATAATAGATGCTAAAGGCGGGATTATAATGCCCGGCCTTGTAAATACACATACCCATCTTCCGATGTCTATATTCAAGGGACTTGCTGATGATCTGCCCTTAATGACCTGGCTGAATGAACATATTTTTCCTGCCGAGGCAAAGCATATTAAAGCCGAGACTGTCAGGCTCGGGTCTTTTTTATCATGTGCGGAGATGATACTGTCCGGTACAACCACGTGCTGTGACGGGTATTTTTTCGAAGATGAAGTGGCAAAGGCGGTTTTTGATTCCGGCATGAGAGCGATACTCGGGCAGGGTGTTATAGACTTTCCTGCCCCGGGAGTGCCGGAACCGTCAGACAATGTTAATAAAGCGGTCAGATTCACTGATAAATGGTATAAAAAATCATTGATGATAACCCCCTCAATATTTTGCCATTCACCATATACCTGTTCTGAAGAAACTTTGAAAAAAGCAAAACATGCTGCATTGTCAAAAAATCTGCTTTTTCAGATTCACGTAGCGGAAACAAAAGACGAGAGAGATCGGATTCTGTCTGAGAAAAATTCTTCTCCAATCAAGTACCTCGATAGTATTGGGATACTGAATAATAACACTTTGCTTGTTCATTCAATATGGGTGGAGGATGATGATATTGATATAATTGCAAATAGCGGTGCCAAAGTTTCAGTTTGCACAGAAAGTGAAATGAAGCTGGCTTCCGGCATTGCTCCGGTTATTAAATTTTTAGAAGCAGGAATAAAAGTCGGACTTGGCACGGACGGGAGTGCGAGCAATAACGACCTTGATCTTTTCAATGAGATGGATGTTACTGCGAAACTCCACAAGGTTAATATCCTTGATCCGACAGTCATGGATGCAAAGACAGTCTTTAAACTGGCGACAATTGATGGGGCAGGGGCACTTGGTCTTGATAATGAAACAGGCTCTCTGGAAACCGGCAAACAGGCAGACATTATTATTATCGATGTCAATAAACCTCACCTTGTCCCAATGTACAACCCAGTGTCACATATTGTGTATTCCGCACGTGGTTCGGATGTTCGGGACGTTATTATTGCCGGAAAGGTCATAGTCAGGGATCAGAAGCTCCTTAGTTTTGATCTTGAAGATGTCCTTGAAAGAGCCTCGCTAACAGGTGAAACAATTAGGAAGGAAATGATGTCATGATTGAATCCTATTCATTTGGTTCCATTGTAGTTGATGGAAGAAAATTTACATCTGATTTAATCATTTACCCTGATGGCCACATTGAGGCTTCCTGGTGGAGAAAGAGTGGCCACAGGCTTGCGAGCGATGATATCCATAAACTTATAAATTCAAAGCCGGAAGTTATTATTGCAGGCACAGGCTCAAGCGGTTTAATGAAACCAGAAAAAGAGCTTGAAAAAGCACTACAGCAAAAAGGTATTCAGTTAATTGCAGCGCCCAGTAAAAAAGCAATAAAAATGTATAACGACCTGTCATCAAAAAAAAATGTTGGAGCATGTTTTCATTTAACATGCTGATAAAGGGTAACAGTTTACAGTTTACGCTTCACGGTTGATCAGATTAGATAGGAACTACTCAGGTATTTAGGCTGAAGGCTGAAGGCTGAAGGAAACAGATGATTCCTGAGTGTTATTCTCTATGTTCAGGACAAAATTTCCGGTCGCTTTAAGAAAATATTGGCTTTCTGGAGTCTTTTCCCTAAAAGTCTTCAGTCTTCAGCCTAACCAACCTGAATAGTTGCGAAAATGGATAATAAAAATATGAGGCCAATATGGCTGGATAAGGATTCGGGAATTGTTAAGGTAATTGATCAGCGTCTTCTTCCCCATGAATTTGTAATTTCCGATTTGAGAAGCGTTGATGATGTTATAAATGCCATAAAAGAAATGTTTGTCAGGGGCGCACCTCTTGTAGGTGTTGCCGGAGCTTATGGTGTTTACCTTGCGGCCATTAATTTTGATAAAAAAACAGGTTTTGATGATTTCCTTATTAATGAATGCAACAGACTAAAAGCCGCAAGACCAACTGCAGTTAACCTTTCCTGGGGTGTGGACAGGGTTAAGCATGAATTATTAAAAATGACAGATCAACCGGCGAGAATAGACAGGGCAAGGCATGAAGCTGCAAATATTGCTGATGAGGAGGCAGAAAATTGCAGAAGGATTGGTGAAAACGGTTTGCCGCTGATTGACGAGATTCGGATGAAAAAAGGAGGCGAAACAGTTAACATTCTTACCCATTGCAATGCAGGGTGGCTTGCCTGCGTAGAATATGGAACAGCAACCGCCCCGATATATGCTGCCTTTGACAATGATATAGATATACATGTCTGGGTGGACGAAACAAGGCCACTCAACCAGGGGGCCAGGCTAACCGCCTGGGAGCTGGGTAAATATGGTATCAAGCACACTGTCATAACTGATAATGCCGGAGGTCACCTCATGCAGCATGGAATGGTGGATATGGTTATTGTTGGTACAGACAGAACCACCCGTACAGGCGATGTCGCTAACAAGATAGGGACTTATCTTAAAGCACTTGCAGCAAGAGATAACAACATACCCTTTTATGTCGCTCTTCCATCCAGTACTTTTGACTGGGAACTTGATGATGGTGTAAAGGGAATACCTATTGAAGAGAGAGATCCTGATGAAGTTAGATATGTGCAAGGTTCAGATCATGGCTCAATAAGGAGTGTTCTGATTCCTCCGGCAAGCAGCCCTGCAGCTAACTTTGCATTTGACGTAACCCCTGCAAGGCTCGTTACCGGTTTTATAACTGAAAGAGGTATTTGCAGGGCAACAAAACAGGATATAAAGAGGTTGTTCCCCCGTCATGAGACAGGGAACAGGAAACAGAAGATAGAAGATAGGAAGAGATAGGGAACTATCCCAAAATCATACAATAGCTCCCTGTTTTCTATACACTAAATATCAACCAAAACTATGTAGAAAATTCATGGTTTTATGTAATTAACTTCACAATTTTATATAATTAACTTCACAATTTTAGATGCTTTGTTATGAATTAGCACTGACAGCCTCACCCTATAATCGATGTAACTGTCTGTTATTTAAGGTATTATAGCATTACTAATTTCATAACCTCTTGTTTTGGCATAATTATTGCGTACATAGAATAAAATCAGTTAGACCTGTAATTTTTAAAAGGCAGAACTCAGAAATGGAAACATTAGAATTCAGGCAATCGTCTTTCAGGGATTTTCTCCATGTAATCTTTAAACGGAAAAATCAAATTCTGCTCTTTTTCGCTGTCACCGTCTGCACGGTCGTTATCGGCACGTTTGTGAGTAAACCCGTCTATGAGGCCAAGGCACAGATCCTTGTGAAAATGGGCAGGGAAAACATTTATATTCCGCCGACCGGCACCAACAGCCAGATTATCAATTTTAATCGTGACAATCAGATCAACTCTGAAATCGAGCTGTTAAAGAGTCGATCCCTTGCCGAAAACGTAATCAAGTCCCTGGGGACTGAGACCATTTATAAAAATCTTGATCATAAAGGTACTGTTTTGAAATTTCAGAAATCGTTATCCGTGGAAGGGATTAAAAAGTCGGATGTGATTACGGTAAGCTTTAAGCATAAAGATCCGAAGATGGCTGCTAAGATTGTCAACACGCTGGCCAACGCCTATTTTGTCGAGCATCTTTTGGTTCACAAAAATCCCCAATCCTACAATTTTTTCGAAGATCAATCTCGAGTTTTAAAAACCAAGCTGGAACAGTCGGAAGCAGCGCTTGAAACGTTTAAAAAACAGAACAGTGTTACCGCTTTTGATGAGCAGCAAAAACTTCTTTTAAAACATATTGCAGATCTTAATGCTGAATTGAACCGAACGTTAAGCCAGGAAGCAGAAACAAGGAACCGGATACTTCAAATTCGCCAACAACTCGATAAAACCCCTGAAACCATACCCCAAGGCAAAGAGGTTGACCACAATCCTTTTTTGATCAGCAATCTGGAGGCAAGGCTGGTCGAATTACAGCTCAAAGAAAAAGAACTCCTTATAAAATACACGCCTCAAAGCCGCCTGGTTAAAAATGTCAAAGAAAAAATCCAGATGGTTCAAGAGAAGCTGGCCCAAAATGAGAAAAAACAATATGGGAAGAGCCGTGTCGGATTGAACACAACCTATCAGCGACTCCAAGAAGAACTTTTTCGAAACCAGGCCGAGGGCAAAGCTCTGGCAGCGAAAAGAGAGATCCAAAATACCCAGCTTACAGACTACCATGGCAAACTGGAACAACTCAACCAGATAGAGGTAAAGCTTAACCAGCTTGAACAATCGGTGGATGTGAACCGCCAAAATTACCGGCTTTACCTGGCCAAATTCGAAGAGTCTCGAATTTCCGACGCCATGGACAATAAAAAAATGGCCAATGTCAGTCTCATGCAATCTGCCTTTACACCACTCAATCCGGTTTCCCCTAAAGTGTTGCTGAACATTGTGCTGGCCATCTTTCTGGGTGGATTCGGTGGGCTTGGGCTGGCCTTCTTTGGCGAATACCTGGATGACAGCTTTGAAAAACCCGAGGATGTAGAGAAGGAGCTCCAGTTACCGGTACTGACGTCAATAGGCAAAACACATGAGCCCCTTGAAAGAGCTGAAAAAGAGTACAAACAGACGTTGATGGAAAGCTCTCATGGTCCAGAAAAGACCGTGGCAGCCAAAAAAACCGGACAGTTTCATATGCCGGGGTCATCGGACCGGTTTCAGGAAGTCAAGACAAAATTGGTCACCTGTTTTCCTTCAGTAGGATCAGTCAAGACGATTCTGTTTACCGGAACTGCCCTTGGGGACGGGTGCACCACCACGGCGGTCAGTTTTGCCAAGACCATGGCTCAGAATTGCCGGCACAACGTGCTTCTGATTGATGCAAATCTCAGGTCCCCAAGACTTCATGAGGTTTTCAACATGGAACATAATCAGGATCTGTCCGATCTGCTGACCAATGAAGAAGAAAAAAGCTCGCTATATAAAAAAGTGGGTCATGGAAACCTTTGTCTGATCCCTTGTGGCAAGAAAACGTCAGAACCCATGGCCATTTTTGAATCAACGCGTTTTGACAAGACCCTTAAACTGATGCGTGAAAAGTTTGACTATGTGATTTTAGACGCCCCGCCCGTGACCGGTTATGCCGAGACCAAAGTCATAGGCAAGAAAGTTGATGGTGTGATCTTGGTCATTGAATCCGGAAAGACCCGGAAGCAGGTGGCGACCCGGGCCAAACAGGAGATGGAAGACGCCGGCGCAAAGGTTCTTGGCGTTATTCTCAACCGACGAAAGCACTACATACCGGAATGGATATATAGAAGATTATGAGCATAAATGTTCGTTCAATTGGTTTAATAATTTTGTTTTGTTGGTTTTATTTGTTCAATCGAAAATAGATCTAACTGGTTGAACTAATACAAGCCATCGAACAAGGTAGGTACTTTGGCGACAATTCAAAGATTTGAAGATTTAGAATGCTGGCAGGAAGCTAGAAAGTTTGTAAAGTTAATTTATGAATTTACTAAAAAAGAGAAATTTAGAAAAGATTTTGAACTGATTAATCAGATTAGACGAAGTTCAGTTTCGTCAATGGCCAACATTGCAGAGGGTTTCCACAGAAACAGTACGAAAGATTTTATGAGGTTTTTAGATTACTCACGAGCATCCATAGCTGAGACAGTAAGTCATTTATATGTTGCTTTAGACCAAGATTATATTGAACAAAATGATCTAAACGAAGCAAAAGGATTAGCAGATGTGGTTTGGAAGAAAGTAAACAACTTTATCACTTATCTTAACAAGATAGCAAAACAGAGGAAATAATTAACCAATAAAACTAATTTAACTAATTTAACCAATAAAACTAATAAAACTAATTTAACCAATTTAACCAATTTAACTAATAAAACTAATTTAACCAATTTTAACCAATTTAACTAATAAAACTAATTTAACCAATAAAACTGTAGTTGCTTGTGGAAAATAACCATGAAGAACAAAAGGGCAATGAAAATTCTCGCGTTGGTTACGGTAATTTTCGGTTTACTTTCCGGCTGTGCTTCCCAGCGGTCAAATGTTGCTTCTGAAGCGGCCGCTTTAATAGCATCAAGCTCCAGCGAGCCCGCTGCCTATTTTATTCAACCGGGTGACCAGTTGGACATCAAGTTTTTTTACAACCTGGAACTCAACGAAACACTCACCGTACGGCCGGACGGAAAGATATCACTCCAACTGGTGGATGAGGTTCAGGCAGCAGGTCTAAAACCGTCACAGCTTGATAAGGTGCTCACGGAAAAGTATGCCTATGAACTCAAAAAGCCGGTGGTCACGGTTATTGTTAAGTCCTTTGGTGGACAGCGGATCTATGTAGGCGGTGAAGTTAACAAACAGGGGCTCATTACCATTGCAGGCAATATGACGCCACTTCAGGCCGTACTCAATGCCGGCGGCTTCAAGGAGACCGCAAATCCCGAAAGTACGATTATTATCCGAAAAGGACTTGGAAATAAACCGGTTCCCATCGCAATGAATCTTGAAGATGCCATGCATGGAAAAAGCGGCAGCGCTGATTTCTTACTTCAGCCCGATGATATTGTTTATGTACCCAAGTCAGCCATTGCCAAAGCCAACAAGTTCGTCAATCAGTATATTGAAAATCTTTTGCTGTTTAGAGGTGTAAGCTTAGGTTTTTCTTATGATTTGCACAGTGAGAGCAATTATTAGGCGAAACGCCGCGAGCCTTGAGCCGTGCACCGTGAGCCTTGAGCCTTGTACCTTGTACCTTGCGCCGTCTTCAAACGATATATCAATAACAACAACATGTTAAGTGGCTTTTGGAGATGTAATCCAAAAGGCGGAGCTTTTTTTTCTCACCCCCAGTACGATTAGGGTGGGTTGATTAAAATATAAATTTTTCTTAGACAGGATCTACATGATGTTCAGGATTTTTTTCTTTTATGAAAATCTCTGTGATCTCTGGGAACTCAAGGGAAGTGTACGCGAGAAAAGAAACTATAGATGAGTAACCTCCGTCGCCAAATACTAATGGTCGCCTTTAAACTATCTGACATGTTGATCATGATCGGCAGTTTTATGGCGGCTTGCATCGTCGTTTCCTATGGATTAGACACCATCTCCCTTGACCAGTTTTTTCACATGCGGATTAAGATCGTAAATTTTGTCCTGTTTGTTAGTCTGCTTCTGTTGTGGCATACCATATTTTCCATGTTCGGACTATACCGGTCCAGACGTCTTTCACCGGTAAAGAAAGAAATTAAAGATATTGTCAAGGCAACTTCTCTGGGCACTTTTGCAATTTATATTTTATCTATTTTATTCCATATGGAAATGGTTAATCCGGTTTTTCTTATCAGTTTCTGGGCAGGATCAACCGTGATAACGATTTTGACCCGGCTGGTCATGCGCTATACGATAAACTGGGTACGACGCCGGGGAGGAAATCTGCGGTATTTACTAATTGTGGGTACCAATTCCAGGGCGCTTCAATTTGCCGGGGATATCGAATCCAGCCCGGAGCTTGGCTATGTGATATCCGGGTTTGTTGATGAAGAATGGGAAGGGAATGGAAAATTAGAAAAGTTTGGATGGAAGCTGGTTTCAGATTTTAAAGGATTTACCGAGTTTATCAGGAACAATGTGGTTGATGAAGTACTTATTGCACTTCCCGTAAAATCCAGTTATCAGGAAACATCCCGAATAATAAATGCATGTGAAAAACAAGGCATCCTTGTCAGGCATTTTTCAGATATTTTCGGTAAAAAACTTGCAAATTCCAAACCGGAACATTTTGAAGATGAGTCATTTGTCTCTCACTATACAGGCTCAATGAATGGCTGGCAGGTTCTTGTTAAAGGCATGTTTGATAGAATATTATCCTTGGTATTGCTACTTTTGCTTTCACCGCTGTTTCTATTCACTGCTATTCTAATAAAAATTACTTCACCTGGTCCGGTCTTCTTCGTTCAAGAAAGGGTAGGCCTAAACAAACGACGATTCCGTCTTTATAAATTCCGGACCATGGTTAAGGATGCCCAGCAGAAACAGGCTGAACTGGAAGATCTTAACGAGTGTATGGGTGCGGCATTTAAAATCACTGATGATCCGCGGATTACAACAGTCGGCAAATTTTTAAGAAAGTTTAGCATTGATGAACTCCCTCAACTCATCAATGTTTTAAAAGGAGATATGAGCCTGGTGGGGCCCAGACCGCTGCCTGTAAGAGACTACAATGGCTTTAGTACGGACTGGCAGCGCAGAAGATTCAGTGTTCGTCCGGGAATCACCTGTCTCTGGCAGGTCAACGGCAGACACAATATCCCATTTGATAAGTGGATGGAACTTGATTTGGAGTATATTGATAAATGGTCTTTATTGCTTGACCTCAGTATTCTTATAAGAACTATTCCAGCAGTTTTAAAGGGATCTGGGGCATCTTGAATAACACCAGAAGTGACATGGCAGTGAATTGAATATACTAGGTATATCAGCACACCTTTCAATCCGGCTTCCGGCTCGAAGAGCCTACAGCTCGGAGAGATGGAAGCTGCTACTTCTGCCCGGATTATCCCATTAGTTTTTGTTTAAAGTCTTTCCTGAGCGTATACAGGTAAACGTCCTTTATTTTTCCATGGAACAAATGATCGTGTCCTCTTTTAGCCGTGCCTTTGGTTTGGCCGGTTAATATCCAGTTGGCCGCCTTGTAGCAGGTGCCTTTGAAGCAATTTTGTTCAACAAAAGTTTCCAATAGATACAAGGGATGATTATAGGTTGTAAGCCAGTCATTAGAGATTCTTTTGGCGTTGAGTGCCAGGATTTTGGAGGCTAAGCATTTTACTGAAATCCAGGGTAAAATAAGGAAGCGGGTGTTATTGGCAACAAAGTGCAGATTATTCTCTTTAGTTTTTTTGTTCCAACCGACAAACGTCTCTCGGGATTTAACCGACCATGCGGCTGAGCCCCAGCCAATACAGGCGACAGGCCGTTCACCGATAAAGGCCATGTATTTGAGATGATTACCAACGATTTGGCAAAACCCCAGATAGTGGTGTTCTTGGACCAGGCTGTTGTAAAGTGTTTCGAGATCGGTGTTTCTAACCAGCTTAGGAACGTGGACGAAATAACTTCCCCAACTATGCATCACAGCTTCAGGCCGCCTTTGTCTGATCTCAAATCCCAAAAATATTGAAATAGCTTGCTATTCCATCAACTTTTGTGATCTGAGATCAAACAAATTCGACCCAAATTTGTGCGCCTATTTTGGGAAGTTATTTCGTCCACGTTCCTTAAGTTCAACCGGTTCAAGATCGGACAGTTTAGTGTTTAGAGGAGTTTTATCGATAGTAACGAAAGGAATCGACTGATTACGCTTTTTGTTATTTCCATCATGTACTCCAAGAGGATAATTGATAAGGTCCTTACGATAAAGGGTGAGTAAAACTTCTCGACAGGCCATATCTTTGAGTCGGCCATTTGGTTGAAACCAGTTCCATTTTTGACAAAGGATTTTTGATATTTGAGTACGACCCTTGTCCCAATTTTGATAAATGATGTTTTGAATAAATTCGAGATCTGCTGATGTAATGGTTCTTTTTCTGATGGTGATGAGCAATATAAGAATTGTATAACAGAAAAAGATCTTGGACGCCAGCAAAAAATGAAAAGAAGTGAAAAAAGTATTTTGGCAAAAGAAATTTGACCGAAAATTGGGTTGAAACCAAAAATCGTGGGTTGAAAATCGATGTGATTTTAGCCCTTTGGACTTATTAAATTACCTCAAGAATTCCTCAAATCATGGCATCCAATCGAACATAGGTAAAATGCCATATGCGGTTAAAGCCGATAAACAGTAGAATTAGAATGCCGATCATCATAGAATAATGGCCCAGCTTGGGCTTACGGCGGGGCGCTTGATATGTGAAGTTGAAAATTTCTTCAAATTTGACCAAAGCCAAAAGCCCGCCAAATGGGCTTAGCTGCTCAGAACAAGTCTCTACTGGCGTTGAAGCATTGATTTTTCTGGCCTTAGCGGTGTTTTTCTTAAACCCTTTACCTATGCGCTTTTTCTTGCTATGCTTTTTTCGTTGTTTTACCATCTGGGTACCCCCTGTTTTATGGATTGTTTTTGTCGACATCCCATTATAACAGGATTCCCAGAGGGTTTCTCTATTTTTTCACTACGTTATGTTCAAAATCGAGGTGTTAATTTCTTAAATTCTAAGATAAAGGTCTCATACATCAATGATAGATGAAGCAAAAACAACGCCTCCTACCGGCATAACTAGCGGGCGCACTCTTGCCCGCAACACGCTTTGGAATCTGCTGGGGGGTGGGGTCCCTTTGCTGGTGGCTTTATTTGCCATCCCTAAACTTATTAAGGGTTTGGGCAATGATCGTTTCGGAATCCTAACTCTGGCCTGGATAGTGGTCGGTTACTTCAGCCTGTTTGACCTGGGGCTTGGGCGGGCACTTACTAAGCTGGTGGCAGAAAAACTGGGGGCGGAACAGGAAGCCGAAGTCCCTGGGCTAGTCTGGACTGCGCTGGCCTTGATGGCGCTACTGGGGATGGCAGCGATTGCGGTGGTAGCGACCCTTTCTCCCTGGCTGGTACACAGGGCATTGAAAATCCCGATTGTTTTACAAGCCGAGACCCTCAAAGCCTTTTACCTGCTTGCGATTTCCATCCCTATTATCATCAGCACCGCTGGACTGCGCGGTGTACTAGAGGCGTATCAGCGCTTTGACCTTACAAACGTATTACGCATTCCCTTAGGGATATTTAACTTTCTGGGGCCGTTGGCAGTGCTGTCTTTTTCCAAAAGCCTTTTCCCGGTTGTGGGAGTGCTGGTGGCGGGGAGGTTTTTGACCTGGGCAGCTCATTTCGTGTTGTGCCTGCGTCTGGTGCCAGCGCTGCGTCACAATATAAAGGTGCACTGTGCGATGATCCGGTCGCTTGTCAGCTTTGGGAGCTGGACAACGGTGAGCAACAGTATCGGACCTCTGTTGGTTTATTTTGACCGCTTCCTTATCGGTGCGATGATTTCTATGGCGGCTGTTGCTTACTATGCGACTCCTTACGAGATGATCACGAGACTCTGGCTAATCCCCAGCGCACTGGTTGGCGTCCTTTTCCCGGCCTTTTCTACTACCCTGGCCCAGGACCGTGACCGAACAGCTCGGCTTTTTGGCCGGGGGGTGAAGTATATTTTACTTTTGCTTTTTCCCTTAATCCTTATCATCGTCACCTTGCCCCATGAAGGATTGAAACTCTGGTTAGGATCGGATTTCGCACAACATAGCGCTCCCGTTGTCCAGTGGCTGGCCGTCGGGGTGTTGGTTAACAGCCTGGCAATGGTTCCTTATGCCTTGATTCAGGGTGCCGGGCGGCCTGATATCACCGCCAAGCTGCACCTCATTGAGCTGCCCTTTTATTTACTGGGTTTGTGGTGGCTGGTCAATATATACGGGATCAAAGGCGCGGCCATTGCCTGGGTTATGCGCGTGGCTGTTGATACGGTAGCATTGTTTGCCATTGCGTACCGGCTTTTGCCGGCAACGGCGACAGCCATTGGGCGAATGGCCTTAGCCTCTGGAGCAGGGTTGCTTTGCCTCGCCCTGGCTACGCTGACGACAGGTATAATGATGAAGGAGCTGTTCTTGGCAGGGGTGATGATAATCTTCGTTCCGGCGGCATGGTTTTTCTTGCTAACAGCGGAGGAACGAGTCTTTGTGAGCAACCGCTTTAAACTAATTCCCCTTTTCAACTGAAATAAGCATGGAATGACATTACACACTGACAATAAAATTCGCACGCACACTTGCCCGGATTGTTATATTTGTCGAACAAAGGGGAGGCCGCTCTACCAGGACCTGGAGGACCGCTTGTTCGGTGTACAGGGAAAGTGGGATTTAAAAAAGTGTCCAAATCCTGATTGTGGCCTCATTTGGTTAGATCCAATGCCGTTGGAAGAGGATATTGGCAAAACCTACGTAAATTACTATACACATCAGGATACGAATGAAGATCGCAATAGATTGCGAACTCGCTTATTTCGTTTTGTAAAGAAAGGCTATTGGGCGAAGAAGTACGGTTACTTCAACGATTCGGCCAGAGGCTGGAACAAACTCTTAGGCAACTTGATTTATCTTCACCCGCTTAGGCATGCAGAAATCGATATGATGGTCAGGTATTTGCCTGCGCAGAGCGGGCTTCTGCTGGATGTAGGCTGTGGTAATGGCGAATGGCTCGAGTTTATGCAAAATTTAGGTTGGCTCGTAGAAGGAATTGATTTCGATAACTATGCTGTTGATATCGCTAAGAACAAAGGTTTGCCTGTTCACTTTGGTACTCTAGAGACTCAAAATTACCCAGACAATCATTTTGATGCCATCACTATGAACCATGTTATCGAACATGTTCATCAACCATTACGACTTCTCTTGGAGTGTAAGCGGGTTCTTAAGCCTGCTGGAAGGTTAGTGGTAGTAACTCCGAATGGTGAAAGCTGGGGACATAGTTTATTTAGATCTGCATGGTTACACTTAGACCCGCCCCGACATCTATGTATTTTCAGCCCCCAGTCTTTGCGTCGAGTCGTGGAAAAAGCAGATTTCAAAAACATTGCCATATCGACGACAATCCGGTGGCGCGACGTAATCTTCATAAGTAGCAAATGTATTTATTACAAAGGTCAGTATTTTTTTAACAGTCGTCAACCTCGCACTATTCGTTTATGGGCACGGGGTATGCAATTTGCCGAAGCCGCTATTTTGAGAGTAAAACCTGACATCGGCGAAGAACTTATCTTAATTGCAGAGAAATAGCTCAGTGGGGAATCCGGGTATATGCGTTGCCTTATATGTTTCTAATAGCGCCAAATATCTGAACCCATAATTAGAAATAGATTAAGGACTCGAAACTCTCCGACGGATAAATTAGTCGGCGAGAGATGAACAGGAATGAGTATTTTATGGGGGATGTTGGTTTGCAAAACAAAAGGATTAATACTTCCCAAAGAGTAACATATTTGCAAATAAGAAAAGCAGATGAGCTTTAACACTACCAAAAACCAAACAATCTCACGAGCAGCGGAATTAAACTTACCAGGGTGGAGTGACCGGATTCCCGGGATCTTTGTCCTCTGCGTTGTTGCTGGGTTTGCCTTTTTCCAGGGTATTGCAGTGTTATGGTGGGGCAATAAAGGCGCAGTGGTTATCCTAGTCGCGGCGTACATGTTCTTCCTTTTTCGTTGGCCACATTTAGCACTCATTGTATGCATAGTTATTATCTTCGACGGACTAGGCTTTATAAACTCTGAAGCCTTCTTTCGTGTACCAGGTTTATTCAAACTTAGGGATTTGGTGTTCATGTCACTTTTTATGCCCCTGTTGTTGAATTCGAAATGGCACGAACGCGCGCGTAACATTTTCCGACAGGTTAAAATTTTATCTTTGCCTATTGTTTTCATTATGTCTTTGGCAACATTGCAAATGGTTCGAACTTCATTGCAATATGATTTGCCTTTGAATACATGCATCATGGCGGGTCGCCATTATTGGTATTACGCATTTTTTCTATTAGCGGCAATCTATCTCGACACTTCACAAAAACGGAAGGCAGTTTATTCTTTGTTTTTGGTAGCCGTTTCGACACTCGCTATAGTCGTGATTATCCAAACAGTTGTCCTCATTACAGGTGGAGAACTCTTTTTAGCCGATAATATTCAGGTGCAGCCTAAACAATGGGGTACCTTGAAATTAATGAGAATTTATCTCACCGGAGAGCCTGCCCTCGTCTTAGGCTTTGCACTTACTTTTTGGGGCGTGGTTCAATCGAAATCAGCACGTGCAAAAATCATTTACGCTGCTTTATCCGTTCTATACGCGATGGCAATCCTGCTCTTAAGCTCCAGAATGAGATGGGCTCATACGCTCCTCGTCATTTTGATTCCAGTATTTTTCCTAGGCACTCATATACCCAAAGTGGGACGTCGATTGCTTTGCACACTGGTTCTGTTTATGTTTATTCTTGTATCTTTATCGGTGTTGTCTGGACGGAGCAACGATTTTATCTCTGGAATCGGGGAGTATGCTTCATCAGCGTGGACTGATGTTATAGAAAAAAAAGGTACATGGGGGGACAGGATTGTGGATAGTCATGTCAGGTTTAAGCTGATAAGCCAACATCCCTTGTTCGGTGTAGGATTCGTTCACTTATATTATGCTTGGCAGTTCGGAGTGGAGGAGAAGGAAAACCAGGATGGGGAATTGTTAGGTCATGGGATCACTACAACAGATTCGGGCATTATCGCGTTGCTTGTTGATTTTGGAGCCGTTGGCGCGCTATGGGCTACTTGGTATTTTATCAGCATCTTGGCCTTCTGTCTTAATAAGCTGAACTCTCTGAAGCATGGAACTTTAACCTGGATATCCATTCCTTTGAGCGGTTATGTGACGGGCGGCCTTATAACATTCATCACCCTCGGTCTTTTCACTGTGTCAGCTAACATTGTAGCCCACTCTTTCGTGTTGGGAGTATTAGCATCGGATATACTCATTCAAAAGAAAAAACTGAATCGTCAAGAAGAAGAGAACTATGTCTAATAAACCAATGATTGCCATCGTTATAGTACATTGGGGGTCTCCAAAGATTACACTAGAATGTATGCAAAGCGTACGATCATGTCTCTATCCGAATGCTCATATCATTGTTGTTGATAACTGCCCCGAGCAGAGACTTAGCTGGGACGAGCTGGATATTGATCATTTTGCTACATATATTCAGAGCACGACG
>Ga0255395_1015_pt1 | contig 24710 bp, 19 predicted proteins | sample ANMaggSSYBR01F11_FD_182123 | JGI IMG/M metagenome (GOLD analysis project Ga0255395, IMG submission 182123) | Sediment cell enrichment communities from methane seep in Santa Monica Basin, California, United Staets - ANME aggregate JGI... | ecosystem: Environmental > Aquatic > Marine > Cold seeps >...
CTGACAGCAATGATTATTATATACTTAAGCTGTTGTCGGTAAAGAAAACAAACGATTTATCATACATAAATTTGTCAATTTCAAAGAAGACATTTTATCTTGAAGAGATTGTTACATATAATTCATACGGCGATGAGACTCGAATAAAGCTGATTGATATTAAACTATTGGAGGATCCTGACGATTCGATATTTATTTTTGATATACCTTATGGTACAGATGTCCTGGAACTTGATGAGTAAATATGGATATAAAAATGAGAGATAAGATAAAAAACCTGCTAAAAAAAAGAAAAGCAATTATGCTTGCACATAATTACCAGCCACCGGAGATACAGGATCTTGCTGATCTTTGCGGTGATTCACTTGAATTGAGTATAAAGGCTTCCCAGACCGATGCCGAGGTTATTCTGTTTTGCGGTGTAACTTTTATGGCAGAGACAGCTTCAATCCTGTCGCCGCATAAGACAGTACTGCTTCCGCGCAAAGATGCCGGGTGTCCTATGGCGGATATGGTGACTCCGGAAGACCTTGAGACCAAGCTTGCAGAGCTTCCTCCAATGCCGGTCGTAACTTATGTTAATTCATCTGCATCGGTCAAGGCGATCTCGACTATTTGCTGCACATCGGCGAATGCTGTTGCAGTCGTAAACAGCCTTGATGCTAATGAACTAATGATGGTTCCTGATCGAAACCTTGCCATGTATGCAGCTTCGCATTCAAAAAAGAAGATACATTTCTGGGATGGATACTGTCCGATTCATGACAGCCTTACTGTTGAAGATGTTAATGCGGCAAAACAAAAGTATCCGGATGCCGTTTTCATGGCTCATCCGGAATGCCCGCCGGAAATTATTGATATGGCAGATGCTGCTTTAAGTACTTCCGGCATGATCAGATATGCCATGGAATCGAAAAGCAAATCTTTTATCGTAGGGACCGAAACAGGATTGCTTTATCCTTTGAAAAAAGCAAATCCCGACAAATTTTTTTATCCTGCATCTTTAAACATGGAATGCAGTGATATGAAGAAAATCACTCTTGAAGATATTGTCAGAAGCCTTGAATTCATGGAAGGCGAGGTTAAGGTGCCGGAAGATACACAGCGGTCGGCGTTAAAAGCGGTCCAGAGGATGATAGATCTTTCTTTATCTAAGTAGTCAGATATATCATTTCTCGTTCCCATGCTCCTGCGTGGGAATGCATACCATGCGAGTTCCCACGCAGGAGCGTAGGAACGAGAAAAAGACTATAACTCTGATCCCTCAGTACTTACATGCTGTTCAAAATTTCCTCCGGTATATCTGCATTAGTATATACTTTTTGCACATCATCGCAGTCCTCAAGATTTTCCATCAATCTTACCATTTGTTCCGCCTCTTTGCCTTCAAGATTTACTGTTGACTTTGGAAACATGGTTATTTCAGCTACAATGTAAGGTATTGATTCTTTGTCTATTGCTGTTTTAACTGATTCAAAATCCTGAAGCTCGGTAATAATTTCAAAATTACTTTCATCCTCTTTCACATCTTCAGCGCCGGCATCTATGGCGATTTCCATCAAAGCTTCTTCATCGACCTCGTTGTTTTCGACAACAATATATCCTTTTTTGTCAAACATCCACGAAACACAGCCGTTTTCACCTAAATTCCCTCCGGATTTGCTTAGAATATAGCGAATATCGGCAACAGCCCTGTTTTTATTGTCTGTAAGTGATTCGATTAAAATAGCTGCGCCACCCGGGCCGTAACCCTCGTAAATTATATCTTCATAATTTACTCCTTCGAGTTCTCCTGTCCCCTTTTTTATAGCTCTTTCAATATTGTCTTTGGGCATATTTTCACTTTTTGCAGCCAGGATTGCCGTTCTCAGCCTTGGGTTTGATGCAGGGTCTCCTCCTCCTCCCATACGAGCTGCTACAGTAATTTCCTTTATGAGTTTCGTGAAAATTTTGCCACGCTTGGCATCGGTTGCACCTTTTTTATGTTTAATGGAAGACCACTTGCTATGACCTGACATATTTACCTCCTGAATCCACAGTCTAATTTGTAAAAATTCACCACGGAATGACACGGAGTTTCACTGAAAATTGTAAACAATAAACTACACTACAGTAAACTTCTGAAAATTTGTCCCAACAACTCACGAAAATCCGAGCAATCTGCGTAATCTGTGGATTAAATTTGAACAAAGTATTTGATAATTCAGTGTAGTTCCGTGAAAATCCGTGGTAAACTATTATTTTAAGTTTTATATAAGGACTCGCTCAAAAATAACTTAGCATTTTGGCATCTCAGCTTTAGGCCATCTTTGGCCGATTTTCAATCGCAAAATCCTCAAAATAACCAGTTATTGCTGTGGTTTTGCTCAATTAGATCGACCCAATCTGACCCAAATCTGAGCGCCAAATCTGCGAAGTTATTTTTGAGCGAATCCTAATCCGATAATATAAATCTCTTTACTCGCCTTTCGGCTGCTTTGTGGTTTGAAAATCCTGCTTTTTTTAAAACCGGCCTTTACTAAATCTGAAAATTTATTAAAATCTTCACCCTGAAAGATTTTGCAAACAAATGATCCTCCGGGCATCAGAATTTTTTGAGCAATGTATAGAGCTGCTTCGCAGAGATTAAATGATCTCGCAGCATCAACACTTTTATTTCCGGTTGTAGCCGGTGCCATATCACTTAAAATAACGTTAAAATTTTTTCCTGTTAATTCATAAAACTCATCATTAATAGAGAGAATATTTGCGGTAAATACCTTGGCGCTTGATGGGATCTTTACAGATAAAGGCTTCGGGTCAACTCCAATTACCCTGCCTTTTTTACCCGTCAGCTCTGCTGCAAAGATAAGCCAGGATCCAGGTGAACAACCCAGATCAAGAACTCTGTCCCCCTTTTTAATTAAATTGTATTTTTGCTGTATCTCTTTAAGTTTATAAACCGATCTTGCAGGAAAATTTTCTTTTTTAGCGAGTGTGGAATAATGATCTTGCCACCCATTATGATTTGATTTGTTTCGCCTCAAAACAGGATTTCCATAGCTTCTGATACTGTTTTAACCCCTATAACATCTATGCCTTTTACTTCGGTCATGCGTTTCAGATTGCTTTCCGGCACAAGACATCTTGAAAAACCCATTTTTTTTGTTTCATTAACTCTGGTTTCAATATGGCTCACAGCTCTGACTTCACCTGTCAATCCTACTTCACCAAGAACAAGTGTTGCATCAGAAATAGGTTTATCTAAAAAGCTTGACGCGATGGCGGAAATAATTCCCATGTCAATAGCCGGCTCATCTACCTTTACACCCCCAGCCACATTCATAAAGATATCGTGTCCCATTAAATCCATGCCTAATTTTTTTTCCATAACAGCCACAAGCAGAGCAACCCGATTTTGGTCAAGACCAAGAACTGTCCTTCTGGGTGTTCCAAAATTTGTACTGCCGGCCAGAGCCTGAAGTTCAACAAGTATCGGCCTGGTTCCTTCCATGCTGGAAGTTACAACTGATCCTGGTGTGTTTACAGGACGTTCTGAAAGAAATACCGCAGAAGGATTTACAACTTCTTCAAGGCCCATTTCATTCATTTCAAATACGCCTATTTCATTGGTTGATCCAAACCTGTTTTTGACGGCACGCAAAATTCTGAAAACATGATTTCTATCGCCTTCAAAATAAAGAACCGTATCTACCATATGTTCCAGAAGTCTGGGCCCGGCTATGGCGCCATCTTTTGTCACATGCCCAACCAGGAATATCGGAACACTTGTATTTTTGGCTATGAGCATGAGTTTAATGGCGCATTCCCTGACCTGGCTTACACTTCCCGGAGCAGAAGTAAGGTCTGCGTTAAACATGGTCTGGATAGAATCTATTACAAGCACATCCGGCCTGGTTGATTCAATCATTGTTTGTATGGATTCTATATCTATCTCTGAAACCACCAGCAAATCGCGGGAGACAGTTAAAAGCCTTTTACTCCTCAAGCATATCTGTTTAATTGATTCCTCTCCGGAGACGTAAAGTACCTTGTGCCCCATGTTTGCAAGACCGTGCAAAGCCTGCAACATTAGAGTGGACTTGCCTATTCCTGGAGTACCGCCTATAAGCACAAGTGTTCCCGGGACAAGTCCGCCGCCCAAAACCCGGTCAAATTCTTTGATTCCGGTTAATAAACGATATTCATCCTCAAGTTTAATTGAGTCAATGGGGACTGGTTCTGATTGAAGAGATAATGCATTGCGCCTTGCTTCTTGAGACGGCTTCAATGTTTGCACTTCTTCTACAAAGGTCTGCCATTGTCCGCAGTCAGGGCATTTGCCCATCCATTTAGGGGCATGGTATCCACATTCCTGGCAGCAAAAAATTGTTTTAGAGATTTTTTTCATATTACAATATATATGATAAAGTATATATGATCGTTATTGGTAAACGTTCACGGAACGTTGAAATTAGAAATTTGGCCTTCATGGTTTTGTACTGTTGATGAACGTATTCAATTTGGGTCCGAGTTTTTCAACTATTGCTTTGAATTCTGCCAGTTTGTAAACATCCAACTCGCAAACTCGTTTCATCTCTCCCAAATTTCTACTTTCCAATTTCAAGTTTCAAGCCGTGAACGGCTACCGTTATTGTTTGACTTTTAAATTTATATCATGTCATTTAGATACTTACAAGTAACCGTTTACAGTTAACGGTTGATCAAAACATAAAACTGTTAACTGTAAACTGACAACCGTGAACCCCTTGAACTTATATGATTGATTATCACGTACATACCTCCCTTTGCAACCATGCAGAAGGTGTAATAGAGGCATACATACAAAAAGCCGTGGATATAGGCTTAAAAGAGATATGCTTTCTGGATCATCTGATTATTTCTGAGCCTGCAAACAGGCTTTCTATGACACCCGGCGAAGTCCCGTTTTATTTTCAGGCAATTCATCTTTTTAAACATAAATACCGGAACATTATTAATGTTAAAGCCGGTCTGGAAGTTGATTTTTGTCCGGAGCATACCGATCTTATCAGAGATATTGTGGGGATGTATTCATTTGATGTTATTGGGAGCTCTCTGCATTTTCTTGATGGCATTAACGTAGTAAGTCATGGTTCACAATGGAGCCGTGGAGAAAATGACACAGATTACATTTACGGCCTTTACCTTGAAAAGTTTGATAAAATGCTGGATTATAATTATTATGATATAATATGTCATTTTGATTTGTTGAAAAAATTTGGAAGGAGGCCTTTAAAAACCTTTGATAAAGAAATAAATGAGATATTATCAAAGATAAAAAAGAAGAATTTATCATTGGAGCTTAATACAAGCGGATATAATCATCCGGTCAATGAGGCTTATCCTTCCAGAGAAATTATAGAAAAATGTTTTGAAAAGGGGATTTTTTTTACTCTTGGGTCAGATGCTCATAACCCTGAGAGCGTTGGTCAGTATTATGACAAGGCATTGCCATTGCTTATTTCGGCTGGATACAGTCATATAGTCACATTTGAAAAACGATGTCTTAAAATGATTCCAATTACAAGATAGATGGGTAATTTTATATTATTTTTTTAAACTCGCTTGACATCAATCTGAAAATCATTTAGTAGTAATTTCGACTCGTTTGGAAAAGACTTAGAGATGATTTTTTGCCTGCCGATTTCAAGGGTACTTTTTTACGATTGTCCAATGTATCAAGTTGAATTGTCAGTAATTGTTTCCTTACTCGACAACTCGACAGCTCGGTGACTCAATTATTTGGGGATCTACATAATGGTAAGGAATTCGTGAAGTCAAAAACCCTTAAATTCATTCTTATCTGTTCGATCATAGAGACATTTTTCTGTCTTCAAGTTGCAATGGCAGACATCGGAGAAAGACAACGCCTGCATATTCTTAAAGAATCGGGACAGCGCAACGAAGCGTATGAAGGCTACAAGGCCGCCATTGCAAAACATCCCAAATCCATTCCCCTTGTTCTTGATTTTGTTGAACTCCTTATCGGCATGGAGAGGTTTGATGAATCCAGGAACCTGCTGAAAAAGATAAGACCTGAAGATATCAATAGCCTGAATGACAACGACAAAAGACGTATTTCGCTCCTCAATGCCCAAATTCATGTAAAAAGGGAAGAACTTGATACGGCAATATCCGAAATAGAGCCATTTGCGAATTCAAAGGATGATCAACTTCTTATTGCAGATATCTATCTCATGGAAGGGCAATGGAGAAAGTCATTAAGGATTCTAGAGGGGGTGGAAGAGTCGGTTTATTATACACCCTACGAAAGAGACCTTGCCCGAAAGAAAATAGCAAATATCAGAAGACACTATGCTCCCCGAATTAATGTAGATGCCGGGATCGTGGATCTAGAGGGATATGGAGCAATCCCCTGGAGTTCTATTTCCGGCGAAATTCCCATATATAAAAACAACCGGCTTACAACATCATATCTGTGGATGGACGGTGGAGATTTTTTTTCCGTGGGCATGAGTGGTTTCTCCGGAAAAGTTCCTGTTGAACTGTTATTATCCATCACTGATGACGGCGATGCAGGTGCAAGCTTTAAAACGACTTTTAAGCCAATAAAAAAATCTTATGTGGAAATCAAGGGATACTATAACGAGGTAGAAAGAGAACTTACTGCGCTGATGGATGAATTCAGCTTGAAAAAAGGCGGTTTTCTTCGCTTTAATTATAAATTTTCCGATATGCTGACAGGATCGTGCAAGTATGAGTATTCAGATTATCATCTGTATTCAGATTGTCGTCAGGGTTATATGAATATATTTAATATCGGCGCCACCATTGACCAGCATCTGTCTGTTAAAAAGATAGTGCTGTATCACACAGTTAATATGCTCGTGATTGAAGGACATGAGGATGATGGACATGAGGAGGATGATGATAAGAGGGTTTACATTGCCAAGCATTTTTATATGCCTTCGTACACATTCAGGTTGTCATATCCTGTTTCAGATGAGTATTCTGATCATATTAACTTCAAAATTGGACTGGGACCTTTTTGGGCAGAAGACCACCCTTCTTATAACGAAGATAACGAAGATAACGAAAACAAAGTAGTAGGATTTGTTTTCTCTCCGGGATGCTCTTTTGATCTCCACGTTCACAGAAATGTCAGTATCAGGGGAGGCGCGGAGTATCGTATGGGTGTTTACCGAGGTTTGGGACAGGTAAAATGGCATGAGGACTGTGAATTGAGGACCAATGTAGGCGTTGAGATACTTTTTTAGGGATGGGATGTGGTTTCAAAACAGGGCTGATGGTTGTAAGCCGTGGATTTGAAGCTTACCATTCACAACTTACAATATTCCGGTATTGGATTGCGATATGAAACAGATAGATAAGAAGCCGTTTATAGTCTTTGTCGAGGTAATATTGTCCTATGGGGTAGTTGGGCTTATTTACTATCAGGGCATAATCTCCGAAGGCCTTGTGTACTTGTTGGTTTCATTTTTGAGCCTTATTTTTGCGCTCTATTACGGCATAAACGGCATTGCCGCTGCTGCCATCGGCGCCAGCGCGATCATCTCTTTGGTCGTAAAAGGCGAGGTGCTTGTCTTTCTTTCCCTGCACTACGTGGAAGCCAGTTTTTTTTGTTACGGGTCTTGTTCTGACAGGCATCACAAGGACTGCCGTTGAGCAGAAGATAACCCAGACCAGCCTTGCCAATGCGGTTATGCGACAACGGATGGACAGACTTCTCATTGAGCTGTCTGAAAAAGACAGGGGATTGCAGGATGTGCTTGAGCAGGTCTTGACTGAAGTGGAATCTCCCAGGATTCTGTATCAGGCTATTCGAAGAATAGGTATTATTGAAGATCACGAGACATTTCTTAACGAAATACTTCATATTCTTTACACGTACTGTCATGTGGAAAAATCGGCCTTTTACAAACCTGATATGAAAGTGGGCATCAAAAGGGTCGCATCCTTTGGCGCTACATCTCTGCCTGAAAACATGAAATGGAAGAGTAAGGAGATGCCGGAAATCATGCGGGTTTTGATGCAGGAGAGAGAGATAATCATCCCCAAGAAAATAGATCAGCGCCTTATTATGGCTGTTCCGATTTTTTCTGTTTCAAACGAATTTATATATATCCTGCTGATCGAAGAGATCAGATTTATCAATATGTCTGAGAAACTTGTAGGCCTTTTGAAGCTAACAGCCTTTTGGACAAGATATCTGCTGGAAAAACGTCTTTACAGAGAAAAACTTCAACATCTGAGCGCATTTACTTCTGTTACAGTATATCGGCCGTCCGTTGCTCGAAAAGTCCTTGATGAGACCATATCCAGCCACGAGAAACACAAGCTTCCATTTGTTCTTTTGCGGATAAAGGGAATTATGAGTGAAGCGGATATGAGGAAAATATCCTCCGGCCTGAGAATCTATGACGATATGTTTATGCTTAACGAGGAAGAAATACTCATTTTTTTGTCCATGACCGATGAAAGCAGTCTTCCTTTCATTATTGACAGATTAAAAGTTGTGGAGCCACAACTTGAAATTGAAGCCACGGACAAGACGGGTTACTAATGATTTATAACTTTTTCTCTCTATTACTATTGTGCTGCTGGTGCATTACGGAGGTTACAGTCTATTTTTTCCTCATCAATGGAATCTCGGATTTGCCTGATCTGCTCTCTTTTCTGTCTGCTTACGGGCTCTCAATCCTGATCGTTTACCTGATAGTCAACGGATTGATAAAGCACGATAATTCCCTTGGTAAGACAATGATCTCCGAGGCATTGATGAAGTTTCTGGTTTTTCTCGCTGTTATCCCTTTGGCAGGGCCGGTTATTTCTCTGTGTATCGTTTTGTTTTTTCGCCTGTATCCTTTATATCCTGTACGGGTTGAGATGTTTGACAGGGTGGACAAGGATATACTTGCGGTACTGAAAAAGAAATACGAAGGCCAGGTAGTCCCTGTATTGGAGGCCTTTCTTCTTCGCGGAATCAATGCGGATCAGGCATTAAGACTGATTTCGAGAATTGATGAGATGGAATGGACGGTCATGAAAGCGGTAATTCTGCGAAATATCATAAGACTCGCTTCTCGTGAAAATATGGTACTTATGGCCATAGATATCCTTACAAAAAAACTCGATCGGATTCTTGCAGACATCAATACCGTTGAGAGCGCAGAGAACACGGATGCCGGGACAATGCGCAGGCTTGCAAATCTCTACCACGAAATTCCTTACCTTGATCTGTGTGATTCGATCATGAAGCCATTTTATCAGGGAAAGGCCTGCCATTGGGCGGTTCGTGCTTTTGAGCGGGAAGATTCTGAAGAAAATGCCCTCTTGAGTGTGAGGTACCTTCTCGAGGCAGGAGAGGTTGCAAGGGCAAGAAATATCTATAAGGCAGTGCAAGAAAAAGGGGATTGTCTATTGCAAATGCAAAAATGGATCCCTTACGAGTTTGAGCTCGCGCTGGCGCATGGGGAGCTTGATCCGTTTAATCGCATTTACAAAACTATTGAAACGACTGAAGGCGCATATATCCCCGACAAAGTCAAAGAGGCGGCACACACATGGAAAAGGGTTCAGACATCTGCCTGGTTGTAGAAGGCAACTACCCGTATGTTACCGGCGGAGTTTCTTCCTGGATTCAATGGCTCATGGAAAAAATGAAGGAGTTTACATTTTCCATAGTAGCATTGATCCCCGAGGAAAAAAAGCCTGAGGAACGGAAATACAGCTTTCCCGACAACGTCCTGTCATATCGGGAATTTGTCTTGTTTGACTATGATGAAATAGAAAAACATCCCTCTTCGAAGCTCTCACGGAAAAAATGGCAGAGCATCTCCGACAGCATCTATCAGCTCATGATGGATTGGAGGAAAGGGGTCCTTTCTGAAGGAAGTCTTTCTCTTATAAGGGATCTTGTCAACAATGAAACTCCTGGAATTTTCAGGAATTTTCTTGAGGACGAAGCCGCATTTGCCCTTCTTACAAGGATCTATGAGAAGAGGAGGGAGAGCGCGGGATTTTTGAAGTATTTCTATGCCCACCGCAGTATTCATCTCATCCTTTTTCGATTACTTTCCCTTTATCAAAAGCTACCAGCCTCAAAGATTTATCACGCGCCGAGTACGGGATATGCCGGCATGCTGGCATGTCTGAAATCCGCCATTGACGGGAAAAAATCGATTATCACCGAACATGGAATATACCTTCAGGAAAGAGAGATGGAACTCTTGAAGGCTGGCTGGCTGGAGGACCCTTACCTAAAAGAGATGTGGATTGATTTTTTTTCGGCCATATGCCTATGGCAATACAATTCCTGCGACCGAATCATCACACTCTCTCAGGGGAATAAGTACCTTGAAGTCGAATATGGGGCCAGGGCGGAGAAGATCATGGTCGTGCCGAATGGAATCGAAGTCGCTCGTTTTAAAGAGGCAAGGTGCAGCCGTTGCACAAAAGACCCCAGGATGGTCGGCTTTGTGGGAAGGGTTGATAATGTAAAAGATATCAAGACATTCCTGCAGGTAATGGCAATAGTCAAAAAGGAGTATCAAAAAGTGGAGGCATGGATTATCGGGCCGACCGATAACCAGCCGGAGTATTACACGGAATGCACCGAACTCCTTGACATACTTGGATTGAATGACACCATTACTTTTACCGGAATAGCGGATGTCCTTGATTATTACAAGAAGATGGATGTCCTTGTTTTGACGAGCATTAAAGAGGCAATGCCTCTTGTGGTGATGGAGGCCATGGCCTGCGGAATTCCCGTGGTGACAACGGATGTGGGAGCATGCAATGAGCTTGTATATGGCATTGACGACAGCATAGGCCCTGCAGGAATTGTAGCAAGAATAAGGGATGTGCAGGCAATTGCCGCTGCTACCGTGAAGATACTCAAGGACGGGAAACTGGCAAACGATTTCGGGGAAAACGGGATAAAGCGGATAGAGCAGCTTTACCGGGAAGACCTAATTATCAAGCAGTATTTTAATATATATCAGGAGGAACTTAATGGCGGGAATCTCATTCTTGCTGAAGAAACACATTAAACGGCCACACCTTGCCAGTTTTCTCATGACGGAAACCGAGCAGGCAAGCCAGGCGGTCGGGCCCTGGTTCCTGACCATTTCCTGCCTGGCTGTGATGGGGTTGTTGGTCAATCTTGCCACCGGCAAGTCCCCAACGCTGTTTTTTCTTGTGATTACCTATGCAACGGGTCTTTCTTTAGTCATTTCATCTCCTGTATATACTGTACTCAACCGTTTTTTAGCGGACGAACTTTTTTTCAGAAGAACTGATTCCATTTTCAACGCCCTGATAGCATCATCTGTCATTATGGGATCCTTATCCATGTTCATCTCATCTGCTGTCATCTTTTCTTTGTCTTCAGTCACTGCCAATTACAAAATAACCTTTGTTGTCCTTACAACTCTTCTATCACTCCTGTGGTGCATTGTCAGTGTATTAAATTCCCTTGATAAGGATCGTCTTACTTTTTGGCTGTTCGTAACAGGCATGGGCATAAGCATCGGTTTTCTTTTGCTCACAGGCACAAGCGATATCCAGGGGCTTACCCTTATTTTTATTGCAGGTATTACCATTCCCATTGTAGGCGGATATGCCTTTATCCTGAAGCTCTATCTGCGGGAATCGGTAATGATGGATTGGGGATTTTTTATGCGTCCCAAGGCGTATAAGCCTGGACTGGCCTTATTTTTAGTCAACCTGGGTTTCTGGATAGATAAGCCTATCTTCTGGTATTCGAAAACCGCGGGCAAATCCATTGTTGATCCCTTTTTCCGGTATTCGCCTCAATATGACTTTCCATTTTTTGTGGCTATCAGCCTGATGATGATAGCGACGTTCATAGTATACAGGGGCATAAAAAAGGAAATCAGAAATCCCTTCCGGTTATTCATATTTAAACTGTTAAACAATTTTCCTTTTCGGGAATTATCCATGGAAAAGGTGAACATTGTTCACTCTGTAAGGCATATTATGCTGCGCATTTTATTAGTGCACGGCGGTGTTGTTATTGTGGCGCTTTTTTTCGTATCCACAGCTATTATTCCCCTCCCATGGACAAATCCCTTCGTATTTCATTATCTTATGATAGGAACTATATTTTTTGCCTTCTGGTTTTTCTGTATTCTTTTGATACAATATCTTGATGATTATGATTCCATTTTATGGCTGGCACTTGTTTTTTTTATTTTGAATATTGTGTGCACAGTTGTTTCCATAAAACTTGGCTGGAAATACTACGGTTTGGGCTTCATGATAGCGTGTATGGTTTCCTCAGTTCTCTCTTTGATTGTTTTGAATTCAAAGCTTGGCAGGCTTGAGTATGGTATTTTTAAAAAAGCCGGTCAGGCTTCTTAATTTCGGACTCATCATGATGCCTCTATTGGCAGGCTTTGAAATCACATATCTTCCCTTTGTGGAGATCAACAAGACTGATGATATTTATATCATATCACCATATGCGCAAGTAAAAGGGGATATATCTCGAGCGTTTGCGTATGTCTCCCTTTGTGAAATCGAGATGAACTCCGGTCATCTTTCCTCCCTTCCTCCGCAAGCTGTTGTGCGGAAGGTTGCGGATTGGCCGGCATTTCTCGTGGATATATCAGCTCCTGAATGGGAGGATGTAATAAAAAAGGAAATTGAGTTTTTGCGGTCAAAGGGATTTGAAAATGTTTTTGTGGATACAGCGGATAATGTTGAAATCCTTGGGAATCTACTGCCCGAAAAGCGAGAGCTTATCCATAGCAAAGGCGTAAGTCTTATTCGAATGATAAAGAAGAGCATTCCTGGAAATATGATTATAAACAGGGGCTTTGGCATTTATGATGATATAAGGGACGACATCTGCGGTGTATTTATAGAATCTCTTTTCTATCAAAAGGAGGACTCGGGCTGGACCGAAAGGACGGACATGGACACGAACACTGAGTGGCTGCTTGACAAAGTGGAGATGTTGAGAAGAGACAAAAAAATGATTCTTGCCGTGGATTATGCCCCAATGTCTGAAGACAAGAAGCTTGAGTTCAAAAAAAAGGCAAAACGCCTTGGTGTCTCATGGAAATGGGCCAGGGAGGACCTTCAATAAATGTATTCAAGAAAGCATATTCTCCAGGCCACTTTTTTTATCATTCTTGCGGGCATGACAGTGTGCGGCTATTTGCTCAAACCTATAGACGTGAAGGTTGCTCATTATTATGAGTCGCTTTCCATGTACAAGGAAGCAATAGCGGCATACGAAAAGAGCCTGAAAGCGACGAATGATCAGTATTTTCAAAAGGAGATATTGGTCAGGATTTCCATACTTTGTCGTTATATTGGAGACTACGATAAGTTCCTGGCCACTGTAAAACGTCTTTTAGACCTGGAATATATCAGTCCCGAACTCATGAGGGACGGAATGGATACGGCCATTGGCTTTTGGCGTTTTAGCCCGGCAAGCAAAATAAGACAGGACGATGTTATCTTTTTTGCCAAGAAAAAGGATAACCGGAATTTTCTGATAGATTTTTTATTGGGAAACCAGAGGCTTTATGAAGCGCTTACTTTATATGATCAGGCATATAATTCAGGAGATTTAAAAGAAGATCAGATGGAGAAGGCCGTCACCGTTTCAAGGTGGACAGGTGACATTCAGCAAAGGAAGAAGTGGCTTGAGCGAGCCGTAGATATTAGCGCCGGTGCGAAACTGACAAGAGAACTTTTCAGAGTCTGTGTGGCCTTAGGGGATGAAAAAACTGCCATTCAGATAGCTTCGCGGATAACACCGAAGACTCTTGATGATTTTCTTTCCCTGTCCAGGCTTTATAAAAAAACCGGAGATGAAAAAAAGGCCGAGGCGTTTAACATAAAGGCGGAATCCATCTGTATTGAAAGGCTTGCTGCAATTAAGGATAAAGGAAGCGACGAAAGCAAAAAGCTTCTGACTCAACTTGTCTATATTTATTGGGAAAATGGCAATTTTGAGTCGGTAATAGATACTGTTGAAGCCCTTTGTGTCCTCGGCAGCAAAGATAAAAAGCTGCTGGATGACGCCCTTAACGCATCTCTCCATCTCTGGCGTGAAAATCCCGATAACAGGAAAAATCAGGAAAGGGTCATAAGGATTGCAAGGAATATAGGCAAACAAGACTTTGTGGTCGATTTCCTTGTGCAGAACCGAAGATTTTCCGAGGCCTTGAAGATATATGAACAGAAATGGCGCAAGGGGGAACTGTCGGCAGATAGCCTCAAGGTGGCAATGGAAGTTGCATGGTTGCAGAATGACCGAACCCTGCGTAAGAGGTGGCTTGAAAGAGGCTCGGAGGCATTATCGCTTGAATGGAAGGACAAAGGACTGATGGACAGCGCGTTCAACGTGTCCATGGATTTTTGGCGTGAAGATCCCGATAACAGGGAGAATCAGGAAAGGGTCATAAGGATTGCGAGGAATATAGGCAAACAGGACTTTGTGGTCGATTTTCTTGTCTGGAACAAAAGGTATTTCGATGCCTTGAAGATATATGAAACAAGATGGCGCAAGGGCAAGCTGTCATCAGAGGACATGAAGAAGGCCATAGAGATTTCGTACTGGCAGAATGATCCGGTTTTACAAAAAAAATGGTTTAAAAGAGGGATTGCAGAATCGTCAGACCCGCAAATCATGCGCAAACTGGCATACATATATTTAGATGATCATGAATATCAATCGGCGAAAAAACTCTTTTTTATGCTCAATAAGATAGAGCCGTCTAATAACGAATATCTTGCAAAACTGGCACAGCTATTTGAAATAGAAGAAGATTATCGCACAGCGTATGATTTTTACAAAAGGGTTTACAGCGAGACAAAGAATATAACCTATCTGGAAAGTATGGTGTCGTGCGCATATCATATAGATCAGGCTGTTTATGAAGAAGCATTGCAAGAGTCGGCCGGCCGGAATCCCACGGAAGAAAATCTGTTCAAACTTGCATCTTTTTATCTTTACGTGAGCAAGGACTACGAAAAGGCCAATGAGGTGCTTGAAAAAATTGTTCACAAGCAGCCGCTTCCAAAATATCAGGTACTGTTATCTTATTCATTCTTGCAGATCGGTGACAACACAGCGGCATGTGATCTCTTGAAACGCATTCCGCCGAAGTTCCGGCAACCATGGGGCACACAGCTTTTATCAAAACATTATCAGGAACAGGGTGAATGGAACAAAGCCATAGATGTTATCAAAGACTACATCAAATTTTATCCGGATGACACAAACACACAGCTCTGTCTTGCGTATATTTACAAACGAATGAATTGGACAAATGAATATCAGGAACTCATTCAATCCATGTTGCCTCCCGGAGAGACAAGGCAGGTGAATGAAAAACGTTCCGTGAACGGTTACGAAGAATGAAAGACCTTTTTTCAAAGGTCTCCTTGAAAAAATGATTCTATCAGATCTGTGCTGAGGACGCTTTTTTATTTTTTAGCGAGCCCTAATTTAAAAATCACACCTCCGGACAGAGCGATAAGACTGCTTATTATAAACAAATTAAACGAGCCCACGCTTTCATATAAATAGCCGTTAAAGAGAAATCCAACTGTCATCCCAAGGCCGTATGTTACAGCATTATTTGCTGCCTGCCCCAGAGTTTTGGCTTCATCAGGAGTTAGCAAATCAATATACAATATACTTGCTATATGAAATGCACCATATGAGATAGCATGAAAAAGCTGTGATATCAGGATTAAAGCCGGAGATTTTACAAAGAAAAGTATTAACCATCTTAATGTTGCTATCATAAATGAAAATACCAGAACATTTTCCAGGGAAAAACGCTTGAATATTTTGTCTGACTTTATCATTACAAGTATTTCTGCCATCGACGCCATAGCCCAGGTAATTCCGATAAATGTTTTACCATAGCCAAGGCTGTCTAAATGGATGGAAAAAAAAGCATAGTAGGTTCCATGGCTTACAAGCATTAAAAAAGCGCAAAACAGGAAGACAGTTAAACGCCTCTTTAATAGAACTTTTGCTTTGGGGGTAAAAGACTTCTTCTTTGAAATAACAACATCAGGGATTCTAACGGAAATAAATGCCTGAAGCAGGGAGCCGGCAAGAATTACAGCAATAATAATCTCGATTGAAAAAATATCAATTATCCTGCCGAGGACTATTACAATAACAATAAAGGAAATTGATCCCCATGCCCTGAGTTTTCCATAACTTTTCTTCTCTTTGCCCAGCACATCCATAGTAAAGGCTTCAAGAAAAGATATAATGGGAGCGTAAAAAATTCCGTAAAATATGGTAATAACCAGCATTAACCAGAAATCAGTGGTATATAGATAAAATGCCCATATCCCGGTACTTACAAAATTGCATAAAATATATATCGGTCTCCTGATCTGAAAGCGGTCCGCCAGAGCCCCCCAAAATAAAGGGAACAAAACTATCATCACCGTTCTAAATGCAGACAGGAGTCCTATTTGAAAACCGGTAAAATCAAGATGATAACAGTATAAATTAAAATAGGGCAAAGAAATGCCCATAATGCCGAAATATAAAAAATACTGAGAACATATTATGAATCTGAATGAATCCCTGGGGCCTTTAATCATATTTGTGCAATACGGCATTTATATATAAAACGCAATCCATTCCATTTTTATATCTTTTCTTTACAAATTAGCCTTATCGTGATAGTTTTTTACAAACTTAAATTGATATACAAACATCTAATAAGCCGTAACAAGCGGGAGCCAAAAATGGATTATATCAAAATACGATTTGGCGGTAATTTTGATGAATTAGGTTCCAAAATCGAAAAAACCATTGAGGACATGTTCAGATCTATGAATCCTGTTTTTTCTTTTTCTGAATGTACCTGGAAGCCTCAAATGGATATTTATGAGATTCCTGAAGAAATAATTATTATAGCTGAAATTGCAGGAGTCAATAAAGAGAACCTGGAGGTAGAAATTAGCAGCAAGGCAGTTAAAGTTTATGGGTATCGTACTGAATTGCCGCGCGTAGAAAACACAAATTACAGATTAGCGGAGATCCAGTATGGTAAATTTGAACGTATCCTTTTTCTTCCCGCACCCATTGATACTGATAAGGTAACGGCATCATATCTAAACGGCTTTCTTCAGATCAGGCTTGCCAAAATGCCGCCTGCAATCAGACATAAGGTGCCAATCACCGAGGAATAAGTTATAGACTTTCAGATAAATAATTTCACTGTGTTATCAGTCGTTGACGTATAACTAATACGCCTTCCTCCTTCTAGCCTTGTGAAATTAATTATCTGAAAGTCTATAGGTTACAATTAAGGTTTTAAGAAACAGACTCCGGAGGTATACATGGCAGATAAACAACCATCATTGGACTTTGGAAGTAGAGAACTCCCGGAAATACTTTCTATTCTTCCTCTATTTGACGCTACTTTATTCCCCAAAATGGTTGTGCCGGTTGTTATAATGCAGCGCGAATCAATTCAACTGGTAGATGAAGCAATGTCTAAAGATAGAACCATTGGACTTATTCTATCCAAGAATTCAGAGGTTAAAAGCAAATACACTCCTGATGATCTATATAAATTCGGCACAACCGCACTTATCCTTAAAATGGCAAAAAACGAAGACAATAGGGCACAATTGCTTGTACAAGGTTTGGGCCGATTCAAAGTAAAAGATTTTATAAAAGGAAAGCCTTACCTGCAGGCCAGGGTAGAAAATCTTCAGGATATAGAAACAAAAAGCAAGGAGATCGATGCCCTTATGGCCAACCTTATCGGCCTGTTCACTAAGATTGTCGAGTTCTCTCCGGGATTATCACCTGACATTCTTTCTATGGCGAAATCAATACAGGTGCCGGGCATTCTCGCAGACATGATTACTTCAATCATAAATTTAACATTGGAAGAAAAACAAAAAGTTTTAGAAACCCTGGACATAAAAAAACGACTGCAAGAAGTTACACGTCTTGTTAATTATCAGTTGGAAATCCTTAAACTTGGGAACAAGATACAGTCCCAGGTCAAAGGCGATATGGATAAAAAGCAGAGAGAATATTATCTCCGCCAGCAAATGGAAGCGATCAAGGAAGAACTTGGTGAAAAAGATGAAACAAGTGTTGAAATTGAAGAATACAAGGCTAAAATTAAAGAAAAAAATCTTCCTAAAGAAGCACTTAAAGAGGCTAAACGAGAAATTGACCGCTTATCACGAATGCACCCTTCTTCTTCCGAATATACTGTGGCATCAACATACCTTGACTGGCTGACATCACTGCCCTGGAATGAAAGCACAAAAGACAAGTTAGATATAAAAAAGGTCAGAAAGATTTTAGATAATGATCATTACGGGCTAAAGAAACCAAAAAAACGTATTATAGAATTTCTGGCGGTCCGGAAACTCAAGCCTGAATCAAAAGGCCCTATCCTTTGTCTTGCAGGTCCTCCCGGTACAGGAAAAACATCTCTTGGCCGCTCAATAGCCAGAGCTTTAGGACGCAAATTTCATAGAATCTCACTTGGCGGTGTCAGGGACGAAGCTGAAATCAGAGGACACAGGCGAACCTATGTCGGCGCACTTCCAGGGCGTATTATTCAGGGAATCCGGCGCGCCGAGTCAAACAATCCTGTCTTTATGCTGGACGAAATAGACAAGGTAGGAAGCGATTTTCGCGGTGATCCATCTTCAGCTCTGCTGGAGGTTCTTGATCCAGAGCAAAACTTTTCTTTTTCAGATCATTACCTTGATGTGCCATTTGATCTGTCAAAAGTCATGTTCATTACTACTGCAAATATTTTAGACACAATACCTCCGGCTCTTTTAGACAGGATGGAGGTCTTGCATCTGCTGGGCTACACTCTGGATGAAAAAATTAAAATCGCAAACCGTTTTCTCATACCTCGTCAACGCGAAGCACATGGTCTCAATTCATCTCAAATATCTTTCACAAATGCTTCAATAAAAAATATAATCACAGGCTACACAAGGGAAGCGGGTTTAAGAAATCTTGAACGCGAAATCGCAACCATCTGCCGGGGTGTTGCAACACAAATTGTCGAGGGTGATAAAAAAGCAGTAAAAATTAATATAAAAGATATCTACAAATACCTCGGTCCTGTAAACTATACTTCCGAAGTCAGAGCAAGACCTTCAAAACCTGGCATAGCCATGGGGCTTGCATGGACGCAAGCAGGAGGTATGCTGCTCTTTGTCGAAGCTACATCCATGAAAGGGAAAAAAGGCCTTACTTTAACCGGTCAGCTCGGGGATGTTATGAAGGAATCCGCAACGGCAGCTTTGAGTTTCATCCGTGCAAATGCTTCTGAAATCGGAATCTCCGAAGATTTTTTTAATAAAATTGATATACATATACACATACCGGCAGGAGCCATACCCAAAGACGGTCCTTCCGCCGGTGTCACCATACTTACAGCCCTTGTATCTCTTCTGACCGGCAAAACAATAAAAAAAGACCTTGCCATGACCGGTGAAATTACCTTGAGAGGTCAGGTACTTCCGGTTGGAGGCGTAAAGGAAAAAGTTCTTGCCGCCCATCATGCCGGGATAAAAACCATCATCATGCCAAAGTGGAACAAGAAGGATTTAGAAGAAGATATACCGGAAAAGGTAAGGAAAGAGATTCAATTCCACTTTGTTGACCAGATGATGGAAGTACTGAAAATTGCTATAGGAAAGTAGCTAAATGGCTTTAAAATATAGGGAAAAAAACGCAACTTTTTTTTCTTCCGTTACTTTTCTTGTTGTTTTCGCTTTTCTCCTTTTTTTATTCCACGGATGTGCCACAGTAAAATCACCTCCTGTCAAACCAAAAACTTCCCCGACATTCAGGCCTTACAAAGTAATGGGCAAGTGGTATCAGCCACTGTATGACGCAAAGGATTTTGTGCAGGTTGGAAAAGCATCCTGGTATGGCAAGAAGTTTCATGGCAGAAAAACCGCAAACGGTGAAATTTATGACATGTATGCTATCTCTGCTGCGCATAAAACTCTGCCGATTGGGACATATGTAAGGGTACATAATCTGCTTAACAATAAAAAAATTGTGGTCAGAATTAATGACCGCGGGCCATTTGTCCGCGGCAGAATAATTGATCTTTCCTATGGTGCGGCAAAAAAAATTGGTATAGTGAGATCAGGTACGGCAAAGGTCAAAATCGTAGCTCTGGGTGTTGCCGGAGAATCTGAACCCAAAACCGATAAACGCCGGACTTATGTCCCTGTGAACTATTATGCAGGAAATTTTACATTTCAAGTCGGCGCATTCTGCGACCGGCAAAATGCTGAAAGGTTCAGGGGGAAACTTGCTCAACAATACAGAAATGCTCACATAACAACTTATGACGGCGGTGATGTGATCTACTACAGAGTACGGCTTGGGAAATGCTCAAGTCTTGAGCAGGCGGCAGAGTATGAAAAATATCTTAATGACAAAGGATTTAATGACGCATTTATTGTTGCAGAGTAAGGGTAGGGGGTAGGGGTTCTATAATCCGGCTTTAGGTGATAAAATTTGAAGCCTCTATTTATTGAGAAGTTACGTTTTAGATAGTTACCGGAATAGCTGAATGGAGTTAAAAAATTGCTGAAAAATGTAGTTTTTCTGGACAGAGATGGTGTTATAAACAGGGATTCTCCTGATTACATAAAGAGCTGGGCGGAATTTAAGTTTATCCCAGGCAGTATTGATGCGATAAAACTTCTTAACTTAAACAGCTTTGTCGTTATCATAATTACAAACCAGTCGGTTATAAACCGAAACATGGTATCATTAGACGGCCTTGAATATATTCATTCCATGATGAAGTCAGCGTTTAAGTCAGGCGGAGGAGAGATAAAAGACATATTTTACTGCCCTCATATCCCCGAAGACAGATGCAACTGTCGCAAACCAGAGCCTGGATTAATTCACAGAGCCCAAAAAACATACAATATTGATCTTGCAAATTCTGTTATGGCAGGCGACAGCGTAAAGGATATTATGTGCGCCCGCAATGCAGGATGCGGTCACAGTATTCTGGTAAAAACAGGAAACGGGGTTGATGCCGAAAAAATTCTTGCACAAAAAAAGATTTTCCCTGACCACGTGGCTGAAGATCTTTTAGATGCAGCCAAATGGATAGTTACCCATAAATAGAAATCCAAAAAAATAATGAACACGTCCCTTCCCTTAACCGCCCTTGAAGGCAAGCTTGAACAAATTACATATTTTAACAAAGAAACCCACTATATTATTGCAAAATTAAAACACGGCAACACAGATAATCTTGTTACAGTTGTAGGTTTCATGGGAGGAGTAAGTCCGGGCGAAGCGCTGAAAATAATGGGAGAGTGGGAAACCCATCCCAAATACGGACAGCAGTTCAGAATCAAATCCTATGATGTAACTCTGCCGGCATCTGTTGAAGGAATAAGAAATTACCTTAAATCAGGTATTATCAAGGGAATAGGCCGTTTGATGGCAGGCAGATTGGTGAAGCGCTTCGGAGCCGACACCCTGAATGTAATAGAGAACTGCCCGGAAAAACTGCTTGAAGTAGAAGGAATAGGAAAAACAAAAGCAGCCTCTATCAGCAATGCATGGAAAGATCATCATGCAATAAGAAGTTTAATGCAGTTCCTTCAAGACGCTGGAGTAAAAACCTCATATTCCGCTATACTGCTAAAGGAATACGGCCTGGATGCTCTGAACATAATACAAAGCAATCCCTATTGCCTGGCAAACGACATCCCGGGTATCGGTTTTTATATGGCAGATGCAATAGCGCTTAAGCTTGGAAAATCAGAAAATGAACCGGAAAGGGCCAGAGCATGCATTATCCATCTTATGCAGCAATTTTCAAATGAGGGCCATGTTTTCGCTTATCTGGATCAACTGACTGCACGCTGCAAAAATCTTTTTCAAATAGAATCTGAAGCAACTGAAGAAGCAATAGAAGATCTTTCAGCTTCCGGAGATCTAATTATTGAAAATAAAGTAGAAGTTCCGGATAAAAAAAGGGATAAAAAAGCCGTTTATTTGAAAGCCCTTCACCAGGCGGAAGCGGGCCTTGCAAACAGGCTTAAAGCTCTTTTGTCCGTTCCTGTTGTACTTCAAGGAATAGACACGGAACAAATATCAAATGAAGTTCTGAAAAAACTGGCCATAAAGCTCTCACAGGAACAGCTTAATGTTCTGGAAAAAATATTCTCTCATCGGGCGGTAATCATTACAGGAGGCCCTGGAACCGGAAAAACAACCCTGATCAGGTCGATTAATGCCGTATTTAAAGCTCTTGGAAAACAAATCAGCCTGGCAGCCCCAACAGGACGCGCTGCAAGGCGGCTGGCGGAATTAACACACAGAGATGCAAAGACCATTCACAGGCTTCTGGGATACAATTTTAAAGATAATCTTTTCGACAAAAACCGGGACAACCCCCTTGATGCAGACGCAGTAATCATTGATGAAGCCTCAATGGTGGACACATATTTGATGTTTCATCTGCTGAATGCAATTCCCATGACTTCAATGCTCATAATGGTTGGAGATGTTTTTCAACTCCCATCTGTCGGCCCGGGCAATGTACTTGACGACATGATTAAATCAGACATTATACCGGTTTTCTATCTTAAGAAAATCTTCAGGCAGGCCAGGGAAAGCTCTATTGTTCTCAATGCCCACAGGGTGCTGAAAGGTGAATCCCCTTTCCTCAAACATACAAATGAACCAGCCGACCTTTCTGAATTTTACTTCATAGAACAGAATGATCCTGAAAAAGTTGTCTCCACAATTGTTGAACTGTGTACAAGGGCCATCCCTGAACGCTTTGGCTTTGATCCGGTCAAGGAGGTTCAGGTTCTGACCCCAATGCACAAGGGCGTGGTAGGCACAATTAATCTCAATCAAGTGCTGCAAAAGGTATTAAACCCAAACCCTGTCACGATTAATGCTGCAAATAATTCATTTAAACCCGGCGATAAGGTAATGCACCTGAAAAACAACTATCAAAAAGAAGTCTTTAATGGAGATATAGGTACTATAATATCCATTGACAGTAAAAAAGAGGAACTTTCAGTTGACTTTTATGCAAGGGCGGTAACTTATGATTTTACGGAAACGAATGAATTATCTCTCGCCTATGCCATATCGGTACACAAGTCACAGGGTTCGGAATATCCAGCAGTAATTATACCTTTAATGACACAGCATTATGCTCTGCTCCAGAGGAACCTTTTATACACTGCTATTACAAGAGGGGAAAAGCTGGTAATCCTGATCGGAATGAAAAAAGCGCTGGACATCGCCCTGAAAAACGACTGGCCCCGTCAGCGTCTTTCAATGCTGGCAGACAGGCTGTCAACATATAGACTTTCAGATAAATAATTTCACTGTGTTATCAGTCGTCGACAAATAACTAATACGCCTTCCTCCTTCTGAAAGTCTATAGTAAATTGTAGATCCTGGTGTTTTACACCCTTGACAAGATCAAACTGTTTTTGTAAGATTATTATTAGTGAGCGGTACAGCTTGAAGATTAAGTATCGGTTCCAGGTCTTCGTTCCGAAGCGTCAAATCTTGCCTTGCGCAGTAATGCGGATTATCCGTAGCGCTCTGACCTGCTTAACCCGACTTTCGCACTTTGAAAAAAATATACCAATATTCAATAGGTTATGGCTACAGTCACTACAGACATCCTTCAAGTTTTGTTTAGGCCAGGTTTTTCTTTATCGGTAAATTTTTATAATCAATTCCGAGTTTGTCATAAACGTTTATATGGACTGCTTCCGGTATTCCTGGTTTTCTTACATTGATGACAGTGCCTTTGGTCGTTGGCAATTGGATCGTTGAATAATTATGTGTGCTGACAAGTCGTCTTATTGTAGCCCATCTTGAATGTTCACCATTTTGACGCAATGTATGTTCAATTGAATGCAACAGATGATATGCAAGAATAGATATGAAAATATGACCATCTACACGTTGCTCCTTTTGGTGATAATTGGGCCGTAATCCAAGATAGGATTTTAAATCCCTGAATGCATTTTCTATACGAGTCAGCATTACATAAAGATTCCAAATCTCAGCCTGCTTCAAGCCTTTTCGATTTGTTTTCAAAAGATAATTACCGTCTAATTTTCTTCCCTTTTCCTGTATTTCATCTATTATACCCCAGGTCAGAGTTGGTTTTTTTAAATGAATATTGGTTTTTAAATAATCGGATGTATATTTTTGATTAAACTCAGTTAGTTTTTTCCCAAGAGCAGGAAAACTGATTTCATTCTTATCTGCTTTGTCTTTCAATTTTTTCAATGAATTACTGAATCGTTTCGCAATCCCTATATCGTCAGGAACCGTGTACGAAAATTCCCGGTGTTGATATTTAATTTCATAATATTTGGCGACTTTACTATGACGCTCCTTAAACTTTCCAATTCTTCGTTCAATATTAACAGGGTTGTTCTCTCTTCCTTTTTGAATTTGATTCGATAAATTTGTTAATTCAGCTTCTAATCTTTCTTCTGCTTTGTTGCGCATAGCGGTTTCTTTTGCTTTTCGTCCTTCGCTCTTACACAAAAGATAGACCGCATCATCCACCTCTTTTAAAAAAATCTCTACTTTTGGTTTTCTATCTCTTCCTTCCAATAAACTAAATTGCTGATTATGAAAATCTTGATGTAAAAATTGATCTTCA
>Ga0255395_1016_pt1 | contig 24668 bp, 28 predicted proteins | sample ANMaggSSYBR01F11_FD_182123 | JGI IMG/M metagenome (GOLD analysis project Ga0255395, IMG submission 182123) | Sediment cell enrichment communities from methane seep in Santa Monica Basin, California, United Staets - ANME aggregate JGI... | ecosystem: Environmental > Aquatic > Marine > Cold seeps >...
AATAGAAATAAACTCCAAAAATCCGCAGACACGACTAATTTGCAGGGTTGTCGAACATCTCAAAAGAGGTGGTATAATAGCCTATCCGACTGATACCTATTACGGGATAGGTTGCGATATAATGAATAAAAAGGCTATTGAAAAAATATACCAGTTAAAACAGCGCAATAAAAGCAAGCCTTTCAGTTTTATTTGCTCAGGGCTTAAAAACATAAGCCATTATGCAAAAGTTTCAAATTATGCCTACAATAATATGAAGCGACTTTTGCCGGGCCCTTATACTTTTATTCTCGAAGGTTCGAAACTTGTTCCTAAAATAATGCTGACCAAACGAAAAACCGCTGGAATTCGTGTGCCTGACAATGCCATTTGCCTATCGCTGGTTGAAGAATTAGGCAATCCAATTATTACCACTAGTGCAACCACGCCTGATGGTTCAATTCTTAATGACCCATCACTTATTCATGATTTTTTTCAATCCAGAATAGATTTTGTAATTGACGGGGAAACGCCTATCCCGGGACAGCCTTCCAGTATAATATCTTTGATAAACGATATGCCTGAAATCATACGAAAAGGCTTGGGCGATGTAAGCGCCTTTGAGTAAAACTTTAATTTTCGCTGCATCCTGCAGGGCTATAAAAATACTTTGCAAACAAACGTGGATTGATAAAACGGTTTGCAACCTCCCTTAAGGATGAATTCACAAGATATTTTAAAACAGAAAACTTCTTCTCTGGAGGATAAACTGCCGATACCTTCCCTTTTATTCCCCCCATGCATCCTGCCCATTCTATCGCATCCTCAAGATTTCCAAAACGATCAACAAGGCCTAGTTTTTTTGCCTCTTCTCCTGAAAATATCCGTCCATCAGCAAATTTTTCTACTTTTGACTGCTCTATCCCTCTTCCTTCGGCAATGGCCTTAATGAATTGTTTATGAATTTGATTCGCAAGATTACGCAGAATTTCTTCTTCCTTTTTGGTCATCTCTCTGACTGGAGATCCTATATCCTTGTACTCACCGCTTTTGATAACAACAGGAACCAGGCCTATTTTTTTAAGCAGCTCCTGAAAATTTGAATATCCCATAATGACACCGATACTGCCGGTTATGGTGCCCTGATTTGCAACAATGCCGTCTGCACCGGCCGCAATATAATAACCTCCGGAAGCAGCCACGCCACCCAGAGAAGCTATAATCTTTTTGCTTTCAGAAGTCTTTGTTATCTCCCTGAAAATTTCCTGTGAAGCCCCCACTCCACCACCTGGCGAATCAATTCTAACAACTATGGCCTTGATGGAATCATCCTCACGGAAGCGCTTAAGATTATGAATTATATCTTTTGAATCCGCTATAGCACCGATTATCTCTATAACGCCGACTTTTTCTCCAAATTCAAATTCAGCATCTCTTGTACTAAGCATAAAAAGCAGAGATAATCCAATAATTGCAACAGATGTTACAGATGTAAATATCAGGATAAAAAAAAGATATGGGTGTCTGCGGGAAAACATGGTATAATTTTAAAGTAATCGTTTACGGTTAACAGTTAACGGCTGATCAAAATATATCCGCCAGAGACTTACAAAAAGCAAGAGGCTCAGTCCTGCCTGCGGCAGGCAAGTGTGAGAACCATATTTCATGTGAGGTTAAGTGGTGTTTACCGTGAACTGTGAACCGTAAACCGTAAACCGTAAACCGTTAAATTTTACTTCCCGTTCAACTTGTCTTGAAGATTCTCACGCAAAATTTCTCCAAAAGTTGAAGTTGCAGGCCTCGCGTTGTTTACATATTCGCTTAAAAGACCATGCTCATCATCAACCTCAAGCCGTTTAACTGAAAGACCTATTCTTCTTTCTTCACTATTTATATTCATGACCCTGGCAGTTATAACATCGCCTACATCAAACTTGCCGACCGGAGTTTTTATTTTTTCCTTACTGATTTCAGATACATGAACGAGGCCTTCAATTCCTTCTTCAAGTTCAACAAAAACTCCAAAATCGGTAATATTAGTAACTGTGCCCGCTATCTCCTTGCCGACCACATAACGCTCTGCTACAGTTTTCCAGGGATCACTTTGCAGTTGTTTGATACCCAGAGAAAATCTTTCATTCTCCTTTTCGATATCAAGGACTATAGCCTGAATCACATCGCCTTTCTTGTATAACTCAGATGGGTGTTTAATACGCTTTGTCCAAGAAATATCGGAGATATGTACAAGGCCGTCTATTCCTTCATCAATACCGATAAAAAGCCCAAAATCCGTTATATTCTTGATCTTGCCTTCAATAGTTGTGCCGGTTGGATATTTCTCACTGATTACATCCCATGGATTTGGAACAACTTGCTTCATTCCAAGAGAAATACGCCTGTTTTCCGGTTTAATATCCAGAACAACTGCATCAACCATATCTCCAATAGAAACAACTTTGGAGGGATGGCGAATCTTTCTCGTCCATGACATTTCAGAAACGTGAATCAGGCCTTCGATACCCTCTTCCAGTTCAACAAATGCTCCGTAATCCGTCAAACTCACAACCTTCCCGGTTATACGTGAAGCCAGTGGATATTTTTCTACAGCAGCCAGCCAGGGGTCCTCGACAAGTTGTTTCATGCCCAAAGATACTCTTTCCCTCTCCATATCAAGGCTGAGAATCTTTACGGTTATCTTATCGCCAACCGAAAAAAGTTCAGATGGATGTTTAACACGCCCCCATGAAATATCTGTTATATGAAGAAGACCGTCCACACCGCCCAGATCAACGAATACACCATATTCGGTAATATTTTTTACTACTCCATCAACAACTTTATCTTCATGAATAGCTTCCAGGGTTGAAGCCCTTTTAGCCTCACGCTCATGCTCAAGAATAGCCCGCCTTGATAAAACTATATTACTTCGTTTTCTGTTATACTTTAACATTTTGAATTCTAATTTCTTACCGACCAAATCGTCAAGGTTGCGAATAGGCCTCAAATCCGCCTGTGAGCCAGGTAAAAATGCCTGAACTCCTATATCAACTGAAAAACCGCCTTTTACACGAGTTAAAATAACGCCTTCAACTGTTCCATCTTCATCATAAGTTTTCTTTATTTCTTCCCAAACCTTAACCTTGGCCGCCTTTTCTTTGGAGAGGATGACACGCTCTTCATCTTCATCCCAGAATTCAACCATTACTTCTACATCGTCACCCATGTTGACGTGTATCTCACCCTTTTCATCTTTAAATTCATTAATGCGTATCTGCCCTTCTGATTTATATCCTATATCAACGAGAACATAATCCTTATCAACTGATATTATTCTGCCGGTAACAACTTCACCTTCAGCAAAACGCTTGAAGCTTTCTTCATACATATCCATCAAATTTTCCATACCGGCACTGGCACCCTGAACATCTTCCGATGTATTATCATCAGCAGCTTTATCTAAATCAACCTCTTCTTCGTTTTGTTGTGCAACCGCCACCCCTGACAAATCCTCCTCGCCAGGATGATGTTCGGCTGAATCGTTTTTTAAAGAATTATCCATGAAACAAAATACCCCCTTGACCAATTTTTTAATACTGCTATTTAAAAAAATAGCATAACCTTTTTTTTATAACAAACTAACTATCAAAAAACAACGATTAATTTGACATCTTTCAAAATAGGTCGAAAGTAGTTGGCACTTTTTTCAACCTGTACGATTACACAACATAGAAGTGCCTAAAGTGAGCTAAAGTGCCTAAAATGCCTAAAGTTAAGGAATTCTGCCATTTTATATATTCCTTAAGCCATTAATACATAAGATGGCAAACTCCCGTAGCTTTGGATTATCAATTAGCGCGCCGAAGGCCTACCACAACTTTAGGCACTTTAGCTCACTTTAGGCATTTTAGGCACTTTATTTAAGTATATAGTCCAGCATCATCTCAACCACATCATTAGCGGAAAGATCGGTAGAATCTATTATTACCGCATCATCAGCCGGTTTCATCGGCGCCACTTCTCTTTTTCTGTCATTCTCATCTCGAAGCCCGATTTCTTTTTCAACGTCCTCAAGTATCTGGAAAGTTTTTGATTCTAATTCTCGATAACGCCTTATTGACCTTACTTTTTGCGATGCATCTAAATAAAACTTTTTATCAGCATCAGGAAACACAACAGTTCCCATGTCACGTCCCTCGAATACAACTCCTTTTTCTCTGCCCAGATTCCTTTGCAAATCCAAAAGATATTTTCTTACCACCGGCCTTGCTGAAACTGCCGACGCCATCATCGATATTTCAGGAGTCCTGATTTGATCAGTAATATCTGAATTATTAGACAAAAGGCGCAACCCTCTTTCATCTTTTACAAAATCTAAATTAAGGGTGCTGCATAAATTCTCAAGACCTGTATCATCATACTGGCTTACCCCTGCAAATTTTGCCTCAAATGCAACACCTCTGTAAAGTGCGCCAGTGTCAATATATTTGTAATTAAGGCGATCAGCAATTTTGCGGCTCACGGTTGTTTTACCGGCGCCTGCCGGGCCATCTATTGTAATGAGAAAACGTTTCATTAAATTATTTTTTCAAGCGCATTTAAAAAACGGACATTTTCTTCATGCAGACCAACATTTATTCTTATAAAGTTGGGATATCCATACGATGTCATTGAACGAACAATAACTCCCTGCCTGAGCATTTTTTCAAAAACCTCGTCAGCATTTTTACCAATGTCTATTAAAAAAAAGTTTGCCTGTGTCGGAAAATATTTAATATTCATCCTGTCAAGGGATTCGTATAAAAAATCAAGACCTTCGTGAACAAGAGATAAAGTTTTTCCCAAAAAAGCTTTGTCTTCTATCGCAGCGCCTGCACCAACCTGTGCTAATGAATTTGCGTTAAAAGGCTGCCTGACTCTGTTCAGCAGGCTCGCTATTTCTTGCGGCATAATACCGTAGCCTATTCTGAGGCCAGCCAAGCCATAAGCTTTTGAAAATGTTCTAAGTATAACCAATGCAATACCGGAATCAAGGTAATCAATACTTCTAACACAATTTTCATCCCGTACAAATTCAATATAAGCTTCATCCACTACTATCAGAACTCCATCAGGAATGCTTTGAAGAAAGTCTTTAAAATCTTTTTTTGATACAACGGTTCCGGTAGGATTATTAGGATTGCATATAAAAATCATGCGCGTTCTGGATGAAATTCTGTCCCTGATTCCATCCAGGTCAACACAAAAAGACTTTAATGGAACCTGTACAGGTGTTGCTCCGGCACAGCATATCGATATATTGTACATAAGAAATGAAGGATAAGGCATTATTGCCTCATCGCCCGGACACAGCAAGGCACGTGTAATCATACCGATAATCTCATCGGAACCGTTTCCTAAAACAATGTTTCCGGTTGCAACGCCAAGCTTTTCAGCAATATTTTTTACCAGATCATGCCCGCTTCCATCTGGATAACGGTTCAGATTTCCTATCGCATCCTGAATAGCTTTTACAGCCAAGGGAGACGGCCCCAATGGGTTTTCATTAGATGCAAGCTTGATAGAATCGCTAATACCATATTCTCTCTCAAGCTCCTCAAGAGGTTTGCCAGGAGAATAAGGCTTTATCGCTAATATATAATCAGGTACTGATAATTTCATTTTCAACTCTTTTAAAAGCTTTAAAAAGAGTTTTTGTATTTACAATTTATGTTTGTGTCAAGTTTTTTCAATAATATTATTATAAACAATTATTTTAAAACCCTGTTGACACAATATAATCGTTACTCTATTCTTTGACCTAAATATTTCTCATTATAAAAACTTTGAACGATTAATGACATCACAAAACAAACTCAGAAAATACATCCAAAAAATCCTGGTATTTCAGCAAAACGGCAGTGGAGAAAGCAAGATACAGGGAATAATAAGATATGGAGAGAACCTCTTTGACCTGAAAACAATATCAATCGACAAATCCCTGCCCCCTGTAATCGACGATTCAACAAAATACCTTCCCACAGACATCAAAGCTGACCTGGTATTAGATTATCTTACACATCCCGACCTTTCACATGATCTTGCAGTTATGTGCGTAAAGAAAAAGATTCCTGTAGTCGCAACAGGTAAAAAATCGCATATTAAGGGCGTGCTTACGCCTCCCACATGATGCAGTTTATCAAGGCAGGTCTGCCTTGGCCTTTATGGAGAAAGATTCGGCTTGCCGGAATTTTCAATCAAAACATCCGGTGGAAAGATTGTCGATATCAAGATACTTCGGGGCGCTCCCTGCGGTGCCACATGGAAGGCATGGGAACGTATTTTAAATCTATCTTTGCAAGATGCTGTTGAACACATAAGCATAGAAACACAGTTCTTTTGCAAAGCAGACCCTTCAGGATGGGATCCAATCTATGAAAAAAGTCCTGTTCACTTAGCCGGCGAACTACACAAAGCAGCACTCAGCAGAGCCATATCTGTCCATAAATAACGAACTTTTTGGTGTACGCAGTATAGTAACTGCACAAAATTCATTTATTCCGAAGCCTGTTTCAAGGCTTTTTGACTTCTCTTATTTTCTCCAGTGTATCGCCGTAAATGTTCTTTTTCGAGGGATTGAGTTCGAGAGCCTTTTTGGCAAGCTTTTCCGCTTCATCGAGGTTGTTGCCCTTCACATAGTAGAGCCATGCCAGATTATTATAGGCATCAGCATTGTGAGCGTCCCTTTTGATTGCCTCTTTGTATGATTCTTCTGCCTCATGCAATTCATTTTTCTGAAAATGCGCATTGCCGAGATAAAGATAAGCAACAGGAAGTTTCTTGGCTGCCAATCTGTATTGTTTTATTGCACCGTCAAACTCACCTTTTTTCTCATAAGCCACCCCGAGTTCTAAGTGTTCCTCAGATGTCAGGGGATCTTCAAACACGATAATTTTTGGAAGGACGCAACAGGAAGAAAACAGCAGCAAGCAACAGCCAAGCAACAAGATATGAGTTAGCCGGCACTTTAGATATGACATGCAGCTCATTGTTTGGGGCTTATCAGCATCGTCCAAAAATTTGTTCTTTCCCATGACTTCAAAAAAACTTTGAAAGGTATGAACTTGAGACGATCCCTTCCTGAATTTGCAAGGATTCCATTTTTGTTATAACCGACAACCACCATAAAATGGTTTTGCTGATAAACCCAGAAACCATAATCAACCAGGACTATCAATGGATAGCCCAAATCAATATTGCGCTTAATATCATCAGCACTGCCCTTATACTGCCTGGCTTTAAGACCCTTTCTCTCCGCATACAAAATCATATCAATGTCAAGCGTGCCCTTTGCCGATTCACTATATATTTCGCCTGCAACATCCTCAGAAGAAACACCTGTCCTCCAATAATTCAAAACACCTGCAAGTGAGACAGGACCGCACTGATATGCTTCCTGAGGATAAAATGGCACACTTTCTATTACCTGAAATGCTGTGGATTCCTTGATGTCGGGAATTCCTGTGCATGAAAAAAGGAGGGGGAGGACAAAAGGAAATATGCGCAGGCATCCACGAACCCACGCAATAAATCCGGTCAAATTTTCAGGCACGGTAAGTTAAAAATATATGTTGGGGAGCATGAGTGCTACTTGCTTTGAATAATAATTCTCTTGCCTGAAACATAAAACCAAACTCCAACTAATATTCCTATGAGAAGAATCACCACCAGAACCTCGAAGCCGTTGCCGCCAACTCTGATTTCATCGAGTTTTAAGGCGATACTGTGAATCTGTTTATCATCTAGCCTGCTTAACCTCATCAGAATATCATCCTGCGATAGGCCGAGTTGTTGGAGCCTTTTGCCTACCATCTTTGTCTCAAGAATTTTTTGAATGTTTTGGAGATGAGAAGTCCTGTCAGCCTGCGAAAAAACGATTATCTCTGAAGGTGAAAGCCCTGCATCAACTCTGGGTACAATACCCAATGCAAACATCCCGACAACAAGAAACCACGATACGCATTTAACCAGCCCTTTTGACATACTATGCTCCTTTCCTCAGTGATAGAAATTTGCTTTTTGTTGGTGTTTGAAATGAACATAAGTATGGCAAAAAGCTGCTTGTATGTCAATACTCTAAAGAGATTATTGTCAACAGCATTTCAAGATGTCCGGTTTTCATAGCAAATGAATTGTCCGGTTTGTGATTGATTAACGGAAGGCCAAGGTATTTTGCCAAGCCCTTGTTTCTGACCTGCCAGAGACCTGCGTAAAAACAATTTATGCAAAACACCTTGATATCTCAATTAATTCTAATTATTGCAAATAATCTAATCCAGCGACCTGTAAATCAAAAATTTATTGACGCCTTTAATTGTATTTGGTTATATTATTTTTTTTTAAGTAATGACAACTTATTTAGGAACGTGGACGAAATAACTAAGGATTTTAAAAATACAAGGATGGAAAATAAATCCAATAATGAAAAAATTGCATTAGTTGTCGGCGGAAGCCGAGGGATCGGGAAAGCAATAGCAATTCGTCTTGCCAAGTCTGGCTTTAACATATGGCTTACATATCGTAGTAATCATGAGGCTGCTCAAAAGACAAAAGAAGAAATAGAAAAAATAGGGAGATTATGTCAAACTCTTTCATTTGATGTCTCTGATTATAAAGAAACAGAGGCAGCCTTAGAAAAAAAAGCAGATGATAATCCACCTGATGTAGTGATATATAATGCAGGCATAACCCGTGATAACCTTATGATGTGGATGACAAAGGAAGAATGGGATTCAGTTCTTTCTGTAAATCTTGATGGATTTTACAATGTCATGCATGCTATATTGTTTTCAATGCTTCGTGAGAAGCAGGGACGAATCATTGTAGTTTCTTCCACTTCAGGCCAAATCGGTCAAGCTGGTCAGGCAAACTACTCTGCATCAAAAGCAGGGTTGATTGGTGCTGCAAAAGCATTAGCAAGGGAAATTGGAAAGAGAAATATTATTGTTAATGTAGTTGCTCCAGGAGTGATTGAAACAGATATGACCGAAGATCTCTCAAAAGAAAAAATTTTACCACTTATTCCGCTTAATCGTTTTGGAAATTCCACAGATGTTGCATCGGTCGTTAATTTTTTATGCAGCGAGGAAAATATGTATATTCACGGTCAGGTTATCGGCATTAACGGAGGCCTGGCCATATAAATTTAAAAAGTATGATAATATAGTTGTGGGAAGCGGTATTAGCGGATTAACGCTTGCTCTTTTGCTTGGCATGAACGGTCATTGTGTTCTGCTTCTTGAAAAAAATACACGTATCGGCGGATCACTCGCAAGGTTTTACAGACAAGGGATTCCTTTTGATACAGGTTTTCATTTTACCGGTGGATTTTATAAGAACGGAATTCTTCACGATATGCTGACCGTTCTTGGGATCCATGATTATATCAAACCGGTTTATATTGCACAGGGTAAAAATAACCGTTTTGTTTTCGAAAAAGAACAGGCTGTATTTAACCTACCGGTCGGTTACCAGGCAATTATTTCAAAATTCAAGGATTATTTTCCATCAGAAACAACCGCTATTGACCGTTATTTTGATATGGTCAGGGATGTCTGTTCCAAGACAGTTTCAATGGATTTGCGTAACATCACTCTTTCTCCGAATGTTATAAATGAGGATTATATAAGCCTTGACAAAGTCCTGAACAGCTTAACTGACAATCGTCTGCTCAAAGGATTGCTGTCTGGTTTCTGCATGTGCCACGGAGTTAAGCCTGCAGAAATTTCGTTTGCAAACCACAGTCGTGTCAGTTACGACCTGTATAAGTCCATGTCGCGCGTTAAAGACGGTGGAGATGCCTTTATCAAAGCCTTCAAAGAACGTTTTGCGGAATTTGATATTGATGTTATGTGCAGTAGCTTTATCAAGGAATGTATTGATATAAAAAATGATCATGTTGGACGCTTTGTTTTGAACAATGGAGATGAAATCTCCTGTAAACACTGTATTTTTACAATTCATCCTCAAGAAATCTTAAAGATCCTTCCACAGAAACATTTGAGCAAGGCTTTTATAGAACGAGTTAAGTCTTTTGAACCATCGGCAGGTTTCTTTTCTGTTTACGGAATTGTGGAATCAGATGATGCTTCTGATACGGTTGAGCCAACAATTCTTTCCCTGTTCCCAACAACTGACATTAACTTATTAATAGACCCGTATAATCCAGGCCCGCCTGCAATGGTAATCATGAAAAACACGGAAACGCTCAATGCCAAATCATACATGGTGTTGAATGCCCTTGAAGTTTCTTTCCCGGAACATGTTGAAGCCTGGAAAAATTCAAAACAAGAAAAACGCCCAAACGGCTACATGAAATACAAGCAAGAACGCATTAATAATATAAGCAAACGCCTTATCGATACTTATCCGGAATATAGTGATTCATTTAAAGTAGTTACGGCTGCATCTATATTAACATTCAGAGATTATCTGCATTCCCCTCATGGTTCGGCTTATGGAGTCAAACAAAAAATCGGGCAATTTAATCTTTTTGGCAAGCTTCCCCTGCGAAATGTGTATGCTGCCGGTCAGAGTTCCGTATTACCGGGTCTTGTAGGCGCAATGATGTCATCTTTTATTGTTGGACGGGCTGTAATCGGCAAAGACGATTACAATCGTTTTATTGGGCGGGAATTAGACAGTTGAAAAGAGTTGTCATATCAGGTGTCGGCGCTGTTTCGGCTATGGGCAATGATGTTTCTTCACTAGTCAATGGCATTGAGGAGGGAAGAAGCGCTGTCCATTATATGGAAGGATGGGATCAATATATTGGCCTGCGCAGTCTTGTCGGTGCACCTGCGGAATTAATAAACGAAAAAGCCATCCCGCGCAAAAACAGACGCTCAATGGGCAGAATGAGTATTTTTGCTGTGCAGGCAACAGAGCAGGCTCTATCAGACGCGGGTATAAAACATGAAGAATTAACTTCAGGCCGTATTGGATGTATTATCGGCTCAACAATGGGAAGCGCCAAAAGTCTTAATGAAACATTTGAAATCATGCTGCCTAAAAAAGATTTGACCCAGCTTTCATCGATGAAGTTTTTTCAGTGTGTTTCACATACGGCGGCCATGAATGTATCACAGTGTTTGGGCATTACAGGTTGCGTTCTTGCGACCTCGGCAGCCTGTGCATCAGCGTTGCAGGCAGTCAATGCAGGCTATGACTTAATAAGGCTTGGGAAACAGGATGCTGTTCTTTGCGGTGGTGCGGAAGAACTTCATCCTACGGTCACCGGTTCTTTTGATGTTCTTTTTGCAACGTCGTCAAACTATAACGACAAACCATATAAAACGCCCCGGCCGTTTGACAGAGACCGCGAGGGACTGGTCTGCGGCGAAGGAAGCGGAATATTGGTAATTGAAGAATACGAACGCGCCTTAAGACGAAATGCAAAAATATACGCAGAAATTTTAGGTTATCATACTTGTGGAAGCGGTGTTCATGTAAGCCAGCCCGATAAAAATTCGATAGTGTTATGTCTCAAAGAGGCCCTGGCAAGTGCAAAGGTTTCCTCTAAGGAAGTTGATTATATTAATGCCCATGCAACAGCGACCATACAGGGAGACAAAGAAGAAGCAAAAGCAATAAAGGAAGTTTTAGGCGATTCAATACCTGTAAGCAGTCTGAAGGGATATATAGGGCACACCCTGGGCGCATCAGGGGCGCTGGAATTAATTGTATCGCTTGCAATGATGGAAAAAGGAATAATATATCCTACCCTGAACTTAGAAAATGTCAGTCCTGATTGCCAGGGTATCAATCATGTAATGGAGCCTGTTTCTAAAGATATTGCAATTATGGTTAAAAACTGTTTTGCATTTGGTGGTATAAATTCTGTACTGGTATGTAAAAAATTATGAAACACAAAATTACGGAAAACGAAATAATTGCAATGACAAACCAGGTTTTTGAAGAGTCGTTTGAGATAGAAACAGAAAAACTTCAGCCCAAAATGAATATATTTGAAGACCTGGGGCTGGACAGCCTGGATATTGTTGATCTAATCGTTGCTCTTCAGCAAAAGTTCGGCGTTCAAATCCGTAACGATGAGCGAGTCAGAAATATTAGAACTCTGGAGGATATTTACAGGTTTATTCTAAGTTTGAAAAATGAAGAACATTAAAGCCTTAAAGCTAGTCATTTTCAATATCTTGTTTTACTTTTTATTTTTTCTGTACTCAGCTATTGCTATCCCTGTACTAACACTCCTTGTTGCATATTTTTCATTATTTATGTCGCATCGTAATACCATGAAGTGGTTCCGCCGAGCCATAAGCTGGTACGGAATGTTAGTTATAAAAGTACTTCCTTTTCCGTTGATTAGAATCTACTATAAAAATTATGAAAAAAATCCTGGGCCGGGGCCTTATATTTTCGTTTGTAATCATAGATCTGCCACAGATCCTTTTTTAATGGCCTGCCTGCCGTATGAATTGATTCAGGTCGTGAATATCTGGCCTTTTCGTTTGCCTGTTTTGGGTATTTATGCTCGCTGGGCCGGCTATTTAAGTATTAATGAGATGCCTTTTGAACAATTTTCAAAACAAGCGGTTAAGTTACTAAAACAGAGAGTTTCCATTATTGTATTTCCGGAAGGGACTCGATCAGGAGGCAAGTCAATGGGCCAGTTTCATGGTTCGATTTTTCGCGTTGCCATTGAAGCTAACTGCCCGATTGTGCCGGTATGTATTAGCGGTAACGAAAATATCCCTCCACGAGGTTCTTTTTTACTCAGACCCGGAAAGATAAAAATACATAAATTACCGGCAATAAAATGGGAAGAATTTAAAAATATTAAACCTTTTAAATTAAAGAACATGGTACGAAATATTATATCCGAAGAGGTAGCCGCAATGGACAGGAAAAAGCGATGGAATTAAAACAATACATGAATATAGAGTTTTCCGAACCTCACATCATAAAAAAACTTCAAGAAAAAAGACTTCGCAATCATCTTGTTCACTGCAGCAAGCATTCACCGTATTATCAGAGGATTCTAAAAGATTCATATATCGACTTTGAACGCATAACACTTGAACAACTTTGTAAACTCCCATTTACCGACAAATCTGATCTTGAAAAATATAATAATGATTTTTGTGCTGTTTCGTCTGTAAAGATTGTTGATGTTGTTTTATCATCCGGAACAACAGGCCGTCCGACACGCATAATATATACTGATTATGATTTAAACCGCCTCGCATATAACGAAAAAAAGTCATTTGCCGGATGCGGAATTACCGCAGAAGATATAGTGCTGCTGACCTGCACAATGGATAGGTGCTTTGTTGCCGGTCTGGCTTATTTCCTCGGTGTACGCAGTCTCGGCGCAACAGCTATAAGAAACGGTCTAAATACTCTGGAAAGCCAGAAAGATATTATTTTAAGGATTAATCCCTCTATAATTGTCGGTGTGCCGACATTCTTAAAAAAATTAGGATTATACCTTCAAAATAATAATATAGATCCAGTAAAAACTGCTGTTTCCAAGCTCGTATGTATAGGTGAACCTTTACGAAATTATAACCTTGAACCACTAAAAATTGGCCGGGATTTAGAAGAGATATGGCAGGCAAAGACATTTTCAACTTATGCATCAACCGAAACAGTTACTACATTTTGTGAATGCACCGCTCAACAAGGGGGGCACCTGCATCCGGATTTAGCTGTTGTAGAAATTATTGATAAAAATGGCAAAGTTCTTTCCTCTGAACATACAGGTGAAGTCGTTGTTACTCCGCTATCTGTTGAAGGGATGCCTCTTGTTCGTTTTAAAACCGGTGATATAAGCTTTTTAATCGATAAGCAATGCCCCTGCGGACGTTATTCTGCAAGGCTTGGACCTATACTTGGAAGAAAAAAACAAATGATGAAAGTTCGCGGCACCACTGTATATCCACAGTCGATATATTCAGCTCTGGAAGAAATTAATGGCATTGACGATTATTATCTTATAGTATCCAGTGAAACCGATTTGTCCGACAATATAACCATATATGTAACGGTAAATGAAAATTCGTGTAATTGCGAAATAATACAAAATAAACTTCAGGCAAAACTTAGAGTCAAGCCCAAAGTCATAATTACCGATAAAGAAAAATTAGCACAACAGGTATATACTCCCAAGTCAAGGAAACCTGTTCGTTTCATAGACAGGAGATAAACAATATGGTCAGCTGCCATAGCCGAATCTCAAATTTTGAATTTCCCCTTGCAGATATTGAAAACGCAGTACAAAACGGTAATCTTCTTTCAATGGAGATTGAATTCAGCCTGCATTGCAATTTTCGCTGTCCTTACTGTTATGTGCCGCATAATTCATATCCTGAGAATGAGCTTTCAAAAGAAGAAATATGCGATGTCATCCTTCAAGCAAAAGACATGGGAGCAAGAAAAATTATTATTCTTGGAGGTGAACCGACATTATATCCCAATCTTCTTGAAATGATAGAGTTTATCAAGAAACAGAAACTCGAAGTTGAAATATTTACAAATGGGACTAAAATTACCGAAGACTTCGCAAGGCAATTATACGATAACAACGTGCGTGTTGTTTTAAAAATGAATTCATTTAATGAAAATATTCAGGATACACTTGCTGGTAAAAAAGGCGCTTTTACCCTTATTCAACAAGCTCTGCATAATTTAAAAAAGGCAGGATATCCTTCGGAAGAAAAATTCCTCGCTGTCAGTACGATTATTTGCCGGCATAATATTAATGAACTGATTACAATGTGGACATGGCTTAGAGATCAGAAGATAGCCCCATATTTCGAAATTATTACACCTCAAGAAAATGCAAAACATAACGAATGGTTATATGTTAACCCAAATGAGCTCTATGATATTTTTACCAGGATTTCAGAGATTGATCGCAGTAAGTATGGTCAAGACTGGGATCCACAACCGCCACTAATTGGGAACAGATGTCTGCGGCACCAGTTTTCCTGCCTTGTTACATCAACCGGCAATGTTATGCCTTGTGTCGGAGTTGGCATACCAATAGGCAATATTCGTACCCAACAGCTCAGAAATATTATAAAAAACAGCGAGGTTCTCTGTGATTTAAAGAATCATCTCAATACAATAAAGGGGCCCTGCAGTACCTGTGAAAAAGCTGAGTATTGTTATGGCTGCCGGGGAGCTGCATATCAATTAACCGGCGATTATCTTGCATCAGATCCCTTGTGCTGGAAAAACATTGACCGGCAGGATGAAATTGTTCATTTGCCTGTCGCAGTTGATGAAATTATCCCCCAAAAATCCCCGATGAAAGTTATTGATACACTAATCAGTGTATCTGAAAGATGTGCAGATGTATCAGTAATGATACAGAAAGACATGCTGTTTGTTGGAGAAGACGGTATTGTTGATGATGCTGTTTATCTTGAAATGATGGCGCAATCGATAGCGGCTCTCAACGGCTTTAAGCAGCTTGGCATATCAGAGTCGGCACCAGAAGGATTCCTGTTGGGTGCAAAAAATTTCGAAATTCTAAAACAATCAAGGGTTGGAGACAAATTGACAATATCTGTTTACAAATATGCAAAATACGGCGATTTTGGTGTAATAAAAGGAACGATTTCCAGGGATGACGACGTCCTTGTGCAAGGAGAAATAAAAGTCTGGCATAATTCCAAACCTCGTTATATCCTAAAATGAGACTAAATAGTGTCTGAACGAAAACTCAAACCACCTGAAATTATAGTCAATTGGATGCTATTATCAATTGGTAACAGAGGAATGGAAACATGAACAAAATTAATCAACCAGGTATAGCTCCATTCGATGCCAGCGATTATCTGGACAGTGAAGAGACTATTGTTGACTGGCAACCTGCAAAAAAGGAACTTCGGGAACGTTTCGAATGAGAATCAATATCCTTTCCACTGCACTGAAAGATTTATCTGAGGCTTGGATGTAGCGGATTGAAAAATCCACCAGCCAGCAATATTCCAGGAACTGGTTGATATAACGATAAAGCATGTCGGCGCCCCGCTAAATCATGCATCATCATGAAATGCCCGCAAATTGCGAAGGCTGAAAGATGAAAAAGTGGACAGTTAAAGACCGATACAACAACACGATTTATTTGACCGATGAGCGTTGGTCTCATGTTCTGGAGTCGCGTCCTGAATTGGAACCATATTTTGACGAGTTTCTTGATACTATACGGACAGGACGGCGCAAGCAAGATGCGTTGATACCCAACGAATATCGTTATTTCAAGCAGTTTGATGCGTTACTACCAGAGAACAATCATCTCGTTGTCGTTGTCATTTTCAAAACCCAACTGGACAAGGTGGGCAATTACGTTTCTAACAATTTTGTGGTTACAGGCTGGGCAAATTATATTGTGCCGAAAAGGTAAGAGTATGAGCGATTTGAAATTACATCGAAAGGAAGTAAAGGTCGCAAGTGGGGAAACGATACGCTTGGTATATGATGAAAACGGAGATATACTGGACATCTTTTTTGGAGAGAATGAGCCAGCAACAGGTGTTGAACTTACAGACCAAATTCTGCTGCGACTCAATCAGACAAGTGGGCGTGTTGTCAGTTTGACACTTCTCCATTTTTCGATTCTTTCGGAACGTACGGAGTATGGGCCGCGTAGTTATCCTCTTGATAAGCTTGAGGAATTGCCAAACAATTTGCGCGAAATAGTGGTTCGTGCGCTGATGACAGGGCCTGTTAATCAATTTTTGAAACTATCGTTTTTTCAGGAATCTCCGACAAAGCGCATCCCTTTCACTTATGTAGAACCATACCGCTTTAAATCTGTTGCTTGACAGCAGACTGCTGTACGCTTCATATAAAAAAATAGATAGTGTTAAGGAACGGGGACGAAATAACTTCCCCAACTATACATCACAGCTTCAGGCCACCTTTGCCCGATCTCAAATCACAAAAATATCAAAATAGCCAGCTATTCCATCAACTTTTGTGATTTGAGATCGAACAAATTTGACCCAAATCTATGCGCCTACTTGGGGAAGTTATTTCGTCCCCGTTCCTAAGCAGCCAGGCCTGAGTCTTTTTCGAGTTCGTTGTAATCATCAGCAAGCCGATGCAATACTGCAGCATCGTGACGTTCGGACAGTAGATCTGCCACCAAAATATGGTCTTGATTTAAGTTTGCTTCGTTCTGATATAAAAGATTTTCTGGAAATCCAAAAAGCGTTTGACGAGAAATTATAATGGAAGAGAAACAAAATAATCAATCCAACAAACTCGTTGTTTTTCGGAGTAAAAAAATTCGCAGAATTTGGCACGAAGATGAATGGTATTATTCGGTGGTGGATATCATCGACGCTCTAACCGACAGTCCTACGCCACGGCAATATTGAAGCAAGGTGAAAGAAAGAGAATTCGTTCATCTTCAACTGTCCCCAATTTGGGTACAGTTGAAATTTTTTTGACCAGTTGAATGATTCCTCTAAATCACATGACTTCCTTATGGTTGACAAATCTATTTTTTTGAACCATAATAATTTATATGACATATATGGTTACAAATCCTATTAAGGATGGAGGCGGGGTATGCATAGGACAGTTGGTGTTACCAGTGCACGTCGGCAATTCGGCACATTGCTTGATGAAGTGTTTTATAAAGGCGATGTTATTACTATTGAAAGGAAAGGGAAACCTTTAGCTCGTTTGGTTCCTGCAAGTACAGAAAGTTCTTACCCGGCGCAGGCTCCACTTGATTCAGAAAAGCAGCGTTTACTTGATCAGTTACACAGCCTACCGACACTTTCAATGAATGAGGATCCTACAGAAGTTTTACGTCAAATTCGTTCAAAAAGACGAATGCGGGCAATAAAGAACCATGAATAATATAATTGTACCGGATGCTAATGTTTTTCTAGAAATGATATACGGGCGTCAATTACAGGCAACTGCCAGACAGTTGATATCTCATGCGATTGCAAATAAAATTCAACTTGTAGCGCCAAGTTTGTTGTTAGATGAAATAAGCGAGGTTCTTTGTGGGAATTTAGATAATTTACAAAAAGTTCAACAGCATCTTCTCTACATTGAACAATTGATAAACAAAAAAGTATTGCTGGTTGTAGTTCCGAGTCTTGCTATCAGAATGAAAGCTATTGAAATCGCTCGCACAGGAAATCCGAAAAGTGGTTATCCTGAACTCAGCGATTCTTTATATCATGCCTTAGCACTCGTAAACAATGCGATATTCGTTACCAATGATTTCAAGCATGTTGCCAAGGTTAATAGATTTGGTCATGTGGAAAAACTGGCTAATTATCAAAAAGTTTTTGAACGAATTGCATGAGACTTGGTAAAGCAGAACAATTGAATGAACTGCCCTGCAGCAGGCTGCGGAGTATCAATTCTTATCTTTTTTTATAGTGATAAAACCTAAAGTTGCAAAAGATATTGATAAAGTGCTTGAAGGAAAAAGTAAACCGCATAAAACAATTCAGGTTCCTGTATATGAATATTTACGGGCTGTTGCATGATATAGACTTTCAGATAATTAATTTCACTGTGTTATCAGTCGTCGACGTATAACTAATACGCCTTCCTCCTTCTGGCCTTGTGAAATTAATTATCTGAAAGTCTATAGATGTTATCTGGAATTTTGTTGAAAATTCTTGATGCGACTAACGTTTTATATTAAACTTAAAAAATGAATAAATTTAAAATTTAAAAAGTGAAGGAAGTTAAATCATGTCGAAAAAAACTGCTATAATTTGTGGGATGATGCTCAGTATGTTTCTGTTGGTTTCTACATCATGGGCGCTTGACTTTGTGCCCGGCCAATATGAAATCACATCGAAAGTTGAAATGCCGGGAATGCCTTCTTCTCTCCCTCCTCAAACAGTTATCCAGTGCATGACCAAACAGGAGCCTGTGCATACTGAGAATGTCGCAAATCAGGGATGCAAGGTTAAAAACCTTACAACCAAGGGGGATACGATTTCCTGGGAAATGGAATGTGAACAGCAGGGTCAAAAAATGAAAACCACCGGCCAAATAACATATAGTGGAAACACTTTTCAAGGCACCATCAAAACCAGCCTGGGCCCCCAAGCCGGCAACATGACCATCACAACGGTGATCAGTGGTAAACGAATAGGAGATTGCAAGTAGGAATGTCCTCCAACAAAGTACCAAATCCTGCGTAGGCATAAGGGGGACGGTATCTGAATCCAGGAGTATATAAATGCAAAAGACCGCTCTATTACTTATTCTTTTTTTAGTTATGCCTGCCATAGATTGTTATGCTGAAACATCCGGCATTAAAACACATAAAAACCTTGCTCCGGATTTATACGAAGTCCTTCACAGACTCGAAGATAACACATCTGAAATACGTACACTTAAAACCGAGTTTGTTCAGGAAAAAGAACTCGCTGTATTTAAAGAAAAAATCATACTGAAAGGAATGATATTTCTTCAAAAACCTGAACTATTTGCCTGGCATATTATAGAGCCTTTAAGCTATTCCATGGTTATAAAAGGCGACATTCTATCTCAATGGGATGAAAACACGAAAAAAATTCAGAAAATATCTCTTGCTAAAAATCCTGCATTTCAGGTTGCAATTTCACAAATGAAAGACTGGTTTTCAGGCAAATACACCTCGATGACAGAAGATTACGACATAATTATACTTAAAAGAAAACCTGCTTCTCTTAAATTTATTCCTAAAAAAAATACAACGGTCGGCAATGTCATTGACAGCGTAACAGTTACTTTCAGGGATGATGAACGTTATATTCACCAGATATATATCAAAGAAAAGAGCAGTGACAGCACACTCCTTACATTCGTCAATACACAGTTAAATATCCCCCTTGAAGCCGCGGCTTGGGAGGTTCAACCGCGTGTTAGATGATCATTTCTTTCGTTTATATGGCAGTATTCAGCGAAGCAAATGGCTGGTCGCGGTTCTAACAGCAGTTGTAATTATCGCAGCAGTTATCGGACTCAAATCAGTTAGTTTTGATAATAATATCGAACTGATGCTTCCCGGGAATGATGAGGTTTACCGCAGCATCCGTTTCCTGCGCGAATCCAATCTTTCGGATAAAGTCATTCTCTCTCTTGGACTAAAATCTTCCGAATATACAACAAAAGACCTTATTGCTGCTGTCAAAAAGATAGAGGAATCTCTTGGCCCGCCCCTTGTTACCGATGTTATAAGCGGAATTCCTGAAAACAACGTAGTGGAAGAAATGCTCGAACTCCTGAAGTATGCTCCGCAACTTATCGACGAGCCGAATCTATTACTAATTGAAAAACAAATAAATCCTTCAGGAGTAAAAGAAAGTTTACAAAATAATTACAGGCAATTTTTAACCCCGGCAAGCACACTAATAATTCCTTTTATTCGATCTGATCCACTTGGAATATACTCAAATATTTTGCGTTCGCTGCAAAAAATCTATTCTTCTGTCGGCTATGAAGTAACTGTTGAGAATGGTTATTTCATAAGCAAGGATAGAAAACATGCCATGCTTATTCTTGACACACCGATAAATCTCACAGATGGATTCGGCTCCCGGAAGTTGATATCATATTTAAATAATCGTCTAAATATCCTGCCGGACTTTATTTCAGCAGATATCATTGCCGGACATCTTCACACTGTCAGTAATGAAGATGTAATAAAACGCGACATCCGGTTAACGCTGATTATCGCCTCAACAGCATTTATTTTATTATTCATAGTCGTTTTCAGAGACCTGGGTGCAATTATAATTTTTCTAATACCACTTGCATCTGTTATTGTTTCTATCAATATATCAAACTTAATACTTAACAAGCTGTCTTATTTTATTATCGGAATGGGGGCTGTTATTGCAGGTATTGCCGTTGATTATGGAATTCACGTTTATACAGCACTGCGGATTGGAGACAGCAGGCAGGAAGCGGTTAAAAGCATTGCAAAGCCATTAATAATTGGCGCATTAACAACCATAAGCGTTTTCGCCTCATTTTTCTTCTCCAGCGTTCAAGGATATCATCAACTCGCGTTTTTTTCTATTCTCAGTATTATTTTGTGCCTTGCGTGTTCTCTGTTTATTTTGCCTCATTTTATAATTAAAGGAAAATATAATAAATTAGCTCATACTGTAAAAAAATATGGCAAACAAATAAATCAGCGCTCCTTAAAAGAACCAAAAACACAGGACAAACTCATAGTATTATGCTGGGCAATTTTTATGATTATTGCTCTGATACTGTCTAAGCAAATTTCATTTAACAGCGAGATCAGTCAGTTTGACGGTAGTGAAATAGAAATAATTAAAGCAGAACAAAAATTTAATAGCGTATGGGTGAATAAAACCAGTCCGGCAGTTTTTGTTGTACAAGAAAACAGTTTAGAAGAAGCGCTCAAGGTTAATGAAAAAATTTACAGGGAAGCAAAGACCGTGGTTGGAGAAGATAATTTTTCAAGCCTTGCTGCGATTTGGCCATCAAAACAAACACGCGAGGCCAATGTTGATAGATGGAAAAAATTCTGGAAACAAGGAAAAGAAGAAAAGCTGAGGAAGCTTATCTCAACGTATGGAAGTGATTATAATTTTTCTGAAGACGCATTTTCTCCATTTTTTGATAATTTGTATGCGTGTACGATTGTTGAAGATGAACCAAAAAGAATTAAAATTTATAAAAGGCTGAAAGAACGCTTTGTAATAGCTAAGAATAACCGCTTGCAAGTGATGTCTTTCTTTCCCGATGAAAATAAATATGTAACTGCAATGTCAACGATATCCAGTCATTATCCAGGGACATTTTTGGTCTCCAGAAAAGTTCTTTCACGTATGCTGTCTAAATCTGTGTCCTCAGAAATAATTTTATTATCGGGAATCGCTGCTATAATGATACCTTTGCTAACCTGCCTGTTGCTGAAAAATATAAAAATGACAGCTCTTGCCCTGATTCCGGTTATAACGGGCACAGCAGCGGTCATAGGAATTATTCCGATTTTCGGTTTATCTCTGAATGCGCCCAGCCTCATTGCAGCTATGGTTGTTTTAGGTCTCTGCATTGACTATGGAATCTTCATGGTTTATACATGCTCACGCAACTTGAAAACAGGAACACGTATGGCTGTATCGCTTTCGGCAATTACGACACTCATAGGCGCAGGAGTATTGTTGTTCGCTAACCATCCGGTATTATTTTCAATCGGGGCTACGATAGTCTCGGGTGTTTTATTTGGATATATTGCTTCAATAATTGTCATCCCATCATTTTATAGATTATGGATAGAGAATACAAATTAGGGGAAATTGGGCATAGAACTCAATTATTAACATTGAAGTATATAACAGCAGGGCTGTATATTCTTTGTTTAATTGGCTGCACCAGTATCCCTTTTCAAAAGACAGCGCTTGTACCGGTTGAGTTATTCGATCCAACAGATGTGCGTCAACAATTTGCCGGTTCCCTGCCGTCTGAATTCCAGCTCGTAAACACTATTGAATTTATATACAAACGACGTTCCATTCCTTCTGCTATCGGTTATATTGATGCAGACATTAAAAATAAAACTTTTACAGTGGTTGGAATAAATCCAATAGGAGGCTGCACTCTTTTTGAATTATCAATGGAAAAAGATAGAGTTGATTGCAGGTTTGCGATTGAAGAGTTTACACGTCACGGCGATTTTGCAAACGCAGTGGCTGATAACATCAAAAAGGCTTATTTTGACTGCATACCAGCGGCAGACGCTAATGTTTTTAAGAAAAAATATACAATCATTTTCAGACAGCCAAAGGTATCAGGTACCATGGAATATGTCTTTGCCGGCGCTGATAAAGTTCTGATCGAAAAAAACTATTATGAAAATAACAGGAAAGTCTGGAGTGTTTTTTATTATGAATACCAAAACGTAAATAAAAAACTTTATCCGGCCGGTATTATTATTAAACATTATCAATATAAATATAATCTTGTTGTTCGATTATTGGAGATCCGGGCATGAATATAATTATGCAGGAAATTAAACAGTACATGTCTGATATAATTGAAAAAGACAGTAACAATGTATCTGCCAGTTTTCTTTTTCCTGCAAAATTCATAGGGTTTCAGGGTCACTTCCCTGAAAAACCCGTTCTGCCTGGTTTTTGTAAAATACAGGCTGTTTTAGTTATTTTGCAGAAATGGCGTAAAAAAAATGTAAGATTAAAAGAAATTGTTACGGCGAAGTTTTTTTCACCGGTTTCCTGCGGAGAAGAATTAATTTTTGAATGCACGGAGACAAAAAGAGATAACGAAGAATCCGAGATACACGCTTATGTAACCAGTAAAGGGAAAAAGATAGCGATACTGAAGTTAAAAGTAAGCTATTAACGGTTCACAGTTCACGGTTCACGGTTGATCAAAACGGATAAACAGGATTGACATGATAGTTTTTTCATACTGTTGATCTCCGCGGTCACACGCTAAATGTTGATTTTAAGTCAATAATGTATAAAAAAGCTTCATTCCCGAAATCAACATAATGTCAATTTCAAGTCATATAAAAGTGGAATTAATCTTGACTTGTAAACGACATTAGGACTCGGTCAAAATTACATGCGCTCCGAAACGCAAATCCCGTAATTGGAGGCTGTGATGCATATCATTTGTGTATTGAGAAACCTTTTTCTACCGGTTTTACCGATAGTCTTTCTTGGAGGTCCGGCTGCTGCCGGGCGAATGGCGTAAAAAAATGTAAGAAATCATTTTTATAATGAATGCAATCAAAGCGATAACAAAAAATCATCAACAGGGAGGGTAATGAATGAAGAAAATTTTAATGCTGCTAATTGTTCTATCATTAACTTATGGTTGCGCCTCAACACCATTACAACTTACAAACAATGTAGAAAAAGGAAGTTACGATATTTTAGGTGAAGGTGAAGGTTCAGCTACCGGAATAATGTTGTTTGATATTATACCGATCGGACAAAACACTAGATTTAAAGACGCATATCAAAGAGCTGTTAAAAGTAAAGGTGGAGATGCCCTTTTAAACCCAGTAATTACTGAAAATTGGTTTTGGGCATATATATTAAACGGATATAAAACAACTGTAAAAGGTACGGTCATTAAATATCGTAATTAAAAAACTTGCATGAATACTTTTAAAAAAGGAGATTTAGAAAATGAGAAACCTTTTTTTGTTCTTTTTAATTCTCATATTAACTTATGGTTGCGCCTCTGTACCTCTACGAATTGCTAATATCAATATAGACAATAGCGAATATGAAATTTTAGGCGAAGGCGAAGGATCAGCTACAGGTCTTATGTTGTTTAGTGTAGTCCCTATCGGACAAAACACTAGATTTAGAGATGCATATTTGTATGCTATTGAAAGTAAAGGTGGAGATGCCCTTTTAAACCCAGTAATTACTGAAAATTGGTTTTGGGCATATATATTAAACGGATATAAAACAACTGTAAGAGGTACCGTTATAAAATATAAAAAATAGTTTAAAAAATAGCCTGATCGGGTAGCTGGGAGGTTTTCTCACTTACACTTGGGGGTCCCCTCTGGAGGCTGACGAGCTTGGTTCCGGGGTGAGAAAACTTTTTTTAATAATACTGTCGGTATTATTACGGGGGTAAGATGCCTGAATTGATTGAAGGGGGACATTTTCAAGTGCATCGTCCCCCTTACC
>Ga0255395_1017_pt1 | contig 24512 bp, 25 predicted proteins | sample ANMaggSSYBR01F11_FD_182123 | JGI IMG/M metagenome (GOLD analysis project Ga0255395, IMG submission 182123) | Sediment cell enrichment communities from methane seep in Santa Monica Basin, California, United Staets - ANME aggregate JGI... | ecosystem: Environmental > Aquatic > Marine > Cold seeps >...
CCTTTTTCTGGCAATTGCTGTTCTTTCAACGGAATTATCAATAAACCCGATAATTATGCATTTGCCTGCCCTGATTTTTTGTACTTTGTGCGAACAGGCGGCGGCAACATGGATCAAGCCTTTCATATTGATCAAGTCCTGTTCCAGATGTACATGAAACACAAAATGCGGCAAACTTGATACTTGCAGGATTTAAGGTTGCGCGCCCAAATAAACTGTGCTAATTTTGAAAAATTATGAAACAATATATTATTGATGAACTAAGGCCCGGAGAATACGAAAAGATTAAGACTTATCTGGATGAGAATGTCGGCTCTTCAAAGATGCATGGAATATACTGGATACAGCTTGATGAAAATATTCTGACTGACATTCAGGCAGAACATAAGGAATGCCGGCCATTTTATTTTGCAATTGATATAGAACATGACCGTGTATCTTGTGAACTTCTTGTAAGATCCAGAAGTACAATAAAATGCAATTGTACAAGCTATGCTACTGAATCCCAGCGCAACTGGATTATTAAATTTGCTGATACAATATTCGAAAAACTGGAAATAACGACTTAGCTGACGGTTCACGTTTTGCAGAGGTCTCGTGAACCGACGACCGTGAACTATTACTATTTATGATACGAACCCTGATTATTGCAATATTTGCTTTTCCTGCTACAGTCTTTTTCAGCAGCCTAACCATACTTGCATCTTTTATAAATAAAAATAGCGATCTGGCTTATAATTGTACAAAAACATGGGCAAAATTTGTACTTGCCGTCAGTCGCATTAAAGTAACCGTCAATGGCCTTTACAATATACGACCTGACAAGTCTTATATATACATGTCTAACCACCAGAGCAACTTTGATATTCCCGTTGCTCTGGCTTATCTTCCTTTTAAGTTCAGATGGGTTGCAAAAGCAGAACTTTTCAAGATACCGATTTTCGGTTATGCGATGCACAGGATTGGGCATATTAATATTGACAGATCAAATCGCAGAGCTGCTTTTAAAAGCTTAAAAAAGGCTGCAAAAAATATTCGGGAAGGAGTTTCGGTATTAATCTATCCTGAGGGTACACGCAGCAAAGACGGTAATGTCAGTCCATTTAAAAAAGGTGGGTTTGTTTTAGCGGTGGAATCCGGAGTTCCGATAGTTCCTGTAATAATACATGGAACATGGCCTATCATGTCTAAGGATAAAATCATTATCAAACCAGGTAATGTTACTATAGAAATCAAAGAACCAATTGAAACAAAAAATTATAATAGAAAAAGTAAAGACGAGCTTCTTGAAAAAGTAAGAAATACCATTTGCGAATCTTTTGAGAAGGGGAAAAAAGAGACATTATGAAATTGAAAATTATCCCGTTGGGCGGGTTGGGAGAAATCGGCCTTAATATGATGGCCTTTGAATACGGGGATACTATTTTTGTTGTTGATGCAGGTCTTATGTTCCCTGAAGATTATATGCTTGGCATCGACTATGTAATACCAGATTTTAATTATCTGAAAGAAAACAAGTCCAAAGTTTCAGGAATTGTTTTAACTCATGCTCACGAAGATCATATCGGAGCCCTGCCCTATCTGCTTAAAGAAATAAATGCTCCGGTCTTTGGAACTCGTTTCACGCTTGGAATAGTAAGGCACAAACTTGAAGAACATGGTCTTCTTTCATCAACTTCTCTCAATGAAATTTCTCATAGAAAAAAACTTAAAATAGGAATCTTTGAGCTTGAGTTTATCCGTGTAAGCCACAGCGTTGTGGATGGCATAGGCATTGCGGTTAAAACACCTTATGGGCTTATTGTGCACACAGGGGATTTTAAAATCAGCCATACGCCGGTGGATGGCGTAATGACCGATCTAAACAAGTTTGCCAGGTGTGGCGATGAAGGAGTTCTTGCACTGTTGTCAGATTCCACAAATGTGGAAAAAGAAGGCTATACTATCTCTGACAAGAAAATAGGTGCAACACTGGCAAAAATAATTGAGGAAAGCAAAGGGCGTATCATTGTAGCTCTTTTTGCTTCTAATGTCGCAAGGATAGAGCAAATAATTAATATTGCAAAGTCAAAAGGCAAAAAAATACTAATTAACGGCAGAAGTATAGAGGTTAGCACAACTATTGCGAAAGATCTTGGATACATCCATATTCCTGAAAAAATGGAAATTGATATTAAACAAATTAATAACGTTAAAGACGATGAAATAATAATAATAACAACCGGCAGCCAGGGTGAACCTATGTCAGCCCTGGCCCGTATGTCCAGAGGCATCCATAAACAAATAAAAATCAAGGAAGGTGATACAGTCATCTTCTCATCAAAATTCATTCCCGGAAATGAAAAAGCTATCTCAAGTATTATAAACAATCTTTACAAAAAGGGCGCTGACGTTATTTATGAAAAAATTTCGGCCATTCATGTATCAGGCCACGCTTTTCAAGAAGAATTAAAACTAATGATAAACCTTACCAAGCCTGAACATTTCATTCCGATACACGGTGAATACCGGCACCTGATTCTGCACACTCGGCTTGCCGAACAAGTTGGCGTCGCAAAAAACAAAATACTTCTCGCTGAAAACGGCCATGTAATTGAATTTGATAAAAATGGAGGAAGAGTCCTTGACAAGATCATGACCGGCAGGGTGCTTATTGACGGGAAAGGAGTCGGTGATGTCGGGAGAAGTGTACTAAAAGAAAGACGTCTGCTGTCAAGAGATGGTTTTGTTGTAGTTAACATGGTTTTTGACGAAGAAACAGGAATAATTATGCATGGCCCGGAAATCGTTTCACATGGTTTTGTATTTGAGATGGAAAAAGGACATCTTCTCGAAGACGCAAAGTGCGTAATACTTGAAATTTTAGAAGAAACAGGCCCTGATGTCCCTGACAGAATTGATAAAATCAGATCTCAGATACAGCCGGCTCTAAAGAAGTATTTTTATTTTACAATAGGACGCCGTCCGGTTATACTACCTTTTATTATAGAAGTATAACCTAAATTGAGCGATTTTTTACTCGACTTGCACCAATCTCTTGCGCATCAAGGACTTACGAAAAGTCTCGACATATCCATTGGTATGCCTACGCTTTTCGCAAATCTTGCTGCATCAAAATCTTAGCACATTTCTTCGCAAAAAATCGCTCAACTCAGGTATAAACAAAAAAATATGCGCAAAGAAATTATCGGCATTTTCCTTTTTTTTCTATTAATTTTCACACTGGGCTGTCTTTTGTCATACAGCCCTGAAGATCCCTCAATTCATAATGCAAAAGCGGCAGGTGATGTTTACAACCTGTTCGGCATATTTGGAGCCCATGTTTCGGGTATTTTAATTGGGCTGTTTGGACTTGGGGCGTTCTGGATACCGATATTATTTCTTTTATCCAGCGCACATTTTTTTGGTGACTACCATGAAAAAGCTATTATTCTGATAATAGTTGGTGGAATTATTCTTATTATCTCTACCGGAAGCCTTCTTGCATTCCAGCAAAACCACTTCATAATTTTCGGAAGCAAATTTTCATCCGGCGGCATAATAGGCACCCCCATCAAATCATTCCTTATCAAATATACAAATCATACAGGCGGCGCTGTCATACTTATCCTTATGTGGCTTATGGGTTTTATCATGGCCACTGGTTTTTCTTTGATCATCTTTTTGAAACGATCCTGGAAGCTGATTATAAATGCAGTAAAAAGCACAAAAAAATTAATCGTAATATTGAAAGAGCGAAGAGAAAAAGCCAAAAACCGATCAAAAATAAAAAAAGAGTCTATCAAAAAAAAAGATCGCGAAATAAAGATAAGGGCAAAAGAGTCCAAACCGATCAGGGAAGGACCTGCTCCAAAACAGGATGTATTTGAGTTCATGAAAGCAGAAAATGGGTTTCAACTCCCGTCTGTTAATCTGCTTGAAAATCCTGAAATAAGCTCTGCTTCTGCTGATGATAAAAATCTAAGAATGCAGTCGAAACTGCTTGAAAAGAAACTTGAAGATTTCAACGTGCAAGGGAAAGTCGTAACCATATTGCCGGGCCCTGTTATTACGACCTTTGAATATGAGCCTGCCCCCGGGATAAAGATTAGCAAAATAGTCGGACTTACTGACGATCTTGCTCTCGCTCTTCGCTCGACAAGCATCAGGATTGTGGCACCGATCCCGGGGAAAGCGGCTATCGGTATTGAGCTGCCTAATGAGACAAGAGAAACAGTAAGACTAAAAGATATTATTATTTCAAATAACTTTGAAAAATCAAAGTCAAAGCTTACAATCTGTCTTGGCAAAGATATAATAGGGAACGCGGTAGTAGCGGAACTGGATAAAATGCCGCATCTTTTAATTGCAGGCGCAACCGGCACAGGCAAGAGTGTAGCTCTGAATGCTATGATTTGCAGTTTTTTGTTCAAAGCAAATCCCGATGAAGCAAAGCTCATTATGATAGATCCGAAAAGGATTGAACTTTCAAACTATGATGGGATTCCACATCTTATTACTCCTGTGGTTACAGATGTAAAAAAAGCAACCAATGCTCTTTTCTGGGCTGTACATGAAATGGAAAATAGATATAAGTTGCTTTCAGAAAAGAAAGTGAAAAATATAAAACAATATAATCAAAAAACAGCTAAGGAAAAAACAAAAGAAAAAAATGGTCCTGAAAAACTACCATATATTGTTATAATTATTGATGAGCTGGCTGATTTGATGATGGTTGCTTCCAGAGACGTTGAGGTTGCATTGACACGGCTCGCGCAAATGGCAAGGGCTGCAGGCATACATCTGATACTTGCGACCCAAAGACCTTCAGTGGATGTACTTACAGGAATAATAAAGGCTAATTTCCCGACACGTCTTTCCTTCCAGGTTTCTTCCAAAACAGATTCAAGGACAATAATTGATACAAATGGAGCAGAAAATCTTCTAGGAAATGGAGATATGCTTTTTTTGCCTCCGGGAACAGCCAAGCTTCAGCGCATACATGGTGCATACATTTCAGAAAAAGAGATTGCTGGAATAACTGAGTTTTTGAAAGAACAGGAAACCCCGGAATATGATCATGCAGTAATAACTGAATCTGAAAAAGAAAAAGCCTCATCTGAAGATCTTGAATATGACGAAAAATATGATGAAGCTATAGCGCTTATTACTAACACAGGCCAGGCTTCCATATCCATGATACAGCGCCATTTGCGCATAGGGTATAACAGGGCCGCACGAATTATAGAAATAATGGAGAAAGAGGGGGTCGTCGGCCCTTCAGATGGTGTAAAACCAAGAGAAGTTCTTGTCCGCGGTTACGATGTCTTAGAGTAATGAACTATCTCCGTAGCAAGCCACGAAGAATTAAAGGTGCGAAAAAAAATCCACTGGTAAGCGTAATAATCCCCACATATAATCGCGGCTGGATACTTAAAGAGGCTATAGATTCTGTGCTGGCCCAGGATTTTACGGATTTTGAACTCATTATTGTAGATGACGGGTCAACTGACAACACTCAGGATATTCTAAGTTCATACAAAAAAGATATTGTTGTCTTAATGCAGGAAAACAAAGGAGTAAGCTCTGCAAGAAACAGAGGCATTGTTTCGGCATCAGGGCGGTTTATTGCTTTTTTGGATTCAGACGATCTCTGGCTTTCGCAAAAACTGTCAACGCAAGTTGATTTTTTCAATGCAAATCCTGATGCTCTGATTTGCCAGACAGAAGAGAAATGGATAAGAAACGGCATCAGGGTCAATCCTAAAAAGCGGCACAGGAAGTTGGCCGGAGATATTTTTGAACCTTCACTTTATCTGTGTCTTGTCAGCCCTTCTGCAGTAATGATAAGACGCAGTCTTTTTGAAAAAACAGGCATGTTTGATGAAACCCTGCCAGCCTGTGAGGACTATGATATGTGGCTCAGGATAAGCTGTAGTTACCCTGTATATCTTATAGATACTCCACAGATAATAAAAAGGGGCGGCCATGCTGACCAGCTTTCGAGATCTTCCGGCCTTGACAGGTATCGTATTCAGTCTTTAAAAAAAATAATTGAAAGCAACCTGTTGACAGATGAGCAGGAGAAGGCAGCTATAAAAGTTCTGAAAGAAAAGTGCGACATATATGCCAATGGTTGCATTAAGCGTGGCCGCAAAGAAAAAGCTTTATACTACAATGAACTTGCAGGAAGTTGTCTTGCCAGAGTTACATCACCTGAAAATATTCTTTGCAGCCTACCCTGATCGTCTTTTAGTATTAACACCCCGTCATTATCAACGTCTATAACTTTTCCAATATGAGTTTTGCCTATAACATCAACCTTGATTTGATTACCTATTATATCTGCAAGCTCCTTCCAGCGTTTCATTATTGGCTCAAAATCATTTTTCTTAAACATGTCATAGTATTTTTCATACATTTTTAGATAGTGTTGAATAAACCTGACTCTTGGGAACTGCTTTCCGGTTTCTATTAAAATCGAGGTGGCTTTTTTCTTTATTTCTGAGGGAAAATTTTCGAATTGCATGTTTACATTCATTCCAAGACCAACGACGATATAATTTACTGCATCCATTTCAGTGCTGATCTCAGTAAGAATGCCGGCCAGCTTCTTTCCATTTACAAGAATGTCATTAGGCCACTTGATTCTTAATTTTAATTTCATCATGGAAATCAATGTTTCCGCTAAAACAACGGCAGTCATAAGAGTTATTCTCGGGGTTTCACCAGGTGATATGGCTGGCCTCAGGATAAGAGAAAAATAAATTCCACCTCCCGGTGGTGAAAACCAGTTTCTTCCCCTTCTTCCTCTTCCTTTTGTTTGTTTTTCCGCAATAATTAGAGTTCCTTCAGGGGCTCCCTGCGCTGCAAGTTCTTTTGCCCTTGTATTTGTTGAGTCAGTTTCTTTCAAATAAATAATATTTTTTTTGCCTAAAACATTGGTGCAAAGACCTTGCCTTATTTCATCAGCCGTGATCGGATCTGAGGCTTTGCTGAGAAGATATCCCTTTTTCGGGGCAGATTCTATAACATAGCCATCTTCCTTTAACTTGCGGATATGCTTCCATATAGCAGAGCGACTTACTGCCAAATTATTGCTTATCAGCTCACCGGAAACCCAGTTTCCTTGATTTTCCTTCAGGTATAATAATAATTGATCTTTAGTAGTCATTACCAACAATATATGAGCTAAAGACTTTCAGATAAATAATTTCGCTGTGTTATCAGTCGTCGACGTATAACTAATACGCCTTCCTCCTTCTAGCCTTGTGAAATTAATTATCTGAAAGTCTATAAAGTGAGTGTTTCAAATTGAGCTGGAAATTCAATATATCCTATCCCAAAGAGCATTAGGAACGTGGACGAAATAACTTCCCCAACTATACATCACAGCTTCAGGCCGCCTTTGTCCGGTCTCAAATCACAAAAATATTGAAATAGCTCGCTATTCCTTCAACTTTTGTGATCTGAGATCGAACGAATTCGACCCAAATCTGTGCGCCTACTTGAGGAAGTTAATTCGTCCACGTTCCTTAGCAACGGCGAGATCGAGATAAGGCTTGCTCTCCTGGACTACAATATTGCACATTTTATTTTCCCTTATTGCCTTAGAAGTTTTATAGCTCAGATGCATTATGTGGTCACTTAATGATTTATGGACTACATAATATATTACCAGCATTTTAATGTCAAGCCTATTTATAATATAACAACAAATTTTCATGGACTACATACAAAATAGCACTGAAAGCGGTTTGTTTGTATTATCTATAAGTTAAATGATTATTTGGCATATCTTTTTCCAGGAAACGGGTTTTATATTATTTTTTTATTCTTGACAATATTTTGTAATTTGTTTATAAGATAAAAATTAAATGCTTGATTCATATGCCTTACAGCTTGTTTTTATTATTAATTTGTTTTGAGCGCTATAAAGTCAGCGCAGGTGTCACCTTTTTTGTAAATGCGATTTTAGGAGAGTGTCCGATATATGAGGCTGAACAATTTACTAGAGCGAAACAAAGATGATATTGTAAAACAATGGCTTTTCTCAGTTATTGATACCTATCCTGCCGACACTTCCAAATTTATGAAGATGCAGAAAGATCCTTTTGCTAATCCGGTAGGCAACACCATTTCTGTAAATTTAGGGCCGCTTTTCGATGAACTCCTTAATGAGATGGATTATGAAAGCATAACATCTTATCTTTATCCTATTCTAAGGGTCAGAGCTGTGCAGCCCATCCTTTCCACTTCACAATCAACTGGTTTTATCTTTTTGTTAAAAAAAGTTATAAGAGAGAGTTTGAAGAAAGAACTCTCAGATAAAGATATTTTAAAAGAGTTGTTGCATTTTGAATCAAAGATAGATGAATTGACTTTGATTGCCTTTGATGTTTATCTAAAATGCAGAGAGAAAGTTTTTGAGATAAAGGCAAACGAGGAGAGAAACAGAACCTTCCGCGCATTTGAGAGGGCGGGTTTGTTAACTGAGATTTCGGCAGATAGACCGAGTCTCTGAAGATTCAAATATTATTATGGAGGCTTCAGGCAGCAAGTAAAAGATTGCTCAAAGTAAAATTTGAAAGTTGCTGTGAAGCCATAGAGCGAGGTAATGTTAATGAATGAAAAGTATTTGTATTCCCTCATAGCAGTTATTGCTCTTTTTCTGGTTGCCTATGCGGGCGTTGAAGCAGCAGGGCTTCAGTGGCTATTCGGGATTATTATTCCTTACTTGGCCATAATTACATTTATTGTGGGATTTGTGGTGCGGGTCAAAGATTGGGCGTGTTCTCCGGTTCCATTTGCTATTCCCACAACATGCGGTCAGCAAGAATCGCTTCCATGGATCAAACCGAGTAAGATTGATAATCCATTTTCAACAGGCGGTGTTATAATAAGGATGGCCCTGGAAATATTGTTATTCCGTTCCTTATTCAGAAATACAACATGTAAATTGAATGAGGGGCCAAGGATTTCATATGTATGGGAAAAGTGGCTGTGGTTGTTTTCGTTGGCTTTTCACTATTCGTTTCTTGTAGTGGTGGTGAGACATCTGCGTTTTTTTCTTGAGCCCGTTCCTGTGTGTTTTCAAATTCTTGATAAGATTGACGGGTTTCTCCAGATCGGGCTGCCTGGTGTCATGCTTTCCGGTGTGGTTCTTCTGGCGGCGGCAATGTTTTTGCTTCTCAGGAGAATATTAATTTCGCAAGTAAGATATTTTTCACTTGCCGCAGACTTTTTTCCCTTATTTCTCATTATCGGTATCGCCGTATCAGGAATTATGATGCGATATTTTACAAAGGTAGATATCGTTGGCGTTAAAGAGCTGACAATGGGCATTGTAACGTTTCATCCCCATATTCCGGGTGGTATTGGTGCTATCTTTTATGTTCATGTGTTTTTTGTCAGCGTTCTGCTGGCGTATTTTCCTTTCAGTAAACTAATGCATTTAGGTGGAGTATTCCTGAGCCCGACGAGAAATCTTCGTTGTAACACCAGGGCTCATAGACACATAAATCCTTGGAATCCAAAAGTTAAGGTTCATACATATGCAGAGTATGAAGATGATTTTAGGGAAAAAATGATAGGAGCTGGACTCCCAGTGGAAAAGGAGTTGTAATGGCAGATTTAAAACCAGAAGAACTAATTGCAAGGACAGATTTTACTCCACCCAGAACCGGGTGGATGGACACCCCTACTGTAATTAGAGAGGGGATGTTTTGTTATGCTGCTAAACCTAAGAGCGTTGCAACTCTTGACCTTCCATATCCAAGAGAATGGAACCCGCTTGATGATGACTGGAAACTTCCCGAAAATTGGAAAGAAATCATTATAGAGGGGATGAAGGACAGGCTGGAAAGGTTTAGAACTTTTAAAATTTTTATGGACATCTGTGTGCGTTGCGGTGCATGCGCTGACAAATGTCATTTTTTTATCGGAACAGGCGATCCAAAAAATATGCCTGTTGTTCGAGCAGAGCTTCTCAGGTCGGTATACAGAAATGAATTTACCAAGGCCGGCAAAATACTTGGCAAGCTGGCCGGAGCAAGGGAGCTTACTCTGGATGTTCTGAAAGAGTGGTGGTATTATTTCTTTCAGTGCAGTGAATGCAGACGATGTTCGGTATTCTGCCCTTATGGTATTGATACGGCAGAAATTACAATGATGGGCAGAGAATTGCTTAATCTTCTGGGACTGAACATAGATTGGATTGCTACCCCGGTTGCAAATTGCTACATGACAGGAAATCACATGGGAATCCAGCCGCAAGCATTTGTTGATATGCTGGATTTTTTTGCTGATGAAATTGAAGACACAACCGGCGTAAGGGTTCACCCGACATACAACAAGAAAGGTGCAGATATCCTGTTTACAACCCCTTCCGGCGATGTTTTCGGCGATCCAGGCACATATACTGCTATGGGGTATATGATACTTTTCCATTACTTAAAGGAGAAATACGGGCTTGATGTTACATGGAGTACGTTTAATTCTGAAGGTGGAAATTTTGGCCTTTTTACCTCGAACGAGGTAATGAAAAGGTTGAATATAAAAATGTATGCCGAGGCAAAAAGGCTTGGTGTTAAATGGATTCTTGGCGGTGAATGCGGTCACATGTGGCGGGCGATAACCCAGTATATGGATACCATGAATGGTCCTGCTGATTTTCTTGAAGAACCTGTTAATCCAATAACCGGCACAAAGTTTGAAAATGCAAAATCTACAAAAATGGTACATATAGTAGAATTTACTGCCGACCTGATCAAACATAACAAGCTAGAACTTGATCCCAGTCGAAATGATAATTTAAAGGTCACGTTCCATGATTCATGCAATCCTGCCAGAGGTATGGGAATGCTTGATGAGCCACGATATGTAATCAAGAAAGTTTGTAAGCATTTTTATGATATGCCGAGGAATTGTATTCGGGAACAGACCTTCTGTTGCGGCAGCGGATCAGGACTGAATGCAAGTGAAGACATGGAGCTGAGGTTATCAGGTGGATTGCCCAGAGCAAACGCAGTAAAATATGTTCAAGAAAAACACGGAGTAAACATGCTGGCCTGTATTTGTGCAATTGACAGGGCGGTTCTTCCACCACTAATGGGATACTGGGTTCCTGAAGTAGATGTTACCGGCATTCACGAGTTGGTAACTAATGCCTTGATTATACCCGGTGAAAAGGAAAAAACAGTGAACTTGCGTGGAGAAGATATTCTTAATAAGGATGAGGTTGGTCCTGATGAATATTATACACGCCCTGATTTTTCCGGCCGGTAGTGGAAACCCGATTTTGTGTAATATAAGTAATGGGGGATGAAACCTATGTATGATAAAAACAAGATAGTTACCGGCTTGGTTATTTTTGTTGCAATTGTAACATTTCCTTTTTGGTATAATTTAGGAAAAGCAATTCCCGCACCTGAGCCAAAGCTGTCTGAAAAGGCGAAAGCTGCAAAAGAATGTGTTGTGCCTAAAGTTGATATGAAATCAGAGCATATGCAGATTCTTGACCTGTGGAGAGATACAGTAGTGCGGGATGCCAACAGGGTATACAAGACCGGTAAAGGTAAGACATTTAACATGAGCCTTTCCACTGGAGAAGATTCGTGCACGGGATGTCATGATAATAAGGCTGAATTTTGTGATAAATGCCATAATTATGCTTCGGTAGACCCTTACTGCTGGGATTGCCACATAGCGCCGAAGGAGAAGAAGCCGGAGGAGAATAAGTAATGGGAAACAGCAGAAGAAGCTTCTTGAAAGTAGCTGGAATAACAGCTTTAGGGATAGGGACAAAGCCGGTTCTTGATGTATTTGCTTCATCCGGAGGAAACGGGGCAGAACCAAAATCCGAAGTCTCTCAAAATGAAGAATCCCTTACAGCTAAGAGATGGGGAATGGTAATAGACACCAGGAAATTTCATTCAGCAGAGGATCTTGACCCGATCATTGAAGCCTGTCATAAGATCCATAATGTTCCAGAACTTACAGAGCCAAGACATAAGATTATGTGGCTCTGGGGGGATGAGTATAAACATGTCTTTACTCACAGGGAACATGAATTAATTAATGACAGAATTAAACATCTGCCGTTCCTGGTATTATGCAATCACTGTGAAAAACCAGCATGTGTCAGAGCCTGTCCTACAAAAGCAACATTTAAAAGGGATGACGGAATTGTTTTGATGGACTTTCACAGGTGTATTGGGTGCAGATTCTGTATGGCGGCATGTCCATATGGATCAAGAAGTTTTAACTTCAGAGATCCGCGTCCTTTCATCAAAGAGGAAAACAAGGAATTCCCCACAAGGATGAAAGGTGTTGTGGAAAAGTGCAATTTTTGTGCTGAAAGACTGGCTGTCGGTAAAATGCCGGCCTGCGTTGAGGCATCAAATGGTGCGATAACGGTCGGTGATCTTGATGATTCTGAGTCGGAAGTAAGAGAACTATTAAGAACAAACTACACTATTCGACGTAAACCAGACCTTGGTGCTGGGCCGTCTGTTTACTACATAGTATGATGTGAGGTGGTTATGCTTGAATTAGCTCTTAAAGGAGACAAGAAATACTGGGGATGGGTAATTGCATTGCTTGCCGTTATAGGTGTTGCCTTTGCTGTTTACCTGAAGCAGCTTGATTTTGGTTTGGGAATTACAGGTATGAGCAGAGATGTTTCCTGGGGTTTTTACATCGCTCAGTTTACATTTCTTGTCGGAGTGGCTGCAGGGGGTGTAATGGTAGTTCTTCCCAGATATCTGCACGATTATAAAGCATTCGGCAGGATTACGATTCTGGGAGAGTTTTTGGCTATTGCTGCAGTTGTAATGTGTTTATTGTTTATTATTGCTGACCTTGGGCAGCCGATGCGTGCATTTAATGTTATATTGTATCCCACGCCAGGGTCTGTCCTTTTTTGGGATATGATCGTATTAAATGGGTACCTTTTGTTAAATATAGTAATCGGCTGGAATGTTCTTGAAGCTGAGCGAAACAATATTCACTATGCAAAGTGGGTGAAACCATTGATAATTACATCAATCATATGGGCACCAGCCATACATACGGTTACGGCATTTCTATACTGCGGTTTGCCTGGAAGAGGATTCTGGATGACCGCTATTCTTGCGCCAAGATTTCTTGCCTCGGCTTTTGCCGCTGGTCCGGCATTGTTAATTTTGCTTTGCCTTATAATCAGAAAGGTTACCAAGTTTGATCCGGGAAAAGAGCAGATTCAATCTTTGGCCAAGATTGTTACTTATGCCATAATTATAAATGTGTTTTTCTTGCTATGTGAAGTGTTTGTAGTATTCTACAGTAGAATTCCGAGCCATATGTCCCATATGCAATATCTTTTTGCAGGACTTCACGGGCATGGAGCTTTAGTTCCATGGATGTGGACATCAATGACACTTATGGCGACAAGTATTGTTTTACTGGTAATCCCTGCTGCAAGAAAAAATGAGAGCATACTTGCTTTTACCTGTGTGATTTTGTTCATAGGTACCTGGATTGATAAAGGCATGGGTATGATTTCAGGTGGTTTTGTACCCAACCCGCTTCATCATGTTACTGAATATATGCCTACGCTTCCTGAAATTCTTATTACCCTTGGTGTATATGCAACAGGATTGCTTATACTAACTATTCTATTCAAGGTAGCTGTGGGCGTTAAGGAAGAAGTCGGGGGCCTAAAAGATAGTTGTGAGAGCTGCTAAGTTTAAGAAATAGAAATAATTATCGCTGATTAAAAAAGGGTTTGTTCTATTAATCGGACAAGCCCTTTTTTTGTTTTGTGACTACTCACGTAGTCAGGCTGAAGCTGTTTAGACTGAAGGCTGAAGGGGTCAAAAAAGCACGATTGCCGTACTTTGGCGGAAATATCTGATTTTTGCACCAAACATGGCTTCAAAATGCGCTTTTCCCTAACAGTCTTCAGCCATCAGCCTATCCACCTGAGAAGTTACTTTATTTTAATTATACGAGACGAGATTTGCCGCAGAATACATATAAACCGGATTTTTCGGCAAGGCACGCTATTGTGATGTTTAGCTGTGATGCAAGCTTAATGGCATTGTAAGTTGGACGTGATATTGCAAAAATTACAGGTATACCGGCTCTCGCGGCTTTTTGGACAAGTTCGCAATTTATTCGCGAAGAAAGAATTAATAGAGATGCTTTGCAGAGCGTGTTGTCGAGAAAGAGTTTGCCTATTGTTTTATCAAGAGCATTATGCCGGCCGACGTCTTCAGAAATAGATAATAGTTCAAAATCTGAGCTGTAAAGGGCGGCTGCGTGAGATGAGCGCGTGTTTTTTCGTAGAGGCTGAATAGAGGAAAGATTTTCGAGGCGGTAAAGAGCATTAGTGAAGTCTAATTTAATATTATTTTTTTCTACAGGGCAAATGACCTGGCAGTGATTTCTAATTAAATGTGAATAGCTAATATTAAATTCCTTTTGGGATGATAAAGAAAATTTCGCAAACAATTGAGAAATCTTATTTTTTCTTGATTTATTCAGTAACAGGTTAACTTTATTACCATCTGATTTATTAGAAAAAGATAGTGATTCAATATCGTCTGGTTTATCCACAACACCCTCGGAAAGGCAAAATCCGGCAGCAAGTGGCAGCTCGTCGCCCGGAGTTCGCATTATAATAGAATATAATCTATTCAGTATATTTATTTTAAGAGGTTCTTCACTAATTAGCTTGTGATAGGAAGAGGTGGTTTTGTTTTTATCTATATAGAGCGCTGAATGCTTCAAAAAAGTATCCAAAATCAATCACCTTTTTATGAAAGTTGAGTACATATAATAAAGTTTATATTTACTGTTAAATCAAAATGCAAATATAACTTGACAAAACATAAGAATATAATAAGTATTAAGATTTTAATTTTAAATATTATCGTAGTTTATCAGGGAGGAAAATTCATGTACGCTGTAGTTTTTTCAGGCGGAAAACAATATAAAGTTCAGAAAGATGAAATCCTGAGAGTTGAAAAGATTTCAGGGGATATTGGCGCTCCTGTTTCATTTGACAAAGTCCTCATGTTTTCAGACGGTGAAAATGTTAACATAGGGCAGCCTGTTCTTGAAAATGTTTCAGTTAATGGTCATATAGTTGAACAGGATAAAGCAAAAAAGATTATTGTTTTCAAATACAAAAGGCGCAAAAGATATCGCAGGAAACAGGGACATCGTCAGCAGTACACTGCTGTCAAAATTGATAATATAGCGCAAAACAGTTAGTTTTATTACTCAGGTGGATAGACCGAAGGTGGAAGGCTGAAGGTAGAAGGAAGCAGATGATTCCTGAGTGTTATTCTCTATGTTTAGGACAAAATTTCCGGCCGCTTTAAGAAAATATTGGCTTCCGGGAGTTTTTTCCCTAAAGGTCTTCAGTCTTCAGCCTAATCAACCTGAGTAGTTACGTTTTATTTTATATTGAGGAGTTGTAATAATGGCACACAAAAAAGCAGGCGGCAGCTCGAAGAATGGCCGGGACAGTAATGCGCAGAGACGCGGTATAAAACGATTTGGTGGAGAAAATGTGAGGGCCGGCAATATTCTGGTTCGCCAGTTGGGCACTAAAATACATCCGGGAGAGAACGTTGGATTAGGAAAAGATTATACGCTGTTTGCTAAAATAGATGGTATTGTAGCGTATGAGCGAATGGGACGTTCTCGTAAAAAGGTAAGTGTTTATACCCCGGAAGGCCACAACTTGAGATCTTTCGCAGGCAATGAACACCAATAGCTGCGTTGCTCAGGCTTGAAATAGCTTGTTATTCCGCACCTTCGCGCCTTGCTTCTTGATGCTCACCGAAAAAAACGCAATTTATGGCCTTCCGAGGTATACAGAGTGAAATTTATTGATGAGGCTATTATTACCGTTCAGTCCGGCGATGGAGGCAGAGGGTGTGTTAGTTTCAGGCGTGAAAAATTTATCCCGCGGGGAGGGCCGGACGGCGGAGATGGAGGTAAAGGCGGAGATGTAATTTTAGAGGCATCATCTCAAAAACGCACACTTTATTTTTTTAGATATAGAAAAGATTTTAAAGCAAAAAATGGTGCCGGTGGTCAAGGCAAACGCAAGGCAGGCAAACATGGCGATGACCTTGTTATAGAAATTCCTCCAGGAACCGTGATTAGCGACACCGATACCGGGCAAGTAATCAAAGATCTTACAAAACCCGGTGAAAAATATATAATAGCAAAAGGCGGCAGAGGAGGACGGGGTAACGCTCGTTTTAAAACATCAACAAACCGTGCGCCTCGTTTCGCTCAGGCAGGCGAATCAGGTGAAATATTAAAACTTAAACTCGATCTCAAACTTCTTGCCGATGTTGGTATAATAGGTCTCCCCAATGCCGGTAAATCCACCCTTATCAGCGCAATTTCTTCAGCACATCCCAAAACAGGAAGTTATCCCTTTACAACTCTTGTACCAAATCTCGGCGTTGTTAAAACAGACTGGGGAGAGCCCTTTGTAGTGGCGGATATACCAGGTTTAATTGAAGGTGCACATAAAGGCGCCGGGCTTGGTATAAGATTTCTGCGCCACATAGAAAGAACACGCATTCTTATTCATTTGATAGATTCGTCATCAATTGATCCGGCAGACCCGCTTAAGTCATATAAAACTGTAAATAAAGAACTAGCAATGTACAATAAGGAGCTTGCAAAAAAAAATCAAATAGTTGTTCTTAACAAGATTGATATGCCTGAAGCTAAAAAGGCTGTTGATATTTTTCAGGCCTTTGCCAAGGATATCAAAATCATATTAATTTCGGCGTTAACCGGAGAAGGAATTGATAATTTAAAATCAAAAATTGTTCAATCCCTGGATAATCTCGACCTGTAAGGTTAGCTGTTAGCGTTTAGCCGTTAGCATTGAAAAGGAATGGAAATGAGAGATTTTAGAGAACTCAATCAACAGATCAATGAGGTAATGAGGAAGTTGAACAGTTTTATCCAAAAGCTAACCGCTAATGGCTAAAAGCTAACCGCACAGGTCGGATAAATTAGATGAATGATAAAAGAAAAATATGTTTTGAAGACGCAAAACGCATAGTCGTAAAGATAGGTAGCGGCGTTCTTACAGAAGATAATGGATTAAATTTAAAGGCTCTTAGATCAATCAGCAGACAGATTTGCCAACTTGCCGACAGGGGATTAGAGATAATTCTGGTGTCATCCGGCGCAATGGCTTCAGGTATAAAAAAAATAGGACTTTCTAAAAGACCGGAAGAAATCCCAAAAAGACAAGCCGTTGCAGCCGTTGGCCAGGCCGGACTAATCATGGAATACGAAAAGTCTTTTGCACGATATAATAAAAAAGTTGCGCAAATACTTCTAACAGGTGACGATCTCGTGAATCGAAAGAGATATTTAAATGCACGCAATACTCTTTGTACTCTGCTGTCATGGCAGGTTATTCCAATTATAAATGAAAACGATACAGTTGTGGTTGAAGAGATAAAGTTCGGGGATAATGATAACCTTGCTGCAATGATAACCTTGCTTTTGGATGCAGATATTCTTATTAACCTTACTGATATTGATGGTCTTTACACCAGTGATCCGCGCAAGAATCAGGATGCTGAACTTATTTCAGTCGTTACGACAATTAAAAAAGATATTGAAAAATATGCAAGCGATATTCCGGGTCCTCTGGGAACCGGTGGCATGCTCAGCAAGATAAAAGCGGCAAAAAAGGTTACTGCCGCAGGTATACCTATGTTAATAGCCAGGGGTGAAAAGCATGATATTCTGATAAAACTCTTTGCCGGCAAAGAGCACGGTACTTTTTTTATTCCAAAAAAAGAAAAGCTGGCAAACCGCAAATGCTGGATAGCTTTTACATTAAAGCCTAAAGGAATTATTATGATTGATGATGGAGCTGCGGTTGCTATCCTTAAAATCGGCAAGAGCCTTCTGCCGAGCGGTATTGTAAGAGTAGATGGGGAATTTAGCGTGGGTGCCGCAGTTGAATTCAGAAGAAAAAGCAATGATGAGATTTTAGGGACAGGTCTTGTAAATTACTGTGCTTCCGATATACGAAAGATAATGGGGCTCAAGTCCGGCAAGATAAAAAAACATCTCGGCTATAAGTCCTATGATGAAGTTATACATAGAGATAATCTGGCGATAACGTGTGAATAAAATCTGCATAAAACTGTTTACGGTTGTCGGTTTACCGTTAACAGTTGATCAAAACATAAATCAACATGTGAAGTTAAGGTGTTCGGAAAGAACCGTGAACCGTGAACTGTGAACTGTAAACCGTTCAAGGAGGAATCAGATGTCTGTTGAGTCAACAATTATTGAGATGGCAAAAGCAGCCAGAGCGGCTTCTGTTGAAATGGCAAGATGCCCTTCGGATAAAAAAAATGAAGCGCTTGCAAGGATAGCTGATAATATTGAGAAAGAGGCACCATATATCCAGGAGGAAAATAAAAAGGATTTTTTACGCGCCAGGGAAATGGGGCTTTCCAATGCAATGATTGATCGGCTCACTGTAAAGGATTCAACAATTAAATCCATGGCAGATGGGCTCACAGAGGTGGCCCTGATTCCGGATCCTGTGGGCTCGATGAGTAATACATGGCTTAGGCCCAACGGGTTAGAAGTGTCACGTATGCGTATACCTCTCGGTGTTATTGGTATTATCTATGAGTCAAGACCAAATGTTACTGTAGATGCTGCGGGTCTTTGCTTGAAAGCTGGAAATGCAGTGATACTTCGTGGAGGCTCCGAAGCTCTTCATTCAAATCAGGCGCTATCTGCTATAATAAGTAATGCCCTTAAAGAATCCGGACTTCCTGAGGGAGCAGCGCAAGTTGTACCCATAAGGGACAGAGATGCTGTTAATGTTCTTTTGAAACAGGAAGAATTTATTGATCTTATTATTCCTCGAGGCGGTGAAGGCCTGATACGTTTTGTGGTAGAGAACTCGAAAATACCGGTTTTAAAACACTACAAGGGCGTATGCCATGTATATGTTGATGAGGGGGCGGATCTTGCAATGGCTGAGGATATTTGTTTTAATGCAAAAGTTCAGCGTCCGGGTGTTTGCAATGCTATGGAAACAATGCTTGTCCACAAATCCGTATCTGAGAATTTTTTGCCGGCCATGTCAAAACGTTTTGTTGAAGCAGGTGTAGAAATAAGGGGCTGCCCTGAAACATGTCGAATTTTACCAGAGGCGGCAAATGCCGTGGAAGATGACTGGCCGGCTGAATTTCTTGATCTTGTTCTTGCAGTGAAAGTTGTGGAAGATATGCAAGCGGCTGTTACGCACATCGCAAGATATGGATCAAGCCATACAGATGTAATCGTGACTTCGGATTATAACAGGGCAAGGCGTTTTGTACATGAAGTAGATTCATCAGTTGTTATTGTCAATGCTTCTACTCGTTTTAACGATGGTGGGCAGCTTGGACTTGGAGCGGAAATAGGTATAAGCACTTCAAAACTTCATGCCTTTGGGCCTATGGGTGTTAATGAATTAACAACAACCAAGTTTGTTGTTTTTGGAGAGGGACAGATAAGAAGCTAAGTAACGGTTCACGGTTTACGGTTCACAGTTCACGGTTGATCAAAACATAAAATAACTACTCAGATTAATAGACTGAAGGTAAAAGGCTTTTAGGGAAAAGACTCCCAGAAGCCAATGCGTTATTAAAGCGGCCAGAAATTTTGTCCTAAATAGAAAATAACGTTCAGGAATCATCTGTTTCCTTCAGCCTTCAGCCTAAACGCCTGAGTAGTTGCCAAGCTTCAATCATTACAAAATTCACTAAAAAACCGTAAACTGTGAACCGACAACCGTGAACTGTAAACCGTTACTGAAAGGTCTGTTTTTTGGAACATATAGGGCTGTTCGGAGGGACTTTTAATCCGATTCACGTAGGGCATCTTAGAGCTATTCAGGAGGTGCAAAATCGTTTTGCCCTGGATAAATTTTATATAATCCCTGCAGCTCTTCCTCCACACAAGGAGCCGGGTGATGTTGTCGATGCAAAATACCGCCTTGAGATGATTCGCCTATCTGTTTCAGAATATCCAGAACTTTTGAAGTCCGTTATTATTTCCGATGTTGAGCTAAAGCGTTCAGGCCCATCATATACTATTGATACCATTAATCACTTTAAATCCATTCTGCCGGATTATTGCAGACTTTATCTTATTCTTGGTATTGATGCCTTTCTTGAAATAGATACCTGGAAATCTTTTTTAGATCTTTTTTGTCTTACATCTTTTATTGTTATGACACGGTTTGGAGGTGTAGATACTGAGGGAGCGTTGAAATGGAAAGTTCTTGAAGATTATATTAAGGGAAAAATATCCGGCACCTATAAATTTTCCATTTCCCGATCATGCTTTGTACATGACGAAAAACAGGCAATTTTTTTTGTCGATATAGATTCACTTGACATTTCATCAACTCAAATTCGTCTTTTTATAAAGAAAGGCCGGCCCATTAAACTTTTTGTTCCTAAAAAGGTCGAAGACTTTATAATCAGCAAAGGACTTTATATATGATTTATGAACTTGATCCTTCTCTTGACGTTTACGTTAAAGCAGCTTTGGAAAAAAAAGTTATAGGGCTGGTTGTTCTGGATGTTCGTGGGCTGACTTCTATTGCAGATTATTTTATAATTTGCAGCGGGCTTTCTAATCGCCAGGTTAGAGCGATTGCTGAATCTATTCAGGTAGATCTGAAAAAGAAAGGAATAAAGCCGCTTAGCGTTGAGGGTCAAGAAGAAGGGCACTGGGTTATTATGGATTACGGTCATGTTATTATCCATATTTTTTATGAACCGGTGCGTACCTTATATGATCTCGAAAGCCTCTGGATAGATGCGAAAAGGATTGCTAACTATAATGAATAATACAAAATTTTGCATGCTGATTATTCTGGATGGATGGGGAATTAGTTCTGATAGCAAAGGCAATGCTGTCAAGCTGGCCAAAACTCCTTATCTTGACATGCTTGAGAAAGAATATCCCCACACCAGCCTTTTATGTTCCGGAAAAGTTGTAGGCCTTCCAGAAGGAATTATGGGAAATTCCGAGGTCGGGCATCTTAATATCGGAGCCGGAAGGGTGGTATATCAGCATCTTCTAAGAATAGATAAATCAATAAGATGCGGAGAATTTTTTGGAAATAATGTTTTAAAATCAGTTATATCAAAAGTTAAAGCAAATGACTCTGCCTTGCATTTAATGGGACTTGTTTCAGATGGCGGTGTTCACAGCCAGATCACTCATTTGCTGGCTTTGCTGGACATGGCAAAAAAAGAAGAGCTTAAACATGTTTACATTCATGCTATCCTTGATGGCCGGGATACCCCTCCCGACAGTGGGGCTGATTACATAAAAAGTTTGCAGAATCATATAAATAAAACCGGCTTTGGTTCTATTGTTAGTATCTGCGGGCGTTATTATGCAATGGATCGCGACAAAAGATGGGACCGCATCGAAAAAGCCTGTCGTCTATATACGCTTGGCGAAGGTGTTAAGGAAACGCATCCCGTAGAAGCTGTAAAAAATGCATACAGCCGGAATGAAACTGATGAATTTGTGCGTCCTGTTGTTATCACAGATGGGCACGGGAAGCCGCTTAGAACTGTTCAGGATGGCGATGGTATCATATTTTTTAATTTTCGGGCAGACCGTGCAAGGCAAATTGCACAGGCACTTACAGATCCTGAATTTACATTTTTTAATAGAATTTTCTTTCCTGAACTTTGTGATTTTGTGTGTATGACGATTTACGACGAAAAATTTCTACTTCCAGTTGCTTTTCCTCCCATTCATATGGATGAAATACTTGGTGAAGTTATAAGTAAAAATAATTTAAAACAGCTAAGAATAGCGGAAACAGAAAAATATGCTCATGTAACGTACTTTTTTAATGGAGGTGAAGAAAAGCCTTTTCCTCTTGAAGACAGATGTTTGATACCTTCACCACGCGAAGTTCCAACCTATGATCTAAAACCTGAAATGAGTGCCTTTGAAGTAACAAAAGAAGTTATCTCACGGTTGCAGTCAAAAAAATACGCTATGATAATTCTTAACTTTGCCAATATGGATATGGTGGGACACACTGGCGTGCTTGAAGCTGCAATCAAGGCATGCGAAGCGGTTGATAACTGTGTGGAAAAAGTTGTGAACCAGGCAAAGGCCCAGGGAGGAGTTGTTTTGATTACCGCCGATCACGGGAATGCAGAAAAGATGATTGATACAGACGGACATATACATACAGCCCACACGCTCAACCCTGTTCCATTTATACTGGTCGATGACGATCAACAAAATGTAAAACTAAGACCAGACGGCATCCTGGGAGATATCGCCCCCACCATTCTTCATATCCTGAATATTGACAAGCCCGAACAGATGACAGGAAGGTCTCTGATCGAAAGTTAATTGTAAACGTTCACGGAACGTCGAAATTAGAAATTAGAAATTTGGGCTTCATGCTTTTGGTAGTCCCCACAAAACAGTGCTGGTCAATAATTTCAATAAGTTAGATATCATGTTTTCTGGCAGCACATAGTGAAAAATCAGGTGTTTACAAAGTAAAATAGGGCAGTATTCCCAAACCTGCACTGCTTTGTAGGGACTACCCGCAAATCAGGGGGGTGCCAGAGAAGAAAGTTATTATTCGACTCTATGGCTCTTAATTGAATAATATTGAGTAAATTTGACTTTAGTAACAAAAGCAAAAATATTTTATTGATTTTAAAAGTATCATTATGATACATTTAGATTGACAAAATATTATTCATCTGGTTTACAGCGGCTATGGAGTGACTTTTGAAAAGAAGGCGAGAACAATTCGGAAAAGCGACCTATGATCTTGATGAGCTCAAAAGTTTTATAGCAGAAGGTGCTCTCGATATAACAGGCACTTGTCGAAAAGAATTTTCAAGACTTGATTACTCAGATGAGGCAGTTATTCGAATTGTAAAAAGACTCCGAAAAACCGAAATCTACAAAACGATGCCAGCGAAAAAGAAACCGGACCTGATGCAAGATGTGTATCATACAAGGGAAAAAGCTGACAATCTTTACATCAAACTGCAAAAAAGTTGTTATGGGGACAGATGTATTATTATTCAGTTCAAATTAGCATAAATAAAGCGAGGAGGCGTTGCTATGTTTAAAGACAGAAATAAATGCCCGGTTTGTGGTTCTGGTACGCTGACAAAAAAAATCATTGAAGAGGTCTTTGATTATAAAGGGGAGACTCTCACAATTAAAGACTATGTTATTTATGAATGTCCTGTATGTGAAGAGTCAATTGTTGACAGCAAGACGTTAGAAGACACTGAAAGTTCACTCATAGAATTTCGTAGAAAAGTTGATAACCTGTTAACACCAAATGAAATTAGAAAGATCAGAATGTCATTTGGATACACACAGGAGGAGTTCGGCAATATTCTTGGCGGCGGGAAAAAAGCGTTTGCACGTTATGAAAACGGCACTATAACACAAAGCAGGGCAATGGATAACCAGCTTAAAATGTTAAGAAGTAATCCGGGGATATTAGCCGTAATAGTGAAAAAACTGCCGGATACCATTAAAACTTCACATGAGATTGATGCTTCTGCTACAGAAGAGAACTATCTGGGTTCCCACCCTAATAGCCAATCCTTCTTTACAGATGTTACAAAAGGGGAAGATAATGTTATCAGATTCCCGGTGTCAACAGTACAACAGACACAAGCGTAGTTAATCACAGCAACCGCTTAAAGGAGATAACCATGAAAATTACCAAAAAGATGAAAGATAAAATAATTGAAGAAATAGACTATGTTGTAGATGCCATGAAAAAAAATAGGGACCCGTTTAAAAAACTATATTTTTTTAGTGGTATCCATGGGTTAATCAACAGGGTCTTTAACATAGAATACGATCCCGAACTTGTTTGGATACATCATGTCTTATCAGCAGTTCATGCTGGTTTCCTTCAGAGAATTGATGCCATTCGAAAAGGAGACCCCGTAATTGATCTGGACGAGTTATATTTTGAAAAATTAATTACACTTTCCATTAACCTTAAAAACAAAATATCTGAAAATGATAATGTGGATGACATTTTAAAGGAATTTATCGTTTTATTGTATGCAACTACAGGAAATGGTTACTATTTAAAACATAAAGGGTTGTTGAAAATTTAGCATATTTTTTAAAACACTTAAAAGATGTACCACCTCTGAATCCTACTGCCTTCACAACCAAGAAAAGACATAACCTATCGCTATCTGACCGGCAAAGCCGGCAGGTGAGCTTCATTATACAGTTTTGACACCAAAGCCCTCACAGATGACAACCAAAAAAACGGGGAATATCCGTGAAATATCGACATTTTCGTAGTTAATTCTGGGACTGAGAGTTCGGGGCTACCGTGACGTTCTTCACCTCATTCATGAAAAGGCCGGATTTGTGGAGTGCCTGGGCAATGTCATTCGGAGTTTTTTTAAATATTTTTTACGAAGCCTAACTATTTA
>Ga0255395_1022_pt1 | contig 23283 bp, 19 predicted proteins | sample ANMaggSSYBR01F11_FD_182123 | JGI IMG/M metagenome (GOLD analysis project Ga0255395, IMG submission 182123) | Sediment cell enrichment communities from methane seep in Santa Monica Basin, California, United Staets - ANME aggregate JGI... | ecosystem: Environmental > Aquatic > Marine > Cold seeps >...
AAGTTTTATACCAAAAAACTTCTTTAAAAGTCCTGATGCATTTTCATAAGCTCCGTTAATATCTAGCAAATTAGCGAATTCAGACAGCAAATATGAGTAACAACGTACCGGCAAATTTAATACAATGTCTAAAGGCGCAAAACTTACATTTTCTATATGATAAAGATAGCGAGTCACTTTCATCTTTCCAAAAATTGAAAAATATGACTTTACACTTGTTCTGCCTCTTTTTGCAATTCCTCGTGCGGTTTCTATCGTTTTGCCATAGTTACCTTTATTTTGGATAGAAAAGAACAACTGCATTAAAATAAACCCCAATTTCATCAATTGGTTGAAAATTGATACTTCCATCTTATGAGCATCCTGATTTCCTTCGTTGAGAACACCAAACAATATTTGGTTGAACTTTTCTGGCTCAACCGGAACTGGTGTGACACCGAACCCCGTCAACCGGAATCAGTGTGGTCAATAAAATCAATCTGTTACACAAACCATTGTTAAGATATCAATATTTTAACGATAGTATTAAGAATAAAAAATGGCACTTTTTTGATTTTGAAATAACTACCTGTAAAACAACGAGAAAACGGCAAAAAGAGGGTCAATTTACCACACCAGTTCCGGTTGAGCCACTTTTCTTTGCAACTATCCAAACATTGTTCAATATCAGAAGAGTGTTTTCTTTGAGCATCTACGGTGCCTTTGACAACATGTACCATTTTAATTCTCCAATGTTGATTAATTTATTAGAAAATTAATATAACACGTACCGTTTCAAAGGTCTATAGCTATCTTATATCTTATTGCTTAATATTAATTTTAACGGTATGTTTTATTTTGGTTACACTCTATTCATTTATAAAATATTTTCGGATAGTTCGATGAGCTAAAATGGATTACATCGCCGGCTATATAGGCAGAAAAGCCTCAAGCGCTACAAACCACATTTCTAACTTATTCGCCTTTACCTACCGAATATTTGTTCTCATATTCCAAAAACCTGAGGCAGGCAGAGCCCTTGTCAGAAGAATTTCTCTTGAGCAGGTTTATTTTACCTGTGTTCAGGCTTTACCTATTATTATTCCGATAGCGCTTGTTTTTGGAAGCATGCTAATCATACAATTTACCAAGGTTTCAGGTCAGTACGATCTTGGTAAAACAATGGTAATGCTGATTGTTAGAGAGCTTGGTCCCGTTATAACAGCATTTTTGGTCATATTAAGATCAGCGACCGCTGTAGCCATAGAAATCAGCTATATGAACCTTTTCCATGAAATAGATGCTATTGAAATGGCAGGAATTGACCCGATGCGTGTAGTCTGCCTGCCAAGATTAATCGGGATAACTTCAGCTATACTTTGCCTTTTTATAGTTTTTGATCTGGTAGCTATTATCGGAGGTTATTTGATAATCTGGATATTTACATATATACCCATGGGCGACTTTATAACACAAATAGGTAAAGCTATAACCGCCACCGATATTGCCGTTGGAATTATAAAAGCTATATTCTTTGGAATCGCAATTACCGTTACATGCCTTAAACATGGTTTCAGTGTAAAAAGACTTATTACAGACATACCGGTCGGCACCTCCAAAGCCGCTGTTGAATGTTTTTTTTACTGTCTTGTTATCAATGTTATTATATCGATATTGTTTTACATGTAGAGTATATAGGTGGATAGACTGAAGGTGGAAGGCTGTCAGGGAGCTTTAGCCTTCAGCCTATCAACCTATGTAGTTACGAGAAAAAATGTATTTGATCAATCTTGTTGATTATACTATTGATTTCCCGGAGAGTGGTTGCAGCTTTAATAAAATGAATTTTGCTCTTTCCCGGGACGATGCTTTTGCAATAATTGGTGATTCTCCCGATCAAGCACATATGTTTCTTAAGGCACTTGCAATGCTGGTCAAACCTGTATCCGGCGATTTCTACTTTAAAGATAAAAAAGTGGATTTTTCAGACTATCGAAACCTTTTGCCCTGCAAGAAAAAGATTGGTTATATCGCTTCAGATTCAGCAATGATCAGCAATATAACTGTCAGAGAAAATCTTCTTTTTACGAGATACTATTTTGACGATTCGCTCTCACTGTCTTTAGATGAAACAGCGACAAAATTATGCAAAAACTTTGGCATTTACGACAAACTTCATATACATCCCGGAAGGCTTAGCAGCGTAAATTTGAGAATCGCCATTGCAATACGCGAACTTACCAAGTCTCCTGATTTATTTCTTTTTGAACGTCCTGAAGACTTCATAGGACACACCAACTTTGATCTTTTTACAGAGGTTTTGAGGGATATGGTGTTGACCAAACTTCCTATTGTTTTTATATCTTATGACAAGGATTTCATTGAAGAGTTTTCCAACAAGAAAATATTTCTAAAAGATGGGACGTTATCAATTGGTTAATTTGCTATGGAAGTCGATTACAATAAAAAAGAGAAAATAGTCGGAACGTTTGTAATAGGCATTGTGGTCATTATGCTTGCAATGTTGATTATAATAGGCAGGGGCAAGGACTGGTTTAAAACATATATTACCTATTATACGACATTTGATGAAAGTTATAATCTTAGAGAAAATGCTGCTGTTAAACTATACAAGGCAGATATAGGAAAAATAAAAAAGATCACACTTGCTGAAGATAAAGTAAAAGTTAAATTAGTTATTCTGGAAGATTATTCATCCAGGATCAAAAGTGATTCCGTGGCAATTGTTGAAAGTCCTACGTTTATAGGTTCTGAATACATCGCCATAATACCAGGCACCCCTGAAGCTCCTCTGATTAAAGAAGGCGGTAAAATTCCTTCCAGGGAAAAAAAATCTGTTGATGATATTCTTGCAGAATTTGAGGTGGAGAAAACAGCCAAAATGGTTATTCCCGCAATACAGGATGTTGCAGAAATTGCTCAAATAATGAGAGATCCTAAAGGACCTTTGTTTGCCTCACTTGATAGTTTCAACAGAACGCTTTCTTATTTTGAGAGAGTTGCACGGGATATAGAAGCAGGGAAAGGCACTATCGGGGGAATAATCAGATCCAGGGAGTTGTTGGATAAAATTCTTAGCGATCTTGATAAATTGGGTGAGATCCTTGAAAATATAAATAAAGCTTCTTCAAAGACTCCCGTAGTAATGGATCAGGTACAGGACAACCTTGCGGCAATAAAAAAGATAGGCAATGATGTATCAAAAAGTGTTTCAAGCATTAAAAGGATAGTAAAACAGGTTGAAGAAAATCGTGATATCCCTGAAATTACTCATTCTGTAAAAAATGGAATTAAAGAAATAAGAGATAGTGTAGATGAAATAGATAAAGTTGTTCAGTCTCTTCAGGAAAATTTCTTGATAAAGTCGAATCTTCCTCCTGAAGAGGAACCGGAGAATATTGATGCCGGGCTCCGGCAGTAGTGATATCAGGGATTAGGGATTGGGTGTCAGGGATCAAAGGAATTTAACACATGTATAATAGTCGAAATATGCCATTGCTATATTTAGGCGTAGCTCTGATTGCATTGTACGGCTGTGTCGGTTGTGTACAAAAGACCAGGATCACTGTGATCAGGCATGCCGAAGTATCCCTTCAAGACATCAGGACGCTGGCTATACTGAAATTTGACGGCATGCATGAAAAGTTGGTTCGAAAAGCACTTTATAATAAAATCATCGATGTCCAAAATTTAACTAATAAAGTTGATTACATTAGAGTTATAAATATCGGTCAGACCAGGTTTGACAATTTTGATGAGTTGGATGCAGGCGCTGTTATTTCAGGCGGAGTTGTTGCCACTATAAAAAACGTTCATGATACCGAGAAGGTAAAGATACACGAGGGAACTGGTGAATATAAGGAAGGCAAGAATGTGTTCGGGCAGGAAGCAGAAGTGGAGATTCAACGAACCGTTATAAGAGAAGTCCCCTATGTTATGCGTCAGGCCAACATTATTGTAGATTTTAATATAGTTAACCTGAAAACCAAACAGCGTATTTTTGCTGATAAGGTTTCGGAAAAATATAAAGAAAAGTTCGGTGGAAAAAATGAATATAGAAGTTATTTAGAAAGCAGGATGAGTCAGCTTCCTCCGCAAAATCAAACCCTGGAGGAGCTTTTTGATAAAGTTGCCTCAAGGATTGTTGCAAAAATTTTTACTGCCGAGATTACCAGAATTGTAGAATTTGATAACGGCAGTAATAAATATGCGATGGGCATAGGCGGTAACAAGAAGGTGAAAGAAGGGATTAAATGCGCTAAGAACGGGGAATGGGAAAAGGGCATAGAGATCTGGATGGATGTTCTTAATACTGAACCGGAAAATTCAGCGGCTTTCTATAACCTGGGAATTGCTTATGAAAAAATTGGAGATTTGGAAAACCTGAAAATAGCACAAAAAATGTATAAAAAAGCCGTCAAATATGGAGACAAAGAAATTTATTTAGATGCTCTATATAGAGTAAAGGCTACAATCAGTGATTTTTCAATAGGTCAGCAGGCAAATAGGCTGAAGACTGAAGGCTGAAGACTGAAGGCTGTCAGGGAGCTTCAGCCTTCGGTCTTCAGCCTATTTGCCTAAATAATGCAACAGGTTTTAAGCCACCCAGACTCATATCCGGGTGGCTTTTATAGTTGTAGCCGTGAACGTTTACTTATAATTTATATGGAGGTTCATAATTTGGCGAAGCTGCTTGTAATTGATAATTATGATTCTTTTACTTACAATCTTGTTCAAATGTTTATGAATTATGATCTTTCTATTGAAGTGTACAGAAGTGACAAAATTTCTCTTGAGGGGGTAAAAGCAATCTGCCCGGATTATGTACTTATCAGCCCCGGACCCAAAGGTCCATCCCATTCAGGAATATCTATCCCGCTGATTAAATTTTTAAACGGCAAAGTACCTGTTTTGGGTGTTTGTCTGGGCATGCAGTGTATTAATGAAGCGTTCGGAGGCAGTACTGTCAGATCTCCTTTGCCGGTACATGGAAAAGTCAGCATGATTTACCATAATAATGATAAAATCTTCAAGGGTCTTCCTTCTCCCTTTGCCGCAGCCAGATATCATTCATTGATGATAAAACTTAATTCAAGAAAACTAATTATAACCTCTCAAACCAGTGATGGTGTTGTTATGGGGCTTTCTCACCATAAACTCCCGATTCACGGGGTACAGTTTCATCCGGAAAGTTTTCTTACAAAGAATGGATTTTTAATAGTTGAAAACTTTCTCAGACTTGGGCCGCTTGCTTATGAAAGCCGTTGAATTTTCAATTGATGAAATAAAAAAAATTGCCGGTAAGATTGATGGTATTTATACTGAACGTATTGAATTAGGCGAATCTTTCCTTGATTTTGCTGCTCGTTTTGCCTCAATGCCAGGCACGGTCATTCTTATGAGCGGAGGAGATAATGACTGTTCAAGATACCATATACTTGGTGCAAAACCCTGGCTGACTTTTACCGGACGTGTCAATGACATGAAAATCAAAGCCGAAGATCATAGCTTTAATTTTAGAGCAGATCCCTTTGATACGCTTCGGAATATCCTAAATGCTTACAGGCCGCATGTTCGGCATTTGCACGGCCATAATATACAATCGCCTTTTGCTGCGGGCATTTTGGGATACCTGTCTTACGATCTTAAAGATTCTCTTGAAAAACTTCCCCGCACTTCTATAGATGATCTTTATCTTCCACATATATGCTTTTTTGCTCCTTCAATAATAGTTATACATGATCGAAAGGAAGACAGAACATCTCTCTTTATTCCTGAACGCATTGTTTCCGGAAAAAGTGTTTTACACAAAAACCTTGAAGTTTTTAAAAATATACAGGTATCAAAACAACCGCTAATAGAGAGTTTCAGCGGAGATACAGATGGATTTCGATCAAATTTTACAAAATCCAAATACATAAACGCGGTTAAGCAGATAAAAGAATACATTGCATCGGGCCATGTATATCAGGTGAACCTTTCCCAGCGATTTGAAATGAATTTTGAAGGCAGCGCTTTTGGCCTGTTCAAAACACTTTATAATCTTAATCCCGCTCCCTTTTTTTCTTATATAAATGCCGAAGATCATTTTATTGTTTCCACATCACCCGAACGTTTTCTTCTTCAGTCGGGAGACCGGCTTGAAACCAGGCCAATAAAGGGCACAATGCCAAGGGGAGATACTTTAAAAGAGGATAAAAAACTCGGTCTTGAGCTTAAAAACAGCAAAAAGGATGATGCCGAGCTTTCGATGATAGTTGATTTACTGCGTAATGATCTGGGAAAGATATGTAAGGCAGGATCTGTTCGTGTGGTTGAGCACAAAAGACTTGAGGTATACAAGAATGTTTTTCATCTTGTGTCAATTATTGAAGGAGTTTTGGACAAAAATCAAAATGCAGTGGATATTATTAAAGCTGCATTTCCCGGTGGTTCGATAACAGGCTGCCCTAAAATCAGATCAATGGAGATAATAGATGAACTGGAGCCTCACAGACGTCATATATATACAGGTTCCACAGGATATATAAGTTTCCACGACACAATGGACCTTTCTATTGCTATCCGCACAGCCACAATAGTTAATAAAAAAATCATATTTTCAGTCGGAGGAGGTATTGTCTTTGATTCAGATCCCTTTGATGAGTATGATGAAACAATGCATAAGGGCAGAACGCTTATGGAGGTCTTCAAAGGAAAAGAAAAAGTATTAAGCAGCAAAAAACATGTCTGGATTAACGGAAGCATTGAACCCATAGATCTTGCGAAGATAAATGTTGCAGATCAGGGGTTTTTATTCGGATATGGTTTTTTTGAAACAATCAGGGTGGATAAAGGAAAACCTCAATACCTTAAAAAGCATATTTCAAGATTTAATCAAACCTTGAAACATCTTTTTTTCAAACGAGTTCCGGATTTGACCTGGCAGGATATTATATATCAGGTGATTTCCAGTAACGGGCTGCTGGAAGAAACTGCGGCAGTTAAAATTGTTGCGTCAAAAGGAAACAGCGAAAACTCTTCTTTAAATTTTACGCTTATAGTTATGGCCAGGCCATATACTCATCGGCTGGCAGAAAAAAAAGAAATAGGAGTAAAGCTTGTTGTTTACCCTGAACCGCGGCATACACCCCTTGCTGATTACAAAACCCTGAATTATTTATACTACCTGCTTGCTGGAGAATGGGCGAAAAAAAAGGGTGCTGATGAAGCACTCATATTGAATCCGGATGATACGATCTCTGAAACAAATACAGCAAATATCCTGCTGATCAAGGATAAAAGTTTCATAAGGCCGGTTTCGCCGCATGTGCTGCCCGGTATCATGGAAAAGGTTATATGTGAACTTCTTTTAAGTTGGGGTTATATATCAGAAAGCAAAAAGCTATGCCTTGAAGATTTGTTTCTATCTGATCAGGTTATTATCACTAATTCACTTATTGGCACTATTCCGGTTCTGAGCATTGACGGAAAAAAACTAAAAAAACCCACAGACCTTTGGATGAAAATCAACGATGCGGTACTATAGCCTCTAACCCGTATTTTTCAGAATTATTATTACTAATAACTCAAGTTTCGCACCCCCTAAATAAGGGTTAGCCGGCTTCTAAAACCCTATATATTTTCGCTCCTTATGAAATTTCTTAATCAGGATGAGGAATCCGGAACACTGACAAATTTCCATAATCAATTGAATATAAAGGTCTTTTCTGCTCCGGTCTTCTCGTACCTTCAGCTTCAAAGAGTTCTATAACTGCTTGTTCAAGTTTTGCTTCGGTGAATTTCATGAGTTATCTTTTTCGGTCTTCTGATCTATCTGTTTTATATCATTTTCCAACTCGTTTAAGCTGCTTTCAAAGGATATTTTTTTTTGCTCTTCTTTATATTTCTCTAATTCCTGATTCGATTTTTCTAAAGCCATTTGATGGCTTATTTTTCCGGCATGCGTAAGCAATTCTCTGCCGTTTAATTGTAAAATGTTATCCAGCCTGCCAATCCAGTTTTTCATATACATTGGTGTGTGTTGCTGCGCCATGGTTTCGGCAAAGGCAAGATATTGTTCTACCAATAATCCAAGCAGTTTTATCTCTTCTTCATTTAGATAATTTTTGGCAATACTGACATCACTTTTTTTGATGCCTATATTGCTTTTTTTATCGTATGATTGCATTCCCAAAAGGGGTAAAGAAGCATCTACCCTGCGGTAAACAAGTTCTGCGGCAGTTTGCTTGCTTATAGCCCAAAGCAGTTTGTTTTGTATAATCTTGAAAAATTTAATGGTCATTTCATCTTTGGGATCATAGTCGATACTGGTTGCGTATATGTCTTTTATCTTCTGGTAGAAAAAACGCTCGGAAAGGCGGATTTCCCGGAGGCGCTCTTGTAATTCATTGAAATAATTCATAGAATCGCCGGTTTTAAACCGCTCATCATTCAGGGCAAAACCCTTGATTATATACTCTTTTAAGCGCTTAGTCGCCCAGATGCGGAATTGTGTACCTTGTTGCGACTTTACACGGTAACCAACCGAAATAATTACATCAAGGTTGTAATATTTTATATTCTTTGTTTGCGTTTTACCTTTTACAGCACCGTGTTGAGTGGTATGTCGGAAATCCCGACATACCATTTTTTCATTTAGTTCGCCCTCTTTAAATATATTCCCAATATGCTCTGTTATAGTGGTTCTGCCTTTTCCAAAAAGCAATGCCATTTGGTTTTGTGTCAGCCAGACGGTTTCATTTTCAAGGCAGACGTCTATTTTGATGTTTCCGGTGGTGGATTGGTAGATTAGGATTTGGGATTGAGGCGTACTCATCTATTGCATCCTTGATCTTTGTCATTTGCAGGATGAGAAAAAATTTTTAACAAATCGCTAAAAATTTTATAAAAACAAAAAATTGTCCCCATTAATATAGGGAAAATTATCATATATCTTCCAATTAAAACGTCATAATCAAATTAAACCTTATTTATATTTGCTACTCACATTCATTCCAAGAACCAGTGAAAGTTCATATTCTATGTCAACAGAAAAATCTTTTAAAATTCTGTGCCTTATATTTTTCAGTTCTTGTTCAAGCCTTTTGATTTCCTAATTTTCAAAAAGACTCATTTGATCTTTGGGTTTATCAATGCCAATCAAGGTATTGGCTGCCACAAATTTGGTTTCCAGGTTGGGCAAGGCTCTGATGCCAAAGTTGGGTTTATCTTTATCAACTTTTTGATCAACGATCAGTGAAATAAAAAATCTCGGCTTGGAAATCTGTGTTGCTATCGGCTGTATATCCACACCATAAATGCAGGGGTGTTTTTCCAGGTATCTTTTAAGACATCCTTGGCAGAAGTCGGTTCATCGGCCAAATAATTTACCGGGATATTTAAGTTTAAAAAAAATATCCGCAGAGCCGCGTGAAAATCTTCTGTTTTGAAATAATCCAACTTCATCTTTAACCTTCAAGTTTTTTTAATGATTTGTTTTCAAGCATTATTTTCATCTGCCGGATAGCAATCTGATTTAATCTTTTCAATCGTGCATCTGCATCAAGTCCTTCTTTGATAAATTCCGAATTGAAACTTTCCAGATTGGATAAAACTACAAGCTGTTCAATACTTGCGGCATCCCGGATGTTACCTTTTTCATCCGGGTATTCTTTACGCCAGGATGACGCTGTTTTATTGAAAAGGGCAAAGTTTAACAGATCCGCTTCGTCGGCGTAAACAAAGCGTTGCTTTGACTTGGATAAATCATCAGGAATAAGATGCTCTTTGACAGCGTTAGTGTGAACCAGATAATTCACTTTGGCAAGTGTCCTGGAAACATCCCATTCAAGCCGCTGTCTCCGTGTTTCATCAGATTTCAGTCGTTGGAATTCTTTAATGAGATACAGTTTGAAAACCGGATTGATGGCAGAACAGAACTCAAAGGCAATATCTTTATGGGCATAGGTTCCGCCGTATCTGCCGGAACGAACGTACATGCCGGCAGCACTGGTCTTTTTGATCCATTGTCCCGGACTCAAAACAAAACTTGGCAGCCCGGCCTGCATTTTAAAGTGGTCGAATTCGACCACTTTAAAATCTGGATTGTACATTTCCTCCCATGTGCCTAAAAATTCCAGAGTCGCGCGATTTCTTATCCAGTTTTTGATAATATCCGCGGCACGAGAAGCGCACTCTTTTGCTTTCGCGATATCAGTGAGACAGATATAATCTTCATCATGTATTGTTGTGAGTGAAATAGAGATATTTTTTACTTTAATTATTTGCGTTTTAGATCCCATAATATCGATTCTCCGTTCAACTCACCAAAAACCAGGTAATCAAATCAAAATTATCAAGTTGATACTTTTCATTGGTTTTAATATTTTGCTTTAGTCTAGTTAAACTGCCCTTGTCGCCTCTTTTGAGTTTTGCCAGTATATCCCTGGCTTCTTTGCCCATTACTTTTTTTCGGTTCCATCGGACTGTTTTTCTATTTCCACAGCCTGATCATTGAGCCATCCCTGCATGGCATTTACCAACCCTTTAATTGCGTCTTCATCCCCCCTGTCAATGGCATCAAGAACAAATCTGTTTTTATCCTTATGCACTGTCAAGGCGTCCAGTATCTCTTTTTGATTTAACAATACCGTCTTGCCCTGCATATTAATATATATCAAATCAAATAGTTGATAATCATAATCCGGCTTTTTTGATGGTCTGGCAGGATATCCCAAAAGCGCAATAATACCGTTTTCATTACAAATGGTTTTGTCAGCCTTAAACCCTGTGTAAACGCCTTTGGGCATTTTTAAATATTTATTTTTATCTTTATTGAACTCTTCCAGTAAATCCTGGCGATAGCGTTCTAATGAGAGGTCATCAAACCCAAGTCCTTCATCCGTCACTTCAATATCATCCCATGTCGTTTCCATCTGTTTCATCATGCGGGCGTTCATTTTTTGGTCGAGCGATTCATCTTGAATTATTTCTGCAAATGTTTCTGAGAACTGATGGTCAACCTCTGCACCGGCAAGTTTCATGGCAGCCATTCTTTCTTCAATCCTGCCTTGCAGGTTCAGATAGGTATTAATATTATTTGAAGGCCAGAAATTGATACCGAATATTTTTTTATTGGGACTCCCCAGACGATCAATACGTCCCATGCGCTGAATAATTCTCACCGGGTTCCAATGAATATCATAATTGATAACCATATCCGCATCCTGCAGATTTTGCCCTTCACTTAAGGTATCCGTGGCAATCAGAATATCTATAGGCTTTGATAACTTGGCATGAACCTTTGGGTGGTTTTCAGCGATCCATTTAATCCATTCATAAAAAGCATTTCTGTTTTTCTTTTTTGTTTCAAAATCCCATTCTTTTTCATTAAAAAGTTTTGTATAGGGCGCAAAGCGTTCTATAGTAAAAGATGAAAGCTTCAGCGATAAGCCATTGGTTTGTGTAATGGATGGTGCCTTGCATTTGTGGACTTTGCTTAGAGATGTTTTTAAAGACATAAAAAATAAAGTTTTTGTTTTAGATATTATTCATGTCTTGGAATATATTTGGATTATTACCCATATAAAGCATAAAGAAGGAAGTGATGGTGGCAAAAAGTAAGAACTGGGATGAATACTGGGAATTTTTCACAACACAGGCTAAGAACAATACATTTTTTCCTGATGAATATAATTTGATGAATGTACAGGAAAAAATGGTTGTTTAACTTTTGTTACACTCAAATTTAAAAGGCACTAAAACTGAAGAAAATTACAATTGCTCAGATTGTCCGACGGATGCCCATCTCTAAGTAACCAGCAACCCTTTCGAATCTATCCTTACATCAAGCATGCAGGATTTTTTTCTTTCTGAAAGAATAGATTCCCAATCTTTCTCTAATCCTGCAATATCTTCGATTTCACCGATTGCCCATATGCAGCCGCCGCCTCCTGCACCCGTGAATCTTGCACCGCAATTATTCTCAACTGCCGAATCGACAAGCTTTTCACCCATTGAATCAAGAACTTCAGGTGTCATCTTTTTCCTTAAAGCCATTTCTCCGTTCATTGATTCGGCTGCATATTTAAAATCGCGTCTAATTAAAGCATCAACAAATCTGTGTGTATAAGCAATTATCTCAGTCCAGCGTTCCCTGTATCTTCCTGAAAGAAACTGACTTACCCACTTTCCGTTAATATCCTTTGATACATGCGGAATCCCGCAATAGGCTAATAAAAGATGTTTCTCAAAATTTTTAAAGAATTTTTTCTGATAAACAGTTTTCTTTTTAAAACAAGGCCCTTTAATTCCATCAAGCCAATACCATACGTTAACTCCTCCATGAGCGGCAGCAAGTTGATCCTGAAGACCGCAAGGCACACCTGCGACACTTCCCTCAATAGCATGTGCAAGCATGGCTGTATGCTTTCTTGACAAAAGGCTGCCTGCACCAGTTTTTTCAAAGACCCTCGAAAACGCAGCAACAAGAGCGACCGCCGCTGAAGAAGATCCCCCAAGAGCGCTTCTCGGTGGGGATGAAGATTCAATCTGAATATGAACGCCCTGGACCCCGAAATAGGCTGCAATTGCAAACATAAGCCCGAGAGGATGATCAAAAGGAACTGTATCTAGTGGATATTCAACACTCTTAAAGCCTTTCGATGATACCTTTACCATACCTTTATTATACGCGGAAAGACAAACCCTTGTCCTCATATCCAATGCTATGTTAAATGTGCAAGGGAAAAAATGCCTGAGCGGATAATGAAAAGAACTGATATCCAGGGTTCCTCCCATATCAATCCTGCATGGCGCAGATACCTCAATATGCTCTGTTTCAAGTATATTTTTCAGGTCATTATACATAATAAGTAACCGTTTACAGTTCACGGTTCTTAGATGACAGAACTGTTTCAATAGCTATAAACTTTCATTTCTTTCTATAGGCTTTAAGATTTTTTTTTTGAGACACCACTTATCAATTTTGGCGTGAAGGTCTTTTGGATCAAAGGGCTTGCTGAGAAAGTCATTCATTCCACCATTAAGATAGGTGTCAATATTGTCCTGGCTAGTATTACCGGTAAGAGCTATAATTGGAATATCATGCATGCCCGAATTTCTTATTGCTTTTGTTGCCTTAAGGCCATCCATCTCCGGCATTTGTATGTCCATTAAAATTATATCAAAATCACCTTTTGGGGGAAATTTCTAAAGCAAGACGGCCATTTTCAACTACTGTAACAGTATGACCTGCGTTTTGAAGTATTTTTTTTGCAAGCATAATATTTATTGGATTATCTTCCGCCATCAGTATGTTGCAAGTTTTTGCATGTTCTGTTTCAACCGGCTCTGAATGTTTTTCCATTAACTCAGTATTGTTTTCTATGGCATGAGAAACTTCTTTTTCAGCCTTAGCAGCTAATGGAAGAATGATTTCAAAACAAGTGCCCCGCCCCTTTGTACTGCTCACATTTAACCTGCCATCATGTTGTTCGACAATTTCCTTGACAATCGAAAGTCCAAGACCCGTTCCTTCTTCTCCGCTTGTTCCAGCCTGCGTTGTATTAGTGAATTTATCGAATAAATGCGGTATTATATCTTCGGAAATGCCAATTCCGGAATCTATAACGGCAATTTTTATATAATTTGTAGAGTCCGGTTCAATTACCAATTTAATTTGTCCCTTTGTCGGCGTAAATTTTATGGCATTTGACAAGAGATTATTTATTACCCTGATCAAACCAACATTGTTTCCTAAAATCGTACTATTCGGAAAATCGTTGATCAACTCAAGTCGTTGCTGCTTATGATCAGCGAGATGTTTTAAAGCGTTAATGCTAACATTGACTACTTCAAGCACGGGAACAGGTTCCATCTTCATTTCAGACTTGCCGGACTGAATCTTGCTAACATCGAGAAGGTCGTTAACGAAGTTTAATAGAATTTCACCAGACTTCTTAATCTGGATAAGACTCTGCTGATCTTCTGCGACAATATATTTTTTTTCAAGCAGCAATTCAGTGAATCCTAAAATACCGTTTAATGGTGAACGCAGATCATGAGAACAAACCGCCATTAAATCATCTTTCATTCGATTAAGTTTTTTAAGCTCTATAACTGTTTGTCTGAGACGCTTATTGAGCAAGGTTCTCTGCAAATGAACGTTGATACGGGCAAGTAGTTCTTCTTTAACAAACGGCTTAACTATATAATCAGTCGCCCCAGCTTTAAACAGGTTCAGCAGACCGGAATGCTCATTCATGGCAGTTAATAAAATGACAGGCAAATCGCGCAAATTCAGCTCTTTTCTTATTTTGCTGCATAACTCGCTTCCATTCATCAACGGCATTAAGAAATCTGTAAGTACTATATCAATTTCCAACATACGATTGCATATAATTTCGTAAGCTTGCATGCCGTCTTTGGCCTCAATAACAGTCAGTCCTTCTCTTTGAAGAAGTTCCGATACTATTTCCCTTGCTATTTTGCTATCATCAACCACCAATGCTGTATTGCCTTTTAAAAGGTTTTCAGGCTTGAGTATTTTATTGACAATCCCAAGAATTTCGCCCTTATCAAAAGGCTTGACAATGAAATCGGCGGCACCAAGCAAAAAACCCTTTTTACGGTCTTCCATTGTGTCCTTACTTGTCACAAAAATGATTGGAACCCGACAGTCTTTGTAATTTGTGAAAAAATGGGCATAGTGCTTTTCGCGAGTTTTTTGACATGTATCAAAGCCATTTAATTTTGGCATTTCAATGTCTAAGGTAATTAAATCGGGAGGTGAAGATTTGGTTATTTGAATTAAAGCTTCAATTCCATTTACAGCTTCAACAACATTATATCCGCCTTCTTCGAGTTCGCTCTTGATTATTTTGCGTATCATGGAACTGTCATCCACAACCAATATTTTCATTGGGTTGGCCGTCATGTTCCCTCCCGATTTATTAAAAAGTTACTTTTTTAACTGATAATAAACTGATTTTAAATGCCTTTTAGGCTCAAATCTGGAGCAAATATTAGTTAAAGATTCAGTTGCTCCTATGATTAAATAACCGTCTTGTGCCAGAACATCTGCTATTTTATTAAAAAGTTTTTTTCGGTCTTCAATGCTGAAATATATGCCCACATTCCTGCAAAATATTATATCAAACTTGCCAATATCAGTAAAAGGAAGCATTAAATTGTGTTTGCTGAAACTGACCATAGCTCTTAATTCATCTTTAACTTTCCATTTATTTTTAAATGGAATAAAATATTTCTCTAATTTATTGTGCGTAAGACCGCGTTCTATTTCGAACTTGTTGAATACACCATAGCTTGCCCGGGCAATAGCCGCGTTTGATATATCTGTCCCTAATATTTTGATATTATATTTTGTTAAAGAAGGTAATAGTTCCTTTATGACAATTGCAATACTGTAAATCTCTTGTCCTGTCGAGCAAGCAGCGCTCCAAATACGGATAGATATTGGAAAAAATTTTGAGGATTTGGCTGTACGCATATCAATGAGATCCGGCAAAATTTTATATTGAAGCAATTCAAAGGGTTTGTTATCTCGAAAAAAATAAGTTTCTTTTGTGGTAATTTTATCTATAATTTTTTTTTCGAGTGATTTGCTAAGATCGGCTTTTGCCCTTTGATATAATTCGTAAAAAGATGAACAGTTTTGTGCTTTAAGCAGTTCACTTAGTCTTGATTCAATAAGATATGCCTTGCTTTGATCAAGTGCGATTTTCGATATATCATATATGTATTTGGAAATGATCTTGACTTCATCCGGAGTAATTTTTTTCACAAAAAATTCTACCTTACGGTACGGCAAATCTTTTCAGCCATTTCATCAAGCGGCGCAACAACATCAACAATACCGGCTTCAATTGCTTTTTTCGGCATTCCATATATAATAGATGTTTTTTCATCTTGAGCAACTATAAACGCACCGTTTTGTTTCATAAGTTTCAAGCCGTTTGCGCCATCTGAACCCATACCCGTCATAATCACTCCAGTGGCACGCCCAGCATAATGATTGGCAATTGATCTAAAAAGATAATCAGCAGATGGTTTGCAACTGTTTTCAGGAAGATCATCGGTAATTCTGATCATGTTATGCTTTCTGTCAACAGAGGGCTCAATCTTCATCTGTTTGCCTCCAGGAGCAATTAGCGCTGTATTTGATTGAACGATTTCACCATCTTGAGCCTCTTTTACTTTAATAGAACACTTGGAATCAAGACTGCTTGCAAGAGCTTTAGTGAAAAATGGCGGCATATGCTGAACAATTAATATGGGAACTCCGAGATTGTGAGGGATTTCCGGCATCATTTGGGTCAAAGCTTTTGGCCCGCCGGTAGAAATGCCAATTGCCACAATTTCCGACTTTTTATTAGGAAAAGCAGTAATTGAATCATTGCGGTGGAATGTTCCAGCAAAGTTTTGCTGCTTTTTATTACTTATCGCATTATTTAAAGCAAAAGAGCTTTGTTCTAAAATAGACTTTATTTCTTTCATACGTGCAAATGATTTGATCATAGGAGCAAGGGTGTTTTTAATGGCTTTTTTATTCTTGTTTATATCATTGTGTTGCGGCTTGCATATAAAATCAAATGCTCCAAGTTCCAAAGCTTTAATTGTCATTTCTCCGCCCTCATTTGTAAGCATGCTCACAACTATCGCTCCAACATTAGGCGCCTGGCTTTTCATTTCAGCAAGAACTTCAAGACCATTCATTTCCGGCATTTCAATATCGAGCAGTAAAAGATCCGGTTTCAGAGAAATAATTTTTGACATTGCTATCCTGCCATTATGAGCTACACCCGCAAGTTCAACATTGGGAAGTTCTGCCACAACATTACTAAGAATTGTACGGTAAACCACTGTATCATCGACTACTAATATTCTGAGTTTTGAATTTGCCATGAGATATCCGTTTATTTAAGCGCTAAGTACTTCTTCTAAATCCAATATTCCGATCAAACTTTTTTCCGTTTTAAAAACACCTTTAAAGAACCTTTCATTGTCACTTTCAATGTTGGGAGGAGATGCTTCAACTTCATTCCAATCAATAATCGTTATATCCTGAATGCTGTCAACCAGAAGTCCGATATACTCGTCTTGCATATTTACTATAATATTGCAGCAGTCTGCACTTTGTTTTGATGGAGAAATACCAAGTTTTTCGCCAAGATCTATGATGGTAACGATCTTGCCGCGCAGGTTGATAATACCTTTCACATAATCCGGCGCTTGAGGTACAGGTGTTATATCAAATATTTTATTTATTTCTTGAACATTGAGGATATCTATACCCCAAAGATCTTTTCCAATATAAAAAGTTGCCAGCTTTGCTGTTTTATTGTTATGAGTTATATCTATGGCCTCTTTCTCAGTCATTTTAAAAATTACCTTTTAACCTAAACCTTAAAGTTTCCGGCTATTTTTCTTAATTTTTCAGCTAATTTACTCAACTCTTCAGCGCTCAGGTTTACCTGGGAACTGTTTTCAGACATTTCAATAGAAGCACGATTTACTTCAGAAATATCTTTGGCAATTTCATTAGCTGCTGTTGAACTTTGATTTACATTCTCGTTTACTTCCTGAATGCCTTGGGAAGCCTGCACTACATTATGGGCAATTTCCTTAGTGGTCACCGACTGTTCCTCAACTGCTGTAGCTATTGTGGCGACAATTCCATTTACATCATTAATAATGTTTGAAATCTGTTCAATCTGTTCTACAGTTCCTTTGGTGGAACTTTGTATTCCTTCAATCTTGTTTTTTATTTCTTCAGTTGCTTCAGCGGTTTGTTTTGCTAACTCTTTGATTTCATTTGCCACTACGGCAAATCCTCTTCCAGCTTCACCAGCACGTGCCGCTTCAATTGTAGCATTTAAAGCTAAAAGATTGGTCTGTTCCGATATCTCGTTAATGGTGGAAGTTACCTTTCCTATTTCCAAAGCTGATTTTCCCAACTTGTGTATTGTAGTTAGAGCATTTTCCGCTTCTGAAACAGCTTTGCCGGTAATTAAACGGGCTTTTTCAGAATTTTGTGCTATTTCACTGATAGTTGCGGATATTTCTTCTGCTGCCGTTGAAACCATACTGACATTTGTTGATGTCTGTTCAGATGCGGAAGCAACAGATGCCATGCTGGCACTCATTTGTTCTGCCGCTGCTGTAACATCATTTGATTTTGCAGAAGTTTGCTTAGCTCCTAAAGCCATCTGTTGTGATATAGTGGAAAGTTCGGTGGAAGATGAAGATAATGTATCAACCCCTGAAGCTAATTCTTCAAATATTTTGCCTAAATTTACAACCATGTGATTCAGCGCCTTAGCTAAAACACCAATTTCATCTTTTTGTTTGACATCAAGAGTGTGTGTAAAATCGCCTTCAGACAGCTTCATTGCAAAATTTACACCATCTTGCATGGGCCTGGCAATTGCCCTGGTAATGACAAACGACAAAAATGCGCCAATTGCAACACATAAAAAAGTTAAAATAATGATTAGGAGGTTTGATGAAGCAATGGTTGAATTTACATCAATTTTAGTTGCTGCCAGGAATTCTTTAGAATTTTTAATAAAATTTTGAGCAGATTCAACCATTATTTCTTCCTGTAATTCTTGTTGGTGAACAAGCTGAACCAGTTCATCAAACGCTGTTTGATAATTTTCCAGTAAATTATAAATGCCTTTATCCTGTTTTAATTTTTCTTTTATTCTGCTGATAAGTGTTTTTGTTTCAGAGCACATTGCAAAAACAGCTTCGACATATTTTTGCTCCTTACGCGACAAATAATTTTTTTCCTGGGTGCGTATTTCGAGAAAATATCTTAAAAGCAGGTTTAAATCGCTCGAAATTTTGTGTTTTTCTCTTAACTGAACAATATTATCTGAAACTTGAACTTCAGCAATAGCTGTCTTTAGAAGTTCTTCCGAAAGGGAAATAGCGCTTCTGGAACAATTAATGAATATCTTTTTCTTTTCGTTTTGTTGATTTATCAGATTTACAATTTGTTCAAATGCCTTTTGATAATATGTAACTGCACTTGAAAGAGCTGTGGCTTTTTCAGATGCATCATGAATATTTTTTACTTTTAATTTTATATCATCTAATATATTAAAAACCTTGTCGGCATATTGTTGTTCTTTACGAAGGATAAAATTCTTTTCCTGCCGGCGTATTTCAAAAACATGTTCTACGAGACTGGTTTGCTCCTCATAAATCTTAATCACATTCGACAGTTTTCCCAAACTCATCCAGCTTTGTATGCCGAGGATTGCAGTTAAAAGAATAATTATGCCAAATCCCAGCCCTTGTTTTGCTCCTATTTTCATGTTTTTGAACATGTTTCCTCCTTGTGATCATCCACTAAATAAACACGAATAGTTTCTATCAGCTTTTCTTTGTCTAGTTTGATCAAGTAATCATTTATTCCAATTTCTTTGGCTTTCTTGATATCCTTATCTTCAGCCATAGTAGTCAATGCAATGATAGGTAAATGTGAATACCGGTCGTCTTCTCTAATTTTTTCGGTTAAACCCAAACCATCAAGATTCGGCATTTCTATGTCGGTAACTATTAAAGATATTTTGTCAACATGTTTTGAAAGAAGATTCAATGCAGCAATGCCATCTTCTGCTTCGATGACATTATGCCCCTCGTTTTCAATGAAGCCTTTTACCTGATTACGGAAAAAATTTGAATCTTCTACCACCAGGACAGTATTTTCTTTTTTATCTGATATTAAAACAGGCTTTTGTTCATCAAACCACTCAGGACTTAATGTATGAACTAACTCGAACATATCTATTAATAATGTAATATTTTTATCTATTATTACAGAACCTGATATTCCCGGTTGTTTTAGAGTGGTTTCATCCATTTTTATTGATGTTTTTACATCTTTTACTTCTATAGGTCCAATAGCAAGCAGACCAACTTCCCTGTTTGCAAGGATAAAAATAATAACAAGCAAGTCTTTTTTCAGCGCCATAGGTTTAACATCAGCTACTTCATCAATCCTCAACACAACAAGATTCCTACCACGGTATTGTATAACTTTTTTGTTCCCCACTCTTTCGATATCTGTATTTTTGATCTTTTCAATGCGCACAACCTGGTTAAGAGGAACGGCAAATCGCTCTTCGTCCGCATTTCTGAAAACGAGCAAAGATCTCTTTTTTTCAGTCTTGATTCTTTTATTATCTTTTATGGTTGTATCTAAAGCTTTGTCGGAACTTTCAATGGAAAACAGTTCAGCCATCTTTGCGATTTCGATGACATCCAATATAAGAGCTACCCGTCCATCACCCATAATTGCAGCGCCTAAGTATCCTTTACAGCATTTGAGATGGCGGCCTAAAGGTTTGACAACAATTTCTTCAGAGTCATAAAGTTTATCAATTATCAGACCATATTTCATCGGTCCTGTTGAAATAACAGCAATATTAAGAGCGCTTTTTGCATGATACCGCCTGTCTTGTGAATCGCGTTCAATAAATTCCGACTCATTTTTTATATACTCATCTTTGGATGAATTATCAATAACCAGTTGATTTTTCTTTGATCTCCTATCTGCAATATTTTGTCTTTTGTCTTTCTTCAGATTTTTATCTTCATTGTTATAGTAAGTTCGTTTACCTCCAATTACATCAGATAGTCTTATCAATGGAAGCAAGTCTCCACGCAGTCTTAAAACTTCAGCTTGTCCTACGATCTCTATTTTGTGCTTAACCTGATTAGCAGGAATTCTACAGAGTTCCTCTAAATTAACTTGTGGAATAGCGTATCGGTTTCCTTGATCAAGAATGATCTGACTTGTAATAATAGCCAAAGTAAGAGGAAGTTTAATCTTGATTGTTGTACCTTTTCCAGGCAGGGAATCTATATCTATAAGTCCCCCCAACTTGTCCATATTGGTTTTGACAACATCCATGCCAACTCCGCGTCCGGACACATCGGTTATCTTTTCAGCCATTGAAAAACCGGGCATAAATATCAAATACATCTTTTCTTTTTTTGACATTATTTTAGCTCGTTCTTCGGTTAACAAACCTTTAGAAACCGCTGTTGCCGCCAGTTTTTCGCCGTCTAAACCTTTTCCATCATCAGAAATTTCAATATTGACATGTCCGGCTTCATGATAGGCTTTTAATATAATTTTTCCTATGGTATTTTTTCCTGCCTCATGTCTTACACTGGGCATTTCTATTCCATGATCAACGGAATTCCGAATCAGATGAGTCAGTGGATCGCCTACAGCCTCTATTATGGTTTTATCTAATTCAACATCTTTACCTTGAATCGTTAATTCAATTTCTTTTTGCAAATTTTGGGCGAAATCACGCGCCAAACGAGAAAATTTGTTAAATACATTACCTATTGGCTGCATACGGGTAAGGATGATGGTTTCCTGCAGCTCAGAAGTAATTATATCTATTCTTTGCCCAATAGCTTCCAAATTACTATAACTGCCTGATGATATAGTCTGTAAAAGTTGATTTCTGCTCAACACCATTTCTCCTGCCAAAGTCATAAGTGAATCTAAAAGTTTGACATGAATCCTGAGGCTTGTTTTTGTATCTTTTATTTGTAAAGCTGTACGCGGTTTCTCTTTTTTTTTCTTATCATCAGCGTTGTGTAAATCAATTCGCTTTTTATCATTCAGTTGGGGTTTTTTTAAAACAGGTTCTTTCGCAGTTGTTATTGCTGAAGATTTTGATTCAGGCTTTTCGCTGTCTGAATGTTCTATAACATCGGGATGATCAATAGGCTGGGTATTTAAATCTTTTGTGAGTTGGAAAATATATTTTTTGTCAATTTCAACTAATGCATCAATGTTACCGGGTTCTAATACACAGGCAAACAATACGGCAAATGGATGGTTATCTTTATGGTTATAGTCTTCAAATGTACAAACAGTATTTTTATCAAGATTTGTGGCTAAAATACTGCCGGAATTTTGCAGCTCTTCAAGGATGTTTTGAGGAGTTTTATCTTTTATACTTTCATTATAAACTTTATCAATTTCAAACAGGTAAATATATTGACCCTCATTCCAGGCATTGATAATATTATTATTTGGCACTGTAAAAACACTAATTCCATCAGGAAATGAAATGTCAATCATATTTGATGTTGTCACGTGATCAAGCTTGTTATCTGCTGTATGAAGCAAAGCTTCATCAACAGAACTCAACACTTTAATATGTTTTGATATATCTATTTCATCGCTGTTGCTGACGTTATTAACAAGATCTTTAAGCGCATCTGAGGCTGACAGCAGGATATTAATGATCTCTGCGTTTGGAGCAATTTGCTGATTCCTGATCATACCTAATACATTTTCCATTTTATGAGAAAGTTCTTTAATGTTAGCAAGACCTAAAAAACCAGCTCCTCCTTTTATGGAATGTGCGGCACGAAATACTTTATCTACCAGTTCTTTATTTGTTTTTGTTCCTTCATCTTCAATAGCCAATATGTCATTTTCAATGTCAGATAAATGTTCTAATGATTCATCAATATAGCTTTGTAAAAGCGCATCATCTTGGCTGTTCATGATTTTCTCCTCAAAACAGGCTCATATAAGGATTCCCCCCTTGAGCAGGGTCAGGAGGGTGTTTTTCTTCAAAATTAGAATTGCTGATAAAATCCATTCCGTTGATACCTTTACAAGCTTTTCAATCCAGAGCCTCTTATCTGCCTCAGGAATTTCAAGCTCCGGGGCTCCATCCCCAGATGATAAGGCACAAACGCCTCTATAAATTTCAATCCCTCACTTAAAGCTGTTTTTGTAAATCTAATCCTTTCCGCCTTTTTTAAATCACCGCTTTCAACCCATAGTAACTGTTTTATCGTTCCCTTAGAAAGATATATTTTACCTGACTTGGCAGAAGAACATCTGTCACAAATAAGACAGCCTTTAACAATATCAAAAGCAATCTTACCTTTCCTGATCTCTTCTAACTCAATTCGGCAGTTGCCGCATCGAGTCAAATCAGGACAAAAACCAGATAGTTTCATAAATCTAATCTGAAAAATTATACTCAGGGCATCCCGGGATATATAACCAAGATCTAATTCTCCAAGAAGGTGCTGAAAAAGTTGATATATTTGAACCTGTTTTTTACCATCTTCCATCCACACATTAATCAGTTCAGCCCAGTAGCTGGCATATGCGATTTTATTTATATCTGTTCTGATTTTTGAAAACGGCTGTTTTAATGCTGCCTCCTGTAGAACAGGCAATCCTTTGCTGCGACCGGAACTGCAAACTACTTCTAAAACAGA
>Ga0255395_1032_pt1 | contig 20296 bp, 13 predicted proteins | sample ANMaggSSYBR01F11_FD_182123 | JGI IMG/M metagenome (GOLD analysis project Ga0255395, IMG submission 182123) | Sediment cell enrichment communities from methane seep in Santa Monica Basin, California, United Staets - ANME aggregate JGI... | ecosystem: Environmental > Aquatic > Marine > Cold seeps >...
GGTTCAAATGAATATATCTTATCAGTTCAAGCGCATAAACATCTTCCTGGCAAAGAATGGATTTATATCGATTTTGAAATAGATGCCCCACACGATTATGTTTGCGATTGAAATACATTGCATGACCGGTCAGAAGTCTTTTCATCACTGTTGATATTGGAACCCTGCCGGTTCGTAAAAGCAAATGAAAATGATTGGGAATTAATGCCCAGGCGAAACATGATGTGTTGCTATCTGTTAAGATATTTTTCAAGCGTTCTAAAAAATTATCTCTATCGGCATCATCCTTAAAAATGGTTTTCCTTTCGATGCCTCTAACAATAATATGATGTAACGCCCCAGGCGCATCTATTCTTGATCTGCGTGGCATATATCTCTTATGACATAAATTATTCGACTTGTCAATATATCAAGGAACGTCCCGCAAGCCGTCCCGCAAGCCGTCCCGCAAGCTATCAAGGAACGTCCCGCAAGCCGTCCCGCAAGCCGCAAGCTCGTCCCGCAAGCCGCAAGCTCGTCCCGCAAGCCGCACGTCCCGCAAGCCGCACGTCCCGCAAGCCGTCCCTATGCATCAAGATCTCAGCACATATCTTCGCAAAAAATCGCTCAACTTAGGTTTCAGAAAAAGAGTCTCCGGGATTCGTATTGACGTAAAAACATGTTTTAGGTAAACTTGCAGCCTAACCGTTCACGTCTGAAAGTCTATAGGTAACCGTTTTCAATAGTTGCATAGTTCATTGAACCGACAACCGTGAACCTGACTAATTATGAGAATGATATTATGCCCGGACTAAATATTTTTACCAGCAACCGCCTTGAGATACTGGCTGAACAACTATCAAGGATCATAGGCAATCCTGTCGGCGATACTTTATCTTTTCCACTTTCGGGTGAAATTATCGTTGTTCAAAGCAAGGGAATAGAGCGATGGTTATCAATGGAGCTGGCCAGGCACAATGGTATCAGCGCAAACATATTTTTCCCCTTTCCGAATACCTGCTTAAATGAGATTTTTAAAAAACTAATTCCGGATATGCCGGAGGAGTCTCTATTTGATCCTGATGTTATGACTTTCAGAATTATGGATATTTTGACGGAATGCCGGCACAGGTCAGGTTTTGAAAGCATTAAAAAATATCTGACAGATGATGAAAATAAGCAAAAACTTTTTCAGTTGTCTGAAAAGATTTCAGAGACTTTTGATCAGTATCTTGTTTTCCGGCCGGAGATTATCTTCAAGTGGGAACAGGGCAAAGAAGATCACTGGCAGGCAAAACTGTGGCGTGAACTTGTATCCGGCAATGAAAATCAGCATAGGGCGTGGCTGAGAAAAGCCCTTATACAAAAAGTCAGGGACAGATCCGATAAAATATCTGATCTTCCTGAAAGAATATTTATATTCGGCATATCCTATCTTCCACCATTTCATACACAGGTATTTGTAGAATTATCCGGCATCGTACAAGTTGTTTTTTTTGTTCTGAACCCTTGTATGGTTTATTGGGCGGATATTGTTTCCGAGAAAGAAAAAAATAGAATTAAGAAAAAATACGTCGCAGGAGCTTCTGCATTAGATGAACTTCATCTTGAAACAGGCAACAGGCTTCTTGCATCTATGGGGAAGCAGGGAAGAGATTTTTTTGAACTTATCAGTGGATTTGACTGCGAATTGTATGAACTTTTCGAGGACCAGGCGGAATATGACATGCTCTCATGCGTTCAGTCAGATATATTATATTTAAAAGACAGAGAACTTGCGGAAAATAAGTTCTTAATTAATATTGAGACAGACACCTCCATTCAGGTTCATTCATGCCACAGCCCAATGAGAGAAATTGAAGTGCTGCACGATAATTTGCTCGCGATGTTCGAAGAAATTCCTGCTCTTAAACCAAAAGATATTATCGTAATGACACCGGACATAGAGACGTATGCTCCATTTATCCATGCGGTATTTGATGCTCAGGCAAATGATTTATTGCGTATTCCTTTCAGCATTGCAGACCGCAGCATTAGAAAGGAAAGACGAATTATTGAATCATTTCTGTCAATACTCGATCTGAAAAACAGCAGATTGGGGGCTGAACGGATTATTTCTCTTCTGGAATCATCAGGAATAAAAGAAAAATTTGAAATGACTGAATCAGATATACAGATTATCAGACGCTGGATAAATGATACAAGAATCAGGTGGGGAATTGATGCTACAAGCCGGACAAGGTTAAATCTTCCTGCATTCCATGAAAACACCTGGAGAGCCGGCATTGACAGGATGTTATTGGGATATGCGATGCCCGGTCATGAAAGAGATATGTTTTGCGGAATTCTTCCCTATGACAATATTGAAGGAAATGAGGTCAAAATTCTGGGAAGATTTCTTGAATTTCTGGACAGAGTCTTTAAGTGTGTAAATGACCTGAGCCAGCCTGAAACATTATCCAAATGGGTTGATATTCTTAACACTATAATTGACAGATTTTTTTCCCGGAATAACCCAAAGAATGACAATGATATTGAATATGAAATACAGATTATACGCTATGTTCTTGATGACATATCAAAAAAGCAGGACCTGTCCGGTTTTGATAAGAATATAAGTATTGATGTTATAAAAACATACCTTGAGACGCGTTTTGAACGTGAGAATTCAGGCTCGGGTTTTATTGCGGGAGGTGTTACATTTTGTGCGATGCTTCCAATGCGCAGTATCCCGTTTAAGGTTGTATGCCTTGCAGGTATGAATAATGAAGCATTCCCGCGCGATTCAAAAACTTTAAGCTTCGATATTATAGCAAAAGAGCCAAAGCCGGGAGATAGATTAAGAAGAAATGATGATAAATATCTTTTCCTTGAGGCGCTTATTTCGGCAAGGAAGAAGCTTTATATCAGTTATGTGGGGCAGAGCATCGAAGACAACACTCAGATTCCTCCCTCTGTTGTTGTAAGTGAATTGCTCGACTGCATTGAGGAAAGTTTTTATGTTCCCGAAAAATGCATTCTTAATCACGTTATCATTAGGCACAGACTACAGGCGTTTTCTCCGGAGTATTTTAAAAGAGACAGTAAGCTGTTCAGTTATGCTAAGGAAAATTTTATTGCCGGCAAAAGAGCTTTTAAATCTGAAATGGCCTTACATTTTGTTTCAACAGGGCTTTCAGAGCCGTCAAAAGAATGGAAAAATCCGGATGTTGAAACCTTATACTTTTTTTTCACCAATCCTGCCAAATTTCTGCTTGAAAAACGGCTCGAAATATTTCTTGAAGAAACATTGCCTGTTTCAGAAGACAGGGAAGCATTTACATTAGAAGGCATTGAAAAATACCATGTAGAGCAGCGACTTTTTCAAAGTTGCATATCCGGGTTTGATTTGAGGCATTCGTTGCCTGTATATAGAGCAATGGGGCGACTTCCTTACGGCAATGTAGGGGAACATTACTACAGAGAATCAGGAGTTGATGTAGAAAATTTTGTCAGCAGAATAGATGATTTTAAAAAAAAACTTTCTCCTGTTCAAGTTGACCTGGATGTTTCAGATTTTAAAATAACCGGTGTGCTGAATAATATTTTTGAGTCTGGTCTGGTTAATATCCGTTACGCAAAAAGGAAGTCAAAAGATCTTTTAAAATCCTGGATCTATCACCTTGTTTTTTGCTCATTGCCTGAACAAAACTATCCGAAAAAAAGCCGGCTTGTTTGTAAAGATGAAACATGGGAATTTGATACTGTTAAAGAAAGCAAAGATATTTTAGAGAATCTACTTGCATTATACTGGCAGGGATTATCAAAACCCATTCACTTTTTTCCTGAAACATCGTTTGATTATGCTAAAAGAACATTGACAAAAAAAGAAAATCAGCAGAATGCGTTGAATTACTCAAGAAAAAAATGGACTGGAGAATATTACAGAGGCGGCTGGAGCGAGTCGGATAATCCTTATTATAAGCTTTGTTTCAGTAAAACAGATCCGTTTGATAAAGAATTCAGAAAAATTGCAGAAAAAGTTTTTGCTCCGCTTTTAAAGCATTGCAGGAGAATTTGAGCTTTTTATTATGTTTTTTCACCACAAAGCTCACGAAGAACACAAAGAAATTATAAAAATCATCTGAAAGTCTATATAGGAAAAAATCATGAAAGACAGAAAAATCCGTCTACTTCTTGTAGAAGATGACAAGGTTGATCAGATGGCATTTGAGAGATACGTCAAAAATAAGGAGCTGCCTTATGATTACACCATTGCCGGGTCCGTTGCCGAGGCCGATAAGATTATAAAATCAATCCGCTTTGATGTCATTATTTCGGATTATAGCCTTGGAGACGGGACATCGTTTGAACTGTTTGATCAGTTTAATGACCTTCCGGTTATTGTCACGACCGGTGTCGGTAACGAGGAAGTTGCTGTAGAGGCTATGAAGTTAGGAGCATGCGATTATCTAATCAAAGATGCTGAAGGCAATTACCTCAAAACCCTTCCGTCCACCGTGAAACTTGCGCTTAAACGTAAACAAAACGAAAAGGAATTGCAAAACTACCACGACCGCCTTGAATTCATGGTAAAGGAACGAACAGCCGAATTGCAGGCTGAAATCGTTGAGCGCAAGCAGGCGGAAGAGGCACTAAAGGATAGCGAAGAGAAGTATCGGGCTATGATGGAAACGATGAAAGAGTCAGTCTGTATTTGTTCTCCGGATTATCGAATTGAATATATGAACCCGACTATGATCAAAAGGACAGGGCGTGATGCCACAGAAGAGATTTGTTTTAAAACCTTGCATGATTTGGATAAAAAATGTCCATGGTGTATGCACGATAAAGTACAGGCAGGTGAGCATGTTGAGTCAGACATTGTTAGCCCAAAGGACAACCGTTCTTACCATGTTTCCCAAACCCCCATTGTTCACGGGGATGGATCTGTCTCAATGATGACTGTTTTTAGAGATACTACTGATTTGATAAAATTGGAAAGCCAACTCCGCCAGGCCCAGAAGATGGAGGCCATTGGCTCACTGGCCGGAGGCATTGCCCACGATTTCAACAATATCCTCTTCGCAATTATAGGGTTCACGGAATTATCCATGTTTGCCGTGCCTGAAGGCAGCAAGGTACAGAGAAACCTTCGAGAAGTGTTAAAGGCAGCAGATCGAGCCCAAAATATGGTTCAGCAGATTCTCGCATTCAGTCGAAAGACCGAAAAAGAGAAGAAACCGATCAGCGTTCAATCTGTTTTAAAAGAGGCGGTGAATATGATAAGAATCTCCCTGCCTTCTACCATTGAAATCCGCCTAAATATTGATGCGGATTGTGGCCCTGTCATGGCTGATCCGATCCAGATCTACGAGATAGTCATGAATCTTGGCACCAATGCCTATCATGCAATGAGTGAGAGGGGAGGCGTCCTTGGGATTACTCTCAGACAAGAGGAAATCGGTTCTGATGATTCAAAATACGATCTGAATCTTCACCCCGGACAATATCTCAAACTCATTGTTGAAGATACCGGACATGGTATTGACGCTAATATTATGGAAAAAATATTTGATCCCTATTTCACCACAAAGGGCGTTGGTAAGGGAACGGGAATGGGGCTTTCGGTTGTACACGGGATTGTCATGGATCATGGCGGAGATATTAGAGTGTACAGTGAGCCTGGAAAAGGAACCGCATTTCATATTTATTTACCCCTGATTGAAACCGGTTCTGTTGAACGGGAAATCATATCCGCAAGACCGGTTCCAACGGGTACGGAACGTATTTTATTTGTTGACGATGAAGAACAGATTGTTCAAATGGTACAACAGATATTGGAAAGCCTTGGCTACCATGTCACGCCCCGAACCAGCAGTGTGGAAGCATTCGAAGCTTTCAGGGCAAAGCCGGATGACTTCGATCTGGTAATCACCGACATGACCATGCCAAATATGACCGGCGCTGAATTAGCCCTCAGGCTTCTAAAGATCAGGTCAGATATCCCCATTATCCTTTGCACGGGATTCAGTGAGTTAATGGACGAAAACAAGGCTAAGGCCATAGGAATCCGTGAATATATTATGAAGCCTGTTATCAGAGATAAGATTGGCAGGACCATAAGGAAAGTGCTTGATGGATGCAGGGAAAGAGGAATAATAAAACGTATTCTTATTATAGATGATGATGTCCAAATCCTGGATATGCTCAGACAGACATTAGAGCGTGAGGGGTATGAGGTGGTGGATGCAAGCAATGGCAAAAAGGGGATAAGGCTTTATCGTGAAAAGCCGGCTGATCTGATCATCACAGACATCATTATGCCGGAGAAGGAAGGTATTGAAACGATCATAGAACTCAAACGAGACTTTCCGGATGTGAAGATCATTGCCATTTCAGGGGGTGGAAAAATCAGATCGGAGGAATATCTAAGCATGGCCAAAAAATTAGGCGCAAGATACACCTTCTCCAAACCTGTTAAACGAGAAGAGCTTTTAGCGGCGGTTCGGGAACTTATAGGGTAATCTGTTAGGAACGGGGACGGGGACGAATTAACTTCCCCAAGTTGGCGCACAGATTTGGGTCGAATTTGTTTGATCTCAGATTACAAAAGTTGAAGAAATAGCAGGCTATTTCAAGACTTTTGGGATTTGAGATCGGACGAAGGCGGCCTGAAGCTGTGATGCATAGTTGGGGAAGTTAATTCGTCCACGTTCCTAAGGATTGAGGTCCCAGTGGAATTTTCACATGGGAGCCCTACTACACGAGGGTAAGAATTTAGAAAGGGAAAACTCAAAAAAATCTACGGGTAGGGATTCATGAAAAAAACAAAACCATTCATAACAGGTCAGCAAGACATTCGGGGCATAAATCGTAAATTTCTTCCTCCCATGATTCTTGCCTTTGTTTTTATCTTAACTGCCTCATTTTTTTCAACCGTTACCGCCGGGCAGGAACCGTTATCAATAAAGGTCGGCGCTTATGCAAATCACCCTAAAATTTTTATGGATGCGGATGGCAAGGTTTCCGGATTCTGGCCTGATCTCATAGAACACATAGCTAAAACAGAAAACTGGAAGATAGAATATATCTGGGGAACATGGAGAGAGGGGTTAGACCATTTAATAAATAAAGAGATAGCTATAATGCCGGATGTGGCATTTACAGAAAAGCGTAATAAACTCTATACATTCTCTGAAGCCCCTGTTCTCATGAGCTGGACAAGGGTGTATGTTAATAAAGAGAAAACGGAAATCCAATCCATATGCGACCTGAAAAACAAAAAGATCGCCGCGCTTAAAGGTAGTGTCAACCTTGAAGGATCTGGTGGATTAAGAGAAAGCGCCCTTGGATTCAATTTAAACTGCACTTTCCTGGAACTGGATAATTACACGGAAGTATTTAAGGCAATAGAAGAAAACAGGGTCCATGCAGGGATAGCAAACAGGAACTTTGGGAATAAAAACGCAAAAAATTTCAAGGTTAAAAAGACACCCATTATTTTTCAACCCATTAATATGAAATTTGCTTTTCCGAAAAATGCCGAATTAACCACATACCTTGTCGAAAAAATAAATTATCATATAAAAAAACTTAAACAGGACGAAAATTCAATCTATTACCGGTTGCTGGAAAAATATTTTGAGGCAGAAATCGCTGAAAAGACGGTTGAGGTATTCCCCGGGTGGCTGAGTGCGGTATTAAAAAGTATCATGGCTCTATTTATCTTTTTTATTCTTGTTATAATCGCATCAAGAATACAAGTAAAGAGAAAGACAAATGAAATCATGGTCAAGAACGAGGCATTGCAAATAAGCGAACAAAGATACCGCGGGTTATTTGAGGATTCCCCCATTTCTCTGTGGGAAGAGGATTTTTCGGACATCAAGAAACACATTGACAGTCTGCGGGATTCGGGCATCACAGACTTCAGATCCTATTTCAAAGATCACCCGAAAGCAGTACGCAAATGTGCGGAACTGGTGAAGATCGTTGATATAAACAAAGTCACCCTTGAAATGTTCCAGGCTGAAAGTAAAAAAGAGCTTCTTGAAAATCTAACGCTGGTTTTTAGGAAAGAATCTTACGAAGTGTTTAGAGAGGAACTTATCACTCTGGCCGAGGGAAAGAACAACTTTAAGTCAGAGACCGTTAATAAAACGCTTCAAGGCAATGAAATTTACGTCAGTCTGCTGCTTTCCGTAGTGCCGGGATTTGAAGACTCCTGGTCAAAGGTCTTGATTACGCTTACAAACATTACAGAGCAGGTGCGGGCAAAACACATTCTGCAGGAGAGGGAGGAAATGTTTGGAAGTATTTTCAACCAGTCTCCCATAGGAACTGAATTATATGATTCAGAAGGCAGTTTGGTCGATGCTAACCCAAAGTGCCTGGAAATATTTGGTGTTCAGAATGTTGAAGCAGTGAAAGGCTTTAAGCTTTTTGAAGATCCGAATATATCCGATGAGTTTAAAAAAAGAATTCGCGCTGGTGAACCGGTAAGCTATGAATCTGAATTCAATTTTGATAAGGTAGAGGAATTAGATTTATATGAGACAAGTAAAACCGGAAAATTATTTTTGAAGCTTTCTATAACACCTTGTAAAACAAGGGTGTATGAGCAAAATGAATTTTTGGTCCACATAATAGATATAACGGAGCGTAAGCAGGCGGAGAAAGAATTGCATAGGGCCAACCGGGCGCTCAAAACTTTCAGTGAGTGTAACCAGGCAGTGGTGCGCGCCATGAATGAGCCGCATTTACTGGGTGAGATATGCCGGATTATTGTGGATATCGGAGGATATCGTTTGGCGTGGGTAGGCTTTGTCAGGCAGGATGAAGCAAAGACAGTGCAGCCTGTAGCCCAGGCCGGATACGAAAAAGGCTATCTTGATAAGCTGAACATCACCTGGGCGGATACAGAGCGGAGTCGTGGTCCTACCGGAACGGCTATAAGGGCAGGGAAGCCCATTGTTGTAAAAAACATACTCAATGATCCCAATTACACGCCCTGGCGTACTGAAGCAAGCAAGCGTGGTTACGAATCCGCGATTGCCCTTCCTTTGATCAGCGATGATCAGGCCTTTGGTACGCTGAACATCTATGCTAAGGAGCCGGACGCCTTTGATGCAGAGGAAATCAAGCTGCTGATGGAACTTACAGACGACCTGGCCTATGGAATTATAGCACTGCGTACTCTTTCCGCACACAAACAGGCAGAAGAAGAATTAAAGAAACACCGTGAACGGCTGGAAGAACTGGTCAAGGATCGAACAACTGAACTGAAAGAGAAGGTCACGGAACTTGAACGTATGAATGATCTTTTTGTGGGGCGGGAATTCAGGATAAAAGAGCTCAGGGACAGGGTTAAGGAGTTAGAATTGAAAATTGACTATTGACAATTGAACATTGGAGGTATTCTGTCGATTAATTACGGGTAAAAGATCATACTCTTTTTCCTGTTGCACCTGCTTTAAAAAAGGAACCAAATGATGAAAAAGGTTTATAGTTTTGCAATTTTTTTTCTTGTCCTGTTTGGTACATTTTCTCTGCCGGCTCAAGCTAATAACAAGATTCGAACTGATAAAAGACCGCTTTATCACTTTGGCACTCCGCCCTATCAGAAAGGGCAGGCAATTGATGAAATACGGACTTTGTATAAACCAATGCTGACCTGGTTAGGTGATCAAGTTGATTGTCGATTCGACTTTGTAGGAGCAGATACCTATGCTGAAATGATAAAAATGGTAGCAGAAGGAAAAGTTCAACTGGCAGCACTTGGATCTGTTCCCTATTTGTTAGCCAAACAGCAAAACCCGAAAATCAAATTACTGTTAACAGAATTGAAATGGGATGAAGAAAAAAAGCATTTGATTGACACCTATCGTGGATACATTCTTACACTGAAAAAGCGAGAAGATATTAAGACTTTATGGGATTTGAAAGGCAAGATATTTGCATTTGTCAATCATCATTCAACCAGCGGGTATAAGTATCCCAATGCTTTGATGAAACAAAAAGGCATTGATCCCAACAATTTTTTCAGTAAAATTTATTTTCCGGGCAGCCATCCGCGAGTTACTGATGCACTTGTTGCCGGAAGCATTGACGCCGGAGCAACCTGGGGTTACAATTGGTCTCAAGCTGTAAAGAAGCACGGAGATCTATTTAAATCAATCTTTAAAACACCGCCAATCCCGCACCAGGCCATTGTGGCACACCCTTCATTGCCTGATCATATAAGCCATAAAATTCAAAAGGTTCTGCCCACGATCGATCCATCCTTGTTAAAAGGTTTACAAAACGCAGGATTTGCGATCCGGCCTGACAGCTTTTATGATGGAATGCGTTTATTGCTTGAAGAGAAAAAATAATAACCTGATTCACAGGTGGTACTATGGTAAACCTTCGAACCAAGTTGCTGATTCCAGTCCTATTGACGGCGCTACTCGCAATAGCCGGTATCGTTTACATTACGATGTCGCAGTATCAGTTGTTCCAGTACCAGACTGAACAACGCATGGGTAGGAATAAACAACGTTTACATCTTTTAATAGGTAATCTTCAGGAAAAATCACATGACCTCATAGAATTGTTGAGCAATAAGTGGCGTTTACTGGACAGCTTATCTGCCGGGAATATGGATATTTTATTAAACGAGATAACTCCATTTCACAAGAATTGGCAGTATGATTTTATTGCAGTGTATGACATGGAGGGCACAACAATTGCCCGAGGTGATTCTCCCGCTCATTTTGGTATGTCTGACGGCCTGTATGAGTACATCATGAAAGCGAAAAAGGGAAAAGCAAGAAAATCTATTGTGACTTTATACGATAACAAATTGCTCTTATTGGAACTGAAAGGCCTTGAGACGAGTTACAGACCTCTTGGGTTTCTTGCTGTCGGACAATATCTTGATGAAAAAACGGTTAATACTTTTGTACGATTACATCAATTATATCTGGCGTTTGAATATAAAAATGCTGAGGTTGTATATTCCAATAATTCAATACTACCTGCAAACATAAATAGAAGCCAGTTTCGGGTCGAATTTATAGATGAATTGGGTCAGGATTCTCCTTTATCTGCAATTTTATGGGAGGATACATCCAAAATCAGATCAAAATTCCGGAATCATCTATTCATTGTGATAATCGCACTCGTGCTGGCGAGCTGCATGGTGATCTACTTTTCACGGCGGATTATTGTGAACACCGTAAATGCTTTGGATAAAGCGCGTGCGTCTGCCGAAAGGGAACTTTCTGAGCGTAAAAAGGCAGAAGAAGCATTGAAACAACTAAATGAGGAATTGGAGGAACGTGTTCAAGCACGTACACAAGACTTGGAGGACGAAATTATCGAGCGCAAGCAGGCGGAGGAGGAATTAGAAAAGCATCGTGAGCATCTGGAGGAACTGATCAAAGAGCGCACCGCTGAGCTGGAAGAGAAGAATGCTGAACTTGAACAAATGAATGAGGTTTTTGTAGGGCGGGAGTTCAGGATAAAGGAACTTCGGGATAAGGTTAAGGAGTTAGAATTGAAAATTGAGTCTTGATAAGTTAAGAGAATTCTTTAATGGTTAAGGTCGCTACCGAGAGGTTTACATGAAATACATATTTCAAACCCTTTTTCTCCTCACAGCAATATTGGCAAGTGCAGCATGTCAGAAGAGTTCCGAACCTCTGCCGTTCCTGCGCATTGGCCATGCCCCCCATGACCATCATTCCTGCCTTTATATCGCTGCCATGAATCCCGTTTATTTTAAGGAACATGGCGGTATCTACCTCAAGAAAACCGTTTTTCGCAAGGAATATACCCTTATATCCGGTGATCGTTCCCTTGCCCGGGTCCTCATTGATTCAAGCACCGGCGGTAAGGAGTTGATCCGTAAACTGAGCGAGGAGTATTTTGACATTTCCTTTGGCGGCTTTCCAGCCATGCTTCATTTCATTGATCAGGGCAGCCCAATAAAAATCATAGCTCCGGTTATGGCGGAAGGGGCGGGCCTGGTAGTGCGTAATGATCTGCCGGTAAACAACTGGACGGAATTCGTCGAGTATGTTCACAAGCTGGAGAGACCCTTGAAAATTGGCTATAAAATCGCTGTCTCGGTTCAGAACCTGATCTTCGAGCAGGCGCTGCGCGAAACTCATATCTCCTACGCCACAAAGCTTGACGATGCCCAAGCAAAAATTGTTGTTCTCAACCTGCACGGCGCTAAAAATGTGATCCCGGCCATAACTGACGGTCTTGTTGACGGGTTTGTCATTATGCAACCGTTTCTGGCCCTGGCCGAGGAAAAAAAGGCAGGTAAAATTATTGCCATGTTAAGCGATATGCCGCCGGAAGGTAAATGGCAAGGACATCCCTGTTGCGCCCTGGCCGGAAACGAATACTACCTCAATGCCCAACCAGAGGTAACCGGGGCCATGATTACCCTGCTGATGCGAGCCAGCCGGTTTATTAACGACCAACCACGGAAAAGCGCTGAACAAATTGGCTGCTGGCTTGATGTGCCGACCTCGGTAGAGGAAAAATCACTCCCCTCCATCCAATTTTCCACTGATTTCAGCGATTCATGGAATCGGGGTGTCGATTTTTGGGTTGAATCAATGATAGAAAGCGGCAATCTCACTAATAAGATCAAGGAGGCGTATCAACAAGGCAACCTTGATGAGCTAATTTACAACAGGGATATTCACAACAGCGCAAGGAGGGCGTTATAGTCATGCGCATATCACTCTCCCGCAAGATTTTCTGGCTGTTTTTGCCGATGACGACTATTTCTCTTCTCTTTGGCGTCACCGTTTATTATGGCCTGACAGGCATCAATCTGGCGAACAGCCAGATTTCCCAGATCAAAGCTTTCCAGTTGCAGCTCAAAGAACTTGAGGTCTGGCAGACAAACATTATACGCCACCATGACGCCAGTCACCATAAAGCTTTTAAGCTGGAAATCAATAAAACCAGGAAAATGGCGACGGAGCTTGCTCGAATTCAAGGAAATCTTCCCCGGTACCTCAGGTCACGACTGGAGAAGATATCCTTTTTTATGGATAATTTCAGCCGCGCTTCTCTGGAATTGTATAATCGTTACGATACTGACCTCCGGTTTCCAAAAAAGAACGGCACTCTTTTAAATAAGCTTGATGCCAGAGTCGATGGCATGACGGAAACGGTCGATCCACAACTCCTTAATTCCTTTCGTAACGAGCTACAAAAGCTGTCATTTTTACAACTCAAAATTTACCATGACCGAGACATATCGAAGCTCCCGGAGTTAAAAAAGATTAAACGGGAAATGGCCAGAATTATGAATAGGCCGGAGATTCTGACTATTGTCGATCAATTTCTTGCCAATTTAGAGGCCAACTATCTCAACTATCTCGGGATAAGAGACAAGGAAGACTTTCTTCATAAAACCTCCGAGCGCTTCTTTCAGGTCAGCCTGGATACTATCCTGCCCATTGAGAAAAGAAACCAGAGAACAAAGCATATCTTTATCCTGGCCATTATTGGCATCACTCTCCTGGCCATTCTGCTCAACCTGCTGTGCTGGCTTTACTCGTCCCGCTACTTGCGACGTTTCCTGTCCAGCCACAAGCGTGCTATCCAGGTCATTGAAAAAAGCGATTATGACTTTGATCTGACCCGACTGCCGAATGATGAAATCGGTGATCTGACCCGTACCCTGAAGCAGGTTGTTTCGGACCGCCAGCAGGCGGAAGAATCATTACGGAAGAGCGAAGATCGGTACCGAATTTTTGTCGATAATGCAACGGACGCTTTTTATCTGTCGGATATGAATGGCCGATTTCTTGATGTGAACAAGGCGGCATGTACCACTCTGGGCTATACTCGCGAGGAACTGTTGAGCCTGACGATATTCGATGTCGATGCTGATTTTCCACCGGATAAATTATCTGAGATCCTTGGAAGCCTGACTTACAATGAACCCAGGTTAGTCGAAAGTGTTCACAAGAAAAAGGACGGCAAGATGTTTCCGGTGGAGGTCCGAATACGTTCCTTCGGACAGAAAGAGCAACCATTGCTTCTATCGCTTGCCCGTGATATCGCCGATCGCAAAAAAGCAGAACAAGAACTCACAAAACACCGTGAGCATCTGGAAGAGCTTGTGGAAAAACGTACAAATGAACTTAAAGAAAAAACAGATAAAATCGAAGAGTCCCGAAAAGCCCTCACTTATCTTGTTGAGGATGTAAATAAAGCAGGGGAAGAACTCCGGAAAGTAAATATGGAATATGCCGCTGCAAATAAAGAGCTGAAGGAATTTGCCTATATTGTATCCCATGATCTGAAAGCACCCCTGCGGGCCATCAGCCAGCTCACCCACTGGATTTCAGAAGATTATTCCGAGGCGTTTGATGATGACGGCAAAAAGCAGATGGACTTGATCTTAAAAAGAGTCAAGCGCATGGATGGCCTTATTGAGGGTATTCTGCGTTATTCACGCATCGGTCGAATCAGAGAAAAAGAAGAACGTCCGGATCTGAATTTGATAGTTAAAAATATCATTGACGCCCTTTCTCCGCCTGATAATGTCAAAATAATCATCGAAAATGAGCTGCCCGATGTTTTAAGGGATTCCACACGTATGGAACAGGTTTTTCAGAACCTTATTGGAAATGCCATAAAATTTATGGATAAGAGTGAGGGCATTATCAGGGTTGGATGTGCGGACGAGGGTGCATACTGGAAATTCAGTATTTCCGATAACGGCCCTGGAATTGACAAGAGATATCATGATAAAATCTTCCGGATATTCCAGACACTGGTGCCACGTGATGAGCACGAAAGCACCGGCATCGGTCTGACTCTGGTCAAAAAAATTATTGAGCTATATGGCGGTTCTGTCTCGGTGGAGTCGGAAGCAGGCCGTGGGGCCACATTCTTTTTCACATTGCCGAAAAAAGGAGAAAAATATGAGAAGCTTTAAGCCCATTCTGCTGGTGGAAGACGACCAGGTTGATGCCATGACGGTTAAACGGGCATTGAAAGATATCAAAGTCACCAACAGGCTGGATATTGTAAATGATGGTGAGGCAGCATTGACTTTTCTGAAAAATCCTGAAAACGAAAAGCCTGGGATTATTTTACTTGATTTGAATATGCCCAGGATGAATGGTATCGAATTTCTGAAAATAGCCAAAAAAGACAAGAGCCTGAAAAAGATTCCGGTCGTTGTTCTAACAACATCCAAAGAAGATCAGGATAAGGTTGACAGCTTTAATTTAGGGGTTGCAGGATATATGATCAAGCCGGTCGATTACCGGAAATTTGTTGAGGTGGTAAAAACAATCGACATGTACTGGACATTGAGTGAGCTGCCGGATTAATAAGATTGAAAATTGACTATTGAAAATTGAAAATTTGTTGAATCGCTTCGCTCTAACCTTTTTATATAAATTGATAGATTTCCTTCAATTTTCAATATTCAATAGAAAATATTCAATTGTAACAATATAGGAGAAAATCATGAAAGACAGAAAAATCCGTCTTCTTCTTGTAGAAGATGACAAGGTTGACCAGATGGCGTTTGAGAGGTTTGTCAGAAGCAAGGAGCTGCCTTATGATTACACCATTGCCGGGTCAGTTGCTGAGGCCGATAAGATTATAAAATCAATAAGCTTCGATGTCATTATTGTGGATTATATGCTTGGAGACGGGACTTCGTTTGAACTGTTTGATCTGTTCAAGGAACTTCCGGTTATTGTTACAACCGGTACCGGTAACGAAGAAGTTGCTGTAGAGGCCATGAAGTTAGGAGCCTGCGATTATCTGATCAAAGATCCTGAAGACAATTACCTTAAAACCCTTCCGCCCACCGTGGAGCTTGCGCTTAAACGCAAACAAACCGAAAAGGAATTGCAAAACTACCACAACCGCCTTGAATCCATGGTAAATGACCGAACAGCCCAATTAGAGGCTGAAATCGTTGAGCGCAAGCAGGCTGAATATGCGTTGCGGCTTGAGAGAAATAACTTGCGTAACATTTTCGAATCAATTGAAGATGGCATCTATATCGTCAATCAGCAATATGACATCCAATATGTAAATCCTGTACTTGTAAAGGACCTTGGAGACTATAAAGGGAGGAAGTGTTACGAATACTTCAACGACCGGGATGAAGTTTGTCCATGGTGCAAGACTCAGGATGTGTTGGCAGGGAAGACCGTGCGATGGGAATGGTGTTCCTTCAAAAATGAAAGAACCTATGACCTGATAGACACTCCAATGACATTGCCGGATGGCAGCATCGGCAAACTGGAGATATTCCGCGATATTACCGAACAAAAAAAACTTGAAGCCCAATTCCGCCAGGCCCAGAAGATGGAAGCCATCGGCACCCTGGCCGGCGGGGTGGCCCATGACTTCAACAACCTGCTGACCGTCATCATCGGTAATGCCCAGCTTGCATTGATGAATGTCATCAAGGATGAATCCTTACGCACGGAAATAGAAGAAATCAAAAAAGCCGGAGACAGGGCAACCGCTTTGACCCGACAGCTTCTGGCCTTCAGCCGCAAGCAGATTATTCAGCCGAAGGTTCTGGATCTTAATGAGCTATTAACAGATATAGAAAAGATGCTGGGCCGCCTGATTGGAGAGGACATTGAACTGTTATCAGTCCCGGAGCCTGCATTATGGCTGTTAGAGGCGGACCCCGGACAGATTGAGCAGGTAATTATGAACCTGACAATTAATGCCAAGGACGCCATGCCCATGGGAGGCAAACTCACCATTGAAACTGACAACATGGATTTGGATGAGAGCTATTTTTGTGAGCACAGTATTGAAAAACATCCCGGCTCTTATGTGGTGATGGCGGTAAGCGATACCGGCAGCGGGATGGACAAAGAAACTCTAAAACATATCTTTGAGCCTTTCTTTACCACAAAGAAGGTCGGCAAGGGCACTGGATTAGGCCTCTCAACAGTTTACGGCATTGTCAAACAAAACAATGGTTTTATCTGGGTTTACAGCGAACCTGGACAGGGAACGACCTTTAAGGTGTATCTGCCCAGGATAAAGGCGGGTGCTGAGGCGAAGGCAAAAGAACAAACCCCTGTGGACGATCTTAGCGGTTCTGAGACCGTTTTGATTGTAGAAGATGATGACAGTCTTCGAAAGCTCGCTCGCGAGACTCTCCAGCATCATGGGTACAAGATTTTGGAGGCTGAAAACGGTGAAGGTGCTTTGAGAATATGCAAGGAACACGAGGGGCCGATTCAGCTTATGATAACTGATGTGGTGATGCCCAAAATGGGCGGTAAGGAAACAGCGGAACGACTGCAACCGCTTCATCCACGAATGAAGGTGATTTATATGTCCGGGTACACGGACGACGCTATAGTTCATCACGGGGTTCTGGCCCCCGGACTGAATTTTATTGAAAAACCATTTACACTGGAAGGATTGGCGCGCAAGGTGCGGGAGGTGCTGGACGCTGAAAATGAATGATCTTTTTGTAGGGCGGGAATTCAGGATAAAGGAACTCAGGGACAAAATTAAGAAACTGGAAAAAATTGAAGATTGAGGTTATCCTGTTTAAATTTCGAGGTTAGGGAATGTGGACGGATTATAGATTAAACATCCATTTTACTTCCTGTTTTTTTAAAATGCGTTTCCTCTTGTTTACACAAGAAATGCAATTACATCCGGTTTTAACCGGATGTTTGCCCAGCCGTTGGGCCAGTTCCCATGAAGCGTCGATCATTTCAAAGATTATTTTTTTTTCTTCCTTTACAGACATTTGATTCTTTTTCATAATTCGAGCTTCCCCGGCTTATCAGAAACACCGAATATCTCATCAAAGTATTTTTGGGCTTTTTCTTTTTGGCTAAATTTTTCGGCAAAAAGATAAACACGATCCATATCCAAAGGCTCGAAATTCTCAGGAATCAAACGGTTTTTGTATAAATTCATGACAGCAAGAATATCACCTTCGTCTTTTTGGCTCCTGCCGGGATTATTTGCAATGGCCATCAGTTTTAAAATAATGTAGTCAGTTGGCTGAATAACGTGGTAAGTTCCGATCAATTCATCGTTTGCAAGAATGCTGTTTTTCAACATATCTTCTCCTTCCGGTGTGCTTACAAACATGAAGTCAATTTTTCCAAGGACTCCCATTTCAGAATCAAACTGGGCAAAAGATTTGGTCTTCTGATAGCAGGTATAGCCCAGTTTTTGCATGATCGGTGAGAGTCGAGACCAAAAGCGTGTTTCTGTTAAGAGGTCAATATCCGCAGTAAACCTTGGAAGTCCATACAAATTTAATGTCAGCGCCCCAATCAATGAGTATGGAATACGCTCTTGTGTAAGATTATCCGTTATTATCTTGAGAATATTAGTTAGTTTTTTTGATGTCACGATTGTTTATTGCTCCTTTTTGGTTGATAGGCAGTATATCCCCAGCCCTTGACTTTTTTTTTGCAAATGTGAAAAATTACATTTTCCATTACAAGTGTTGGATTCTGACTTGTAGATTTAAGACGCAAATTAGCTTTGCTCATGTATTCTATAGAGTCAAGCAATTCTTTTTATACCGGTCGGTAAAAGAGAAAGAGCGACTGAATTTGAATCTTCTTGTAAAGGATGTTATAGATAATATTACACCGCTTGATCGTATAAAAATTACCATCGAAAATGAACTGCCCGATGTTTTAAGGGATTCTGTTCGTTGAGAAGCTCCAAGCCCATTCTTCTGATTGAAGACGACCAGGTTGATGCCATGACGGTTAAACGGGCATTGAAAGATATCAAAGTCACCAACAGGCTGGATATTGTGCATGATGGTGAGGAAGCATTGACATTTCTGAAAAATTTTGAAAGACAGAAAAATCCGTCTTCTTCTTGTAGAAGATGATGGCCTTTTGAGAGATACGTCAAAAATAAGGAGCTAAAAAAATGAGCCAATAAATCTCGGGGAAGGAGGTTTATTTATGATTCTCGGGGAGAAATCCAAATTTCAATCATCGTTATTGGAAACCTACTCATTGTACTTTGTAATCGCATGGACCATTATTGTCGGTGGTTTTTTACTGTTCGGTATTTTTCAGATACAACATATTCAGCAAAAAATGGTCAAAAGTGAGGCGCTTGCGAATTTTAACAAAGATCAGGCATTGCGATTTTGGTCTGCATCGCACGGCGGCGTGTATATAACTATTACGGATGAAACGCCTCCAAATCCATATCTGGATCATGTGAAAGAACGGGACATTAAAACGCCTGACGGGAAGGCGCTCACATTGATGAATCCGGCATATATGCTGCGCCAGACCATGAAGAAATACGAAAGCCTTTTTGGTGTTCGCGGTCACATCACAAGCCTTAAGTATTTCAGACCCGAGACAGCGCCGGATGAATGGGAAAAATCCGCTCTTCAGGAATTTGAAAGAGGTGCCAAAGAGATCTCTGAATATACGGAGATAGATGGAAAACCATATTATCGGTACATGGCCCCAATGATTACAAAGAAAGGTTGTCTGAAGTGTCACGGCCATCAGGGATACAAAGTGGGAGATGTACGAGGAGGCGTCAGTGTTTCAGTACCGATGACACCATATCTGATCAATCAGCAACAACAGACCATAACATTGGCTGTTTCACTGGGTTTATTATGGTTGCTTGGTTTTATCGGGCTTGTTTTGGCAAAGCGTGGGCTTAAAAACAGAGCCAGGGAACGCGATAGAGCAAAGATAGAACTTCAAAAATCCCATGATGAATTGGAAAAAAGAGTTAGAGAGCGTACAGCAGACCTTAAGAAAGCATTGGATGATATTAAAACATTAAAAGGCATTATTCCGATTTGCTCTTACTGCAAAAAAATACGGGATGATAAAGGATATTGGAACCAGCTTGAATCTTATATTAAAACGCACTCCGAAGCTGATTTCAGTCACAGTATCTGTCCGGATTGCGCCAAAAAACATTATCCTGATTACGATATTTATGACAATTGATATGACCCAAATCTATAGGGGAAAATTATGAAAGGCAGCAGATTGAGACAAAGACATGGTTCAGCAGATTCTCACATTCAGCCGGAAGACCGAAAAAAAATAAGAAGCCGATCAGCGTTCAAGATGAACATTATTTCTTATAACCAATGTAAAAACCAGGCTGGAATCAACACTAATAAAAACCATAATTAGAATTGCTGACCAGCAAATTTTCAGATTGACAAAAAAAAAAAAATAGATTAATAATTAAAATTTTGAAAGAAATTCAGCAGGAAAAATATATATAGTGCCTGAACGAAAACTAGATAGTTTATCCAAGTTCAAGGAAGGCGCAAATTTTAACCGCA
>Ga0255395_1038_pt1 | contig 19779 bp, 17 predicted proteins | sample ANMaggSSYBR01F11_FD_182123 | JGI IMG/M metagenome (GOLD analysis project Ga0255395, IMG submission 182123) | Sediment cell enrichment communities from methane seep in Santa Monica Basin, California, United Staets - ANME aggregate JGI... | ecosystem: Environmental > Aquatic > Marine > Cold seeps >...
TTCAAAGAAAATTTATTATTTAAATGACATTCATTTTTAAAAGCAACTTTTTTCTTTACATACGACTTAAAATAATTTATAGTTGTCAGAAATTCACAAATTCAGTTTTATGTTGTATTAACTGGCTGAACGTGAGCTTTATGTGTGATTATACATGAAGTGGATATATTTAAAAGCTAAAGAGTTATAAAATATTTTATCTGCTGGTATTATAGACTTTCAGATAATTAATTTCACAAGGCCAGAAGGAGGAAGGCGTATTAGTTATACGTCGACGACTGATAACACAGTGAAATTATTTATCTGAAAGTCTATAGTTATGGCTCTCATTATTTTGACATTTAACAAAGGAGCGGCGCTATGGCAAAAAAAATGAAAACAATTGATGGAAACACAGCAGCAGCCCACGTGGCCTATGCCATGAGTGATGCTGCTGCCATTTATCCCATTACTCCTTCATCGGGTATGGGAGAAATGTGCGATGAATGGGCGGCCAATGGTCTTAAGAATGTATTCGGACAAACCATGCTGGTTCGACAACTTCAGTCAGAAGCTGGTGCAGCAGCGGCTGTGCACGGAAATCTGGCGGCCGGTGCCCTTACTACAACCTTTACTGCTTCACAGGGTCTTCTTTTGATGATTCCAAACATGTATAAGATGTCGGGCGAAGTGCTGCCGGCTGTATTTCATGTCACGGCTCGCGCAATTGCAGGACATGCGCTTTCCATTTTTGGGGACCATCAGGATATCAATGCTGTGCGACAGACAGGTTTCTCCCTCCTGGCATCCGCTTCAGTGCAGGAGGTCATGGATCTGGGACTTGTAACACATCTTGCAGCAGTTGAGGCATCTGTTCCTTTTATCCATTTCTTTGACGGGTTTCGTACTTCACATGAAATTCAAAAAGTCGAAATGATAGACTACGATGACATGGCTAAATTGGTAAACAGGGACGCGGTTAAGGCTTTTCGCGACAGAGCCGCAAACCCGGAAAGGCCCGAACTAAGGGGAACTGCTCAGAATCCGGACATTTATTTTCAGGGTATAGAAGTGTCCAATCCCTATTATCAAAGGATTCCTGCCATTGTCTCTCAATGTATGAAAAAAGTCGAAAACCTGACCGGTCGCAAATATCGGCTGTTTGATTATGTAGGGGATCCCGATGCGGAAAGAATCATCATTTCCATGGGTTCTTCCTGTGAAACAATCGAAGAGGTTGTCAATTACCTGGTTGACAAAGGAGAACGGGTCGGCCTTGTCAAGATACGATTGTACCGTCCTTTCTCAGTTGAACATCTGTTTGCTGCAATACCTGCAACTGTTGATCGCATTACAGTTCTTGACAGGACAAAAGAGAGGGGTGCGCTGGGCGATCCTTTATATCAAGACATATGCACGGCCTATATGGAACGAGGTGAAATGCCTGTAATAGTCGGTGGAAGATATGGTCTTGGCTCCAAAGAGTTTAACCCAGGCATGGTCAAAGCTGTATTTGATAACATGAATTCAGCCGGTCCTAGAAATCACTTTACCGTTGGTATTGTTGATGATGTTACAAACACTTCCCTGGAAGTAGAAGAGGGATTTGATGTGGCTCCGGAAGGAACTGTGCAATGCAAATTCTGGGGGTTGGGAGCTGACGGAACCGTAGGCGCAAACAAGAGCGCAATCAAAATTATTGGTGATAACACAGATATGTTTGCCCAGGCTTATTTTGCCTATGATTCCAAAAAATCCGGCGGCATTACCATGTCTCACCTTCGTTTTGGCAAAACGCCCATTAAATCTACCTATCTGATAGATTCAGCAGATTATATAGCATGTCACAAATCAAAATATGTGGAAACCTACGATGTGCTTGAGGGCATCAAAGACGGCGGGACCTTTGTTCTCAATTCCCACTGGACCGCTAAAGACATGGAAAAAGAACTACCAGCTTTCATGCGCAGAACAATTGCCGAAAAGAAGCTCAAATTTTACAATATCGATGCTGTGAAAATCGCGGCTGGAGTGGGTCTTGGAGGCAGGATCAACATGATCATGCAAACCGCCTTTTTTAAACTGGCAAATATTATTCCTGTGGAAGATGCTATTGCCTATCTCAAAGACCAGATTAAAAAGATGTTTAGCAAAAAGGGCGATAAAATTGTCAATATGAACTACGAAGCGGTTGATAAGACCCTGGATAATCTGGTTGAAATCAAATATCCGAAATCATGGATTGATGCTTCCGACAGTCCGGTTGCCGTCACAGACGAACCTGATTTTGTCAAAAATGTGATGCGTCCCATATTGGCACAGCAGGGAGACAAACTTCCTGTCAGCGCTTTTACACCGGATGGTATTTTCCCTGTAGCTACAACAAAATATGAGAAACGGGGCGTGGCAATTAATGTTCCAACCTGGGATATGGACAATTGCATACAGTGCAACCAGTGCGCTATGGTCTGCCCCCATGCGGCCATACGTCCGGTTTTATTAACAGAAGAAGAGTTAACCAAGGCCCCTAAAGGGTTTAAGGCAATAAAAGCTATCGGCAAGGAGCTTAAAGGATACTCTTTCCGCATGCAGGTAAACACGCTTGACTGCATGGGGTGCGGCAATTGTGCAGACATCTGTCCCGCCAAAAAACCGGCCCTTGTGATGAAGCCGATTGAAACCCAGATAGATATTCAGGTGCCCTTCCATAAATATGCTGTTGAACTGCCTGTGCGGGATAACCTGGTTAAAAGAAACAGCATCAAAGGCAGCCAGTTCTTCCAGCCGTTGGTTGAGTTCTCCGGGGCCTGCGCGGGATGCGGCGAGACTCCGTATGCAAAACTCCTTACACAACTCTTTGGAGAGCGAATGATCATTGGCAACGCAACCGGATGCACTTCGATCTGGGGCGGCAGCGCTCCTGCTATTCCTTACTGTGTTAATAAAGACGGCTTTGGCCCTACCTGGGGAAATTCTCTGTTTGAAGATCCTGCAGAATTTACTTATGGAATGTTTCTGGCAACAATGCAGCGACGCAAAAAGCTGGCTGACCTGATGCATGAAGCGCTCAATACTGATATTCCAAAGAAAGTAAAGAATGCCTTGCAGGGCTGGCTGGACAATATGAAAGATGCCGAAGGATCCAAAAAATTTGGGGACCAGCTTAAAGCCCTTTTGCCGGATTACAAAGATAATCCAGTCTTGTGTGAAATCGCCGATATGTCCCTGTTGTTTACAAAAAAGTCTTACTGGATCTTTCTTGGAGATGGCTCTGCATATGACATCTCATTTGGCGGTCTTGACCATGTGATGGCAACAGGGGAAGATATTAATATCATGGTGTTTGATACAGAGGTCTATTCAAATACAGGAGGCCAGGCTTCAAAGGCCACCCCAACAGGCTCGGTTGCCAAGTTTACAGCCTCAGGCAAGAAAACATGCAAAAAAGATATGGGACGTATGGCCATGACATACGGCTATGTATATGTTGCCAGCGTGGCTATGGGGGCAAATAAACAGCAAATGTTAAAGGCTTTTACCGAAGCCGAAAGCTATGACGGGCCATCCTTGATAATGGGTTATGCGCCATGCATTAATCATGGCATCAAAAAGGGTATGGGGAAAAGCCAGGAAGAAGAGAAGCTTGCTGTTCAATCCGGCTACTGGCCGCTTTATCGCTACAATCCTCTGCTTAAAGCTGAAGGCAAGAATCCTTTTATCCTCGATTCCAAAAAACCTGATGGAAACTTTCAGGAATTCCTGTCAGGGGAGGTGCGTTATGCTTCTCTGCAAAAATCATTTCCAGAGGAGTCTAAAAAACTGACCGTCCGCCTTGAAAAGGAGTATATGGAACGTTATGAAACCTTAAAACTGCTGGCAGATCCAAAATCCATTTGCGATGAGGATAAAAAAGAAGAAAACAAATAGATTGTTTTAAAATTATAGCATAAAGATAAAAGGCCATTTGTGGAAACAAATGGCCTTTTTTATATGAATTGTCAAAAAATTTTGTTAAAATTAAAGAAAGCGTTCACGGAACATTGAAATTAGAAATTAGAAATTTGGCCTTCATGCTTTTGTACTGTTCTTCCAATTTTAAGTTTCAAGTTTCAAGCCGTGAACGGCTACAATAATTTAAATCCTGTCAAAAAATAATATTAAAGTGATACGTCTGGTAAATATTATTTGTCACCGGTTGAATACAGTTCAGGCCTTCTGTTTGGGAGGAAAAATCGCATCCTGTGATTTCTTACCCTGTTAATCTCATCCACCTTAAGATCATAAACCAGTATTCCTTCTTTTCCGCTTAAGTCTTTTGATAGAACCCCACCTGAAGGACCGATTATCATGGCAACGCCAGGAAAACTAAGCCCTTTTCCATTTTCGCCGGTCTGGTTGCATGCAATGACGAAAATACTGTTATCATATGCCCTGGCAGGAAGATGCCGCATCCATGATTTGAATTTCTCATCAGGCGTTCCTCGCGGTGATGCATGTGGAATGAAAATAATATCAGCTCCGTTTACTGCCATATGGGTAGAAAGCTCAGGAAAGTGAGCATCATAGCAAAGCTGGATGCCAAATTTAACTCCCTGGAACTCAAACAAGGGAATTTTGTTTCCTGGTGTAAAAATGGTACGTTCAGGCGGGGAAATTTGCAACTTACGATAAACACTCGGGGGTTCATAAGGTTTTATGATTAGATGGCTTGCAAATATTTTTCCATTGCTATCCTTTTCAGCAATGCCAGCCAGAATGGCAACATTTTCGGATTCAGCCAGTTTTACTATCTCTTTTGTTGCCGGCCCTGGTACTGGTTCTGCCGCATTAATGATATCTTCCCCGGTAGTATAACCCGTAATATTCATCTCAGGAAAACAGATTATAGATGCACCTTTTTTTTTAGCTTCCTTTACCCACCTTACCATTTGATCAAGGTTGCGCCTGGTTTCGTTGACAGGTGAATTTGAGATTACTGCTGCAATGCGTATATCTTTCATAAAAATTACGCCTTAAAGATCAAAGTGAGCCTTTATTTTGTATACTTTTGTTGCTGGCAGGTTTATTATTTCTTTTATGCTGGTTTCCTGAGATATATTTTCGAGGTTTTTCTCTATTTCCTCCATGCTTGGCGCAATAAAGGTAAACCAGATGTTAAATTCATTATCACGTTGATAATTGTGCGTTACTCCGTGATATCGGTTGACTATAGAGGCAAAATGGTCAATTTTGTCCTCTTCTACTTTTGCTGCGCAAAGTGTACTCACGAATCCTAATTTTTCAGGGACAAAATTACCGCCGATTCGACGAATTATTTTATTTTTTTTCAAACTGGCAAGTCGTTTTATAACATCGTTTTCAGAAAGACCCATATCATTGGCAATAGCGAGGTAGGGGTGTGAGGTTATTGGAAAGTCAGACTGTATGCGGTTCAGAATGTCTCTATCTGTATCATCCATTGAAGGCATGTATTTTACTCCTCTATATTCTCTTGAAATAAATGCACATTAACTTTTCTATTCCTTGGACCGTCAAATTCACAGAAAAATATCCCTTGCCACGTACCCAGCACAAGTTTCTCGTTTTCTATTGCGATTAGTTCAGAAACTCCGACAATTGTTGATTTTATATGGGCAGGAGAATTTCCTTCAAGATGGCGATATTCAGCTTCCCAGGGGATGATTTTGTTTAAAATCATTAAAATATCGGATTTAACGCTGGGATCAGCACTTTCATTAATCGTAACAGCCGCGGTAGTGTGAGGCACATAAAGCATGCAAAAGCCTTCTTTTATACTGGAGGATCTAACCAAATTCCGTATCTCTGAAGTAATATCGATTAATTCTGTTTTGGATCCGGTTTTAATTTTAAGTATCATCTTGCCTCCAGAAAAAAAGGCCCTGCTTTAGAAAGCAGAGCCTTTTTTGAACAATTAGATTTTAAACCTTTTACATTTTTTGATTATACGCATCCGGTCGGTTTTGGAAGAGCAGCCATCTTACAGGCTCCCTTGCCTGGTCCTGACGGATAAAGCTCATATATATGCTTCAGTTTGAAGCCTGTAACCTTGGAAAGGACACGAACCATTGGTGCAATACCGTTTTTTTCATAGTAATCCCTGAGCACTTGAACGAGTTTCATGTGCTCATCATTTAACTCCTCAATACCTTCTTCTTTTTTAACATGTTGTAACCACTCCGGACAATAGTTATTAAAATCATCAATAAATCCGTCTTCATCTACGGTAAATGTTACTCCCCCATATTCTACTTGCGGCATTTAAAAATCCTCCTTTATTTAATTATTTTTCATATGGCCTACGGCCTATAGCTCCACTTTTTTTGTATATCAGTATTTATTATCCTATTATTTAATTAATGTCAATACTAAAAATATAAATATTATATCGTAACAACTCAGGTTGTCAGTTTCACGGTTGGCTACTTTGAGCTAAGGAACGTGGACGAATTAACTTCCTCAAGTAGGCGCACAGATTTGGGTCGAATTTGTTCGATCTCAGATCACAAAAGTTGAAGGAATAGCGAGCTATTTCAATAATTTTGTGATCTGAGACCGGACAAAGGCGGCCTGAAGCTGTGATGTATAGTTGGGGAAGTTGTTTCGTCCACGTTCCTAATATTCTTTTGGCATATTATCCAACTCTGCCAGTGTAAAAATCGGACCATCTTTGCATACATATTCTTTTCCGATATTGCATCGGCCGCATATTCCTATGCCGCATTTCATCCGCATTTCAAGTGACATTATTATATGATCATGGGCGTATCCGAGTTTGTCAAGCACAGGCTGGGTAAACTTGATCATAATGGGGGGGCCGCAGATTAAAGCATATGTGTCTGAATCCCCAGGTGGCGCTTTTTGTTCTGTGATGGTCGGTACAAAACCGACATTGTATTTCCAGTCCGGGTCATCTGTACCATCCACAGTAATATGCATATTTATATCATCACGAGTTTCCCATACTGCAAGTTCATCCCTGTAGAGCAGCATTCCGGGAGATCTGGAACCGTATATAGCATTAATATCTTTAAAATTCATACGATTTAAAGGATCAAGCATATATACTATGGATGAACGGAGAGTAGTAAAGGCAAAACCGCCGCCGATTATTACTACATTTTTTCCTTTCAATGTATCCCAGAGATGGCGGCCAAGCGGCCCGCGAACGCCTATAATATCACCTGGTTTCATTGAATGGAGGCAAGTTGTAACCAGTCCAACCTTGTTGACAGTAAACTTTAGATATCCTTTTTCTGTTGGAGACGATGCAATCCCAATGGGTATTTCACCTTTTCCTGCCACAGAAAGTTCGGCAAACTGACCCGGCATATATGAAAATTTTTTTTCATCATCAGGGTTTAAAAAAACCAGTTTGAATGTTTTGAGATTTTTATCTTCGGTTTCAGTTATTATTTCATCAATGCGAACCGGATAAGGAAGGTACGGATTTTGCAAAGTATTCCTCCATTGATATTACAAATTGTTGGCTTGGTTGCCAATAACAACTGTGCAAGCTGTTTGTGAACTCATAGTTAAGATTGTTGATTGATGATTTGTGATTGATGATTTGTGGAATCGCTTCGCTCTGTCTTTTTGTTATAAAATTAATAGAATACCTTCAGTCACCAGTCACCAGTCACCAGTCACCAGTCACCAGTCACCAGTCACCAGTCACCAGTCACCAGTCACCAATCATCAATCATTATAGTTGTTCATAATATCGCAGACCCTTCGTATATCGATATTAACCGGACATAATCGAATGCAGCGCCCGCATCCTACACATTGAATTCCGTCATTGTATCTGTCCACATAATATTTAAGTTTGTGCATGAAACGTTGACGAACTCTTTGTACCTTGGTGTTTCTCGGATTGTATCCAGTGCCGTGGATTGTAAACAAAGGATACATGCAGCTATCCCAGTTGCGCATACGTAAGCCTGAGTTTTTGCTGACTTCATCCTGTATGTCGAAACACCAGCATGTTGGGCAAACATAGGTACATGTTCCGCAGTTTATGCATGCAAAAGCTATATCGTCCCAAAAGGTCGCATCATACAGCCTGGTGGTTGATTTGTTCTTAAGCTGATCAGTTGAGACAAAAGAAGCTATCTTTTCTTCCGCCTTTATTTTCATGTTTTTGATTATTTTTTCTGCGGCAGCAGGGTCGGTCTCGGTTTCCCATCCTGCAGATTTTATAAAGTTTTCACCTCTCGGAGTTAAAATTTTTGCAATAAAGTTTTCCCCTTCATCAACGAGGAGCAGATCAAGTCCGTCTTCGTGAAAAGGCCCGCAACCAGCACTTGTACAGAAGCAAGTGCTGCAGGGATTGCCGCACGCCAGCCCTATAAATATTGTTGCCTCATAGGCGCGCAGCCAATAAGGATCTTTATATTCAGGTGTGTCAAAGTTACGTTTGACAAGCAGAAAAGATGCTGCATCACATGGCCTTATTCCTATTAAAGCCCGCGGTGAATAATCTTTATTTATTTCTTTTAATATATGATGATCTTTTTTGTTTTCATCTAACGAATATTCAAACATTGTCTCAGACTGGGGAAAAACAATGGATTTTGGTGAAAGAAGTGTATTAAGATAATTAAGATCCGGGAGTTCACCTTTACCGAGTTCTTTAAAAACATGATGTTTATTATTCTTTACAGGGCCGAATAATCTATAATTTCCATATAAATTTTCGAGTCCGTCGGCCCAGTTTTTTTTGTCGATATTTATGTACTTCATAGAATTTGCCTTTTATTGTAATAGCTCACCACGGATTTTCACGGAATTACACTGAATTATCAATAGGCCTACTCTCAAGCGAATTGTTTTGAGAGAATTGGGCTTTGTCCTGCTTTGTTATTTTTTTATGCCCTTGTTTTCTACCAAGACATCGGCTCGTAATCTATGTTCAAATTTAATATTCTTATAGTGTACTTATTGCTTATAATTTTCAGTGAAACTCCGTATCGTTCCGTGGTGAATTCTTGTCTTTTATTTAATAAAATCTTCCGGATCATCTGGTTTGTATGTATCAAGTGGCGGCCGTTCATCTAAGGACAGACCTGCTTCCCAGCCATAAAGTTCAAGACAGTCCATTTCCAGTTTTTTTGTGAATAACCTTACTTTTATTCCCATTGGACATGCGCGTTCACAAGCGCCGCAGTCAGTACATCTGCCTGCGCAGTGGTAAGCCCTTAGGAAATGAAATGTCCTTATATCAATAGGATCTGTACTTTTACCTACCCACTGGGGCTTTGATTCATCCACGAAGCATGTGGGACAGTAGCAGAGAGGACATGCATTCCTGCAAGCATAACAGCGAATGCAGGGAGATAGGAGATCTTCAAAATATTTCCATTTATCTTCGGTCGCCATGTCCTCGATTTTGCGCACATCCTCATATCTATCTATATCTTTTTGTTCATCTAAAAGATCGGCAGCAAGCTCGTCGTAAATAACGGGATTTCTATGCATGCATATTTTGCAGTTTTCCTGTAATACATCATTTTTAATTAAGGTCTTCTCAAAACCTTCGCCTTTCACAATTATATTTTCTTCGTCTTCCGAGACTTCATTTATTTCATTTTCAAACAAGGAAGTTATTTTATTTTTATCAATCATTCCTTTGCACGGCACACCGATTATAAAAAGTTGCTCCCTTTTTATCTTGTTTTCTATTATATGGGTTACAATATTCCTTGAATCGCAGCCCTTGGCAATTATACCTATTTTTTCTTTTCTGTCGGTCAGGTAGTTTGCCAGATTTATGCCGCAGTTGCTGTCCCATACAAGTTCTTTTACATCTTCCGGGGTTTTCACAAAACATGGCTCATTCATCATGGGAACGGTTCCCTTGCGGAAGCCGATGACTATTTCAACTTTTTCTTCTTTTAAAAGTCGTGCGGATATTTCTTTAATTTTTGCTGTATATTCTGGCATATTAAGCAACCTTATAACGGTTCACAGTTTATAGTTTCTATTTTTTTCAATGAACTATGGTAAGCGTTCACGGAACATTGAAATTAGAAATTAGAAATTTGGCCTTTATGCTTTTGTACTGTTTTTCCCAATTTCTACTTTCCAATTTCAAGTTTCAAGCCGTGAACGGTTACGAACTTATGCAACGACTAAAGCATTTTAATCGTTAACCGTAAACGCTTTTTTTGTCCCATATTTCCTCGGGCCCAGTGCCTTTACTGCCGAGGTGACTTCTTTAACTACGCTTGCGAATTTTGTGGATTCAGCAGAGGATATCCATGAGAAATGGAGACGGCCCGGCTCAATTCCCATATATTCTATAAGATTTTTAAAAAGAGCGAATTTCCTGCGGGCATAATAATTACCTTCCAGATAATGGCAGTCTCCCGGATGACATCCTGATACCCAGACCCCGTCCGCACCTTTCATGAATGCAGCCAGAATAAACTTTGGGCTCATCCTGCCGGCACATGGAATTCTTATTAATCTGACATTGGGTGGATACTGCATACGGCTGACACCTGCAAGGTCGGCGGCTCCATAGCTGCACCAGTTACACAAGAAACCTACTATTCTGGGTTCCCAATCTTTCATTATTATTTTCTCCTTAGCTGTGAACTAATCCCCGGCTTAACAGACTGGCATTTGAGCGTAGCGGAAAAGCAGGTTCGGTGTTCAAGCTGTTGTTAACCCTACCTTTTCAGAAGAGTTTCACTCCTCACAATACGTTGATACGCGGTGAATACTTAAATGCACTAAAGGAACCTGTCAATCGGGACGTCAAATAACTGAGATAATTTTTTGGCAACATCTTTACTGATGCTCCGCTTATTACGTTCCATGTCAGATATTTTCTGTCGAGTAAATTTGCCGAGCTTCTGACCTAAGCCTGCTTGCGTCAGCCCAAAATTTTCCCGATAAATTTTTAAAGTATCTCCAGGAGTTGTCGCTTTGCTGACGTCTTTATACCAGTCTGTATCAAAGATATTCAGTAGTTCTTCGTCATTTTCTACCACCTCAACGTCTTGTCCGAATTCTCGTTCAAGATATTCCAGGACTCCAGGAGGAATATCTCCTTTTATCTTGAAGAGAGTCGTATTAGTACGGGGTTTTCTCACGACTGCCAACATAATACACCTCAATAATTAATGTGTGGTTTTTATGCCTCCAGCAAGCAACCCAAGATCTTCCCAGATGGCAATGGTATTCGGTCTGACTGAGTTTGCTGTAGTTTTGCCATGTTCGTTGTTCAGGACCTTTTTCTCTCAAATCTTTGGCTAAAACCGTCATCTTCTTTTGTACCCATACCGGAAGTTTTCTTAACCCTTTTGCCACGTTCTTTTTTAGAACAACATCGTATTTCATGATAATATTATTATGTACCCCAAATAAGGGTACAGGTCAAGGTGATTATCACTTTGCCTAATAAATATTTCCTTGATCTCGGTTTATTCCTACCCGGAAGTTAATCTGCCTGATCAGCCGAATCGCCGTATACGGATCCGTACGTACGGTGGTGTGGGAGGGACGCTCAGCGATGGGCGTTCCTATCCCGATAGGCCTTTGTGCCGTTCGAGTTCTATCCTGTCACGATTTGAAACGCTAAGGCAACGCCCTTTTTCTAAAAGCTTCAAACATAAAGAGCGTATCGTCTCCAGTTCATGGAAAAACTCGCGCTGTGCCTCCTCCGCTGGCAAACAATCAAAAAGGTCTGGTAACTGTACCCCATGACTCATGATTGCATTGGCCTGTTTGTTTCTGAGATGTTTTCGTACATAGAGACAATTGTCAGCATGGTAAAAGCGTTGAATAGACTCTGTGGCACTCAGTACCCCACTGGCTAATGACTGAGCTATTCCCAGATTTAAAAGTGCAAAGAGTTCCAACTGCTGTGTTGGTTTCCCACGTGAATCCGAAAGAACGATTTGGAATGGATAATTTTGTTTCATGTTTTTGCCGTCCTGGAAAAGAATTTGACACCGGCAACACTACCGGATTCGTGTTCAAAGTAATGAACTTCACCGAAATTTCCCTGCTTGATTACTTTTTTCCACTTGCCTACACGTAAATGTCGCAATTCACGAAGCACTGCTCGGTTACGTACCGGGTACTTGAGAGTACCACCACGAACGGGCGTCCAGTCTTGCGGCACTGAACCGGACTCATAGATTTCTGCATAAAGGTTAAGCGACATTTGTAACCCTTAGGAACGGGGACGAAATAACTTTCCCAACTATACATCACAGCTTCAGGCCACCTTTGCCCGATCTCAAATCACAAAAATATCAAAATAGCCAGCTATTCCATCAACTTTTGTGATTTGAGATCGAACAAATTTGACCCAAATCTATGCGCCTACTTGGGGAAGTTATTTCGTCCCCGTTCCTTAGCAAAATTTTTTTAGAGGTTTCATGAATAATTATTACTGAACTTGTAATATTGAACACCACGCATTTTTTTCGTGGAACAGAATGCGCGGGCCAGGAAAAAGATGCAATGGTCATTTTAGCTTACGTTAGCATCTGTTATTATTATGTTTATTCTGCAAATAATGCGCAGAGCATTCGAAGCAAAAATCCATTTGCTCTACCAGCACTGTTCATTTTGTGGAACTATTTGTCGCTTTTTGCGGCGAACGGGACAACAATCTGTTCAGCGGCAGTCGTCCAACTTTACCTATGAGCTACGGGACGAACACAAGGCGGAAGCCAATATTGTTGTTGCGTTTATCCGGGCCGTTGTTGTTGCGATTAGCAGAACGACAATTCTGCCCATTGTTGTTCCAGCTACCACCGCGCAACACACGGATCGAACCCACGATTGATGCCCTTTTTGAGCTAAAACTTTGCAATTATTTTTTTCTTTAAATTTTTTTGGGCTTCGCCCCTCATTACTCGTTGTTTTTTCTCCATTCGCTTGGCGCTGCGTCCCTTGCGCCGCTCATTTTGTTCAAACAACTCGTTTTGCTCATAGGTAAAGCCGGAACGAGCTGCCAACTGACTACGGGACGAACACAAGGCGGAAGCCAACATGGTCGTAGCGGTCATCCGGGCTGCTGCCGCTGCGATCAGCAGAACGACAATTCTGCCCATCGCCGTCCCAGCTACCACCGCGCAACACACGGTACGAACTGTCTCCAGTTTCCCAAACACTTCCATCAGTTGGCGCACCTATGTAGTTATAATGCCATCTGTCCTGACACCATTCCCAAACGTTTCCGCTCATGTCGCATATGCCTAATTCATTTGGCTTCTTTGTGCCTACAGGATGTGTTTTGGTTTTTGAATTTTTAATATACCAGCCCACTTCATTTAAGTTGTTACTTCCGGCGTATTTGTATTTGCCGATGTGGACCTGCCCATTGCCCTCTTTATAGGATGATTTATGTCCGCCGTGAGCGGCATATTCCCATTCGGCTTCGGTAGGCAAACAAAATTTTATCCCGGTTTTGGCATTTAATTTATCAATATATACCTGAACGTCATCCCAACTGACGTTTTCTACCGGGCAGTCGCCGCAGTCTTCAAAATAGGAAGGATTAGTGCCCATAATCTCGCCCCATTGTTTTTGGGTTACAGGTGTTTTGCCCATGAAAAAATCGGGAACAGTGACCTGATGAGCCGGTCGGCAAGCATCCGAAAGTTCACCGTTCTCATCGCCCATTATAAATGTTCCGCCTTCAACTAAAACCCAATTTCCTACTTCTTCATAGAACAACCTGGCCATGTCCATTCCAGCAAAAGCTGATTTAGCCAATTCATTCCAAAAATCAATGTATTTAACGGCTTCTTTCGCCAGAAGAAATTCCAGAATGGACTTATGAGCAAATTTCCAATTTCCTTCCGCATCGCGGGTTAGCAGTGACTGCCCGGTTATTTCGTAGTTACTTAACCCAAGATTATTTTGATCGACAATTTTGCAAGCGGCATCTTTTTTCAAAGAAAGCATATCCGTGTGTGTGCGCTGCCTGTAGATTTCAACCGCAACCAGTTGAGAGTATTTGTGCAGGTCTTTCTTAAATTTTTCACAGTCGCTTGTTTTGGGTTTGCGTTTATTGGCTTCACGTTCAATCCATTTATCAACCAGGGTTTCGTATATTTGATAGGTATTTTTAAATTCTTGTTTACTTTCCACCAAAAAATCAATGTAACTGAGCAGCATCGGACGTACCATCAGCTTGGGCGAATTGTTAATAATGGTAGTGGCAATTTGCTTTTTCTTTTGATTCCAAAATTTTAGAACACCGTATTTTTTGTTCAGATATCTTGTTATTTCCTTGCTATCAAAAGGCGAAAGATAAAATTTGGCAAGCTTATGAAATCCTTTCTCGTCAAAACGCGGGATTTTCAGCTCGTAGGGTTGGTTTTCTTGCCCGGGAAAATATTGAGTGCGGCTGGTGATAACCACTTCGCGAAAATCGCGCACGGTTTCTATTATTTCGTCCAACCGGCGGCGGAAGCGTTCATCATCCGACAAACCATTGAGCTCTGTGGAAAGATTTAATTTTTTATCTTCATCAAATGCATCAAGCAATAAAATGGTATTGGTGACTTCTCCCGGTTTTATTTTTTTTATTTGCTCCAGTATCCGTGCATCACCAAATGGGTAAAATCGAATTTTATATTTTCTGCCAAAATTGAAAAACGATGTATATTGAGCATAAAGATTGATCATAAAAGTCGTTTTGCCCATTCCCGAATCAGCAAGCACTAAATAAAATTTGTCGCTCTCTTTTTTCTCGTTAAAGGCAGTTTTCATGAAAAAAGGAATCAACAAATTTTTAGAAACAAACCGATGGCTGAATGCCGGTTCTTCTTCATGGGTGGGCGATTGGTTTTGAAATTGAGTTGCGATGAATAAGTCGCGCTTGGATTTTATCTCCTGGTAATTAAAATATGGCGCTAAGTCTCTTGCTGCTTTGGAATCTTTATAGTGGTTCACGAGGTATCTCAATAAAGAATATAAGGCACAAACAAGAGCAGTATTTATTAACCCGGCAAAAGCTACGCTTGTTGTTTTGCTGATTCCTGATTTTTCAAATAGTTGACTAAATGGTATCAGTTTTATTAATGCTTCAAAAATCTTGTCCATTTATTAAATTTTCCTGTTTTGTAACAGTTGCCAACGGCATGATAAACTTTATTAAATTTATAGTATAGGAATTTCCATTTTATGATGAATCTTATCAATAGGTTAGAAACTGTAGGGTCTGTTCCCCGAACAGACCCTATACTCGGCATGTTCGGAGAACATGCCCTACAAGCCCGCCCGATAGGGCGCTAATTTAAGATTAACTGATTGACGGTCATACTTTTTTCCCCGAATTAAAAAATTTTACTTGATCGCTGCACGACGAATCTGTGCGTATAATAAATGAAATTTCATCACATTTAAAGGGAATCCCAATGATTCGGATTTATCTGAACACGAGGAGCTAATTGTTATGTTTGTCGGGTACTGCATTCATTATGCACTGAGCCGATAGTCAAGAAGGTGTGGGGATTTTCCAAGTAGTTCAAGTAGAACTTTTGTTGAACCCGTTGGCTTTCTTTTTCCCTGTTCCCATTGTCGTATTGAGGATGGACTAACATTTAGCAACCTGGCAAATACCGTTTGACTGAGGTTCATTTGTTCCCTAATTGCTTTGATCTGATATGTAGTCAATTGAATTTCTGGAATTTTGATGCCAAGAGAATCAAGTTCTCTTTTCGTGAAAGAGGTCTTTATTCCAGAATTCAGCATATCCTGAACTGTTTCTCCAATTGCTGTTTTTATCGAATCCCTCATTCTTCCACCTCTAAATCAAACAAGATTTTTTGTTCTATGAACTGTTTGAGTTGATCAAACGTCAACACTATAAGATCTTTGCCCAATTTCTTAAAATATTGTAACTCAGCTTTGTTAATGTTTGCCTTCTCGTTTTTTTCAAATCCATACATGAAAATTGCTCTATCTTTTGCCATATAAAGAATAATCGACCTGAAACCTGAGCTTTTTCCACTGTGGGCTCTTTTGATCCTGACTTTATACAGATGATTTCCTAAATCCGCAGTAGATAAGCCGGTTTCTAAATTTTTGATAGCTTCCAGCATGTTTTGATTACTCAAATTAGCCTTCTTAGACCACTTTTTGAACCATTTAGTGGATAATTTCCTCATAAAAACACTATAACCCATTGTGATACAGCATTCAAGGCAATTTTCAGCAATTCTCATTATGAAAAAATAAATTAAAATTCAATAGGTTAGAGATTTTATTTGCCCTTAAAATATCTAATTTTTTTAGCTAAAATCAGAAAATATGACTATTTTAGGGGGTTGAACAGACCTATTAATCTCTGTAACCATCATGCAAACATACCATATTTGCCTGTAAAATAAGGACAATTTCCATAATTAGAATTGCTGGGCAATTTTATGTTTTGACAATCCAGTCCACCATAATGTAACACCAACGGGATTTTTCCGACAGATAGAACACATTTTTCATGGTATAAAATTCGGCTACCAACTTAAGTGGGGACACCTTGTAATCTCAAGGTGTTACAGTAGGGTGGACTCTACCCACCAATCTACGCAATTTGCAACGATCGCCAATTGATAGCGGGCACAATAAAAAATGAAAGATAGTAGTTTTCGGTGGATTCGCTCCACCTTACGTTGGTAGCCAATCTCTGCTAAATAAAACACCTAATTCGTTATCAATTCCAACAATTCCTTACTGGAAATTTTACCACTCATATCACTGCCCTGTAACAAACTATCCGCCAAATCCCGTTTTCGGCTATGCATTTCTACAATTTTTTCTTCAATAGTATCCCTGGCAACCAAACGATAAATCGTGACTGGACGATGTTGACCAATTCGATGAGCACGATCCGAGGCTTGATCTTCCACCGCCGGATTCCACCAGGGGTCCATGTGAATCACATAATCTGCCGCAGTCAGGTTCAATCCCAATCCGCCGGCTTTCAAACTAATCAGGAAAACATCGCCTTTACCCGCCTGGAAAGAATCTACGGCAATTTTACGTTGTTTGACCGGGGTGCTGCCATCCAGATATTGATAATGAATATTTTTTTCATTTAGATAAGCACGTATCAAATTAAGATGACCTGTAAACTGACTGAAAACCAGAGCTTTATGTTTGTTTTCCAGCAATTCCTGCAGGACATTGCCAAACATGGCCAGTTTGCTGCTGGGCAAAACAATTTCTTCATTGACCAGAGCACTATTGCAACAAGCCCGACGTAATTTCATGATTTCAGCGAGAATTTTCAAATATTTTTTACCGCCGGATTTTTCTTTCAATTCAGACAATTGTGCGACTGCTTGTTGGCGCAGTGCCTCATAAAAAGCCATTTCTTCTTTGCTAAGTTCGACTGTCAAACGAATTTCAGTCCTGGCCGGCAATTCTTCCAATACTTGATTTTTCGTACGACGAAGAATAAAAGGTTGAATCAATTTTTGTAAATGGCGCCGAGCCTGACGATCTTTATTTTTTTCAATCGGTACTGCAAAGTTTTTGTTGAAACTTTCCATGGAACCAAGCAGGCCCGGGTTGATGAAATGAAACAAGTTCCACAATTCTCCGAGGTGATTTTCTATGGGGGTCCCGGTGGTGATCAATTTAAATTTTGCCTGCAATTTCATCGCGGCTTGTGAACGTTTGGTAAAAAAATTTTTTATTGCCTGGGCTTCATCCAATACAACCATTTGCCAGGGGACAACTGCCAGCATCTCGTTTGCCCGATTTTGTTGCAATAAACCATAACTACATAATATAACATCAAATTTGTCTGCTCCATTTAGAATTTTTTCCCGATTTGCACCGCCGAACTGAACCATATTCAGCGTCGGAGCGAAACGTTTGGTTTCCGATAGCCAATTCATGCAAACAGAAGTCGGTGCAACTACCAGGCTGGGGCCATCCGGAGCATGTTTCAACAGCATTGCCAGCGCTTGCAAAGTTTTGCCTAATCCCATATCGTCTGCCAAACAAGCTCCCACGTCCCAATGAGACAGGTATGCTAACCATTGAAAACCTTCTAATTGATAATCCCGCAATTCTGCTTGTAAGGTGGAAGACAACTGCGGGGTGAAGTCCTGAGCGCTTTGCAGTTTTTTAACATGAGATTTCCAGGCCATATCGGTTTTCAATTGGCCGACAGCATTTGTAAGGCCTTCTAATGCCAGAGCTGCCAGCGGATGGAAACGTACACCCTTGCCATATTTTTCAGAATAACGGTTAAGTTCTTGCAAACGCTTACGAAATTCATTGGTTAAAGCGATAAACTGACCGTCTTTCAGTTCTATGAAACGGCTTTGACTTTTTTCCGTAAGCGCCAATAATTGCTGCATGTCGATAACCAACTGTTCATCAATAACCAGGTTACCTGTTGCGGCAAACCAGTCTTTATGTTGTTTAATGCTCAAATGAAATTGGTTTAACGATGCCTGGCCTGCCAGCTTGAATTTTTCACCTTCCGGCCATTCCAGTACAATTTGTTGGCGCAACTCATCCAATTCCAACAAAACTTCCAAACTATCACCTATTTCATCCAGCAGCCATTCCCCTTGATTTTCTTCATAATGCTGTAATGTCGGGCAATTATCAATTAATTCCGCTACTTTTTGTTTTTCCTGTGCCAAATCACGTGTAGTCTGTAATTGTTTGCCGTTGATTTCAGCAATTACATTTCTGCCGCCACTACCCGGTGAATAATAGGCTCCGCCTATACCAAAAGGACGTACAAATAAAGAGATTTTCAAACCATTTCCAAAGGGTATCAAATGCACATGAATTTTGGTATCTGCCTCGGCTTCAATAAATTGTTCGCTTTTTCCATTGATATCCGAATGGATTGTAATATCAGAGGCAAACTTTTCAATAATTTGCCGGACTTTATTTTTTGCCGAGTCGGGTACGTGGATCCCTTTTCCCAATAGCTCAGCCATGCGTTGATATTCATCATCAATGCTTACAAGTTTTATCCGTGTCTCGGTTTCTTTAACGGCATGATAATTTCCCTCATCTCCTGAAGAAGGTTCAGGGAAAAGCTCCAGAAATATTTGCTTATCCTTTTGTTTTGTAATCCGTAATTCCGGCTTGCCTTTGACCAGTTCGACCCGGCTGACCCCGTCATGCAAAAAAATCAACGGATGTCCGATCACTGCAAACAAATATGTGTCATCGAATATGTATTCAACATTTGTATACCAGCCATCTTGATATTCATGGGCATATAGATGGCCGCAAACCTGTTTATCTTGCGGGGTAAGATAGGGGAAGCTTTCCAATTCATTGCACAAACGTTTCAAGGCAATTGGACGTCCTTTTGTCCAACTGCCATTTGGCCTTCGTTTTTGTTCACGGGGACTGATATCGCAATAACCATTGTCCCGGTAATCAAGAAACCAGACCATACGAAAATCATCATCAATCTGTTCTGTTTTTGTACGGCTTTTGTCTTTCAGGGCTAACAAGGCATTTAATGTATGCTCCCAAATATTCGTTTGTTTAACGACATCAATTAAATACCTTGAATCAGGTTTATATGTTGTCTTTTTTCCATTGTCGGACAATATATTGAGCAAGCCTGCCAATTCATGTTTGAACCATGGATAAGCATTGATTTCTGCCGAATTGTATATTTCCTTGATCGCAGCCAAGTTTTTTTTGGCTTTGTCTTTATCAATCCAATAATACGTAAAAAATTGGAAAAACAATTCTATAAAATTGGATTGTTTCCATGAATAGATACTGATATAAGTATGACTAAATACATTGTTTGCCGCT
>Ga0255395_1011_pt1 | contig 19442 bp, 19 predicted proteins | sample ANMaggSSYBR01F11_FD_182123 | JGI IMG/M metagenome (GOLD analysis project Ga0255395, IMG submission 182123) | Sediment cell enrichment communities from methane seep in Santa Monica Basin, California, United Staets - ANME aggregate JGI... | ecosystem: Environmental > Aquatic > Marine > Cold seeps >...
TAAGACAATAGGCAGAGAAATGAAAATTCCACATCTCTGAAGTCTCTTTCAACAGTTCGATAAATATCCGGTAATCATATTTGTCATGAAAGATCACTTCCCGGTTCCGGCCACGGTTCATTGCATGGTACCAAGCATCTTTATATTCTATACGAAGAGGTCTGCTCATAGGGTTTTTATAACAAAAAAAATAAACAAGTGTCAAGAACAGATTTGACCCCCCTGTCCTTTATGAGGTTACTTACGTCTGGTGAGAGAGATAGATCAGCCATGGTCATTTGTCATGAAAGATCTCCTCTCGGCCCCGGCCACTGTTCATTACACGGTACCAGGAGTCTTTATATTCGATACATGGGGTTTGATAGATTTTTTTATAACCAAAAAATATTCAATTGTCAAAAACAGACTTGACCCCCTTCTAGTCTTGCCTCATTATTACTTTCGATGATTTAATCATACGGTTTTCAATTATTTGTTCTGCATTTGTTCAACTGACAAATTAACAGCCATTATATTATTTTTAGCCATCACATCCTTTTGCGCAATGACATACTTCCCATAATCGGCCGCCCCCGTAATGATTAATGGTTGCTTCGATACCCGACTGTTCGGCCACTTGGATTTTGTAATTTTCTGGCAGTGCGATGTCGGCCTCTTTGGGTGGTTCACTCTCACCTCCCCATCCATGCGGCGCCTTCCCTTCATCTAGCCCTGTTTTTCCTTCCTCTACTAGTTTGAAAGTTCTTACACAGCCTTTTACCCCGAAATTTATTTTTACTTTTTCTCCCACCTGGTCTTTCTCGGCGTCCCAATTGTTCCCCCCCATTACATCACCGATCGCACTTGCTATAGTATTTTTAAATGTTCTTATCGGTATCCAATTTAGTATGACAGCAGTTAAGGTATACGTCTTCGCACCACTGAGTGGGGTGTATATGAGTTTGCCTCGCATCCATCTCCTCTGGTCGTATTTCCATCGAAACTTTATGCAGTTGCAGTTATCTTTTTTACATCTGCCACCACCCGTGTGATCTTTATAAAAGTGACCACATCGGCATTTATCTCCTATGGAGCGTGCGATCAGTGTTTTAATTATTTTCCCTTCGACGAGGATTTCCTCAGCGTCATGGTGTGGGTCCTTTACCCATGACGGTCTGGCATGTCTGACGGTTTCTGTTCGATTCTTCTTTTTCGAAAAGCAGAACAGGTGTTTTTTAGTAAAGTTTTTAGAGAATGAGATTCTTGCACGCATTTCAGCCCCATCCTTTTTCTTGGTGTGAACGATTATCTCCTGCATGGTCTCGTGCGCGCGAGTAAAGCGTCTTTCATGTTTACCGTCCTGTGAATAATCCTCATATTCCAAGTAGAGCAGCAAGTCTGCTGCGGTGCCGGTTGTTCGTCGGTATATTTGGCCTATACTTTTCATATCATAGTATTCGGGCATATCCACCTCCACGCGGTTTATTTGATGTTTTCATTTATCCCTTTTAGTCGTTTTTAGATTATACGTTGTGTGTGCCGTGTAGTTTCATATTTCCACACGCAAGCATCATACATGTCACTTTGTCAGTTTTCATCATTGTTTCTTGCTTTTACATCTTTTAGTAATACTATAATAGTGACGTAGTTACGTTCTTTATTTGGTGTATTAAGAGCATTACGCCAATCAGTGTATTGCCCAGTAATATTGTTTCTAGCGGTTTTTTCTTTCTTCAGAGCTTTTTTTATATTTTGCAACCCTGTCCCGTTCATTGGCCATCATAGAGTACCAGTTCATATTTATTGTCCCCGACAGGTCGAGTTATTACTCGAGTACCGTAGTCGTGGCTACGTTCCCCTACTCCCAATTTGGTATATCGAATTTCTTTCAGTGCAGTTTGCCTATTTGTCTTAGTCATTTCCCGTCGTACTTTGACCGAAAGGTCCGTTAGGTGCTGCTTGTTGGCCCGCGTCTATTACGGGATTTTCTTATTTATTGTGTATATTAACGCCCGAGTTTGCGCCTTTAATTCGTTGCTTTTGTCTTGAAAGTAAATAAGGGGGTCAAGTCTGTTCTTGACACTTATTAATCATATCCTGTACAGGTTCCGCGTTAGAGTGTACGTCGAGATTACGAATCGTAATAGGATATTTGATTCCCCAGTGAAGTTCATTCCAGTTCAGATCCCACAACTCCTCTACCCTCTGCACAATTACATCAACCCCCGCATTCACCCACTGCCACCACCCCTTCACATATCGCCCAATGCGCTCCATCCCCGCACCCTGCTCATAAAGCCGGACAATCTTATCAAAGTGGTTGTTAACGGTCTGCCCGGCCACATCAAGACCATCGGCAGATTCCGGTGTCATCCTGTATCCCATAAAATCAAAACCATGACTTATCCTCCCTATAAATGTTTTAAATGGATGTTTTTGAACCTTCAGTTGTTCAAGTGCTTCATTTGCAGCCTTTACCGCCCGCCGCAGTTTCCACCTGGTGTCAGCGAGGACAATCCAGTCATCCCTGTACCTTGCGTAAAAAACATCTTCTCTTTCTATTGCGTCATCCAAAGGCTTCAAATAAAGCGCCCCCATCACCGGAGACAGCGGGCAACCAAAACTTATTCCCTTTCTTATCGCCCTCAGTTCCCCGTCTTCATCAACCAGATGCCCCATGTATCCCCTGATGAGCGCCCGCACCTTCCGGTCTCTTACCAAACTATTCACAAGCCCCATCAAAACATTGTGATCCATGCTGGCGTAATATTTCTTTACATCACTTTTGAAGACAAATTTTGCATTACCAACCTCGGCCTGCACCGCCCTGACAGCCCCTTTGCCTCCACCCTTACCGGTCAGATGATGATAGCAATTTGAACTCAAATGCGGTCGCAGTTCTTCATTCAGCACCAGGGCCACGGCTTTCAGAACCAATGCATCCTGTGACGCCCACAGATAAATATTACCGTCAGGAGTCCACACCCGCCGCACGGGCTCAAAGCCGTATGTCCCGTCAAGAAGAGAGCTTTGCAGTACGGGTTTTATTTCACTCCAGTTAAAACGAAGGTGCCAGATGTCATTATTGGGATGATAATCCTTTCTGCGCCCGCACAGCCACTCGTAGGCTTCATCGATTATTTCGTCGGATGCTATTTTTGTTATCATGAAGTCCGCTTCCATATTATTCACCACCCGCTGCGCTCGAGGCACAGAGAACACAGAGAGGAGGATTTTGTTTGTAAATATTTACGGTTCGCTTTGCATTTATGCGATACAAGGCTGTTTTGAAAGATGAACGTCCAACATCGAACATCGAACGTCCAACGTCGAATAATGATGTCGCTTAAGCTCTTCAAATTATTTTAAAATCGAATGAAAAACAAACACCCAATACCGAACATTCACCCGCTATTTCTGTTTCTTTTCAGCCGTTCTGATACTCGTAACGAAAATCTTAATTAATTCCTCTGTTTCCTGTAAAATATCATCTAATAGTTCAGGTTTTTTAATTATAGGTACGCGCTGAACAAGTTTTAACCATCGCTGAGTCTCCCTGAGCTCCTTTAATGAGATACGAAGCTTATGGATAAAGTCCTTTGGGGACTCCGCTGACTGGGCTTCACCATGGTTTGGATAAGGGGATGTTCCCGATCTTAACAATTGGCCCGCAACATGGTTGCCTGTTCTGTTATTTGGCAGCTGTTCAACGATCTTTATGATTCGCACCGAATACTCGAGCAGCCTTTCTTCCAGATCATAGGTCTGTTTCTTCATCTTTTCACATTCGATGTTGGACGTTCGATGTTCGATGTTCATTTTTTTACTCCTTCCTGGGCAAAAACAAGTTGTATGTTAAGTTCATAGTATAGGAATTTCCATTTTATGTTTAATGAATTCGGTAGCATAGGATACAGGTGAATTTTTTTGAACGTCCAACATCGAACATTCAACGTCGAACATCGAATGATGAAATCGCTTCGCTCTGCCGGTTTATAAATTGGCAGAATACCTTATTCAAAATTCGATGTTGGACGTTCGATGTTCGACGTTCATCTTTTAAACCCGCCCGATAGGGCGCTAATTTAAATCATTAGTTGCTGCACCCTGACAACTGCCCACTTTTTCCCTGTCTTCATCCCTCATCTGTCCCATGTACTGGCCTCAGCTTAGCCGGCCACCTACTGTTTGCCAAAGGTATAGACCCGTACATTTCGTAAAAAGAAGTCACTAAGTCGTATTCCAGCATGTGTGCGAATTGAGACCCCCTTCCTGTGTACCAGGCGACAGTTGCGCCAAAAGATGCGCCATATTGATACCGCGGCCACCATCTTTGTTCCCCACGGTCATTTTTAGCTAAAAGTATATATTTTCGATGTTCGGCAAGTTTTTTTCTCAGTTCTCTTGATTGCCCGATATAATAAATAGGAGAATTACCCCATGGGTAGGAAAACATGGTGCCCTGGTTAGCGCCAAGCACGTATGCTCCTGCGATTTCCGGAGCCCATAAAATATCTTCGTCTTCAATGTCAATCAGCTCTTCTATTCCGTCCGGCCAGCGACGTTCAATAAAAAATCGCAAATGAAAATCTCTCATTTTATTCCTTTCACCTAAGTTGAGCGATTTTTTGCGAAGATATGTGCTGAGATCTTGATGCATAAGGATTTGCAAAAACCGCAGGCATACCCGCGGATATGTCGAGGATTTTTGCGAAGCCTTTATGCGCAAGAGATCGGCGCAGATTGAGTAAAAAATCGCTCAATTTAGGTTTCAGCATTTACTCAGCGCTGAAGCTGGAAGCAATTATCCAAAGCCACTGATAACTGATAACTGCCCACTGACAACTGCACCCTGATAACTTTTCTTACCACTCATCATCTTCATGAGACCCTCCCTCTTCATTGGATTCCTCCTGGGAAGGTTCCTCCTCTTCGGGCATGTCTTCATGTTCATCCGGCTCCGGCTCTTCGTAATCTCCGGCCTCACCTGAAGCGCCAAGATTGACAGCCTCGGAATCAAAGTTGACAAAGCTCTCAAGATCGACCTTATAAAGCTCCTGCATGGCCTGCCACTCCACGCTGTTTTTATGTTCTTCAAAGGCGAAAAGCTCATTGATATTTGCGGCAAACTGCAAAGAAAACCTGGTAAACAGCTTTGGAAAATAGACCTTTGGGTCAAAATTGGCGATGATGCTGTTGATGTCATCAGAGATGAGGGCCGCACTTGAATATTTTTCTGCGGAAATCAAGCGGTCAAAGGCCTCAAGCTTTCTTATGAGAAGCTTCAGATGAAAGGAGCCTTCAACGCTGATCTCATCTTCATCCAACCGGGGAATAGATACATAAGCTTCTTTTCTCCCTGCTTCCTGACGCTCTTCTTCAATTCCTTCTTTTGCTTCCTCATCTCCCAAATCCTCCGTCTCTTCCTCTGGCTCCGGCTCAGGCTCTCGGTAAACGAGACGCTGGAAGGCAGTCAGCCAGTCATTCACCTTTATCAGTCCGTCAAGCACGGAACCAGCCGCATCCTCTAGGACCGGGCCCAACGTGCGCCGCAGCTCATCGCCCGCATCAAGAGCCTCCTGAACCTGATCGCTTGACACCTCAGATATCCAGCCTTCGTAGAGGTTGCTGTTTTTCCCCTCCTCATACTGCAATTTCTTGATTAGCTGCTTCATCATCCAGTTCAGAATGGTCTGGATATGCTTTTCACGATTTCTCACAGGCCCCAAGGCATCCAGGTTGTCGCGCAGAAGATTTGCCAGGCACTGGTAAATGTCGGCCATTGCCCCTACACCCTGGTCTATAAAATGGCCGTAGAGAGAATAGCCGATGATGCGAATGTCATAGATCTGTTCCTCCAGAATCGCCTCGGACTGTGCTGCTGCTTCTTCGTATTTGCCATCCTGCATCAGGGTGGCAATATCACTTAAACGCGGATCAATGGTTTCAAGACCAGGATTTTCACTTACTTCAAGTGTCCCTTGTAACAGTTCGATATTCATTGATATCTCCCGTTGTTTGTTTTAAATTTAGAAATATTTTTCACCACCCGCTTCGCTTGAGGCACAGAGGACACAGAGATGATTTTTCTTTTGACTTTCCCTGAGAAGGGGGAAAGTCAAAAAACTCTAGCCCTTCGGGCACGTGAATTTCAGTTAGGTTCTTCGTATCAGTACGACAATTTTAGTTTGCCATACGTCTTATCCCTTCCTTTAAAACAGGTACATTGAAGTTCATTAGCAGGCCAACCTTGATTCCGGCCAATCTTAAATAGGTCAGCAGTTGAGCTTCGTGGATCGGCTGCAGAGAATCACACGCTTTAATTTCTATAATGACTTTATTTGCAACGACTATATCTAAACGATAGCCACAATCCAACCTTACCCCTTTGTATACAACCGGAAGGCTCTTTTGCCTTTCATAAGAAATTTTCCTGGCATCCAGTTCATAACAGAAACATTCTTCATAAGCTGATTCAAGCAGTCCTGGCCCAAGGCTTTTATGTACTTCTATTGCTGCACCGATGATTTTACTGGTTAGTGCGTTGATATCCATTTTGTTCACCGTTAATAATTTTCTTTCTCTGCGTTCTCTGTGTCTCGAACGAGCGAAGCGAGTGGGCGGTGAAAAAATCTTCTATGTATCAAACTGTTTTTTTATCTGCTCCAGTGCTCTTCGATGCCTGGCACGCGCTATCTTAAAGGCTGTATCAGGATCGGTTGAGAGACACGCAAGGCAGATCTCAAAGCCCTCGACTGTCTTCAGGTTTTCGGGCAGCACTTCACGGCTGCAGGCCTGACACTTTAATCCGGCTTTTATATCCCCGGTACCATAGTGCTCTTTTTCTGCTCCGGCCTCTTGATCAGGAACCTCGGCCGGAAATGGTTTGGGCTTCTGAGCTTTTATTTCCGGCAATCCGTTGTAGCAGTCAGGGCAGTATGGATTGCCTTCGAACTCCTTGCTGCCCATGGCTGGAATCTGCCGGCCGCAGGCGTGACATTGCACCGGCCGCCTTAAATCCACGCGAACCTGGGCTACTATGGGCTTAACCTCTAATTCTTCTTCCTCGCTTTCTGCACGTGGCGGGATGGCAGGCCTTTTCACCAGGTTTTCATAACACTCCAGGCAAAACAAAAGGCCGAGCATTTCGCGGCCATTGCACTCTTCGATCTCTTTTTCACAGATCTGACATCTTTGCCGGGCACTTGCCGGCGCAGTCTTATGGACAGGCATTTCAGTCTCGCCTTCCGGCTTTTCCTCTTTTTTTTCTCCTGCCTTGTCCATCAGAGTCTGGAAACATTCCAGGCAAAAGGGCCACTCGGCAACCTTTTTGTACTCCATGCCCGTAAGATCTCTACCGCATTTTTTACATTGCATAGTTAGTGCCTTTCCGATGAAAAAGCTATTAGCCATTAGCTGTTAGCTAAAAGCTAATGGCTAATAGCTAATTCTGTTTGTTCCATAGCTTCTTCACCGATATGCCCTCTGAAGATCCTGATTTGGCGATATGATTCACCGCCGTTGCGAATCCTGTCATAGCCCAAATATGTTTCCGGATGAAGTTTTGCCCATCTTTTCTGGGATTTCAAGATGAGATTAATCTCCAAGTCTATACCTGTTGGTCGCAGGAGAGGGAATACCAGTGTTTTTAAACGGTTTTTGATTTCCCACGGCCAGGGAACTTTGGTGTCGGTGCTATCTTCTTCGCTGCAAAGGGTAATACACCTGCCATGGATCGGAACCTGGGATTTGCTGCCAAATGCTGTGTTGCTGCCAAGCGCACTTTCCCCCAGACGGATCGGGACAGTCTGCATTTCAAGGCTTAAAAGAACCTTTTCCACCTTCACGCTGATCTCGGGAAAAACTGTCTGAAAAAGCCAATGCAAGGTATTGCAGGATTTAAGATCAAGCGCTTCAAGGTAACGCCGCTTGGTCAATTCCCAGGACAGAAAATAGAAACTGTTTATTTCAGGGTAAAGGTTGCAGATATAATTCCAGATCAAGTTATGATCAATGTATCCGATAAATTCGTCAAATTGACGACCGCCGGTAATAGAGCTGTCTCTCTTCTTCCTGAAATAACTTGGCAGCGGAGACTGGGCACTTAAAAGACCTAAGTTTAATGTAATTACTACCTCGCGAACCGGCTCATTATTAAACTCAATACCTTGTATCAGACCTGTCTGTGAACAGATGCTGTTATGCCCTCTGAATCTGATTTCGTCCTTACGGTAATTTATTGACATCAAAAGCCGCAGTAAAGAGATGATATCAAACTCATGTATTTTATCTGATATCTTTTTTTCAAGAATATTCATACTTGCACTCTCACAAAAGTTGTTTTCCTCCTATAGACTTTCAGATAATTCATTTCACAAGGCCAGAAGGAGGAAGGCGTATTAGTTATACGTCGACGACTGATAACGCAGTGAAATTATTTATCTGAAAGTCTATATCTCAAAAGCTTCCACCAGGTCCTCAATTCGGTCAAGGACCTCATAGATGGCCGGGCCAGTGTCGTTCTTTTCCTTCTGAGCGGACGGTTCCTTTTCAGCCTCTGGAAACTTACGAACAATAAGCTCGTGGAGTTCTTGCAACAAAAAATTTAGAGCTGCAACATCATCACCTTGAAACCGATTATTTATAAGATTTTGAAGATGATGAAAAAGCTGCAAGGCATTTTGGTCTTCTACTCCTGAGACTTCGACACCAACGGGTCTTTTGGCGCTTTCTTTGATTTGTTTCCAACGCGGGCGCAGGCGCTGCGGAGAAAAAAGGTCATATATTTTACTTACCACACCTTACACCATTGTAACTACTCAGGTTGTCAGGTTCACGGTTCATGAGTATTTGCGGCTCACATATAAGTCCCCAAAACCAGAAACAAAAAGTATACGACCACAAGAAGTCCGGCTGTCACCAGGTAGTTCCAATAGGGCGAGCCGAAAGGCCTGATACGGCCCATTTCTTCAGTCTCTGCGTGGGGAATGGGAAATGCCTCCTGTTGAAGCCTTGCCTGCAGCTTTTTCAGATATCCGGTTACCTTAACGGGATTACTCTCATAACGCCCACGGAATCCGTAACGCAGACAAAAATAATATACTTCATAAATAAAGATGGGTGTCTGGGGCTTGAGAAGAATATCATCCAGAATTTCGTAAAAAACCTCGCCGGCATTGTCAATTTGGAAGAGCTCTTTTTGCAGAAGCGGCCAGCTTGTCTGCATTGCCCGCAAAAAATTTGTCTGGATCAGCTCGTCAATCTGAGCCACGATAGGAAAGAGTACGAGATAGGTATCCCGCTCCGAATACTGATCTTCAAGCGTGGCCCTCAGAAAATCAAGCTTAGTCCTGAGTTCCGCTCGAATTTGTACAATATCATCTGAGGTACAACCGCTAATATCTGAATCCGCTTGAGGAACTTCGACCCCTTGTTGTAGATCATCGCTGCCTGCATAAAGTAAATCTTCAGGAGTGTAGAGGCTTCTACCGCAAAGCTTTTCCATCTTAGTGTAAATCTCATGTATGGCTTCCCAATGTTTATTTTTCATTTCGCTTCCTTTCCTGCTTCACTGCCTGCAATTTCTTTACGAACTTCTATCTTTGCCCCTGAAATCCAGGCGTCAAGAATATTTTCCACATGTGCCAGGAAGATTTCCATCAAGGGTTCCAGGCTTGAATCATATTCCCGAAAACTCAGGATGTATCTATGTCTCAGCATGCCCGAAAAATCGATGCCCTGCTGCATGGCTTTTTCAACCCGCACAGCAACCAAAAGCTTGCACAGACGCTGGAATGTAGCCTGCCTCATTATACCCATCGCCTGGAGTATGTCTAATAATTCATGGCGGTTTAAGGTTGCCCTGTTTGTCAGTGTTAAAAAATGCAGAAACCCGTCCATATCGTCCTGAAACAGGTCTTCGGCATGAGGAACAGGGTTTACCGGCAGCTCCCATTTCAGACCAATAGTGCTGCGGCTGAAGGGAGAAACCGTAAGTCTCTGCGAAATTGTTTCAGAAAACCACGGTTGAATCCAAAGCGCATCGGTTGAAATGGTTCTTGGCTCCTGAAAGGCTTGTGGAAAGTGCAGGTTCAGATAGTGATGCTTCTTCCCCTGTGAGTCTCTCAGTTCCTCGGTTTCATAAGAAGGCGCTGCTCCGGAAAGTATGCCGGGTCTTACGAGGGACATACCTTCCTTGGTGATCTCGTATACACCCAGCAGGGAATGAAGCTCAAACCCGTTTTCAAGGTCGGTGTTACGAATGGCATAACGTTCCTGCATCCCGCTGCAGATAACCGGCTGAGCCATACCCTGTCTGATGTTGATTATCGGAGTAGCAAAAAGCTGAAATACATCTTTGTTTAGAACCAGATTACGCGGCCAATTGGAGTCAAGATCAAGGCAAATGCTGAAATTTGTCCAGTTGCGTAACGGCTTTGGAACCTGAATATTTAAAAAAAGCTCCTGCCATGGAAAATGGAAAAAGAGTCTCTCCTTTTGGAGGGGGTGATTAAAATCATCATCGTCCGATTCAATGCCATAGGACACGTTACAGGGAGTGCCGGATGTTGTTTCATATACTTTTTCATCAAAAACTACCGATGCCTGCTTAATATGATGCTTAAGATTGTAAAGTACAAGCTGTGAAGCTTCATAATTATTAAGATGATTGATGAAAATGCTGATTTTGCCGATTTCTTCGCTGCGTGCAAAGGTTGCCCTGAAGCGCAGAACCAATCTAAAGCCCTTGCCTGGCAATAACAAATTGCTGAACTCGGAAAGAGATATGGGTAAAATACGCAAATTGTTCAATGTCTGGAAGATTGCCGCACCCCCTGATTCCGGCGACACAGTAATTTCGGACCCCTTAGGGAAAAATAGAGCCTCTGAAATTTGCGCCGTTGGTATCGCCTGAAGGATAGCCATAGAGGGCAGAGGTGTCAGCAGATAGGGGAAAAACTGCTGGAAAATTCTGCGGCGTGTGGAAATTATATTGCGACAACCGGCAAGCCTTGTGCGGGCGGAAAAAAGAGCCATGGCCTCAATCAAGCGCCTTACATCAGGATCTTCGCGATCCAGAGGGACACCCGGGTACAAAGATGCATAGGCTATACGAAAATTTTCCAGTGCATCCATCTCTTCCAGGAATGCTTTGTATAAGTTTTCGTCAATTCGCATCGTTAAAAGTCGCCTTTGAGGTATATACAGATTTCAAGTTGTTAACCCATCTTAAGTATGCCTTTGATATTTACAATACTACCCTTGAGTGTCGCAGCTCCGCCAGCGACCAGGTCCATAAGTCCCTTTGCATCAAGCTTAATACTGGCCCCTTTTAACTCAGCACTGCTTGAGCCCGAAAGAACCAATGTGCCTCCCTTTATCTCGGTTTTGGAAGTGCTCTCAATGATCGTATTCATGGCTTTATATTCTGCCGCGCTGTCAGCGGCAACACCTATATTTTTTCCGCTGGTTATGTCAAAATTCTGACCGCTTTCATGGAGAGTTTCTTTCGTGGACTTGCATGTTATGGTCTCAGCATCCAGAGTAAAAGTTTTGCAGTTCATGGCAATGCTGTCTTGCTTCTGGGTAATCGCACTTGTTTCCTCCGAGCCCTTGACGGTTGTTGTAATACTGGTACCGTCCATGACAATGGTCTGGGTAATCTGATCATCACCGTTCTCAACAGTCAGAAGAACTCCTTTTTTCTTATCAAGTTCTATGCGGCAAACAAGTGTTCCCATAATTTAAAGTTATCAGTTTTCAGTGGGCAGTGGGCAGTTGTCAGTTGTCAGTTTTGATTAACCATGAAGTGCCCACTGCACCCTGACAACTGCCCACTGTCCACTCAGTTATGTGCTTTCCTCTTTTGTCTCCAGAATAATAGTACCCTCGTGAAGCTGGATTTTTTCGGTATCTTTATCAAATGTACGCTTCATGTTGAACTGAGGTTTATTATCTACATAAATGTGATTGATAGACGTCTTGCTTGAATCAGTCTTGCCTAATAACAAATGATTACCCTGACTGTCCATTGGAAGACGGCCACCCGGCCGCCAGTCAAGAAAGCGCTCAATCCGTGCCGTATGGAAATCAAGTGCCACCAGAACTCTTTGTTCTTTATAGGCTGGGAAATAAAAGTGCCCTGGCGCAAAAAGGGGGTCAAACGGAACAACAACTTCCTTATTGTCAAAGAGGGGAATTTTTACTCTGTACTTATCAAGTGCTGTCTGCGGATGTTCGTACACCTGATAGGTTTCCTCTTCTTCATCGCCCTGCTCACTAACGATCTTTCCTTCTACATGAATCGGGTAGCAGGGTGTCTTGAATCTGGGCAGATTCAGAGCACCTTCATCCTTAAGTTCCAACAGGGAACGCATATCGATATTGTAGCGGGAATATTCCATATTGTGATCAGCATCCGGCTCCTCGTCAACAGCCTGCGCCTGGAAAAAAATATCTCGCACGCGGTATTCCGTGTCGTGAGGAAAGATTTTATCGCTCCAGAGGCCGCCTTCTATCTTAACAAAAATACCGGGCCGATAGGTAATCTGGGGAAAACGGCAGTGGATCAGATGAAGCTCATGGCCTTTTATTTTATGCTTGTTTGACTCCAGATTGAAAGCATCCTCAAAATCAGAGGCAACCGGCAGACACAACAGGATATCGTGCCGCAAGCCTTTCTTTGACTGATCCCGGGATGTCTCTTTTTTTTGCGGGTTTTCAGAAAATGCATTCATAAATCTGTCATTATAACGGATGGTTGGTGGAAATGCTATGCTGTGTTCCGCTATTTCCAGCTTACTCATATTGATCGCCTGTCCAGTCAGTTCCTTAGCGCCGGAAAGGGTGTATTCGTTTTCTTTTAAGTCATAGCTGAAGACACCGTTATGAGATGCTGCATACCAGACAATAAAATCATAAAAGCCGGCCCCTTTTTCTCCCGGCTCTACGGAAAGTGTATTAATGGCAAACTTTTCATCTAATGACTCCCAGTCATATTTCAGATTAACTCCTGTTGCCTTATTAGCCTCTATCAGATCTTTTACTGTCCCATCCACCAAAAGGTCACAGGGAAAATGCTGCCTCCACAGTACCTGCGCTGAATCAGCAAAATCTATACGATAGTGACGATAAAGGACGGGATTGTCTTTCAGGTGTACATTTTCTATCGTGAGCTCCTTGAGCACAGCCTTGCCGGTTACAAACCCATGCAGTTCCAGTGACTCTATTTCAGCATCCTGCGGTTTGAAATGTGGCTCAACGTTCAGCGCAACCTCCATAAGATCGTGCTTAATGAAATGGGAAAAGAGCTTGTCTTCCCTTGTTTCCGATGATACCCAAAAACTCAGCATGGCCTTAAAACCATAGGGACGGATACCGATCCTCAGGGATTTTATATTGGCGCCGGGAATCTTGAAGACTTCTCCTTCAATACTAAGCTCCAATGCCATTTCTAAAGCATCGCTAAATATCTTAGACTTTGACTCTTTCATTAAGAATTCCTGATATAAAAGCCATTATAAACTGAATCGAACTCCATGAACAAAGACTGCTCTGTTTCTTTGACCCTGCATTCGATTTTAAAGGCTATGCGGAAAGGGTCATCATTATCCTCAAGAGATATACTGACAAGCTGAAGCCTTGGCTCGTATTGCTCTATATTATAAGTAACTTCATCCATTATAGCTAAGGCTAAATGATCGCGAGAGCTATATTCATTCATATCTCTTATACCATAGCCGTCCAGGAAACTGCCATAGCCCTTCTTTGTATTGAGTACATTGTTCAGGTTTTCTATAATGCCCTGAAGGTCATGATCGCTGCGGCATGAAGTTGAACTTCTACCAAATTTGTTAAAAAATACCATTGTTAAAAAAAGCCATTAGCTGTTAGCGATTAGCTATTAGCTGAATGTGTTATCTGTTTGATTTTTTAAGCTAAAGGCTAACTGCTAATAGCTAAAAATCTTCGATTTGAGAATAACATCCAGATGACTATAATCTCAGGTGTTTTGAGTTTTCGTCCAGAAACTAATTATCCCATGCGCCAATAGATATAAAAGTCCGTATCCTTCAGGTCAGGTCTGTCATAAAAAGTCAATGTCATTTCATTCAGCGCATGGTCCCACTCTTCACCCTCCCTGATCAGATAGAATTCAACCTCTGCACCAAAGGAATGCTGAAATGGGGGGCGTACAACTTTTTTAAGCGGAATACCTTGCAGCGCCATCTTGTGCACGAAAGGCAATCGGACTTGCCCCGCCACCTTAAGGTTATCAATGGAAAGACTGACCATTACCTGACTTTTCTGAACAAGAAAATATACATCTGTGGCCTGCCTGATTTCATCCGGCAGCTTGACCTGGTAAATGTTGTCACTAAGCTTAAAAGGCAAGTATGGCAGACGGCTGCGCACTATCTGCATCTGTTTATTCAAGTGACTTATCATATCCTTAAGAGATGCAAGCTGATCATGATCATAAGGTGCGGCGATATCTTCCGGAGTTGCGTTCCTGTAAAGACATACCTCAGTGTACAAAGTCTTTAATTCTTCGTAGAGAAAGTAGGGGTGCAGGTGGATCTGCGAACCAAGATTAGCCAGCAGCCTTTGAGCCTTGAAGACACTTTTAAGGCACTGTTTGACGCTGATTAAACCTTCTCCGCTTAAGTAGCTGGAAGCATCCAGGGAAAGATTATATTGAAAAAGCTCCAGCACCCCGGAAAGCTCATACATATCGATCTCCAAAAACGGCGATGCGCCCAGTTGCATCAGGGGGGGTATAAAGTCCCGCGAGATCTGCCAAGTGCCCTCAAGGCTTTTTTTAAATTCAGCCAGCTTTAATGTTTCAATGGCATCGGGATAGTCCTGTTCCGAAGAAAGGGCCAGCCTGTAAAATATCTTGGCAATCTTTACTTCAGCATCATCTTCCCAGCCTTTCCTGGTATCATCGGCTGCAAAATTATCCTTAAGAACATGCAGATATACTGATACACTTACCATGCCGGGCACGTTCAGATTAAAGGGGGATACCGTGGCGTTTCCAGGAACATCGAGAAGAAGTCCGGATCCCATTACCAAAGTCATTTCCTGAATGGAAAGGACTCCCTCGTCTAAAAGGGTCTCATTTAATTTCAGCTTCCCGATTCCATAGAAAGGCAGACCTCGCATCTGGAACCGTAGCACCGTATCTGCCAGAATCGATTCCTCCTGAGCCAGTAAGTGCTCAGGCAAAAGGGTCTGACCCATTTCCCACCGAACTCGTGCAAGTTTATCATCCATTTTCAGGCAGCAACCTCCACACCCCATTTCTTGACGAACTTGTCGGTAACAGAAACTGCCAGATGAATTTGCATGTCAATATCCTGGGGCATAACACCCAGATTAAAATTGAAGTTTTTCGGAGAGACTACCTCCATGGACTGATCCATGTCTATTGACATACTAAGCTCTCCTCCTGTTTTCTCGATAAGTCCTTTAAGGTCAGTGTCGTTGGCATGAAAACACTTATAATACTTTTTCTCTTTTGGATCATAGTCATATATATTGAATTTAAAAACAACCTCGGTATTGGCAAGGCTCTTGTGTGTAAGTGTCGAAATCTTTACTTTATTGGCATTAGAAACCTGACAACTAAACTGTACCGGATCCGCATAGCCGCCATTCCAATAGATCCCCGATACAATACCAAAAACCTTTACCAGTTGCGAAGCGTCCTCCGGATCGCTGATGTTAAGGTCGGCATCAAAGTCAGTTTCGCCGACTTTACATGAAACAATATGCCCTACAAGTATTTGTTCATCTTTTTGAAAATTAAAACCCTGAGAAACACTGCAACTAAAGCTTGATTCAGCCATCTTAAACTCCTCCTGTTCAAATAATTTTGATTATGGTTTATCCATTTTGATTAGAGTCTGGCATCAAGCCTGAGCTCGACATCCATACCCTCAAACTGTATATGAGGCAGGATTGATATACTGCAGTCATACCATCCTATCATTCCCTCCCGCTCAGTCACCTCTACTGATGCTGCTTTAAAGGGATAGAAGCGCAGCGTCAGGTCATCAGGGTCAACCACGGTAGTAACATACTGAAATATCCAGTTTTTAAGAGAATTTTTGATATACTCAGCATCAGCGCTGCTGCCGATATTGTCACGCATGATTGATTTGACATAGTGGGCTATACGGGTGATTGAAAAAGTATATGAAAGGTTGGTAACCAGTTGTGCATTTTCAGAATCTTTCGGGTCTTTGAACTTTTTGGGTTTTTTGAGCGACTGGCAACTGAAAAAACATGCGTCTGCCGTGCCCTTGCGGTAGACCAGAGGCATAAAGCCGCAGTTGGCAAATTCCAGTTCTCGATAGTCAGGAATCGACATCTCGACCGGAATTTTTATCTCTTCTTCGCCACGCACATTGAAAGTGTGTACGGGAAGTCCGCTAACCAGTCCGCCGCCTTTAGGACCACGCAGGTACTGGCACCAGCCTGACTGGGCAAAAGACTTCACCATATTCTGAGCGAAGAGAGATACAGCATTACCCCAAACGTAGTCCTCATCATTGTCACCCCGAATCTGTTCCTGAAACGGGATATCCTTGCAGGGATTAGTCTCAGGGTCATATGGAAGGCGGGCAACATACCTGGGCAGCGCCAGCCCGATATAAGCGGCCTCTTCCGAGTTGCGAAGTTTATCCCAGGATCCGTATTTCGGATGGTTCATAAGCCCCTCAAGATCTTTGATGGCGGCCAGTTCTTCCATGGAGTCGCATCCGAAGAATTTCGGCGAAACTGATCCTATGAAAGGCGCATGGCTGGCTGCTGCAATTTTGCCCATGATTTTCAACCAGAACTCATCATGAGGGATGTGCTCAAATTCATGCAAACTGATAATACTGCCAAAAGGCTTCCCGCCGTACTGGTCGTATTCGCTGATATAGACCTTTTTAAAAAGAGCGCTGCCGGTAATATCAACGGCATTGGCCTCAAAATCGTCGAAGAGCTCTTCCTTATCTACATCAAGAATGTCAATCATTATATCTGCCTTAAAATTTGTATTTAATATAAGGTCATTTAGCGACCTCCAGTTGGATTCCATCTTTTTGAAATTTTCATGGTGGATGATTTCATTAATCTGATCATTCACTGTCTGATCGATGCGGGCAATCAGCTCGTAAATGCTGCCCTTGTCCAGACGACCAGCAGACTTATCAACATTCAGCAAAAGGACGGCCATACCTGAAAGAAAGCGGTCTTCCTCGCTGACATCCTCCTTTACGACCTGAAGATTGTCCTGAATCATGGGAACTGCTTCTTTCAACTCGGTGCTGAGACGCATACTTGAAAGAAAACGATTGAGATCAAGCTGTTCCGTCTTTTCTTCGGTCTTTACTGCTTGTTTGGTTTCTTCAGCCATAGATATCTTGCCTCCTTAATAGAGTTTATTACCAAAATATGAATGCGTTGATTCGTTAATAACCGATTCTCCTACTTCTCGCTTGAAGGAAGCTTCAGGCTTTCATAACCTTTAAGCTGTTCCATCATCTTGCCCAGAGCCTCTTCGTCGCTCATCAGTTCATTCAGGAGCTTACGAAAGTCTTTTCTGTTATCAACGTTAGAAATGACTTCCTCCAAAAGCTTTTTCATCTGCAAAACTCCTCTAAGCTTGGGCACATGCTTGGCTATATGGTCTGGTGAAAAAGACCTCATGCTGTCGACGGGAATTTCCACGTCCATATCCTCAGCCATTTCCGGATCAATCTTGTTGGAGACGGCAAACTTTAAAGACATGCCCATGTCCTTCATTACCGCATCCGTGTTTGTACCGTCCAGGGTACGCAAGCGCCTCTCCTCCAGATCCAGCTTCCTGTCCTTGGAACTTCCCATAGAAAAATTACCTTCGACAAGCAGCCGCAAGGGCAGGCTGACATCTTCGGGCTGACCACTGACTTCGGTCTTGTACCTGAGAGTAAGGCGGGATTTTGGTATTTCATCCTGAATTGCCATATGCTATCTCCTTTTCTTGTTTGAATTTATTCACAATTTTCAGTGAAACTCCGTACCATTCCGTGGTGAACTTTTACCTATACGCAGCCCCGGACTGAAGAACACATTCCCTCAACAGTGTAATGCATTGAAAAATTTCTCCGCTCGATTTGCGGGAAAGCGCTCCTGATAAATACTGGCTGCGGCACCAGTCATGGTCAACCTCAGTATCTGATAGAAACCTCGGATATATGGGGAAAAACACTATTCTGTCCGGCTGAAACTCATTACCCATTTCATCTGCAATTGTCCCGCGGATTTTAGATGTCAAAACCGTTTCATCAATATCAGCCATGCCTTTAAAAACCAGCAGGACAATACGGGAGCCCCCTCCTGTGTCTGAAAGAGGAACCTCGCTTATGGAACAGAATAAATTGGATCGGACTAAAACGTTCCGGAGTATTTCATGGATCTCATCTGCCGGGTAAGATCTGCCCTCCCTGCTGCAAATACTTGTTCCTGTGAAAACCCATTCCCCACTGCTGCCGGCAATAAGGCTGGTGGTCGATCTCTTTTCCTGATCCGGCGCACCAGGCTCGAAAAGACAAAATACACCACTGTCTCCCGGAGCTTCAGAATCCCCTGCTGAGGGATCGGTAAGTGACCATGCCCTGCCTGGCGCAGGTAATACATTCATATGAGCCATACCTTTACGTCGTACAGAAAAAAAAGAGCACCCCCCAAGTGCGGCGTCAAATTTCAGGTTAAAGGCATAAGTATTTTCAAGCTTAAGATCTCGAACAAATAGTTGCCACTGTTCCATGTCAGATGATTCGGCAGGGTTACGAAACCAGCATTCCCATACTTTACCAGCATCAACCCGGCTTTTCAGTAGTATGTCTCGTACCCTTTTGCTCACGCCAAAAGCCTTGATGGACCGTCGAGTCACAAGCCCCGGATGGGCGGCTATATCTTCCGGCAATAAATGCAGGTAGGTAGCACCACAAAAGAGGCCAGCCAAAAGTAAGGCAGGCTGGGTTTCCAGTAAGTGAAATCCAGGCGCAACATAGACTTGACCAGGGCCAAGCCCCAACCCGATGATACCATCGCTCAGCCCGCAAAGATAGGCTGCATCGCTTGTTATGTCCATAGGCAACCATGGCTTATGGCTACAAGGATCAAAGCAGCTAAAAACTGCCTGGCCTGATGGGTACACATAGAAACGCTCTATACCAGGCTGCGTATCCTCCCCTGCCCGGGCTTCCGTCAGCACCTTCTCACTCCATGCAGTTAGTAATGAAAGATATTGTTCATCAATAACGATATGGTCCGGCTTCAGCGCCTCAAGCCTCCTTTCCAGAAAAGCTTTTCCTTGTGGCGGCAGGAAGGAGATCTTTAATCCAGTCTTCAAGGCAGCCAACAGATCAACTACCAAGTATGGGAATGCTGGTTTCGTAACCCTGCCGAATCATCTGACATGG